>Ga0315285_10003673_pt1 | contig 15961 bp, 20 predicted proteins | sample YL17G09_36_MG_FD_203698 | JGI IMG/M metagenome (GOLD analysis project Ga0315285, IMG submission 203698) | Sediment microbial communities from Yellowstone Lake, YNP, Wyoming, USA - YL17G09_36 | ecosystem: Environmental > Aquatic > Freshwater > Lake > Sediment | place: USA: Wyoming | collected... | reverse complement strand
CAGGAAGCCTCGTTTTTATTTTAATAACCATATTTTTAAAGGGCCTTCCCGCGATAAATTTAAACATGCTGATTAAAACTCCCAAAGGCGGATATTATTTAGGTAAGGAAGGCGGAATCCTCAATGCTATTTTGGGCTCGATTGTTTTGGGGATAGGGGCGACATTTTTAGCCTGTTTAGTGAGCCTGCCGATTGTTTTTTATCTAAACCTGTATCTAAAGAAGAATTCAAGGCTGGCTTTGGCAGTGCGTTTTTTCTTAGATGTGCTCTGGGGCATACCCTCAATCGTATATGGCGCGTTTGGTTTCACAGTGATGGTTTTTTTCGGGCTGCGCACCTCGCTTTTAGCTGGGATTATTACTGTCAGCTTAGTAATCATCCCCATTATGGCAAGAAGCATGGATGAGGTCTTAAAGATGATCCCTCAGGAATTAAAGGAGGCATCTTACGCCCTGGGTTCTACCCGCCTGGAAACCGCGCTGCGTGTGGTTTTTAAACAGGCATTGCCCGGTATACTGACCGCGCTCCTCATTGCCTTTGGCAGAGGAATCGGTGATGCCGCCTCAGTTCTGTTTACCGCGGGCTTCACGGACTCTCTTCCTTATTCCTTGTTTAAACCGGTGGCGACACTGCCGCTGGCAATATTCTTTCAGCTGGGCACGCCCTTTCCAGAGGTGCAGCAACGCGGCTATGCTTCGGCATTGGTATTAACGGTGATAATTTTATTCATCAGCATATTCTCCAGGATTTTATCCAGGAGATTTACCAGGCACATCATCAAATAGAAAGGCGACAGAAGTGAAATTTAAGAATCATATCAGCGTAAGAAACCTAAATGTCTGGTACGGCAAGCATCAGGCCCTAAACAATATTTCCATTGACATACCGGACAAGAAGATTACCGCCATAATCGGACCCTCCGGATGCGGAAAAACCACGCTTTTAAAATCCTTTAACCGGCTGATCGAGCTCCACGATGGAGTGAGAGTGTCCGGACAGGTTTTAGTTGATGGGGAAGATATTTATGACCCGAGAATCGAGATCACGCATTTAAGAAAAAGGATGGGCCTGCTCTCACAGAGGCCGCAGGTCCTGCCCATGTCTATTTATGAGAACGTGGCATACGGCGCACGCATACACGGGCTTAAGGATAAAAAGAAACTGGATAGGATTGTTGAGCGTCATCTAAAAGAGGCAAGCCTCTGGGAGGAAGTAAAGGACAGGCTGCAAGGGGCTGCCGCTAAATTATCCATCGGCCAGCAACAGAGGCTCTGCTTGGCCAGGGGCCTGGCAGTAGAGCCTGAGGTGATTTTAGGGGATGAGCCTACTTCAGCGCTTGACCCTATTTCAGCAGAGACAATTGAGCAGCGCCTGCTGGAACTCAAAAATCAATACACCATAGTTTTGGTTACGCATATCTTAAGGCAGGCAAAAAGGCTGGCTGACTACGTGATTTTTTTGTATTTGGGCAACCTTATTGAGCACGGGCCGGCGCAGGAGGTTTTCAATAATCCCAAGTGTGTTAAGACTCAAAACTACCTTGATGGCAGATTTATTGAAGAGCAAAGAAAAGTTTGAGGAAGCAATTATCAGCATAAAAGCAGAGAGAATCCAATGATTTATAAATGCCCGGGCCAGGATGACAGGAATATTAAGTCAGAGATTATTAAGTGCGCTGAGTGTGGCTTCAAGGTAGAGATTTTTTCTGATGAAGTAAAAGTCAAGTGCCCCAAGTGCAAGAATTTAGTCTGCCGGGAGAGGTTGCCCTCCCGTGTAGATTGGTGCAAGTTTGCAAAAGAGTGTATCGGTGAAAAAAAGTGGAAAGAGCTAAAAGGAGAATAAAGGTCGCGATATAATTATTGCCTAAATCCCCCAAATCCATTATAATAAAGCCGTAAAAATTAAAGAAAGAGCAGAAGACAAATTTGAAGCGGATTACTAAAATAACGATTATCGGGTTGCTATTGCTAGTATTCTTAGGCGGGTGCGCAAGGAAAAAAGATTTGCAAACCTGCTGCACCGAATGTCTGTCAAAGTCAAAAGCAAATCAGAAAAAATGCAGTGAAGCTGCCATCAGCAGGGAATGCAGGGAGATACTGGAGAAAGCAAATTACAACTCGGTCAATAAATGCGCTCTTCTTTTAAGCGCCTCAGGCAAGGAAGAGGCGCAAAAGCCTCCTCAATATGAAACTGAAGAAGCGCCCCCTGCTGAAGAGATACCTGTAGAAGAACAGGCCAGGCCACAGCAGCCAGAAAGACACCGCGTTCCAAGCTCGCCTGAATTTAAAACAGGAGAACGCTATGTAGAAATCCCGGATGATGCACTGTTTCCTTTTGCTGATAGGTTATCTGGGGAAGAACAAAAGAGGCAGAATTGCCGTGTTCCATTCGCATTGGTTGAAAAGGGTATGCGCTGCTGCAATGGTAAACTGTATGACGGATCAAAAGGGGATGCCTGTTGCGCTGGCGGGAAAGCATATCGCGAGGAAGGATATTATCCGGAGGGTCTTCTGGTTAACGGAACTGATGCCTGTTATATTAGCGGAGATCAGGAGAACATGCAAAAACCGGACTGGGGCGTAGTACATGAGGGCATTAGTTGTGAGGGAACACCTTGGTTTGAAATGATCCCGCAAAAAGATAATCTTGATTTTGATATCATTGCAATAGTGATTGACAGCAATAACTATACCTGCGCCGGGTTTAATCAATACTTTAAATACAATAACGAACTCTACAAAAGGCATATCCCCATGGCAGTACCTAAGGACAAGCCAAATCTCTGCCTTCCTCCCGGATATCAATGGCAGGGAATCAATACCGATCCTCTTGAGATGACTGCCGAGATTTCAGAAAAATTCACCTATTCAGACCAAACTCATGCCTGCGTCGACGACCATGATACATTCGCATCTTCAGTAAAGTTATGCCCTAAGGAGGGATTGGGAAAAAATGCCTCCTGCAATAACAAATGCGGTATGTTTAGGGCAGACTATTACAAAAAACCAGGCACAAAGCCTGAATTGTGGGGATACGTCTGCTGCAGCAATTCAGAGGCTTGTATAAAGTTCAAAGAAGACGCAGAAGGAGTTCCCTCCATTCCATTTATCGGCGAAGCAGGGGAAGAATGGGAAGGGCAAAAATATTTTCCTATAAAGGGCTTATAGATCGGTAACTTATAGACTAAAAAGAAGGGATAAACAAAGAGGAGGTGTTTATGAGTTGCGGAGTCTGCGGTCCGAAGAAAGCGAAGAAAAAGGCAAAAAAGAAGAAGAAATAGATTCTTAAGGGCGGATGCATTTTCTTGTATCCGCCCCCCTCTTTATAAAAGAGTTTTCTTATGAAAGCAAAGGTTGACCCGGATATCTGCATTGGCTGCAGTTTGTGCGTGCAGACGTGTCCGGAAATTTTCAGGATGGAAGGGGATAAAGCAGTGGCATCCACGGCTGTGGTCTCCAAGGATATCGAGGCCCGGTGCAAGCAGGCAGCTGATGAATGCCCGGTAACCGCAATAATCATAGAATAAGGGGGTGAGCTAAAATGATGGATCTGAAAGAATTATTACAGTCAGCAGATTGGAAAACAGAAAAACACGTTCCGGTGATTGAGTCGCCTGAGAAGGCAAAAAAGGGGGAATTTTTTAAAATCACGCTGAGTGTGGGCAGACAAATAGCGCATCCTAATACAACGGAACATCATATCAGATGGATTGAGGTTTATTTTTTGGCTGACGGAGAGAAATTCCCTTATGAAATAGGCAGATTTGATTTCAGCAGCCACGGAGAATCAACCCTGGGTCCAAACACCAGCACGATTTTCACCCATCCCGAAGTAACAGTCAATTTTAAGACCGAAAAGAACGGCACAATCATGGCAACTTCCTATTGCAATATCCACGGCCTATGGAAGAATTCAAAAGAATTGAAGGTAGAATAAGAGAGGAGGGAGTATGTTATACCGATTAGTGGGTTTGTTGGCAATTGTTCCTGCAACAGTGTTATTGACAATTAGCTTCTTTGTGTTGTTTAGCATCCGTAAGGCAGAAACGCAAGGGCTAAAAGCTTTTGGTTATGTTGTGGCTGCGCTTCTGTGGATCTCTGCACTGGCAATTTTTTCATTAGGCATTTATACTGTGGCTACCGGCCGTCATCCAATGATGTGCACGATGCAAGAGATGATGAAGACTAAAATGCATATGATGAAGCCGACAGGGATGATGCCTTCAATGATGCCGGCACAGAAGTAATGAATGAACTGAAACTCACCTACAACGCCGTTAAGGTACTGGAAAGAAGGTACCTTAAGAAGGATAACTCAAGGCGCGTCATTGAGACGCCGTTAGAGCTTTTTAGAAGAACAGCAAAGGCTATCGCCAAAGCCGAAGGCAATTTCCGCGATAAAAGGATCAGTCGGCAGGAAGCAGAAGAGAATTTTTTCTCGATGATGCGCTCTCTTGAGTTCATGCCTAACTCGCCCACCCTAATGAATGCCGGGACCAAAATGGGACAGCTCAGTGCATGTTTTGTCCTACCCGTCGAAGATTCAATCCCGAATATCTTTAAGTCCTTAAGGGACATGGCCACAATACATCAGACAGGCGGGGGTACTGGTTTTGATTTCTCCCGCTTGCGGCCAAAGGGCGATCTGGTTTATTCCACAAAAGGAGCGGCAAGCGGCCCGGTGTCTTTTATGAGTATATTTGATACCGCCACCGGTGTAATTGTGCAGGGCGGTCGCAGGCGCGGGGCAAACATGGGGATATTGCGCGTTGACCACCCTGACATCGTGGAATTTATCGAGGCAAAATTAGAAGAGGGCCATTTCTCCAATTTCAATCTGTCTGTAGCAGTTACTAATGAATTTATGAGGGCCTATTACAAAAATGGCAGCTACAGTTTGATCAATCCGCGCACAAAAAAAGTAGTGAAGAAAGTAAAAGCCCGGGAGATCTTCAAGCGCATTACCAGGTCCGCCTGGAAGAGCGCTGACCCCGGACTCGTCTTTATTGATGAAGTAAACCGCCGCAATCCTACGTCTGGGGTGGGCAGAATTGAAGCGACGAATCCCTGCGGAGAATTGCCGCTCTTGCCTTATGAAAGCTGCAATTTAGCCAGCCTTAATTTATCCAAATTTGTGACAGAAGATAAGAACTTAGACTGGCAGAAACTCGCCGACCGTATCAGATGGGGTATCAGGTTCCTGGACGATGTCATTGAGGTCAACAAGTTTCCTCTGCCGGAGATCAAGAAAATAACTTTTGAGAACCGGAAAATCGGCTTAGGAGTCATGGGTTTTGCCGATATGCTGGTTCTCTTGGGTATCCCCTATAACTCTAAACAGGCAACTGAATTTGCCGCAAAACTTATGCGCTTTATCCGTCAGGAATCAATTAAGACATCAGTGGAGTTAGCTAAAACCAGAGGAGCCTTTCCGAACTTTAAGAAATCTATTTATGCCCGACGGAATCTTCGCCTGCGCAATGCCACAGTAAACACCATCGCTCCCACCGGCACAATTAGCATAATCGCCGGATGCTCAAGCGGGATTGAGCCACTTTTTGCCATAAGTTTCACGCGTCGTGTGCTTTCCGGGGCAAGACTTTTTGAAATAAATCCTCTGTTTGAAAAAATGGCAAAAGACAGAGGTTTTTATAGTGATAGATTGATGAAAGAAATCGCCAAGCAGGGCTCTCTCCAGAAGATAAAGGGAATCCCTTCCGATGTAAAGAAAATATTCATCACTGCCTTTGATGTGGCGCCCGAGGGACACCTTTATATCCAGGCGGCATTCCAGAGATATACGGACAATTCCGTTTCTAAAACCGTGAATTTACCGACGCAAGCTACCATGCAGGATATAAAAAGGATCTATCTCCTGGCGCACAAGCTCAAATGTAAGGGAATCACCATCTACCGTTACGGGACAAAAAAGGAACAGGTGCTTTCCTTCTCGGCTGAGGCCGGAAAAAAGCCGAGGCTCGTGGCAGCATCGGTTTATTCCGGCGGAAGCTGCGCCAGCGAAGTCTGCGCCTAAATCTTAAAAAGGAGAAAGTTATGGATAAATACAAATGTACGGTATGCGGCTATATTTATGACCCAAAAATAGGCGATGCAAGCCAGGGTATTGCGGCGGGAACTCCCTTTGAAAAATTGCCGGATGATTGGGTTTGTCCCGAATGCGGCGTCGGCAAAGATATGTTTGAAAAAGTAAGTTAAGGAGTTTGGTATGAAAAAAGTAGCAGTTCTAGTCGAGGAGCATTATCAGGTTTTGGAAGTCTGGTATCCATATCTGCGCCTTCGTGAGGAAGGAATAAAGAGCGTATTGGTAGGTACAGGCAAGAAGGAATATAAAAGCAAAGAAGGATACCCTGCAATTGAAGAATTGCCGGTTCAAAAAGCAAATGTAGATGATTTTGATGCCGTGATAATTCCAGGTGGCTGGGCGCCTGATTTCCTGCGTCGCTATCCAGAAATAAATAATTTTGTCAGGGAGATGTTTAATAAAGGAAAAGTCGTGGCCTCAATCTGCCATGGCGGATGGGTTTTGGCTTCGGCTGGAATCTTAAAAGGGAAGAAAGCAACCAGCTTCTCAGCGATAAAAGATGATCTGGTGAATGCCGGAGCAGAATTCTTAGATAAAGAAGTAGTGGTGGATGGAAATCTGATAACCTCACGCAATCCTTACGATCTTCCGGCTTTCTGCAGAGAGATTATTAAAAAATTAAAATAAATATGGCTTGTCTTCAGGACCATTCTTCAGGCGGAGGTTGCTATGTCACATTTAAAGATTTTACCTGACATCTATTCAGTGGGTACAGTTGACTGGAATGTGCGCAATTTCCACGGCCACACTTACACTACGAAAAGAGGCACGACCTACAATGCCTACCTGATCGTGGATGAGAAGATTGCGCTTGTGGATACCGTTCTTGGGTCATTTAGCGAGGAATTAATTGCCAATATCCGCGAAATCGTGCCGGTAGAGAATATTGATTACGTTATTGCCAATCACGTTGAGACGGATCACTCAGGAGCGCTTCCTGCCGTAATGAAGCTTTGCCCTAAGGCAAAAGTTTTGGGAACAGAAAAATGCAAAGAGGGCCTTTATCGGAACTATTACGAGAACTGGGATTTTCAGGTGGTTAAAACCGATGATAAATTAAAATTGGGCAAAAGGACGCTCAGCTTTATTGAGGCGCCGATGGTGCACTGGCCTGACAGCATGTTTACCTATTGCCCGGAAGAAGAGCTGCTTATGCCTAACGATGCCTTTGGCCAGCATTACGCCACCAGTGAGCGTTTCGACGATGAGGTGGATCAATGCGCGCTCATGGATGAGGCGGCAAAATACTATGCCAATATCCTATGGCCTTTAAACTCCATAATCCTCAAGAAACTCGAAGATGTGCAAAAGATGGGTATCCCGATAAAAATTATTGCGCCCAGCCACGGGATTATCTGGCGCAAGGAACCCATGAAAATCGTCAATGCTTATATCGGCTGGGCGAAAAACACGCTCAAGCCAAAAGTCGTGGTTGTCTATGAGTCAATGTGGGGCGCGACTGAAAAGATGGCCAGAAAAATAACCGAGGGCATAACCGATGCGGGTATAGATGTTAAGCTTTTTGATGTAGCAGTCTCAGACCGCACTGAAGCGATTAAAGAGATGTTTGATGCCAAGGGTTTTGTGATTGGCTCATCTACCCATGACAAAATCATGCTTCCGACTATTGCCGGCTTCCTGGAATTTTTAAAAGGTATGGAGCCGAAGAATAGAATCGGCTGCGCCTTTGGTTCGCATGGCTGGGCAGGGGGAGCGGTAAAGGAGATCGAAGCTGTTCTTCAGGCATCCGGAATAGAAATCGCGCAAGCGGGCTTGGCTATAAAATATGTTCCTGATGAGGGTGAAGTAAAAAAGTGCTACGAATACGGCCGTGATTTTGCCAAAAAAATAAAATGAAGATACCGGATAATGTCATTAATTTTCTTCTTAATCAGGGTTTCGTGATTATTTCAAGTATTGATAACAATGGTTTCCCGCACGTAGCATGCAAGGGAATAGTGAGTATGACAAAAGAAGGCAAGGTTCATATTTTTGACCTTTACCGCGCCCAGACTCTGGAGAATTTGAAAAGAAATCCGCATGTCAGCATCACCGCAGTCGATGAGCACAGGTTCGCCGGGTTTTGCCTTAAAGGCAAAGCGCGTGCACTTCACGAAAAAGAACTTTCAAAGGAGCTTGTTGAGGCATGGGAAGCGCGCATTGCAAACAGATTGACCCAGAGGCTGCTGAAAAATATACATGAGGAGAAAGGCCATCCGAGACATCCGGAAGCGCTTCTTCCAAAGCCGGAATATCTGATCGAGATAGAAGTGGAAGAAATAGTTGATCTTACCCCGCAGCATATAAAATAAGGAGGAAGGAGTGGGCAACATTTTTTCAGGAAGCGAAGTCGTGGAAATCGGGATTCAGATTGAGAAGAACGGCAGGGACTATTATACTACGCTAATGAATCAATCCAAGAATGAGAAAGCGCGTGAATTATTTAAATACTTGGCCGGAGAAGAAGAAAAACATATCGTCGCATTCCAGAAGATTTTGTCCAGCGTGCAGAAATATGAGCCGCAGGGGCTTGATTCTGACGAGTATTATGCTTATATGAATGATTTGGCCAGCGAGCATGTCTTTACGCAGAAGGATAAAGGCACAGAAGTTGCCAGGGCAATAAAGAGCGACAAGGAAGCGATTGATATGGCGATCGGCTTTGAGGAAGATTCAATTGTGTTTTATGAGGGGGTAAAGAAAATAGTGCCACCTTTTGATGTAAAGGTAGTTGAGGATCTTATTACTCAGGAACAGAATCACCTGAAACAATTAATTGAACTTAAACACAAAATGTAGAAAGGATTTTTCCTATGAAAAATGTCAAAATCTACTCAACTCCCACCTGTCCCTGGTGTATCAGGACCAAGCAGTTCCTAAAAGACAATAATGTGCCATTTGAGGATAAGGATGTTTCTACAAATCAAGCTGCGGCTGAGGAGATGATTCAGAAAACCGGGCAAATGGGAGTTCCGGTCCTGGATATTGAGGGCGAAATCATCGTTGGCTTTGACAAGGAAAAAATCAAAGCCGTTCTTGGAATATAGGGACTGTCCCTAAGAAACTCAAATGAATCTGTCGCTTTTCTCGCTCAGGTCGATTTTTTAACGCCAATGATCTTTCGCATTTCGGTGGCTGCAGAACTCGCCCTTTTTGCTCTAGCAAAAAGGGCTCAAACAGCTTCGCCATCCCCGTGTTGTCGCTTCGCTCCACGGGGATTCCCTCAATGCTCAAGCTCCATTGGCTAAAATCGACATTCGCTCGAAAATCCGCCAGATTCATTTAAATAGAGAAGGTGCTAGAAAATTCCTAATGCATTTCTGGCAAAACTGTATAATCTTAGGTTATGAATATTACCCAAAGATTTTAAGAAGAAAATGGTATGTCCTAATAATGATGAAAGAAAAGAGAGCTTTAAACAATTAGCAACAGGTTTTGATATTGCGAGTTTCATCTATAAGCTCAAACAAAAAGCTAATAAAGATAAATCTGATGAGATTTATTTGGCATTATTCGTACTCCAGATTCTTTGGCTTGAAAATGATATAAAAGCATTATTAAATTTCTTAGGTTTAAAAAAGGAATTATGGGAAGATAAAGAGCTTGGTAAAATAATTAATTGTTGCGAATGCTCTTTACTTAAAATTTCTATATTTGCCAACCAGATTAAGAAGCTGAGTTCTTCAGAAAGAAAGATTCTAAATTGCAATTATATTGCTTCATTCATAAAAGACTGTAAAGAAATTAAAAAAATTAGAAATGATCTTTATCACAATCTTCCAAAGCTTTCTTGTAAGAGACTTAAAAGTATCTTAAGAGAAATAAAAAGGAAATTAGAGATTAATTTAGTTAGTTATAACAGCGGCTTATTCTTAAATTTATTAAATATCGGAAGTGCCAGAATGTATAAGAAAAGGTTAATCTATCGTAATTCCTTACCGAAGAACTATTCATTAGATGTTTTAATTGCAGTTTGTAGTAAGTTTGTTCAGATAGCAAAGAAAATAGCAAAGAAAACATAAGATTTTTATTTAGCGGGTGGCTTGGCTGTGATTGAGCGGGCCTCCGAGGATGCCGAGCGGGCATGGTTCACCTGCTATTTGGATGCTCGGTGAGAGCGAGGCACCGCAGGGGAGCGAAATTTTGCCACGCTGGGGCAAAATGAGCGTCCCCGCGAAAGCACAGACAAGACAGGACCCGCTAAACATTGAGGATTCGAAATGTATGACTTAATAATTATTGGTGCTGGGCCGGCGGGGATTACGGCAAGCGTATATGCTGCGCGCAAGAAGATGAATCTCTTGGTCATTTCCAAGGATATCGGGGGACAGGCGGCGTGGAGCGGAGATATTGAGAATTATACCGGATATCAGTTTATCACCGGACCGGAGCTTGCGCAAAAATTTGAAGAGCATATGCGCAAGTATGATATCGCGCTGAAAGAGAATGAAGAAGTAATCGAGCTGAAGAAGGCAGGCGATGTTGTTGTAGTCAAGACCGATAAAGGCGCATACGAAACAAGGACTGCAATTATTGCCTCAGGTAAAAGGTCAAGGGAGCTCAATGTGCCAGGCGAGAAGGAATTTAAGAATAGGGGCCTGACGTATTGCGCCACCTGTGACGGACCGTTATTCGCGGGTAAAGATGTTGCGGTTATCGGCGGAGGCAATTCTGCGCTGGATGCTGCTTTACAGATGATAAATATCGCAAAGCGCGTTTATATTATAAACATTACTTCCGCTTTAGGCGGGGATGCGATAATGCGCCAGAAGGTCGAGGCAAATGATAAGGTCGCTATTTTTAACAATGCGCAGGTGACTGCTATCCTTGGCGATAAAATGGTAAATGCGATTAAGATAAAGAAGGGCGACAAGGAAGAAGCCTTATTACTGCAGGGTGTATTTGTAGAAATCGGCTTAATGCCTAATTCGGAATTTACCAAAGACATAGAGAAGAATCAGCTTGGAGAGATAAAGGTAACTAGCAGCAATGGAACCAATATCCCCGGAATCTTTGCCGCGGGTGATGTCACGGATGTCCCGGAAAAACAGATCATCATCGCCGCCGGCGAAGGCTCAAAGGCGTGTTTATCAGCGTTTCGCTATCTTGCACAGCACAAATTCTAAATGATAAAATTATTTGCAGATTGGCTCACCTTTAAAGTCCTTAAACTTACGGCACATACCCTGCTTGCTGAAGCAGTAAACTTTTTTGTCTTTGATACAATAAAAATATTCCTGATGCTTGCGGCGATTATATTTTCCGTTGCGGTGATCAGGACGTTTCTGCCACCGGATAAGATCCGGAATATCCTTGCGCATGAGAAAAGATTTCTTGGTCACATAACCGCAGGCGTTTTGGGAATTTTTACACCCTTTTGCACCTGTTCAGCGATTCCTCTTTTTCTGGGATTTATTGAGGCAGGGGTTCCATTAGGAGTGACATTTACCTTTTTAGTTGCCTCGCCCATGATCAATGAGGTGGCGCTAGTTCTTCTTTTGGGTATGTTCGGGGTAAAAGTTGCCGCACTATATATGGGAAGCGGGCTGATAATTGCGATAGCTTCAGGTTTATATATAGGGACAATTCATCCTGACAGGCTTCTTGAGAAAATAGCCCAGGCAGGGCACGGCGCAACAATGTTCATGCACGTAGATTTTAAGTGGAAGGACCGCTTCACCTACGCCCGTGGATATACCATAGGGATTCTTAAGGCAGTCTGGCCGTATATTATCATCGGAGTGGGGGTCGGGGCCTGGATCCACGGCTATGTGCCTACAGATTTTTTGGCCCGCTACGCTGGAGCAGGAAAGTGGTATGCAGTGCCTTTGGCAGTATTAATCGGCATCCCCCTTTACGGCAGCTGCGCCGGGGCGTTTCCCTTAATGGGCGCCCTCGTTGAAAAGGGTGTATCTTTAGGCACGGGACTTGCCTTTATGATGGCAGTAACTGCACTCTCTTTGCCGGAGTTCATGATTTTGCGCAGGATTATGAAAATCAGGCTCATCGTTATCTTTGCTTCGGTGGTCGGAGCAGGGATTATCTTTACCGGATACCTTTTTAATTTTGTTCTAAGATAAAGCGTACAGAATTAACCAACTGGCATAAGATTACGAGCATGGAGAAGAGGCATGGCAAAAAATAAAAGGAAAAAAGTTGAGGCCAAATATGTCGAGGCAGCGTTAATTCCCCTTTTGAGTAAGAATCTTATAATCTTAAGAGGCGCTAAAGGCTACATTATGTGCGGCTATCTAAATCTGAAGGTAGCTGAGAAATTCAAAGATGTAGCTGTGAAAATCGTCGGAGTTTCAAGTATAAAAGACGCATTAAAAGCAAAAGTCCACTCTTGCACTTCTGCAGCAAGAAAACTGGGAATCCGCAAAGGTCAGCCTATAAAAAAAGTGCTCAAGATAATTGCCTAGAGTGGATAAAAAATAATTGACAGTTGTTTTTGAAGGTGGTTTAATAAAAGCACAAGTTGATGGGGAGGTCGTATTGCGGCCTGAGAGTTCCGTGCAGTAACGGATTACCCTTGTGGACCTGATCTGGATAATGCCAGCGTAGGGAAAGAATAGAGAACCCTTATGTCGCGGCATAAGGGTTTTTTGTTGCAGAAAGCAACATACTTGCCCATCCGTTTGGGCAAAGTATATTGAGGCCACAACTTACGGAATGAGCGAAGCGAGTGAAGGTAAGTTGTACGGCCGAACTAATCCTTGACATCGAAGATGTCAAGGATCCCCATGGCTATAAAAGAACAAGGAGGTGAAGCCTAAAAGAAAGAATCAGGAGAAAAAATTTATAATTTTCAAAAGCCTGCCTGCCGGCAGGCAAGGAGGAAGAAATGAAACAATTTGCAAGGATCTCAGAAAACCAGGTTACAAAAGCAATCTTTGATGGTTTTCAAAATGATTTTAAGGATTTCCTGAATACAGAAGTTATAATTGTAGGCGCAGGTCCATCTGGCTTGGTGGCAGCAAGAGAGCTTGCTAGAGACGGAGTAAAGGTCTTGGTTGTTGAGTCCAACAATTATTTGGGCGGAGGTTTCTGGATCGGTGGATTTTTAATGAATACGCTTACCTTCAGAGCACCAGCACAGGCATTCCTCCAAGAGTTAGGGATTCCCTATGCGCAGGCAGAGCCGGGTTTATTTACCGCAAGCGGTCCTCATGCCTGCTCCAGGTTAATTCTTGCCGCATGCGAAGCCGGAGCCAAATTCTTAAATATGACAAAATTCGATGACGTTGTCCTCCGCAATAACAGAGTCGAAGGCGTTGTGGTTAATTGGACTCCGGTTTCTGCTCTGCCAAGAGCTATTACCTGCGTTGACCCGATTTCTTTTGAAGCAAAGGTGGTTATTGATGCCACAGGCCATGATGCCTGGGTTTGCAAAAGCCTGGAAAAGAGAAACCTTATTAAGTTAGAGACATACGGCCCTATGGATATCAATACCTCTGAAGACATGGTTGTTGAGAAGACCGGACAGATCTATCCCGGATTGATCGTAAGCGGTATGGCAGTATCTACTGCTTACGGAATCGCGCGGATGGGTCCGACTTTTGGAGGCATGCTTTTATCCGGGAAAAAAGCTGCAGCTATAGCCAGAAATATGCTTCTTAAAGAAGCAATGGTAGTCTAGTCTCGACGGCAGATTCATTAGCAAAGGGCCCTGCACACACCTTCTTGCAGGGCCCTAAAAAAAACAAACAGCATCTTACAGGTTTTATAATTGAAAATTCTTTAAAAAAATACTTGACAATTTTTATTTTTAGGGTAAACTCTACTATCATTATAGAGATAATAGAGAATAAAAAATATGCGCATAACTTATAAAGGAGATTACGCCTTAAAAACTATATTAGACCTCTCTCTGCATTATGGCGAGGAACCTGTAAATATTCCGGAACTGGCAAAAAGAGCGGATATCCCCGTAAAGTTTCTAGAGCAAATACTATTGGATTTGAAGCGAGGGGGGTTTGTAGAGAGCAGGCGCGGCAAAATCGGGGGATACCTTCTTGCTAAACATCCTTCTGAAGTAAAGCTTGGTGAGGTTATCCGTTATATAGACGGAGCAATTGAGCCGATTGGTTGTGTGGATAAACATTATAAAGGCTGCCGCGACATAAATAGATGCGTGTTCAGGGATGTGTGGGTAAAAGTAACCGAGTCAACCTCAAGGATCATAGACAACATTACTTTTGAGGATTTAGCGAAAAAAGCAAAGAGTCTAGATAAGGCGTTGGTTTATCAGATATAGGGTGAAGTCATGAAAATAGCAAAGAATATCACAGAATTAATCGGCAATACGCCGCTTGTGCGCTTAAACAGGATAACCGAAGGTTGCACAGCTGAAGTCGTGGCAAAGCTTGAATTTTTCAACCCTTGCGCTTCAGTTAAAGACAGGATTGGCCTAGCTATGATTGAGGAGGCAGAAAAACAGGGAAGGATTAAGAAGGATACGATAATAGTCGAGCCGACCTCAGGTAACACTGGTATTGCCTTTGCTTTTGTCTGCGCAGTTAAGGGATACAAATTAGTGTTGACGATGCCTGAGACAATGAGTATTGAGCGCCGTAAGCTTTTAGCGGCGTTCGGAGCAGAAATCGTGCTTACTCCAGGCTCAGAAGGCATGTCGGGCGCTGTCCGTAAGGCCGAAGAAATAGCCAAAAGCAACAAGCGCTACTTTATGCCGCAGCAATTTCAGAACCCGGCAAACCCCCAAGCGCATCGCCAGACCACTGCCAAGGAAATCTGGAATGATACTGACGGCAAAGTTGATATTTTAGTTGCAGGCGTGGGAACTGGTGGTACAATTACTGGTGTAGCGGAAGTAATCAAAAAGAAAAAATCTTCGTTTGCTGCCATCGCAGTTGAACCGAAAGATTCGCCGGTTTTATCTGGGGGAAAACCAGGGCTGCATAGAATACAAGGAATCGGTGCAGGTTTCATTCCGGAAGTTCTTAACAAAAAGGTTATCGATGAGATAATTCAAGTGTCCAACGAAGACGCCTTTGCTACTGCGAGGAGGCTAGCAAAAGAAGAAGGAATTTTAGCCGGGATCTCATCTGGCGCTGCAACATATGCTGCAATAAATGTGGCCAAGAGAAAGGAAAATAAAGGTAAACTTATTGTGGTAATATTTCCGGATACCGGCGAGCGTTATCTAAGCACCGATTTATATATTGTATAAAAGGAGATAGCTATGAGAGAAAGAGTTGAGAAGGCACTAGAGAAGGTAAGGCCCATGCTTCAGGCTGACGGCGGAAATGTGGAACTAGTTGATGTCTCAAGTGATGGTGTAGTGAAGCTCAAGCTAACTGGAACCTGCGGTTGCTGTCCGATGAGTTCCATGACCCTGAAAATGGGCATCGAAAAGATTATCAAGCAGGATGTTCCTGAAGTCAAAGAAGTCATTGCGTTATAAACATAAATCTAAAAGAGGTAGAAGCAAATGAGAACAATAAAAGAGATAAACCAAAAAATTAAGAAGGGCGAAGTGGTCGTTGTGACTGCGGAAGAGGTCATTGACCTTGTTAAAGAGAAGGGCATAAAAAAGACAGCACAGGAGGTAGATGTAGTCACTACAGGCACCTTTGGCCCCATGTGTTCATCGGGAGCTTATTTTAATATAGGCCATTCCAAGCCCAGGATAAAATTAGGCGGCGGAACCTGCACGCTTAATGAGGTGCCCTGTTATGCTGGTTTTGCAGCGGTAGATATTTATCTGGGTGCCACTGCCATACCCGATGATGACCCGCGCAATAAAATTTATCCCGGAGAATTTAAATATGGCGGAGGCCACGTAATCCAGGAGTTAGTGGCAGGTAAAAACGTCCATCTTGAAGCAGCTACCTATGGG
>Ga0315285_10003669_pt1 | contig 15979 bp, 13 predicted proteins | sample YL17G09_36_MG_FD_203698 | JGI IMG/M metagenome (GOLD analysis project Ga0315285, IMG submission 203698) | Sediment microbial communities from Yellowstone Lake, YNP, Wyoming, USA - YL17G09_36 | ecosystem: Environmental > Aquatic > Freshwater > Lake > Sediment | place: USA: Wyoming | collected... | reverse complement strand
AAGGGCAACGTGGTGGATCCGGTGGCGCTCTTCGGCAAATTCGGCGCGGACCCCGTGCGCTGGATTTTCTATGCCTCGAATCCGTGGAACGCGATCCGCTTCGGCGAGGAGGAGATCAGCGACGCGGTGCGGGCGGTCATTCTGCCGCTGTGGAACTCGTACACTTTTTTCGTCACCTACGCGCTGATTGACGACTGGCGACCCGGGCAGGGAACGGTTGCGCCCACGCTCATGGACCGGTGGATCGTGTCCGAATACCACCACCTGATCGAAAAAGTCACGGTCAGCCTTGAAGACTTCGACGTGGCTTCGGCGGCCGGAGCGGTCTCGCGCTTTCTGGACTTGCTGACCAATTGGTATATCCGGCGGTCGCGGCGCAGGTTCTGGAAGTCAGATAGCGACACCGACAAAGCGACGGCCTATGCCACACTCTACGAGGTTCTGACGGGTCTCGTCTCTGCGCTGGCGCCGTTTCTGCCGTTCCTTTCTGAACACGTCTATCAGAATCTGGTGCGGGGTCTGAATCCCGATGCACCTGCGAGCGTGCACTTGGCGGTTTTTCCGATGGCGAATCCGGCCCTGCGAGACGAAGCTCTGGAGGCTCGCATGGAGCGGGTTTTTGAGGCTGTGACTTTGGCGCGAGCCCTCCGGCAAGAGCGGAACCTCAGGGTTCGACAGCCGCTTACGAGCGTGGTGTGGGTGGTTCCAGACCAGTCCACAGAGGCCGAGCTGGCCCCCTTTTTGCAGATCATGGCCGACGAATTGAACGTTAAGTCGGTGAAATTACGGCACGATGACCGGGATCTCGTGACCCGCAGCGCCACCGCGAACTTCAAACTACTGGGCAAGCGGGTGGGCAGCCGCATGCCGAAAGTGGCCAAAGCAGTCGCCGCCATGACGGATGAACAGATTCAGGCCGTGGAGGGGGGAGGCCGTTTCCGGTTCGAAGAGTTTGAACTCGGGATAGACGACATCCAAATCCGCCGCAGCGAGAAACCGGGGCTGGCACTGCGTTCGGACGGCTTTATGACGGTGGCGCTGGACACGGAGCTGACGCCGGAATTGGAAGCCGAAGGCATGGCGCGGGAACTCGTGCACCACATTCAGAATCTGCGCAAGCAATCCGGGTTCGATATCGCCGACCGGATCGCGCTGGAAGTGCAGGCGCATTCCCCGAGCCTTGAGGCGGTTGTTTTGCGCTACAAGGACTATATCTGCAAGGAAACTCTGGCGCTCGATTTCGAGTTAAAGAGTGCCGTGACAGGAACCACCTTGGAGGCCAACGGCCATACCTTTACGCTGGCCGTGCGGCGGACAAGTCAGGCAACAAGCAAGATTGAAGCGTAACGGGAGCGGCATGACTGCACGACAGAGTACCAAGACCAAGCCGGGAACGAAGGCCAGTCCGCCGGCCACGGCGGTGGCGCTGGAACCGGGTCAGAAGTGGCCCGGCGGCGAGAAGCCGGCCGTGTACTCACCCGAGTGGAAGGAGTACTTTCGCGAGTTGATCTTGAGGAAGCGGCTGGAGATTCTGCACGAACTCTCGTACCTGCGCGAAACCTCCATGGAGACCACGGCGGACCAATACTCGGGGGACAACTCGACCTACGCCTACCACATGGCGGACCAAGGCACGGATGCAGGAGAGCGGGAAAAGGCCTTTCTCTTCGCCAGTCGGGAAGGCAAGATGTTGAGGCTTCTCGATCAGGCGCTGGAGCGCATCGAGAACGGCACCTACGGTTACTGTCAGGAAACGAGCGCGCCCATTGAGTTCAAGCGGCTGGAGGCGATTCCGCACGCCCGGCTGTGCATCGCGGCCAAGAAGCGCCACGAAGAAGAAAACAATCTTCCCGAATGACCTACCGCCGTTCCGTGTGGCCGTGGTATGCCGGGGTCGCGGGCCTTCTGATTCTCGATCAGGTGACCAAAGCTTTAGTGCGGCGGAACCTGCCCCTTCACCACTCGCTTCCCGTCATCGGTGACGATTTCCTGCGGCTGACGCACGTGCAGAATCCGGGCATTGCGTTCGGCGTGGACTTCGTCAGCGGCTGGCCGCTGCTCGTTTTCGGCTGGACGGCGGCGGCGGTGCTGACCTATTATTTGTACCGGTTGGCGCGACGGGGAGACGTGATGCGCTGGCCGGTGATGTTGTTTCTGGCCGGGGCGGTGGGGAATTCCATAGACCGCTCGCTTTTCGGTCAGGTCACGGATTTTGTGGACGCGGATTTTCCCGACGTGCTCATGGCGCGCTGGGCGGTGTTCAACGTGGCGGACGCGTGCGTGACCGTCGGCATCGTTCTGCTGCTCGTCCTCGTTCTTTTCTCCCACGGCAAGCGGCCCAAGCCTGCGGCCGACAGCCATGTCGAAGTCTCCAGTCCAACCCCAACCCTTCCTGCTGACCACCGCGCCGGGCCAACAACGGCTGCGGATTGACCGTTACCTCCAGCAAGTCCTTCCCTCCATTTCGCGGCACAAGGTTCACGAACTGATTGATGCGGGATTGGTGCGCGTGGAAGGCGAAATTCCCAAAAAGTCGCACAAGGTGGGACCCGGCCAGCGGATCGAGATCTTCTTCCGTGACCAGCCGCCCTCCGATGTGCTTCCCGAGCGCATTCCTCTCGACATCTGCTACGAGGACGAGAGCCTGTTGGTGGTGAACAAGCCGCAGGGAATGGTGACCCATCCGGCGCACGGACATTTCTCGGGTACGCTGGTGAACGCGCTCCTGTACCATCTCGGAAGGGATGAGGGCGGAGAAAGAAAGGATGAAGGCGGAAGGATGAAGGATGAACGAGAAACCCTGCCTGGAACTGGGGCAAGCATTAGGCCGGGGATCGTTCACCGGCTGGATAAGGGAACATCGGGGCTTCTCGTGGTTGCCAAGACGGAGCAGGCGCAGAGGCATCTCAGCGAGCAGTTTGCCGCACGCACGGCAAAACGGGTGTACAAATCTCTGGTGTGGGGCCGCTTCAAAGCTGCAACCGGGGTGATTGACGCGCCTTTAGGCCGGCATCCGGGAGACCGCAAGCGATTTGCGGTGGTGCGGCGCGGCGGAAAGACGGCCGTCACCACCTACCGCGTGGACGAGACTTTTCGCGATACCTCGTTGCTTTCGCTGCGATTGGGCACCGGTCGTACGCATCAGATTCGCACCCATTTGGAGCACGAAGGGCATCCGGTATTCGGGGACCCGATGTACGGCGGGCGGCAGAAGCGCATCGCGGGGATGCCGGGCGCTCGCCGCAAGTTCTACTCGGATCTTCTGGAGCAGCTTGGGGACGTGGCGCTGCACGCGGAGGTTCTGGGATTTACCCATCCGGTCAGCGGCCGGGAGCTGGAATTTTCGGCTCCGTTGCCCCAAAACGTGGCTAATGTGTTGAATTTATTGCGTGAAGATGCTGTGCGAGGGCTTGACATTGTGGAGTGAAAGTCCTATATTTCAAAGTTTTTGCGCATCGGCTGAAGCACGAATACCCAAAAATTTGCCATGAAATCCGTCCGCGCACGCCTGATTTTTCTGCTCATCGTATTGGCGGTGGGTGCCTATTACCTCTACCCCACCCTGAAATACGATCGCTTATCCAGGGAGGAAAGCCATCTACTGATTGAGCTGGCCTCCCTGTCGAACCTGCCCCTAAACCGCTTGGCGGCGGACATCTACCGCGACGACGTGGATCTGCGGGCCGAGATTGATTCTACGGACATCTCGCCGGTGCAGAAAGAAGAGGCTTTGCAGAAGCTCGACTATCTGCGCGGCGACTTTCTGCGGAACATGAAATACTACCGTCCGCGGGCCATCAAACTCGGTTTGGACCTGCAAGGGGGCATGTACCTCGTGCTCGAGGTGGACGTGCTCAAGATGTTGGACAATCAAGCCAAGGGCAAAGACGAGGTTTTCGACCGCATCCTGTCGCGCCTGCGTACGGCCGAACAGACGCGCAGCATAGACCTTTTCGACGCGCTGCGCGAGCAGGCGGCGAGCGAGCGAGCCACTTTGAGCCGTTACTGGGGCGAGCCTGGACAGTCGGATGACGCCGTGCTGTCGGATTTGCGCAAGTCGGCGGAAGATGCGGTGGACCGTTCGCTGGAGATTCTGCGCAACCGCATTGACCAGTTCGGCGTGTCGGAGCCGTCCATCACCAAGTTGGGTTCGCAGCGGATCGCGCTGGAACTACCGGGGGTGAAGGATCCGGCTCGCGCACGCGAGTTGGTGGGCCGGACGGCACTGCTTGAATTCAAGTTGGTGGTGGAACCGGACCGCGCCCGCGACATCTTGACCAAGTTGGACGAAGGCGTCGCGGCGCGGCTGCGCGGCGAGTCGGCTGACAGCACACGAAAGGATTCGTCCAAGCTCGCGGCCGACACCGTCAAGGCGAAGACGGACACGGCGCAAGTCGCCGCCGCCGACACCAGCCGCCGCGACACGGCCGCGACCGAAGCGGAGAAGCTGTTCAGCGAGCAGATGGCGGACACCACGACTGACACCACCGGCCGGGCGCATCCCTTCCTGTCGCTGTTGGTGGGCGGCACGCAGAACATTCTCGTGTCGGCGGAGAACCGCAGCCGCGTTATCCGCTTGATCAGTGCCCGCGAGAACCAGCGGATGATTCCCAGTGACGTGCAATTCCTGTGGTCCCACAAGGCGATGCCGGCGGGCGAGGATCGCAAAGAGGTGTGGGTTCTGTATCTGGTCAAGAAGCAAGCCGATCTGACGGGCACGACTCTGGAAGACGCGCAGTCCACCATCGGCAGCGGCTATGATCCGGAGCAGGCGGGAAAGCCCGTCGTCAACATCAAGTTTACGCGGGACGGGGCGCGCACGTTTGCGAGGGTGACGGGAGCCAACGTGGGCAAGCGGCTGGGCATCGTGCTGGATGACAAGGTATACATGGCGCCGAGCATTCGCGACAAGATTTCGGGCGGGGCGGCGGTCATCACCGGACTGGACGACATGCCGGAGGCGCGGGACATATCCATCGTGCTGCGGGCCGGCGCGCTTCCCGCCCCGGTGCACGTGGTGGAAGAGCGCACGGTAGGGCCGTCGCTGGGGCGCGATTCGGTGCAGGCGGGCGAGTTTTGCTTAATTCTCGCCTTCGCGGCGGTGGTGCTGTTCATGCTGTGGTACTACCGCCTGTCAGGCGCGATCGCCGACTTCGCCATGATCCTCAACATGTTCCTGCTGCTCGGCGTTCTGGCCATGTTCCAGTTCACGCTGACCATGCCCGGCATCGCCGGTATGATTCTGACGATGGGTATGGCGGTGGATGCGAACGTGCTGATTTTCGAGCGCATCCGCGAGGAGCTGCGGCTGGGGAAGACGGTGCGGGCGGCGATTGAGACCGGCTTCGCGCGCGCCACCGTCGTCATTTTCGACGCCAACATCACGACCGCCATCACCGGCGTGGTGCTGCTGATTTACGGCACCGGCTCGATCAAGGGATTCGCTCTGACACTGACAGTCGGTGTGACCGTAAACGTGTTTACCGCGATCTTCGTCACCCGCGCGGTCTATGATCTGTTCACGGAACGCCGCCAACTCAAGACCTTGAGCATCTAATGCCACACTTTTTCAAGAAGACGAACATCAATTTCATCGGTCCGCGCTTCAAGTTGTTGGCGGTTACCGGATCGGTGATCGTGGCCGGAATGATCGTGATGATCTTGCGCGGCGGGCCGGATTGGTCCATTGACTTCCGCGGCGGTCTGGACATGCAGGTGCGCTTCGAGACGCCGGTGTCGGACGGCCACGTGCGGGCGGCGCTCTCGGGAATGAGCGTGGGCGAGGTCAAGACCATCTCCAGCTTGGGTCAACCCGACGAGATCTCCGTGCGTCTGAAGGTCGCGGAAAACAGCAACGAGACTCAGCGGCAGGTGATGGAGAAGTTGTCGGCTGCCTTTCCCGGCAATAAGGTGGAAGTTCGTAACGTGGACGTGGTGGGCCCGAAGGTGGGAGGCGAGCTGCGGCGGCAGGCCGCCATCTCGGCGATTGTGGCGTGCGCCCTTCTGCTCATTTACATTTCGTGGCGGTTCCACTTCGAGTACGCCTTGGGGGGGGTGCTGGGTTTGGTCCATGACACGCTGCTGACCATGGCCTTTCTGACCTTCTTCAACTATGAGTTTTCGCTGCAGGTTCTGGCGGCGATTCTGACCCTTTTGGGATTCTCCATCAACGATACGATTGTGATCTACGACCGGATCCGCGAGAATCTCAAGAAACTGCGGCAGATGAATCTGGCGGAGATCATGAATCTCAGCATCAACGAGACACTGTCGCGCACCATCATCACCTCGCTGACCGTGTTCATGACGGTGCTGGTGCTGTTTATTTTCGGCGGGCCGGTGCTGCGCGGCTTCAGCTTCGCGATGCTGGTGGGTGTGGTCACGGGAACCTACTCTTCGATTTATGTCTCGTCGCCCATCGTGCTGGAATGGGCACAGCGCCACACGGTGAAGGGCAAAAAACGGTAGATTCTCCGGCTCATGCCGCGTGCAGCCCCGCTCGCGAGCGGGGCTGTTTTGTTGAGGAATGGGTAGCATGGTGACCATCGTCCTCGGCGCCCAATGGGGCGACGAGGGAAAAGGCAAGATCGTAGATTTTCTCAGCGCCGAGGCCGACGTGGTGGCCCGCTATCAAGGCGGAGCCAACGCCGGTCATACGGTGGTGCATGCCGGCCGGAAGTTTGTTCTGCATCTGCTGCCGGCGGGCGTGCTCTGGCCGCAGACGGTGAACGTGATCGGGGCGGGAGTGGTGGTGGATCCGGTGGCGCTGATGACCGAGATTGCGCAGGTGGAAGCGGCGGGGATTTCACTGGAGAAGCGGCTCTTCGTGAGCCATCAGGCGCACCTCATCATGCCCTACCACAAGCTGCTCGATCAGCTCTACGAGTCGCAGTCGGACCGGCCGCACATCGGCACCACCGGCCGCGGCATCGGGCCGGCCTATGTAGACAAGGTGGCGCGGGTGGGAATCCGCATTGTGGATTTGCTCGACCGGGACTTCGTGCGCGAGAAGATTCGCGCGGCGGTGGGAGACAAGAACCGGCTCATTTCGCGGGTTTTCGACGGGCAGCAACTGGACGTGGAGGCCATCGTCGAGGAGTACATGGCCTTCGACCAGAAGATTGACCCCTACGTCAAAGACGTGTCGGTGCTGCTCAGCGAGGCGGTGGCGGCGGGAAAGAAGATCATCCTCGAAGGCGCGCAGGGCACGCTCTTGGACGTGGACATGGGGACCTATCCCTTCGTCACGTCCTCGAATCCCACGGCGGGCGGAGCCTGCACCGGATTGGGCATCGGGCCGCGCAAGATTGACCGGGTGATCGGCATCATCAAGGCCTACACCACGCGCGTGGGCGAAGGGCCGTTTCCCTCCGAGCTGGGCCCGGCCGACGGCGGGATTGACCTGCGCGAGCGCGGTGACGAGTACGGCGCGACCACCGGCCGGCCGCGGCGCTGCGGTTGGTTCGACGGCGTGGTAGCGAGGTTTGCAGCGCGCGTCAACAGCGTGGACGTGTGGGCGCTGACGAAACTCGACGTGTTGACGGGGATTAACCCTCTAAGGGTGTGTGTGGGTTACGAAGACGGCACACGCACCTACAAGCACTTCCCGTCGGACGCGCGGATTCTGTCGCGGGTGCGGCCGGTTTACGAAGAGTTGCCGGGCTGGACGGAGCCTTTGGGCGAGGCGCGCAGCCTTGGCGACCTGCCGCAGGCGGCGCGCGATTATCTGGGATTCATTCAGGAGTTCACGGAGGTTCCGGTGGCGATAGTCTCGGTGGGACCGTCGCGCCATCAGACGATTGTTCGATAGCGACGCGGCGAGTGCAGGGAAGTTTGCAGACCGCAACGGCCTTGCGTTCTGCAAGGGGGTGTAGCTCAGTGGGTAGAGCACCGCCCTTTTAAGGCGGGTGTCCCGGGTTCGAGCCCCGGCACCCTCACCCCAGCGATCCGGCCCCTTGCGCCGGGTCGTTTGCATTTTTGCCGTAGGGGGACGACAGCATCGGACGATGAGATCAGGCGGGCACACGCTTTGCCCGACAAGAGGTTGTGTATCCTGCCCCGCTCATCGAACCGGCCGTCGAGCGAATCCAGCGGATTTTTCATCCCGCTCCACTGGCTACCCTGCGCCCCGACAGCGGCGCTCATTTCGAGCTCTATCTGGCGGTACCGACGCACGGCGGGGTGAAGTATCTGCTCTACAAGGCGGCGGAAATCGAGTTCACGGAGAAGAAGCGGCTGGAGCTGATCGAGAACGGCGTCAGCACGCTCTATGTGAGCGATCAGGACGGCGGGGCTTATTGTCATTTTGTGGACCGCACGGTGGGCGAGATGCTGGCTTCCGACCGGATCGCGCCCAAAGAGAAGTCGCGGGTTCTTTACGAGACGTCAAGCTCACTGGTAAAATCCGCCTTCGAGCGGCCGGAGTCGCCGCTGGCCGTGTCCACCAACCAGCGAGTGGTGACACACACGGTCACCGCCATCGCGGCCGAGCGAAGCCTGCTGCGCACGCTGGTGTCCATGTTCACCTTCGATTACTCGCTGTACACGCACTCGGTGCACGTTTCGGTGTTGGGCACGGGACTGCTTCTGGAAGCCGGCGATTGGCCGACCGACGACGTGCGGGACGTGGCCATGGGATTTCTGCTGCACGACATCGGCAAGAGCCGCGTGCCGTCCGACATCCTGCGCAAGCCGGGTCTGCTCTCGCCGTGGGAGACCAAGCAGATAGAGCGGCACCCGGAGCACGGCGTGGGTCTGATGCGGCATCATGAGGTGATGCGGCCGCGCGCGCTGGAAGTGATCCACGGGCATCACGAATTGTTGGACAGCAGCGGCTATCCGCGTCATCTGGGCGGGAAGAACATCGCCGTCGAGACTCGCATCTGCACCGTGGCCGATGTGTTCGACGCGCTCACCTCCCACCGGGTCTACAGGCCGGCGCTGTCGGGCCACGACGCGCTGCGGTTGATGCTCGACCGCATGTCCCACAAGCTCGACGACGACATTCTGCACTTGCTCATTCACCGCTTGGGGCCGAATGGGCGACATCCCGTTTGACGGGGGCAACCCGTCAAGATTCAGGCGCTTTCGCCGATAAAGTAGCTGAGGTCGGTCAAAGCGGGAGCCTGTGCGGACGGATCATGAGTCTGAAACGCGAAATCCATTATCCTTCCAAGCCTGCGGCCCGCCGCGCCGTGGTTCATGTGAACGAGCTAATCAAGGAGATCGAGCTCCTGACCGGCATTCGCAAGCGCATTCGCGAGCACTATTACGACCGCCCGGACGTGCTGGCCGAGATCGGTGAGCGAATTCGCAGGCGGTTGAAGGGCAAATAGGATTGCGAACCCATGAGAAAAGGCATCGCCGCGCGATGCCTTTTTTTGTTGGACGCAGGTGACCGGGGATCAGCCGCATTCTCCGATCCGGGTCAGCAGAAACGCGAGTCCGGCGACGACGGCGGTGGGGCTGCGCAGGCGGCGGTTTCCCAGCCTGACGGGAACGCCACCGGCTTGCAGAGCGGCTTCAACTTCTTCGTCGGCAAGTCCGCCTTCGGGGCCGATGATGAGCGCCTGCGGGCCGCCGGCGGGGGCGCCTGACGGCTGCTTGCGCTCTTCCGACGGATGAGCCAGGAAGACGACACACTCCGCGGGAAGTTGCCGCAGCGCTTCCTTCAAACTTGCCGTCCACAACAACTCGGGCAGCCGCGCGCGACCGCACTGTTTGACGGCGGAGACCGTGACGCGGCGAAGTCTCTCCAAACACTCGGCAGTGAGACGCGCTTCGCCTCGCGCGGCGGCAAAGAGGATGATGCGACTCGCGCCGAGCTGAGTGGCCGCATCCACGGCGTCGCGCAAGGCGTCCGGGCGGAGTGCGGCGAGGCAGAGAAGAAGCGGCTCTGCCGGCTCGCCGAATTCCCGCAGGCTCTCCACAATGCGCAGCGTGCGCTCGCAGGTCACCGCGCAGCGGAAGACCGTGCCTTGGCCGTCGGTGGCAAAGACTTCGTCACCCGGTGAGAGACGGCGCACGCGAAACAGATGATGAGCCTCGTCTCTGTCGGGGACGATGACATCGCCACGGCGACCCGCAGGAGGCGCGAACACGAATTCACCCCAGGTGCGTGTTACCATCGCAGCACTCCGACGATTTCTCCCATGACGATCCAGCGGTCGTCGCGGTTAAGCTGGAATTGACGCAAGGCACGCCCTTGAGCCGTGAACCGGAGTCCTTCTCGAACGGCATACTCAAAGCGGAACGTCGGGCCGTAGGAACGCAGGTCGAGAAACACCTGATCTTGGCCCTTGCTGTCGGCGGCGAAGCGGCGTCCCTTGCGGCTGTCCCACCAACCGCCCGCGCCCGCCCGAAAATCGCGGCCCGCCTGATAGAGAACATCGGCGGCGGCCGTGAGGGAGCGAGTCTCGTCGCTCTTTTCTTCCTCGAAGGAACCCCAGAAGAGTTTGCCGAACTCCTCGATTTGCCAGCTTGCCGACCCGGCCCAGGTGAGGCGGGCGGCGATCCGACAGGTCAGGCTGTCGGCCAGAATGAGCCGACGGTGAACCGTGGAGCGCGTACTGACGGGATCCGTTTCGAAGTCGTAGTCTTGATAGTCGGCGGACACGTTCCAGCGGGCGATTTGCTCGAAGAGTGAGGACGGGCGATGATGAAGCGTGGAACCGGCGAGGAAGAAGCGCGACCAGCGGTTGTTGGCGCTTCTCTGGCTGAAGATGTAAACGAGATGATCGAGCCGGGCGACTCCATGAAGTTCGAGGCTGAGCGTGCGGTACAGCGGCTTGCTCCATGCCGCCTCAAAATCGTAGCGGAGTTCGTCCCGGTCATCGTAGTTGCTCTCGTTGCGCGTGTCCAGCGTGTACTTGCTGACCGATAGGCGCGCGGCCAGCAGAGAGCGGCCCGGCAGCGGTGCGCGGCCTTGCAGAGCCAAATCGGTCTTGCGGCCCTGCAGAATGTCGCCGCGCACGGTTTGCGTGGCCGAGCGCAGCCCCATCCTCAGCTCGGCCTCGGCCTCGCCGCGACGGGCCTGCAGGCTGCCGGAAAACCCCGCCTGATTCTCCTCCAGCGAGGAGGTGGAACGGTCCATCTGACCTTGCTCGGTCAGCCGGTGCTGGATTTCGCCGGTGACCTCGGTGCGCACGCCCCCGGCGACGTTGTAGCTGAGAACATCGCGCGCACTCCAGCTTTGTTCCTCGCGGCGGGCGGACTGTCCGGTCGCGTCAAAGTAAACGTCGCGGCGGATGGTGCTGAGCGAGAAGACCGTGCGGTTGGAGTTTCCGGCGAAGAACTCTCGATAGAACTCGTAGCGGCCGGCGAAATCTTCGTTGGTTTGATCGCGCGGAGTCTCGCGGTTGTAGGCGAGGGAAAGCGACTGCTCGTAGCCGGACAGGTTCCAGTGTTCGAGGGACGCGCCGCTCCACACTCCGAGACCGGAGCGCAGGCGGCCGATGCGGCGGTCTTCAACCTGACCGGCGGCGGCATAGAGGGTGAGAGGCCGCCACGGATGGGAGCGAATTCCCGCACCGCCGCGGAGAATGCGCACCGCGGAGACACCTTGCGACGCGAGAAAGACGGGCGAGCTTTCGATGCCCGGACTGCGCGGCGTGACCTCGAGCGTGGTGCGCCGCGGAGGCGGAGGGTTGGTGGGACGGTCATCGAAGTGCTCGCCGCTGGCCGCCATCCAGAAGTCGGCGGCGCGGAGGAAGCCGCGCGTGAGGCCGAAATACCAGCGGCCGTCCTGTCGTTGACGGTCGCCGCCGCCCGGCGGAGTCTGCCAGTCCGTTTTCCAGACTCCCGACGCGAGCACGTTCACTCCTCCCGGCGCGCTCCGGCGCACAGCGAGCGAATGGGTCCATCTCAGGAACTCCACGCCCTTGTCGAGGCGCAGACCGGCGCTGTCCGCCGCCACCGCAGCGGACGGCGGGAGCAAGGGAGCCGCCGGCGACGGCAACGCCACCGCCAGCACACCCGCCAGCACGAGCGGCACGGTCACGCAAAGACGATTCACGATGAGGAGCCGGTATGAGGAAAAAGTGACGGCCCGAAAGCGGCCGTCACCGGGAGTTGCTCACTGGCGGCGCAACCGAGAGCCGGTCAGGCGCTCTTGCGTTTCTTGAGGGGGTGCAATTTAGGCGGTTCGCGGCGCTCGATGGTGGCGGCGGTGATGACGGCTTCGCCCACATCCTTCTGGCTGGGAAGGTCGAAGAGCATATCGGTCAGAGCCTCTTCACAAATGGAGCGCAGCGCGCGCGCGCCGGTCTTGCGCTTCTGGGCGAGTTCAATGACCTTCTTCAAGGCGGCGGGTTCAAAGGTGAGCTTCACGCCCTCCATTTCGAAGAGCCGCGTGTACTGCTTGAGCAGCGCGTTGCGCGGTTCGGTGAGAATGCGCATGAGCGCATCCTCGGAGAGCGGATCGAGCACTGAAAACACCGGCAGCCGGCCGATGAGTTCGGGAATGAGGCCGAACTGATGGAGATCCTCGAAGGCCACCTGATGCAGCACCTGATCGAGATTGGCCCGTGTTTCGGTGTCGGCGCCGAACCCCATGAAGCGGCGATTGACGCGGCTGGCCACGATCTTTTCCAGTCCCTCGAAGGCGCCTCCGCAGAGGAACAGGATGTTGCGGGTGTTCAGTTGAATGAGTTTCTGCTCGGGGTGCTTGCGGCCGCCCTGCGGCGGAAGCGAGGCCACCGTGCCCTCGAGAATCTTGAGCAGGGCCTGCTGCACGCCTTCGCCGGAAACGTCGCGGGTGATGGAGACGTTGACGTCCTTGCGCGCGATTTTGTCAATCTCGTCAATGTAGACGATGCCCATTTCGGCGCGGGCCAGATCGTAATCGGCGGCCTGCAACAGGCGGACGAGCACGTTTTCCACGTCCTCGCCCACGTAGCCGGCCTCGGTCAAGGTGGTGGCGTCGGCGATGGCGAAAGGCACTTGCAGGAAGCGGGCCAGCGTCTGAGCCAGCAGCGTTTTGCCGGTTCCCGTCGGGCCCATGAGCAGGATGTTGGACTTTTCGAGTTCGACGTCGCTGCCGAAATCCTCGGAGCTGATGCGCTTGTAGTGGTTGTAGACGGCCACGCTGATCTTGCGCTTGGCGTCTTCCTGGCCGATGACGTATTCGTCGAGCTTCTGCTTAATGTCGCGCGGAACGGGAAATTTCTCAAGCGGCAGCACGCGGCGGTTGCCGCGCGAGAGGGCCACGATCTGGTGGGCGTGCTCGACGCACACCTCGCAGATGGCGATGCCGTCGTGATGCTTGATGAGGGTGTTGACCTGACGCTCGGTGCGCCCGCAGAAGGAGCAAAACTGCTCGAAGTGTTCGTGGTCGTTCACGGGACGGCTTGCCTACGCTTTGGGTTTGGCGTTGCGCGGGTAGATGATTTCGTCCACGATGCCGTAGGCCTTGGCCTCTTCAGCGGACATGAAGAAGTTGCGGTCGGTGTCCTTCTCGATTTTCTCGATGGCCTGGCCGGTATGCTGGGCGAGCAGCTCGTTCAGCTTGGCGCGAATCTTGAGAATTTCGCGGGCCTGAATGTCAATGTCGCTGGCCTGCCCCTGCACTCCGCCCGCGGGCTGGTGGAGCATGATGCGGGAATTGGGCAGCGCGCTGCGCTTGCCGGCCGCTCCGGCCGCTAAGAGAAAGGCCCCCATGCTGGCCGCCTGACCGATGCAGATGGTGGCGATGTCGGGCTTGACATGCTGCATGGTGTCGTAGATGGCCATGCCGGAGGTGACGATGCCGCCCGGGCTGTTGACATAGACATTGATGTCTTTGTCGGGATCCTCGGCGGCCAGAAAGATGAGCTGCGCGATGATCAGGCTCGCGATGTGATCGTCAATGGGCGATCCGATGAAAATGATGCGTTCCTTGAGCAGCCGGGAGTAGATGTCGTAGGCGCGTTCGCCGCGGCCTGTTTGCTCGATCACCATCGGGACCAGTGTCATGAGCGGAAGCTCTCCTGAGATTAATGCGATTTACGCGGAAACGATGCGGCCGGGGGTTCGCCCTTCGAACTCGGCCAGCGACATGGGCCGCGGCATGGTCTGCACTTCGGCCTCGAGAGTCATGAGCACTTTGCGTTCCAGCAGGTCCTCGCGCAAATGATCCTGCTGATGCTCGTTGAGCCGCTTCTTGAATTCGGGAACGGGGGTGCCGTCGGCCCGGGCCAAACGCTCGATTTCGCCCTGAACGTCGTGGTCGGTGACTTCCAGTCCGCGCTCGGCGATGAGTCTTTTACGCACGAGATACCAGCGCAGGTTCCAGACGGCGGAGGCGCGGGATTCTTCTTTGAAGCGCTCGATCGCGGCGGGATCCGGCTTGCCCTTCCGCTTTTTGGCCGCGTCCTCCACCATGCGGTCGAGGTAGTCGTCGAGCATGCGCGGGGGAACGGGAAAGTCCACCTGGCGCAGAACAGCTTCCACCACCGAGCGGAACATGCGCTCGCGGGCCTCGTGAGCGGCCCGGGCTTCGAGATAGCGCTTGAGGTCGGCTTTGAGCTGGTCCAGCGTCGCGAGCTGGGGGTTGACGGTGCGGGCAAGCTCGTCATCTAACGGCGGCAGTTCCTTCCGCCGCACGCCTTGCACCGTGACCTGAAAGCGGGAGGTCTTGGGTTGCTGGTCACCGGACTTCACCGGGAATTCCACCACGGCCACGCCCCCGACGGGCAATCCTATGACCTTTGCTGCAAAATCCTCGCCAAGTTCTGAATGTGTCAGGTCAACTTGCAGGCCCTTGCGGTTGCGGCCCACGATGGCAACGCCGCTCGGATCGAGTTCCTGCAGGTCCACCGTGATGACGCATTCGCGTGAGACCGGCTCATCGGTGGGGGTGAGCACGGCGTGCGACTCGCGCAAGCCATCCAGCGATTCGAGCACGTCCTGCTCTTCCACACTGGGCTGAGCCAGTTCCACGGTGATGTCCGAGAGCGGCGGCAACTCGAAGTCGGGGGCCACCTCCACCTTGACGGTGAACGTCAGCGGATCGCCCTGCTTGTATTGTACGTCGCTCATTTCGCCGGGGGCGACGGGAACGAGTTGGGATTCGGCGAGAGCGTCGCGATACGCCTCCTGCAGAACGTCTTGGATGGCCTCCTGTGTGACGGTGGATGCGAAGCGCTCCACCACCACGCGGCGGGGGACATGGCCGGGCCGGAACCCCGGCAACCGAACCTTCGTTGTCAGATCATCCAGTGCGGCCTCGATGCGGCCGGTCATCACCTCTGAAGGCACGGCCACCTTCAGCTCGCATTCGATGGGACTTTTCTGTTCTTTTTGAACCTGTAGTTCCAAGCTTGCTCCGGAGTTGTGGAGTGCGAAAGGAGGGACTCGAACCCCCACGCCCTTTCGGGCACCAGATCCTAAATCTGGCGCGTCTGCCAGTTCCGCCACTCTCGCGTAAGTTGTCAATATACACATAGCGGTTCAGATTTTCAACAGCCAGCACTGCGGCGCGCCACCAGACAGACGCGCGGGTAAGTTATTGATAAACCAGCGACCGAAGCCTCGCAACACGCCCTTGAACAACTTAGGGCTGACGGCATAGAATAAACAAGGCGGGCCCGGCGGCCCGCCTTGCGTTTGAAACCATCCCCATCTCACTTCTCGCGGCGGCAGTCATCTTCGCCTGCCCCGCTTCCTCCGCCGAGCCGGGTCAGTCTTCGCCACCCGGCGGGAATCGGAAAGGAGTCTCCCCCCGTTCCATGGGGGGATCAAGGGGGGTGGCTTCGCGCGCGGGCATCCAGAATCCCTCTCATGGTGACAATGTGTCATTCTGTTCTCCGTCTTCGAAGAACAGAATCCCTTCCATCGGCGAGGGATTCCGTTCGAAGACGAACGGAATGACAAGTGTTCGCTCCCCCCTACTTCAGTAGGGGGGGCAAGGGGGGTTCGAGGGTAGTGCCGCACGGCAGTGCGCTCTTCCCCCGCCGAGCCGGGACTAGCCATCACCCTCCGTGGTGATGGTCGCAACCCGGCC
>Ga0315285_10003667_pt1 | contig 15981 bp, 12 predicted proteins | sample YL17G09_36_MG_FD_203698 | JGI IMG/M metagenome (GOLD analysis project Ga0315285, IMG submission 203698) | Sediment microbial communities from Yellowstone Lake, YNP, Wyoming, USA - YL17G09_36 | ecosystem: Environmental > Aquatic > Freshwater > Lake > Sediment | place: USA: Wyoming | collected... | reverse complement strand
AAATTTGCCGCGATGTTCCTGGTTTTTGGAACATTACCGGGTATGAACGGGAATGGCCTAAATTAGGAAAATTGTTTGATTTTCTCAATCCCCAATCGGAGATTTATTGGCTTAAGTTGCTGGAAAAAGAAATTTATCTGAGTTATTTCGATCCCTACCTGGCCAAAATTCCCCGGGGGAAAAAGATTCTCGATGCCGGAGGGGGGGTAGGAAGATTTTCTTTGGAATTGGGGAAACGTAATTATCAAATGACCCTGCTCGATGCCTGCCGTTCCAATCTCGCTGCCGCCCAAAAACACCTGGCGAAAAATGGGATACGTGATTTTGAGATCCTTTGGGCGGATGTTGCCGACTTGGGTTTCATTCCCAGTTCGAAATATGCCGCTGTTTTCGGGATTGAGCTCCTTTCCTATCTCACCGATACGGAAAAGGGCCTGCGGGAACTTATCAGGGTGACTGAGCCAGGGGGCCTAATTTTCCTTTCCGTGGAAGGAAAATACGGAAGCGTACTGGCGGATCCGAACATTCCTCCCGATCAGGTAGACAAAATATTAAATGAAGATATTTTATTGATTGAGGGAGACCGTTATACTCGCTATTTTACCCGGGATGGTTTCAAAAAGATCATCGGAAAATGCGGACTGGAGATCATACTTTTGGAGGGGTGTCATTACCTTGCCGAAGGGCCGTTCCAGCGTTTATTGGATGAAAGACGCCTTTCCGAGCCGGAATACCGAAAAGAGATTCTGGCCCGGGAAAAACAATTTCGAGATGAGCCGACAATAAAGGATTTAGCCCGGGTGTGGGCCGCAGTCGCTCGGAAGCCCGTTACCGGTAACAAGTTACCAGTCACCAGTCGAAGAACTAAAACCAAAGCCAAATGAAGGTTCTTTTAGTCCAACCACCCCGGTTTTATTGGCCTTTTATTAGCGAAGGGGATAATTACCTTCTGCCTCAGGCCCTACCATATTTAGCCGGGGCGGTCCGGGAAAAGGGCTATGAGGTGAAGGTGATCGATTGCCTGCCGGAAAAAATAGGCTGGGAAAGCTTGGCCAAAATTATCAGTGAGGAAAAACCCCAGGTTGTGGCGGCGGGTGAAAGCCACGCTCTCTATGCCCACGAGGCGAACAGGTTATTTCGGCTGGCTAAAGAAATAGATCCTAAAATCATTACGGTGGCCGGCGGAGTTCATTTCACCAATTACGCGGATGGTTCTCTCGCCGGGAATCGGGATTTGGATTATATCGTGGTGGGGGAAGGCGAGGCTACTTTCCCCGCTCTCCTGGAGGGGTTGGCGGAGGGCGATGGCCATCACCAAGAAATACCCGGGATCGCTTTCCGAGAGGAAGATAAGATTTTCCATACACCTCCGCGCGCGCTGATTCCCGATCTCGACCAACTTCCTCTCCCTGCTTATGATCTTTTACCCATGGACCTTTACGGAAAATCCCGCCTGCTTTTTTCGCCGGGGGGGACCACGATCCATCATAGCCGGGGTTGTGTCAGTCAATGTAAGTTTTGCGTTTGGTGGGTGCAAATGGCTGAGCGTACGGAACAAAATGGGCAAATTGTTCTTAACCCGAAGTGGCGGACTAAATCCGTGGAGCGAACCATATCAGAGATCGAAATCCTTTCCAGGAAATATCGAAAAAATTGCCTGGTTTTTACGGACGACACTTGGAATGTTGATCCTCAATGGAATAAGACTTTTGCGGAAGCGTTGATTCGGGAGAACCTGGGGATCAAATGGTTTGCCTTTATGCGGGCCGATTTTATCCTGCGGGATGAGCAGGAAGGCATTTTTGAAAAGATGGTCAGGTCCGGTCTCTCTCACGTTTGCATCGGAGTGGAGCGGGCCGAGGACGACCAGTTAAAGGATTTCGGAAAGAATTTTTATTCCGCCGATAAAACCCGCCGATGCTTTGAGCTTTTACGCCGGAAATACCCAAGTGTCTTCCGTCAGGCCACTTTCATTGTCGGAACTAGAGAAGAAACCCGGGAATCGATGCAATCCCAGCTTGAATTTGCCAAAGAGCTTAAGGCAGATTACCCGGCTTTCCACCCCCTTACCCCGGTTCCGGGCACTGAACTTTGGGAGGAAGCGAACCACAACGGCTGGATCGAGGTTAAGGATTTTCGGAGCTATGACTGGATGACACCGGTAATGTCTTCCCGATTCCTTACCCGTCCGGAGATCGAGCGGGGGTTGCTGGAGCTTAATTGGCGGTTTGTTCGAGCAAGCTGGCTGCTCAAAGGCTTATTCAGCCGGGGGGCTTATAAAAGGAACCTTTATCTCTGGTGGATCTGGGTCGTACTGAAATTATCCTGGAATTCTTTCTGGCAGCGTTTCAACCCCTTTTCCCGAAAGGAATTCACCGGCTTGAAGAAACCCGCCTGGTACGATGATTAGGCCGACGGGTCTGAGCCGTTATCGAAGAAGGGCATAAACTCCCCGGACAATATCGCGCAGGGGAATGGTGCGAATCCGAAAAAACTGCCGAAGAATCATTCGAAGCCGGAAATAAAATTTCCGATGGGCTTTTTTCTGGAGCTCGATGAGGGTTTGCCCGGACAATCCAGGGGGAACATAGACCAAATCCGCCGGGTCGGGATTGAAGGTTGAAAAATTTTCCCAGTCCCTCCGATCCCAGCCGGTTTTGCGAAGATCTTCATATGCCCGGCTTCCCGGGAAAGGGACAAAGATGGCAAATTTGGCGAAGTCCAGATCCAACTCGGTTGCGTAATTTATCGTCCGGGTGATGGATTCCGAGCTTTCGCCGGGGAGCCCGATCATAAAAAGTCCGATGGTTTCCAAACCCGCTGCTTGGACTTGTTTGATAATGATTTTGGTTGTTTCGATTTTGGCTGCTTTCCCAATTCGGTTAAGGGTGTCTTGGTGACCGGACTCGATCCCGAAGATCAACCTTCGGCAACCGGCTTCTTTGAGGGCGGCGATAATTTCCGGATCCAGACAATCGGGCCGGGTCTCGGTGGTCCAGATTACCTTTTGGGAGGCTTTGCGATTCACCATCTCCCGGCAAAAATCGAGACCATCGTTTTTGTTCAAAGGGAAGATCGCGTCCACGAACCCAAACTGGCGGATTTTAAAACGATCAATCAGATATTCAATCTCATCAACAACCTTTTCCGGTTTTCGTTTTCGATATTTGTTCCCCCAGTAAGTAACCGAGCAAAAACTGCATTGGTAGGGGCAGCCCCGGGAACCCAGCACGGTTAAGATCGGTTTTTTTATATCGGCGAAAGGGAAAAGTCCATATTTTTCAACCGGGAAAAGATGCCAGGCCGGGAAGGAGAGGACATCCAAGTCGGAAAGCGGGATGTGTTTTTTATTACGCCGGATTTCACCATTTTTTAACTTATAGGATATGCTTTCCAAACCGTCCCAGGTTTGTGAGTCTCGAATTGCCCGGGCCAGGTTGAGCATCGGGAGTTCCCCTTCTCCGTGAATAATCACATCTATTCCTTGCCGGAGCAGTTCATCCGCGAAATAACTGGCATGTACGTTGCCAAGGGCAATTTTGGCATCGGGAAAGTTTTGTTTAAGGGTTTGGGCGAGTTTGAATACATAGGAGGCGGAGGGAGTAAGGCAGGAGATCCCGACCAAAGCCGGCTGGATCTGCCGAGCTTTCCTCACGATTTTTTCAATTCCGTAATGAAGGGCAAAATCATCAATCACCTCCACCGGGAAACCGTCTTTCTCAAGAATAGAGGCAATATAAGCCAGGCCGATTCCCGGCATCGGTTCCATCAGTCGGGAAAATTTCCCGAATTTTTGGAGATTCATGCCGGGATTAATGAGAAGAATTTTCATGACTGAGATCTTATTACTTTAACCCGATAATTCAAAATCTTTTCATGATAAGGCCAGAAACTGGTAAGGCGGATTTACCCGGAAATGAATTTTCGAATTATGTAGTTACCCGATTTACTTGTCCCGACTTCAGAGGGATTTATCCCGACAACGGAGGGATCGGGCTCTTTTTAAAAACGCCGATTCCGCCTAGTGACGGGACACGTGAATCGGCAGATTACAAAAAAATCCGCTCGCGAAAGACGGTAGTACGAATCCAACTGCATTTTTCGGGTTCAAATGATTTCGGAATTCCGATTATTCGGCTTTATAACGGAGGCCGGACCGGGAGGAGCCGAACCTTTCCCAAGTGGATTTAAAAGCAAAGAAGATAAATTCGATATAGCTCCGGAGGAGGAACGGATTATTCAGGATCTTCTTCAAGGTCCGGAAGAAATAGCGGGGATTAAGATAAAAAGGGAAGAACATTTTGCGATGAAAGGCCAGCAGTTCCTTTTGATCCAGCTGGTAGGTTCGCATGACCGGAACGGAATGTGTCCAACGATTGGTATCGCGTTCGAAAAGCAATCCGGAGTTCTTTACCTGTTCAAATAAATCTGTCCCCGGGTAGGGAGCGGCGAAGTGGATGTTAATAAAATCGGCGTCGAGCCGGGAGATAAATTGCATTTCTTGAGAAAGTGAGTCGCGGGTTTCCCACGGGAAGCCGATCACGAAATGACATTGAGTAGTGATCCCGCGGGAGCTGACGGTTTTTAGGGTTTGCAGGATCTCGGATGGATTTATCTTTTTCCCGATTCGCTCCTGAGACTCCGGGAGGCTCGTTTCGATCCCGAAGGATAAAAACCGGCAGCCTCCGGACTTCAAGATTTTTAGAAAAGACTCATCGATACTATCCACCCGGGCAAATGAACCCCATTGGATTTTCAAACCCCGGCGGGCGATCTCCTCGCAGATTTCCTGCATTCTGGGCCGGTTGAGGGTGGGCTCCTCGTCCCGGAAAAAGATCAGATTGGCCTGGTATTTTTCCTGGACATATTCAATTTCCGCGATGATACTGGCGGCGGATCGGGCGATCCAGCGCCGTCCCCAGTGGGAGGGACTGTTGCAGAAACTGCAGTTAAAAGGGCAGCCGCGCGAGGAGCAAATACTGCATGCTTTTTGCCTGGAAATGGGAAGGTCGAGAAATATTTGCAGGTTGTAACGGCGTAACGGGAGGCCGTCTCGTTGGGGGAAAGGGAGAGCATCAAGATCGGTGATTCTTTCCCGGGGAGGATTGACCTGGACCTGATGATTGCGATTTAAAAAAGCAATCCCTTTGATATCATCCAATTCTTTTTCTGATTCCCAGGAAGCCAAGATTTCGAGCAGGGTTAATTCCCCTTCACCCCTCACCACCAGATCAATCCCTTTTTCCTGGACGATTTCAGGGACAGCGGTGGCGTGAACCCCGCCAAAGATGGTCCGAATGTCCAGTTCACTTTTTAACAATCGGGCGATTCGCAGCCCGTTTTTATAATTTTCCGTCAGGCAGGAAAAACCCACTACCTCGGGCTGAAAATCCCGGGCCAAATTCAAAATCTCCAGGCTGGATGGTTCCTGGAAATTCAATTGGTGAATAATTTTAACCTGGTGGCCGGCTTTCTCGGCATAGGCGGCGAGGGAGCAGAGTCCGAGCGGTTCGAGAAAGGTACGGTTCCTGATCTGACTATCCGGCTCGATTAAAAGAATCCTCATAAATAAATCCCCGGAGGATTAAAAAGCGGGCGAAATTCAGGCGAAAAATTCAGGTTTTATTTCGGAACAAACTGATCCCGCTCCTGATATTGTCCCAGAGTTGCGATAGTGACTTGATCCCGGCAAGGTGATGATACATGATCCGGGGCCGCAAGTAGAATTTCCGGTGGGCCCGTCTTAATATCTTAATCCTTTGTTTCCCGCTCAAAGGAATATGATCAATGGTCGGGATCGCGGTCGCGGAACGGCTGAAAAGTATATTGAAAGACATGTAATCACAACCGGAATTGATGGCGAAATTTATGGTGTCTTGGACGGAATCCGGACTTTCGCCTGGGAGTCCCAGGATGAAATGGGCGAGGATTTTGATTTTCGATTCCCGGCAGGCCTGAAACAGAGCGCGAATTTCTTCATTGGAGATGGTCATTTTATGGATCTTCCGGACCTCCTCATTCCCATTTTCGATCCCAAACATAATCAGAAAGCATCCGGATTGTCTCATCAATTGGAGAAATTGGGGAGTAATCGTGTCGGGACGGGAATGGCAGATCCAGTTAAAATAAAAATTTTCCGCTTTCATCCGGTTGATTAAATCAAGGGTATGCGGAAGAACATTGGTCAGGCTGGAGTCCCGGAAAACCAGATTGTTGATTTTCAGGGATTGCAGGTGATGCAGCTCTTCGATAATATTCTCGACTTTTCGGAGACGGAACCCCATCTCGGGGACGGGGCAGAAATAGCAGGAATAAGGACAGCCATAACTGGTATATGAACTTCCCCAGAGCCCGGGGTTTCCAAAGGGGAGGGAATAGCGACTGATCGGGAAAAGTTCGTACTTGGCAGCCGGAACCTCGAAAGGATCAGCGGGGCGAATCCGAGGACCGGACACAATCTCGTGGTTATTCCGGTAAATCAGATTGGGAATGGTTACCCCGGGATGGTCGAGAAACTTCAGGATGGAATCCGAGATTAAATCCAAGAGGATTCCATCAAGGAAAAGGTTTTCCCGAAAGATTTTTTCTCCCTGGAATTGGAGCATGTCGCCGGAGCCGATGAGGACGGGATGGAATCCGGTTTTGAGCTGCCGTAAAAAATCGCGATCCTCTTCCCAGGAAAGAGAGCTAGTGAGAAAAAATATCAGGTCCGGCTGGAATCGCTCGATTTCCCCGAGGGTTTTTTGAGGGGAAAGCCCGGAGGCAATCGCGTCAATCACCTTAAGGAAATGAACCTGGGAAAGGATACCGCTTTGCAGCAGCAGGTCCCCGGGCGGCCATACATATCGGGCCTTGGCGACATTGGGACAATAATAATCACGAAGGTAGCTTTTCTTTCCGGGAGGATTGAGTAAGAGGATTTTCCGGGCGGGAGGCATTGGCACCAGTTTAAGTAATGTTCTAACTATTGCAAAAGTTCATTCTTAAAACATTGAGATAACCGTTGGGCGGATTCCAAAGTGAGGTAAGGGGATAAAAATCCTAGGTTCATTTCGATTGAACCGTTGAAACTTGTAACGGTGACGGTGTATCCCCAAGGGAAAATGCGGGGCGAAAGCAGGGAGAGACGCAGAAGCTTAGCTCCGCCCCAGTCGGAAAGCGTGGGGTCAATAATTCCCAGGTTCGTAACTCCATTTCGAAGGTGGGAAGGTGAATGAATCCGCCGGCCGAACCAGTGGAAAAATCCTTTCACCATCGGGTAAGGCAGGATTCGGCTGCAGGCGAGAGGAAGGAGATAAGGCAACCCCGGGTTCCGGGATTTTATCCGGGAGGTTTGGGTTTTCACCTCAGCCATGGTTTGCGGGAAGGAGCCGAGTTCGGATCTGGGCACCGAGATGATTTCAATTCCACTCATATTGGCGAGCATCGCCGGATGTCCGAAAGTGCCGCGAAGATCTACCGCCATTAAAATTTCAGGATTTCCTTCGCCCTGGAAAGGATTCAAGTCGCTCCGGAAAAAAGTCCGGACCGCGGCCGCCAAAATAATATCATTAATCTTAACCTCGTATCTCCGGGCCCGGTTGTGAATTGCCAGGGCTTCATCCGGGGGAAAAAACAAATTAAGCCAGTGGAGGCGAGAATCATGACCAAGAGCAGCTGGCTTCGCGGAGGCAGAAGGCAGGAGTTGCCCGGGGTGGAATTTATGCCGGGAGGCCCAGGCCAGGGAAAAGAGGCGGAACAATATTCCAGGCCAACGGTGGATTCCGGCCTTAAGGTAGAGCGGGAAAAACCCCCGGTTTTCGGCCGGGGGGGGTTCCCGGGCATTTTCATCGGCAGGATCAAGATAACACCGGCGCATCTCATTAAGCAGAAAAAGCAGACCTTTTCCATCGGAAAAGCCATGGTGGGATTTGATTATCATTCGGCTCTGGTTTGGGCCTGAAGAGAAGAGAATCCGGATCGGGGGTTGGGAGGTAAGATCCAGGCGGGAGTTAACGAAATCAATGACAGCTGGATCTTTCTCTTCCGGAAGGAAAGCGGTTGGTTTTGAACGCGATGGAAGAATTATTTTGTCAGGATCCGGAACAGGTTCAATTTGCCAACGGTCTCTTAAACTAAACAGATCATTAATATTAAGTGTTCCCCCCGTAAGGGGAAAACGATTCAACAGCTTAGTGACCGCTTGACGCAGTCTTTGGGGTTCCAGGGGACGGTCAAAATGAAGAAAAGCGTGAATATGGAAGGGAGGGAAAGAACGGACCGAGTCTATCGCCCAAGCGACGCGGTCAAAGGCGACGGCAGGTAAAGACCTCCGCGGGGGAGAGGTGTTTCTGAACAAGTTTTTCATTGCCGTCGGGTTATCTCAAGATGTTCTATTTCCGATGGTGCGCTTATAATTTCAGGATTGCTTCCCCACGATAATATCGGCGGGAAAATGATATCGACTCGGGAAATCACCTTGGGACGGGTTGGGCATCTCAGGCAAGCTACCTCAAAATATCTTTATTATAGGGTATCATGGATTTCAATTATAATAAATTCCAAATATTTTCGGGGATAATAAGAAAAGGAATTAAATAAATTTGGTTCCAACCAACTGGAAAAGTTTGTTCCCCGGGCAAAAAAATAACACGCTGGCCCTGATCCTGATTTTAGGGGCCTCCCTGGCGATTCGTTTACGGGGGCTCGATTTTCTATTTCCTTACTTCATCGTCAACGATGAAGGCTACATGGTAAATTCAGCCTTGAAAATTCTGCAGACCGGCGACCTGGATCCGGGCTTTTTCAAGTATGGCGGCTTCACGATTTATCTGACCGCGGCGCTTTATTTCATTTACTTCAAGGTTGTCGGTTGGTGGGGCGGTCCTATCGAAGCGATGCCGTTTTTCTATGAGGATCAAAATTTCATTCTTTTCATGTTGGGCCGAATCATGTGCGTCGGATTCGGCCTGCTCATCATCTGGACCGGATATCTTCTGGGAAAAAGAGTTTTCGGTCGCGGGGTAGGGCTTCTGACCGCGATTTTTTTGGCCTTATCCCCTCTCCAAATCGATCGGTCCCAGGTTTTTAACGTGGATGGGATCATGACATTATTTATCTTGTTGTCGGTGTATTTCGCATTTGAGATTAAGGAAAAGGGCGGCTGGAAGGGATATCTCGGGGGAGGGATCTTTGCGGGGCTGGCCCTGGCCACGAAATACAATTTTGTCGCCATCGTGCCGGTTCTGGTGGGGCATTATTTCCGGGTGGGCCAAGATGGGAAAAGGTTTGGCCAGGCGGTTTTTGATCTTCGGTTGTGGGTTTCCATTTGTTTGTATTTATTCATATTTGCCTTTTTTAATCCTTATTTTTTCCTGAATTTATCGCATGTCCTGAAAGAGATGGTTTTTTTTCTGGGGATACATTTCAAACCCCAGCTTTCTTATTTACATTCGCTTATTTACCAAAAATATATTTTTCAGCTCTTTTTGCTTTTCCCGGCCATTTTTAGCCCGTTTCTTTACCTGGCCTCCTGGGTGGGAGTGGGCTGGCTGGTCCGTGAGGATAAGGCCAAACTAGTATTATTGCTATCCTTTCCTTTCTCTTATTTTTTGGTGCTAGGGGCAATATCATATGCCTCCTTCTATACGCATTATTTCCCGCTTCTTCCTTTCGTGGTTTTGCTGGGTTCTTACTTTTTTCAACAAGCCCTAAAAAGCCGGGTTTTATCCTTTCGAATTATCAGCGGAGGTCTCCTGGTTTTATCCCTGCTTTTTTACCTTTCGAATTTTTTCTTTCCCCAGTACCGGCCCCTTTTTGATATCCACCAGGACCTGGGAAAGTGGCTGGAACAAAGCGTAAAACCGGATGAAAAAGCAATCCTGACCGGCTGGTTTTTTCCTCCCTCACGAAGTTTCTGGCAGGGGCGATATCAACGGACGGCTCGGTCATCGGGTTTTAACGATGAGTTAATCAAGTCGGGCGGATACGATTATATCGTGGTGTTAGCGGCTGAAACCTTGGAGAAAGACGCCGGATTTTTCCATTCTCAAGAGGGATGGGAAACCTCAGAAAAATTACGAGAGGGAAGATTTAATTACCGGCTGGCCGAAACGATCAATTTTCCTCCGTGGTGGCAGAAGGGGGCGGAACTGGTTTTTCCTCTTCTCCGGGGTTACCGGTTTGAGATTTACCGGAGGATGAAGTGAAACCGCGAAATAAAATCATCCTGGTGGTTCCGCCGGTGAAGCCCGGGGGGGATCGTTTTTTAACCTTTTCGGTCAATGCTCCCCACATGGGATTGGCCTATCTGGCGGCGGTTTTACAACAGGATGGATTCACGGTGGAGGTTTTAGACGCGCAGATTGCGGAGCTTGATTTCATAAAATTCGAGCAGGCGATCAGAAGGATCAATCCGAACATTATGGGAATTACCGCTTTCACCGAACAGGTTGAGGAAGCCAGGTTGGCCGGCAGGATCATTAAGCGGATAAATCCGGATATTCCCGTAATCGTGGGGGGGTGCCATCCCACCGCCCTTCCGGAACTGACCTTGAAGGAATTTCCTGATTTTGATTTCGCGGTTTTTGGGGAAGGGGAGGCAACTATTTATCTCCGGCCCGGAAAAATCCTGAATCTTTTTCGCATCGTTCGCCTCCGGGTCTTGTTTTTATCCGTCTGGTTCCAAATGAAGAAATATATATCGAAGGGTTAAACGTGCTTGATATTCTCTTAGTTAATCCCCATCGGTTCATGCGCCCGGGGGCGGGAGGGGCTTAAACGCTCCTTCCGGGTAGAAAAACTCGCGGCGATGCCGCATAGGTTTATTCCGCTTTTTAGGATATTGAAATGTAGGGCGAGGCTTCCTTAGGCCGGCTCAGGACAAGTTAGCCTCGCGATAACAAAGCGACCTTAGAAGGTCGCACTTCGAAAATGTTTAAAATGGTGATTGAATAATAACGATGGCTCGAATCGCTTTAATCAAGTGTTCCCTTCCCCCGAGCTTTAACCTTCTGGTCTCTCCGCCCCTGGGAATAATGTATATCGCCTCGGTCCTCAGAGAGCAGGGACACGAGGTTAAGATCCTCGACTCAAGATTTAAGCCGGGCCGGCCGGAGGGATTTCGCGATGAGCTTAAGGTTTTTTCCCCCGAGATCGTAGGGCTTTCCGCGCTCACCCAGGAGTCAGATTCCCTGCATCGTTTCGCCGGACTGGCCCGGGAGATTCCGGGGGTGAAGGCGATTGTCGCGGGGGGCCCCCATCCCTCCGCCTACCCGGAGGAGGTTCTTTCCGATCCCCGGGTCGATTGGGTTGTGATCGGGGAGGGGGAAGAGACAATCCGGGAACTCGTCGAGGTCTTGATGTCGGGGGGGGAACCGGACCGGATCCGGGGGATCGCCCGTCGGGAAGGGGGAAGGGTGGTCAGAAACGAGCCCCGGCCCTATATCGCAAACCTGGACCAACTGCCGTTCCCCGCCTGGGACTTGATCCCGCTCCCTGCCTATGCCCGGGTGAAAAGAAATGGGAATCTTCCGAAACGGAGATATATGTCGTTGATGACCTCCCGGGCTTGCCCCTATGACTGCATCTATTGTCACAAGCTTTTTGGTCGGGGCTTCCGGCCCCGGAGCCCGGAGAGTGTGATCGAGGAATTCGAGCGGCTTTATCGGGATTATGGGATCCGGGAATTCGAGGTGATCGACGATATTTTCAACCTGGATCTTCCCCGGGTAGAGGAGATCATCAGGTTGATCGGGGAGCGCAAACTGAAGATTCGCCTGGCCTTTCCGAACGGTCTGCGCGGGGACCGCTTGAATTATAATTCTTTAAAAATGATGAAGGAGGCGGGAACCTATTTCGCCGCCCTGGCGGTGGAAACCGCTTCCCCCCGTTTGCAGGAGGTGATCGGGAAGAAACTTGATCTCGAACGGGTTCGCCAGACGGTGGAAGACTGCCGGAAATTGGGGATCACGACCATTGGTTTTTTCATGCTGGGTTTTCCGACCGAAACCTTGGAGGAGGCCAGAAAAACGGTGGAATGGGCCTGGTCCTCCCGGCTGGATTTCGCTACTTTTTTCATGGTTGTTCCCTACGGGGGGACCCCCATGGGCGAAAAATTCAATTCCAACAACTATCTCTCCCCGCGGCCTTTTCGTTTTGCGGATCTGGACTTCCATCAGGGTTTCATCAATTTGAGCGAGGTACCCGACGCGGAGCTTTTCGCCCTCCAGAGGAAAGCTTACCGCCGCTTTTACCTTTCCCGGGCCGGATCGCTCTTTTTTCGGGGCGCTTTCCTGGACGTGTCGTTCGGAGACGGGCTTAGACATTTTACCCTCCGGGCCTGGAAACGGGCGAGGGGATTTCATTAGCCGAGGGCACCATGAGAGTCATGCTCATCATTCCCCCCCGGATCAAGAGCCGCCATCGGGATTTCGCCCTTTATTATTCCAACCCGCATATCGGGATGGCTTACCTGGCGGCGGCGCTCCGGGAGAAAGGCCATTCGGTCAAAATGATTGATGCCCAGGCCCAGGAGCTTTCATTCGGCGATCTGCAGACCCAGGTGACGGCTTTTTCCCCCGAACTCGTAGGGATCACGGTTTATACCGAGCAAATCGAGGAAGCCGGTAATGCGGCTCGGGGGATTAAAAGCGGGAATCCGGCAGTTCCAATTATCATCGGCGGGTGCCAAGCTTCGAAGCTGCCGCGCGAGACCCTGGAAAAAATCCCCCATTTTGACCAGGTGATCCGGGGCGAATCGGAAGATCAAGATCGGAATTGGCCTGTTGAAAGAGTTGTATTGGGGCACAAGGACCGGCGGGTTTCTGATGGCGGTTAGAATAATCCGGATCGGCGGCCTCAGGGCGTGATTCATAATGCGCGTATTATTAGTAAAGCCGAATGTCAAAAGCGATGGGATCCAACCGGTTTTAGGTTTGGGATATCTCGCCGCCCAAATTCGGCAGAATGATGAGGTAAAGATATTAAATTGCATTAAAGAGAATTTTTCCTTGGGCCGATTCAAACGGTATCTGGCCGATCAGAAGCCCGAGGTGATTGGCCTTCAGGTCCAGCTGGATTTAATCATCGGACATCCCGGGGAAACCGAAAGGGAGATCGAAAAATCCTTGAAAAAGGTCCTGGCCTGGGATCCCGATTACCTGGTCTGGGCGCGCCTGGTTCCCTACCCGGGAACGAGGGTGGCGGGGGAAATGAAAGCGCGGACCGGAAAGGAAAGATTACCCGGGGTGCCCTGGTCTTCCTACCAGAAACAGATCAAATCCGCTTTTGGGAACCTGGGCCTCACCCCGGAAACTCTCGGACGCTGGCAGATCAGGGGGTATGTAAAATTTTACCTTCGGCCCGGAAAAATCCTGAATCTTTTTCGCATCGTTCGCCTCCGGGTCTTGTTTTTATCCGTCTGGTTCCAAATAAAAAAATTTTCCCGAGGGGTTCCGTTGGGTTTTTCCTTAGTTAATTCACATCGAAAAATGCCACCAAGCGGCGGCATCTTTTGCGATTGACCAGATATATTTTCAGCGCGATGAGAGCTTCCCAGGTGGATACCGTATGATGCGGACTTATAAAGCAAACCAAAGCCAAACCCTTTCTAGCCGGTTGGGTTCGATTTTAAACAAGGAGAATTGGTTTTTTATTTTTGTTTTTCTCCTGGCATTAATTTTGCGAATTAAAGATATAGGTTTGTTTCTTCCTTATTTCGAAGCCGGGGATGAAAAATTTCTAGTTGAATCATCCTTAAATATCATTCGGACGGGGGATTTAAACCCGCATTTTTTCTGGTATGGATCCTTTCCGATTTATTGGATCTCGGCAATCTATTACCTGGTTATTCTGATTTTATGGCCTTTTTCAAACCAATCATCGTTAGCGAGTTTTATTGGAAATCTGAATATTTACGATTACCATTTTTTGTTTTTCTACATCGGAAGAATCACCTCGGTTTTATTTAGTTTGCTTACTATTTATCTCCTTTACGCAATCGGAAAAAATCTATTTGGGAAAAAAACCGGGAAAATAATCCTATTTTTATCCTCCTTCAATGTTTTTCATGCATTTCTTTCTCAGCTTTTTAAGGTGGATATTTCCCTTTCCTTTTGGATCCTGGCTACGGTTTATTTTGCTTTGAAAATTTTAGAAAGCGGGAAAATCATAAATTATGTGCTGGGAGGGATCTGCGTGGGATTGGCCATGTCAACCAAATATAATTTTCTGGCCTTTATCCCGCTGGCGGCCGCCCGGGTTTTAAAGGATAAAGAATGGAAATCATTATTCGAATTAAAACTTTTTCTCGCCGGTTATGTGGCAGCGGTCACATTTATCGTGACCTGCCCGTTTTCAATTCTGGATTTTAAGGATTTCTATTCACAATTGTATTTTCAGATGAAAACTCTTCAGCAAGGTCCTTATGACCCGATGAGCTTTTTAACCGGGATTCCCTATTTGGCTCCTTTGATCGCTATCGGGGGTTCCGATCCCTTGATCGCTTTTTCCTCGGTATTCGGGCTGATAATAGTTTTTCGAAAGGATTGGAGATCGGCCGTTTTGGTTTCTTGCTTTCCGGTAATATATTTCATTTTCGCTTTTGGGGTTTCGAAACTGCCAAATCCCCAAAACATTTTCCCGACATTTCCTTTCCTGGTAATTTTCTCTGGATTTTTTTTCAAGCAATTTTTTGAAAGTAATAGACCGCGATATCGGCATCTGGCCGTCGGGATTTTTATTTTAAATATTATTTTTCAAATTTTATTTTATTTTATTTATTTACCTCCTTATCAAGCTTGGGAATATCCTTACAAGGAATCTGTTAAGTGGATTGAAAAAAATATAGATAAAAATTCCATCGTCATGAGTTATTATGGCAGCCCTGGGAATTTCAGGTATATTAAAGGTTCTTTCGGGTTCGCTCAGGAGTACATGATTAGACCAAAACTAAAAAACTATGAAGAAAACCTGGTAAAATTTAAACCGGATTTTCTAATCCTGATGAATTGGGGAATGGAGCATCAAAGCAATGACGATTTTAAGGCGTATGGAAATTGGGTGAATGCCATACTTAAAAAACCATTTTCCGATTACTGTTTGATTAAAGGGTTTTATTTGCCTAAAATCTATCGGGGGATTTCGGAGAAATTTATCCCGGTCAGTGAAAATTATGGTTTGTTGATTTTTCAGAGAAAAGAAGTACAAGGGTGCGAAAAGGAAAGTTAGCCCTTTTTGGAGATCAATGCCAAAAACATTTTTTCCGCCAGGCCCAAGGACGAAATCCTTTCCAAAAAGCGGGATGATTGATGAAAAATTCAATAGGTTATAGGTTGTTTCGGGAACATCTCTGGGGATACCTGCGTTTGATTTTTACCTTGGATGTCGTGATACCCATTATTTCTTTATCCGTGGGAATCGGAGTCGGAGGAAGCCTGCGATATCCCGCTCCTAACCTGGTAACGACGGTGATAATCGCGGTGATAATTGCGCTAATTTATCCGGGAATAATCGGGGCGGCGATGGCGGGCAGGGCTTTTCGAGAAATTCTCGCGCCCCGATTCTTGAGCCGGTTTGAGCTCGGAATGGTGATCGCCGTGGGGATGGGCATCCCCATCGGCGTTATAATTTATTACCGGATTTGGGAAGTGCTGGGGGTCTGGATTCTGGGCTCGGGTCTGCTTCTATACTGGCATTGGCTTTCCTTCCGGGCGGGGCCAAACATTAATATCCTCCGGGAAACTGTCGGCGCGGTTCTCCTGGTTCCGTTTCCTATGCTTTTGGTTTGGACGGCCTATATCCGGAACTTTTTTCCGGACCGGGAGATCGGCCTCGTTATGTTGATTTTTGGGCTGTTGGCCCTCAGCGCCAATCTGGGCCGGGCCTGGTCGGAAGCGGGAGGACTTGGGCCTTCGAGCGGTTCTTTTTTCGGAAAGGCGGAGGTCATCATTGCTGCTTTCACCTTATCTTTCCTCTTTTTGTTCTTTGGAATTCAAAAGGGAA
>Ga0315285_10003664_pt1 | contig 15987 bp, 19 predicted proteins | sample YL17G09_36_MG_FD_203698 | JGI IMG/M metagenome (GOLD analysis project Ga0315285, IMG submission 203698) | Sediment microbial communities from Yellowstone Lake, YNP, Wyoming, USA - YL17G09_36 | ecosystem: Environmental > Aquatic > Freshwater > Lake > Sediment | place: USA: Wyoming | collected... | reverse complement strand
TTGCCGACCTAACAGATTATAATCCTAACGTATTTTATGAACTGGCAGTGCGGCATACCCTGAGAAAACCAATCATCCAGATAATAGAAGAAGGTCAACTAATCCCATTCGACGTTTCAACGAGTCGAACGGTCTATATTAATCATCAGGACCTTGACAGCGTGGAAAAAGCGAAAAAAGACCTTGAAGAACAAATCAAAGCCGTTGAAAAAGATCCGACTCTAGTGGACTCCCCAATCTCAATGTCGTTTGATCTTCAACGCTTTGTGACAAGCAGAACTCCAGAAAGCACAGCAATAGCAGAGTTGAGAGCATACTTGCAAGAGATCAGTTTTATGACAAGAGAACTTTATACAGGGAGAATTGAGTCACAGGACTCAATGTCACAGACAATTCAGAAGGTCTTAAAAGAAAAACACGACTTGGAGAAAGAACTTGCGCACGTACGCGACGAATTGGCTTGGCATCCCAGAATGATCACATACAAGCGAGCGATCAAGAAGATACAAATATTGGACCTGAGAGGAGATGCAAATGTCTCATATGATTTCGAGTGCGTCAACGGTGGTAACCGGCTGAACAAAATAGAACACGTTATCCTTTATGATGGGAATCCTCTAGAGCCAAACGATGTCCTGATAAAAGTTCGTGGCAAATCTGTTCCTCCGGATATAGAAACACTTGCCAAATGTGAGATAAAGGGCAGTGAATACAAACTGGTGAAACTGGAGACAAAGCTTTCCATCACTTTTGAACCGTTTATTAGACCTCAGGAGACCTTCACCTACTCTTACGGATTTAGATACAAGCACGTCTACGAACATCTTCGGCAAAGGGAATATACGGGACATAGAGTAATGCACACAACAAATACGTTGGAAATGCATATTTCAGCTCCGCCAAAGCACGTTTTCTCAGATGTTTTGGATATGACGATAATTGATTTCAACTCAGTCAGAGATGAGGAAGAAGAAAAGATGCTCTCTGCACGAAATTCGCCTCGACTAATAAGCAATAATCGAGAGATTCTTTGGGAAATCCCTATGCCGAAAATAACGTATACATATTGTGTGTTTTTCAGGGTTGTCAAAGAAAAACAGAGGAGTTGATGGTGCTAGTTAACTCCTATCTCGCCACATCTATACGTGCACTCATCGTCCTTCAGTATATAAGGCCGCGTATCCTGTCTCTCGCTTATCATCATATCACCATCCAACGGACTACAAGCTACCTTTCTTTTCATATTTAAGTATTCTCCCCTTCGCCTTGCTATAAGATAAACGTTACAGAGCCAGAATTCGTATTTAAGGTATGCGGAACAATCCTCTAGTACTCTATTTTCCGAAAGTCTGAATAGTCTCTGCCTTCTTATTGTAGAGGTTCCACCGCATCGTGCTTCACCTCTTCCGTGTATCGGAAGAGTGTTCTTATTACACTGTCTACTTCAAGCTTGTTCTTAGCTAACTTCGATTCTTGATGCCCGCCTTCACTCTCAGCCTCTTGTCTGGCGATCCGCGCGAAAAAAAGGAACAGACTATCTCAGAGTACTTAATGCGCGCTTTGCCAAAACAGATAGACTTTTGTTTGCATCAGGAAACCGCAGATTTTGATTAGACTAGCAAGCTTATTCAAGTCCGCCGACACTATCTCTCTGACATAGGCATCTTTCGTTCCGAACGGCAGATGGTATGAGAAGCTTTTCATGAACCTCGTGTGCCTCTGTTTGATGAAGGCCTCTCTTATTTTCAAGATGTCTCCTTCATCAAGAGCCTGAAGCCTGCTCAAAACGTACCTTTCACTGCCAAGCAGTTGAAGATTGAATCCCTGCTGTTGAAGGATTCTCGTGATGTTAACTGCTTCTTTCGGAGGCTGCTGTTCAACGATTTTCTTCATTCCAGCCTTTTCCGCGAACGGGTTGTACTTTGCCATGACTGCCGACATTTCCACATATTCTGTGCCGGCTATGGCCAATGTGTCTCTTACAAGCTTGGAGCCTAAGCCGATTGTCCTGTATTTTGGGTGAACCACCACGCGGGATATGACACTCAGCTTTTCATTCAACTCTTTCATGCTCATCCTCGGCAAAACAAGCCTTCGCCCAAAGCTCGTTGAGGGCGGGTAGCAGTAGACGATTACTCCGCAAAGCTCTTCTCCACGTTTTAAACAGAAAATCTTGCGTGGTGCAGCTATCTTGTGGCTGCGATAATGAAATGCGGCAAGCTCTCGCCAATCCTTAGTTGTCCCTGCTTCTACCCGCATCTCCTTGACGAGGCTGCATTGCTTGGTCGGTTCGTTCGGGTAGTAGTTTACCGTGATTTCTTTGCCGTATCGTTTGTGAATGTGCACTGAAGGCTTCAAGTCTTCCAGTAGGTCCGTGTGGGTAGTCGCTGCAATCACGCATTTACGTTCTAATCGAGCGATTTTCTGGAGGTTGAAACTGACGATCTTGGCTGTATCACGATCCAACGTGGCCGCGAACTCGTCGAGAATCCACCAGTCCCTGCTGCTTTCCAACAGTTTCGCAATCCTGTACCGGTACCTTTGCCCATCGCTGAGCTGCCTGTAACTGCGCAAGAACAGGAACGCATCATTCAACCCCACACGACTGAGCAGCTCGATTGCTTCTTCCACGCTGGAGCCCACCGTCTCGACAAGCGGCCTATCCATGTCGATTTGGACGTCTGCAACATCTACAGCGTCTTCGCCCAGATCCTCCTTGACGGCTCGAAGAAGAACACTTTTCCCGCTTCCACTATCGCCAGTAATATACACAACGTCACGAGGCGAAACCTTCAACTCAACATTATCGTAGACAACGAACTTTTCCCACTTGTCCAAGCCGAGTCCGAAGCCTTCAGCCACCGCGACAACTCTGTCGCTGGGCATGGGAGCTGCAGTTTCATACGCGATGTTGACGAGAAACTTGTTTTCGGCCCTGTCATACGTACGACGAAACTGGCTAATACGGAAATATTCCCTACGTCTTCTCACCATAAAGACTCACCCAAACCGGAAACTCTCCAAATCAACCGCCTTCATTTCCACAGTATCATAAACTGCCAAGGCGATGCTCCAGAAAACATCGTCATGCGTGCCGGTAGGATGAGATAGTGCGATTGTGCCGTCCTTTCTTAGCTCATAACGTTCAACGTTGAGTTCGCTGCAGATGTCGCCCCTGTACGGTTTCTCCCATGTAATCAGGGGAAAGAAAAACCTCTGATCACTCATCCTCTGCCGAAGTAAGTTAGCCATCTCACTCTTGCGGGGAATACTGAAGTTGACGCCCTCTGCGTTTCTAATCGTGGCGTTCTCCATGTCGCTGATTATGCTGGGCCCCTCTCGCGTAAAGTCAACACGAATCTTCGCAAACCCTCCCCAACGATCCTGCAAGGTCTTGATGTAGCCAAGAACATGCGCGTACTTCGTGGGCTGCTGAAAAATCTTGAGGTGACGCAGGAAAAGCCTATCATTTAGGCGTTGAATAACGCTGAAAACACAGTAATCGCGCGTCTGTGCAAAGTCCACGCCGCCAAAGAACTCGCCATCATACGCCTTTTCAGGGTCAAATGGCTGCAGGTCCTCACCACAATTCATGACCGTACCAACACAGGATACGATAACGCTCTGTGGGAGCCAAACATCTTCGTCTTCAGCCCATTCCGCCTCCATCTCACGACGCCAACGCGAGGGATCCTCGCCAAACTGCTTCCGAATCTTCTCCAAAATATTCTTTTTCAAGGGCCCGTTTGGTTCGAGGGCCTGCTGCCAGGTCACGTGAAGCCGCGCAAAATCTGAATAGTCCTTGTGGTTGCACATTTTCCAGAACAGGCTGTCTGTGTTCCACGGAGTACTGGTGCAGGCAAGTTTTCCGTCCGTAGTCCCGAGGGTGAAGAGGATAGCGTCATAGAGATCTCCATCGCTGGGAGTGAAATTTGTTTCGTCCCACCAGATTGCGTGAAGAGTCGGTCCCCTGATCGTGTCAGGATTGTTCGGAAAAGCCTCAATCACCGAGCCGTTAGGAAAGGCAAGGCGGGTCTTCTGAGGCTTAAGATACATGGTCTGCGGCAGTCGACGGAGAAAGTAGCTTATTCGGCGAATGTTCAGTTTTGTCTGGCGCCAACTAGGTCCGACAAGAGCAATGTAAGAGTCTGGGCGCGTGAGAGCGTACCATAATAGCAGCGCGGCCATTATCCAGCTTTTTCCGCTCTGGCGACACCAGCGGCCTGCAGTAAACTGGTTCTCCACAAACAGCTTGATAAAATCTTTTTGGTAGCTGGTAGGTTCGAATCCTACGACCTGCCGAAAAAACTGGACAGGATCACTGCTTAGGCTAAGAGCCTTTTCTTCAAGGATTTTTATCGCAAGAGTCTTTTGGGCGTTGATTGTGGAACGTTCACGCAAGATCTCAGTTTGCCGCAGGGTTCTGGATTTTTTTGACAATGTCCTCATATTTCATTCTCAACTCCACAAGCTCCGCTTCGATCCCGCGGTAGTCAACATAATCGCTGAAGATGTCCTTGTAAGTCCTGGCAAGCGTCGCAACCGTCTGAAGCCTCTGAACGTCAACCTTTTCAAGCCCCGGCAGCATTGCAGCATTCAAAGCGCTAGCGAGCATCTTCAAAGTCTCCTCCACAGTCGGCAATTCCTCAGGAATCTTGAGAGAAGTAGTTGTCCTAGAGCTCCCCTTATGGTCAACTACTTCTAAGCCAAGCCTCTCAACCTTTTTGCGAATGGCCTCTGGGCTCTTGTCCAACTTGCAGGCGATAACGTCAAGAGACTCTTGGACCCCAATGAGTCGACGCAGGTCCTTTTCTTGTTTAGGTGTCCACGGTTTGCCCTTGGTCACGATATTCCCCCTTCAACAGAAAATAGTTTTTGCGCCCAGAACGCCCCTTCAAAACGTTGTTCCGACGGAACAATTGGTTAAGATGCATGCTCTCGTTTGCCCGAGTACGACCAGTGACTTTGGAAATGTCTTCAGCCGTTGCAGGAACTCTAAACGTTTTCAGAACCTCAAGCGTCTTCCGTTCACTTACACTCAGAAACACGACGGACGGCACTTGACCACGAGCTCCAAGCATGAAACGGTCGACTCCTTGCATTTCCTTCTCGAGCTTTCTCACTTGACTCTGGACGTTCCGCAAATCCTCCACGAGCCCCTGATACTTCATTTCGTCTGCCTTCCAACGAAAATGCCGGTGACCGTTCCGATCAAACCGGCGATTGCAGCAAAGACTTCGCTGTTCCACGTGTGCATGAAAGCCATGTAGGCGATCTCGAGGCCCGTGAGGCAAGCCGTCATCCCGATCGAGAACTTCACAAGGTAGACGAGTTTCTCGTCTGGTTCGACAATGATGACATGAGCGCGACTGCTGCCCTTTTTCCTCGCTAGGGCTCGCTTGAAGAAATCAGGCATGATTCTTCACCCTCCCCTGAAAAGTGCGATGACTGAAGGCTCTTCGGCCGCCCATCAGAAAACTGTTCACCAACTCGTTAGCCGTCTGCTTCGGAATAAGGTCCCGAGCGAGAACCGTTATGCTTGCAGTCCACGTAAGCGGTACAGCAGTGTAATCAATGTCATAAAGGCCATCCGCATACCTGAAACTGTTCTGGGCAATAACGATGTGTTTGTTTCTTTCGCCAAGAACGCCAATGAAGAGTCCCCAGCTTTTGACGGGAACGTCGACGGCAACACCGCTACCAAGAGACTTTCCCACACTCGCGTCGGACCATTCGACACAGACTAAACTTCCAGGCGACAGATTCTCCAGATCCTTCAAAACCTGTTTCTTCAAACTCCAAACCCCTTCTTCGTAACTCTCTTCAACCTGCGGGTCCTGCCCAGCTTGCCGCTAATCATCAGGTTCCCCATGCCGTCGACAAGCATCAAGACACTGCCCCTCGAATTGAGAAAAGCCAGTCCCTTCGGCAGCCCCAGCTTCTCGGCTTCAGTGATTCTGAACCTGTTCTCAAAAACCAGGTCAGTCGCAACGAAGTTGCTGCAGTTCACGCTGTTTGTGGCTATGCCGCCGTTGAAAGTCACCTTGCTCGTGTACACGTTCGGAACGCGAGCTTCAGCCAGGACACCGCTCGTAATATTACCGGCCGCATGGTTATGTCCAGCCGGCGAGAACCGCCCGTTCGGGTCAACAAACATCGAGTCAAAACCTGCGCCCTGACCCTCCAAAACATAGCCTGATGTTCCAACGGGAAGCCTTCCTAACCCAAATCTCCCACTTGTGATTATTGCAGCGTCAGCCATGACATTCTGCAGGACTCTAGCGTTTGTGATGACATTGAATGTGCCAACATTGAGATCGTCGAACTTTCCTGTGCCAGTTGCGATTATACTAGCACAATTAATGAAAGTCATGGCTTCAAGGGTGCCGAATTTGCCGACACCGCTAACATGCAGTTCACTCCATCTCTTGCCGTCAGAGCCCAAATCATATGCAGCATCTGCATTCGGCAGGAAGTCAACAGCTACACCATCAGCAAGGGCCTTGATCGCACCGGCTAAGTAAAGGTCACGCCAACGCTTAGGCGTAACATTTTCGCCTAAGTCATAAAGATCATCTGCGTCAGGAATGAGATTTCCAGCAAAATGATACTGATTTGCGTAAATATCCACGCCATGGATCTCGCTCCAACGCTTCGGGGAAGCCCCACCCAAACCAAGTTTGCCGGCATTGTCGCCAGTCGGCACAAGGTCACTCTTGACTTCAAACGCACCAGAACCTGTACGTTTCAGCCAAGTGTCAAGCGCTGCACCGCCAGTGCCAAACTGAAGCATACTGTCATCAAGCTGCATCTTAGGATCTGACTGGCCAACTACCCTTACACGAAGATAACCGTACAGAAAGGAATAGAGCGCATGGACCTCTTTCCAACGCGCCGACTCTGAACCAAGGATACCATATTCGTTGTTGCTTGGCTCAAAATGGTGATCCAGAGCAACGGAGCCAGCCTTGTTTCTCGTTCGAAACTTCATTATCGCCGCCGTGTTGCTGTAGGGCCCTATCCAGCCTGGCGAAACCCAACCGGCCAACGCGTCCCAACCGCCATCCTGAACGGTGGCCCATTCAGCCCCGGCGTCGCCTCCTCTCTCGTGGCCAACATGATGGCTTCCCAAGCCGCCCCCATAAGACACGGAAGGTATGCCCCTCTTGCCCAGCTTCGTCCTCGCAAGCTTCTCCACGTTCACAGTCGTTGTCCTGAGGCCGTAGAGGTAGTCTGCAATCATCGGCGGAACCTTTTCGAGCTCTAACACGACCTCGAGCGTTTGAGTCTCAGCATACAAGGTGTACTCAGCAGTTTCGATGGGATAATCGCCATTAACGTTCTCGTTAGGCAACTCGAGAGGTATCTTGTCCCCAGCCAGGATCGGAGTGGCACCATAATCAAGAACGGTGCTCTTGGCCACAATGTATTCTGCAGGAGATTTGAAGAAATCCAGAAGGGCCCTAGCCCTCAAGTCGCACTCATTATCGCTCACCAATTCTTCGTCTGTCTCCGACAGTTCCCTTAGATCAGAGGGACTTGGAGGTGGTGACGTTTCACGAACTGCCGAGTACCTACGTCCGCCAAAATAGAGTGCATCAATCCAGGCGCTTCCTTCGCCGACTCCGGCAAACCAGAAATCAACGCGGACCTTCTTGACTTGGCTCCAGTCGAACCCGGACTGTACAGTGGCCCACTCGAGCTCGTTCGCCAAACCCACCTTCAAATCTGTCTTGCGCCATTCGCCAGGGCCTATGGATATATGCTTCCAGGCATCCAACCCGTTAATGTCATATAATGCGACGCTTACGTCGCCGCTGAAGGCCTTTTCCAGCGCCGCGTAGAGGCTGAGGATGGGATAAAGATTCGTGTTTACCATTTTGCCAGAGTTCAGCGTGAACATTCCCGAGGCGTAGTAAGCTTGAACGTTGTAGCATTTGATGCTATAGGACCCTTTGATCTTGACCGTGCCATCAAGACTCACGGTCCCACTCGGACTCGACCAAGCGCCATCCGTCGGCGTCAGGCTTTCAGTCCAAGCGTCTTTGTCCAAGGGCACGCTCTTGTCAGCTAGGCCATAAATCATAATCTTGTTGCGTATTCGGTGAATGTCCTTCCTGTACTCGCTGACCTCGACAGTCTCGCTGAGGCTTACCGGCGATGTCTTGCTGTTCTTAGGGAAAAACTCGAACTTGCCATCCGGTGCCACGCGAAAGTCGTAGCCGATTATGCCGGCCTTGTCGCTGCTTTCACTAATGTACTTCAAGATATCCCATAAGGGCGTGTCCTCATACTCGAGCAAAGTGAACGTCGTATCCGTGTCTTCCACAAGCTCTGTTGAATTCCGTGTGTGGCTGAGCAGGGCGTAGGAATCCATCAAGTCCTTGACAATGGCCTCGCCCTTCTGGTTCGTGTACTTCTTGGTAACTACACGACGGAACAGTTTTTCTCCCCAGCACCGCCCGGAAACTACAATGTAGTGCTCTTCAGCGTCAGGAGACTGACACTTGATACTCTCAACACGACACGTAATAATCTGAGGCACATTCGAGCCCCTACCGATGTCGATGTGGCCATCCACTCCTACATTGATTGGGCTCGTTCCGCCGGGACTATATTTCTTGTTCCAGTTCTGCAATGTCAACTCAAAACTGCTGACCTCTTTGGTGCAGCCCAAGTGGACCTTAAGATTGAGGACGTCGCCTTGAGGAGGCGTGACGGCGCCGAAAGCGATTGCGCATTTCGGGATGTCTACGCTCATAAAAAAGCCGCCGCCGAGATCAACAGGATTAGTCCCGTGATCCAGTACCACAAGGGCAACCCGAAAAGCAGAGGAAAGCCTCCCCAGTTTGTCCAATCATCTTTCCGGGGCATTCTGCCCTCAAAAACAAACCAGCTCGCATCCTGAACAAGAGGCATCAACAGCAAACCGAAAACCCACGTCACAAAACAAACGCTAGAACTCACAATTGCGAAGAGGCCAAACATGCACAGATGATACAGTTTGAAGTGCTTCAGAATCGAATAGTCCATGTCCCCTTCAAAAAAGACCCTGTTCTCCATCAAACCGTAGAGAACAGCAAAAACAACGGCTCTCAGAACGTCCAAGCAGAGCATTATTCAACGCCTCGACGGTACAGGCTATCCTCTCCTGCTCTCTGGACACTCCGCGCCTTGGATGGCGTTTCAGCGGCTGTGCTGTTAAAGTTCTGCAGGCCTTGTGTTGCATTGTTCATTTGCGTGGCAAAGTAGGCCATAGCAGCTGCAGCGGCGATGATTACGCTGATGCCGACGCCTGTGAGAGCGAGAAATGTTGCGTGACTGATGTTTAATGCGTTCTGGGCCGCAACTGCGATCCACGTCGCAGCAGCCTTGATCTTGTGAGCTACAGCGGTCGCGATGCTTGCAGTCGCATTCGACGACTCAGCCGTCGTGTTCACGGCGATAGAGGCAGTGTGCCCCGTTGTTATAGTGGTCATGATTGCTTTGAGCCGAATCCAAGCTCCCATAAGCGTTATGACGCTCATGATCGTGCGAACCCACTTCGCACTTTCCTTGTCAAGAATTCCAAAATCCCCCGCAAGACTGCTAACCGCGATTCCCATGTGCCCCATTGCCATGAATCCTGAAGACACAGTCCTGAGACTGACACTTGCCGTTTCAGCCTTGCTTGCCACGTCCGTAAACCCAGTTGCCGAAGCCCTGAGGCTCTCGCCCATATTTGCAGCTGAGACGCTTGTCTGCTCAAAAGTAACGTTAGCCGCCTGAACGGAAGAAACGTCAACCGGCGGCACGGACGGAACCTCGACGGGAGCGAACCCAATCGTTATGAGCGAGCCTTCGATCTGGGCCTTAACCCGTGCAACGTCCTCACCAACGGCGCTAATCGCTAGGCTTGCCTGATTCTCTACGCTGAGGATGATCCTCTGACCCGAAATTTGTGAGGCCATGACTCCGGCATCAGCAGCCACTCTCGCAAACTCGGGACTGGCCAGGTTTTGAGCAAATATCGTGACGCCAAACTCGTTGAAGCTCACGTAAAACCGGCTCCCGACTTTGCAGTTTCTATGCCTTCAGCGATCATCTTCTGCAATTCTGGCAGGTACTGTTGAATGGCCGGCCACAAGTAAGGGCGAGCCTGCATATACCTGGTCCCCAACTCTACAAACAAAGCATACGCGGCTTCAGCACCGACGTGAATCACCCAGTCCCTCACAACAGCGTAGATCGTCGTCTGCAAATACCCGCTGCGAACAGGGACCCTGCGCCTTGCCTCGCCCTTGACGAGCTCAGCCCAATTCACCAGTTGACTGTGAACATATTCCTGCACGTAAGACGCAAACTTGGAAACGGCTGCCTGAAACTCCTGAACACCTTGCACATCACACGACACCTCAACGGCCATGATTCTTTGCTCCGCGTTTCGCCTTATCCAGCTCTTCTACCGTTTGCAGATCCATCTCCCTCAAGATGATCAGGAACTGCTCGACGCCTTTTGCTGGCTGCCTTCTAAGCTCGAGGATAGTCCAGCCGAACTCTTTGCATAGCCTAAACTCGCTAAGAGTTGCGTTCGGTTTTCCTCGCTTAATTGCTCTAACAAAAAACGCAGCTCATCACGACCGACCCCATTTAGTCGGTTGACAACTTTCGAGAAGAGCTCGCCGAGTTCTATCGGGATACCTTCCTCTTCACCCAGCAACTTCTCCAAACTTATCGGCTTGCTCTCCGGCTGCTGCTTCAAACTCGCCCAAATCGACTCCGCTTGGATCGCGACGAAATCGCTACTCTCAACCTGCCCAGTCATCTTGCTGTACTTCGTGTTCCTATGGCATATGCGACTCCGTTTAGCCCAAGTGATCTCGCTGAAGACGTAGTGTCCGGCGTACTCCTTGCCGAACCGCTCATCGATATCTAATCCTTCACTTCTCACGTTCTTGCACGCTCCATAACCTTGATACGATTCTCCGCGGCAGTCTCCAAATCTGCCAGAACAATCTCCTGCAAGGCCCTTGGAAGCTTCAAAAACCGCTCCCGCAGCGCCCCCGAAAGTTCAACACCCATATTTATTCGCTCCCGATGAAGACGATGGTGAAGCTAAAGCTTCTGAGGCCCGTCGTCGTTTGGTTCACCGTAAACGTGCAAGTCACTGGAAGAACCCCGTCCGCCGTTATTTGTCGACCCTGCGCATCCCACGAGACCCTTATGATGCTCGAAGCATTCGCCGGGTTCCAGCTTTCCGTACACATTGAAACCCTTATGGCCACATTGCTTGTGCTCTTCACGTATGCCGAGTAATTCTTGGTTTCGCCAGGCTCGAGGAACCCTAAATCAATCTCCGTCAATTGCATCGTGCAGTTTGCGTCTTTGAAGACGTCGACGCCGACGGACTTGACTTGAGCCCTAGTAGGAACCCTGACAGCTCCTGAAAGCAGCGCATACGTCACGAGGGACCCTGCGAGAGCTCCGATCAATACTAGGAGGGTTACGAGGGCGATCAATCTTGTTCCTTTTGGACTTTCCATTTCAATCACCTTAGCTGATTACGACGTCTCTCGCCGTGAACTTGGCCTTGAGACTTACGAGGTCCTCCATCCTGGTTGGGGTCATGACTTCGTCCCATTTGCAATACTTGAAAAGAGCACTGTTCGAGGGCCCTAGGCCAAACTTGAGACTGAACTCGCTATCGTTGATCACATCGTCGAACTCGTCGTCAGTTTCAAACTCAAACGTCACTTCGCCGTACAGATTCCTGTGGCGTTCACGAAGATACTTCAGCAAGTATGCGCTCTCGCCGCTACGGATTACAGGGACGGGCTTCAGGTTATTCTCCAAGGTCCACTTCCAATCTGTTACCCGCGTGTTCTCGACTTGGCTGCTGCCGTCGGCAGCTCCTCGCGAAACAGAAACTTCGTTGAAGGCCACCGCGCCAGCGTAGTCACCATACGTCGCCCCGGCGATTTTTGCAGTTCCGATCAGAACGTCCTGTCCGATCATTTCCACGTTAGCCTTGATGATGTCCTCGAGACTACATTGAACCGTGACTTTGTCGATTCTCATGCCCTTGTAGATGAAGCTGATGACATCTGTAGCAGAAACCCACAGACCCTTGTAATAGAGGACCTGCACACTCAGGCTTGTCAGGGTCTGGGCATGCTGAATCAGGCTGATAGGCGATTCGCTGCTTAGGCAGTCAGGAATCTTGAGCAGAACGCGTCTCAGTCCCTTCTTCAGGCTCTGAAGGTCCCGGCTTCCACTGCCGCGAACCTTGATCAAACCTGGATCCAGTCCCGGGTCCACAGCCTCAGCATTTATGCCTAACATCGCAGGGCTCGTCGGAGTAACTCCATAGACCGTCTCAGCCACGAAATATAGGCGAAACTCGTGCGCCCCATACGTTTCAACCATCTTCTATTTTCACACTCCTTTATTCGTCACCGTAACCGATGACCATGACACAAATCATACTGCCAACCCCTCACAAACCGACAGCGCCTTCTTGAGCAGAATCCCCTTTAGCTTCGCATTCGGGCGGTTTTCATCGATGTAGAGGATATACGTGGAAATCCTGATGCGATCATGATAGCCTCTGCCGTAGTAGGCCTTGCGACTATCACAGTGCATACAGGTCCAATGCGGACGCCTCAAACCCAGATTGCAGAGCCCTTTCCTACACGCAAAACCGAAAGACAAACTCTTCAGAAGGCCATCCACTAGTCGGTGCAATAGTCGAGGCACTAGTAGGCGCCTCCTACGTCTTCGAACAGCCAACTTTTCAAGCCGATCTCCGTGCGGAAGACAAACGGCGAAACCTCACCATTATCTTGGTCCCGGTAAGTGGCGACGTCGCAGTACGTTATTCCGTTGACCGTAACTGTGCAGCTGGCACAGTCACAGTAGAGGACGGCGGGGGTCGAACCGTTGCTCGGGTTTGTTGTCGTGGCCAGAAGCCACACGAACCCGCTGCCATCGATGTAGTCAGAAAGACTTGACGTCAACGTTATGGTTATCGTCTCATCAGACGACTCTGTGCCGAATGCGGCGTTTCCCCAGGCAGACGTCATGTGATTCCACACTTTGACTGTCGCACCGTTGCCACCAGGAGCTGTACCGTAACCCTCGAAAGATAAGACGATTCTTTTCGCTGTCAGCTCTCGGCTTTCAAGTTTGAACCTGAAAAGCATCAGGGCAAATTGGTTGTTTATGCCGTGACTTTTCGAATGCCGCTGGTCATCGCTAGACCAAATCTTCGCGTATTCAGCAGCTGACAATTCCGTCCATCCTGCATCAGACGGGCCCAATTCCGACGCATTGCCGACGTCATACGCCCTGTTTGTGGAGCTGCTGACGCCGAGCCCATAGAAGGTGTAAACCGTGCGGTTCGGAACGGCCCTGTTCTGCCGGACAATACGCAAGACCTCTTCCAGCATCTTTCTCCGCACAACTTTACCGGACTCTGCTTTCGGGTCCGAACGGTCCGTACCCCAAACATTCACTGCTAAGGTACCTACCCGGCGGCGAATCCTTCCGCTTAACTCGACCTTCAAATCCTGCGATGCCCGGAGGCCAACCGTTATCTGCCCGTCATAGTTCTTGAAAACTTCCCGGTTATACCACTCGCTCGTAACCAGGATGCTCGCAATCGAGAAGTCGTCCTTGACCACGCGCATATTCGTGTTCAGAAGCCTGACGACCGTAGTGACAGGGTCCTCAACTTCGCTCATGCCACGAGCCTCCTGCCAACAGACTTGAAAAAGATCGTCTCATTCTGAAAGGTGAATGCCTGGAGACTCTGTAACTCGTAGTCCTCGCCCTTTCTCCGAACCTTGTCATGATGCCTGACCGGCAAAAACGTGTAGATCGCGATGTAGTCGTTGAGGTAGTAGCCCGGCTCGATCAGGACCTCCTCAACTTTCAACGGAGACACTATAGCAGAGAGCTCAAGCGGTTCGCCGTATGACGTGGTTTCGGCAGCCTCTCGAATCGGATAGAGCTCAACGGTTTCACCGTGGCTGCTGAGGATCCTCGTGAAACTTGTCAGGGGCTCCTCATAATTCAGGAAGAACCTGCCCAGCCAAGTAACGTTCGCCATGGCCTTCTGCGCCATAATCGGACTGTAATCGGTGAAAATAGGGCCCCAGAACAGAAACTCATCCTGGTACTTGCCGATCACGAGCATACTGAACTTGTAAGCAGGCCTGTCCCGTTCTCTGCGGATACTCGAGAGAATCCCGCTGGTGATAGCATCATAATATGGGCACGCAGCAAACCTTGAAACGACGTCCATGTAACCCGGCCAACAAACGCTCGGGTCATAACCAGGATACTGTGCTGAGCCCTTGATGCCCTGGAGAAAAGCGTAGACCTTTTGGCAAGTCAAGCTCCAGGCTTCGTACGTGTAAAGGCCCAGAAGAGCAAAACTGAACGGGTCATCATAAACCTCAGTCTCGTTCAAGCCTACCCTGTGCCACTTGCCATCGCCGGTCGGTTTGGGGTCAAACCATAGATAGAAATCTTCAAAGCCGTTCCGCAGGAAGCTGACCGCGTCGCTCATCATCGTTTCATACTTGGTTTTGTTGGCGACGTCGTAGGTGTCTGCAAGCATTTTGAGGCCAATAAAATCGTAGAGGTCCTCAACCGGCATCTTCTGGCTCCAATCATCGTCGATGTCGACAAACTCGGCAAAGCCGCCATAAAACCTGTCATGAACGCCCAACGTCACAGGTTCCGATTGCATGTTGTAGAGGAAAGTATCGCCTGCAAGCTTTGCAGCATCCAGGTAATCCTCGTCTTCAGCGAGCTCGTAGGCCTTCAGAAGCGGTGGAATCGCGCGGCCTGCGTCGATGCTCCAGTATTCGATTTCGGACTCGCCGTTCTTGAAACCCCCGTAAGCCTTCTTCGCAGGATTCAGGCACTGCTGTGTCAAGAGCCAATCCGCAAGACTAACGATCTTCGCCAAGATCGCCGCTTGCCTGCAGAGGAACTGCGCAGCGGAATAGGCCTCACAAAGAAATTCGATTGCGAAAGCAGCTGGAAACGCTCCGCGCATAAACGCTGGGTCTGGACCTTCTACCGTGCCGTTCTTGCTTACGCAGTACGCATTTGCCAAGTTGTTCTTCATGCTCACGACGTTGCCGAGAACGCTGTTGACTTCATTCCATTCTAAATGAGCAGAATCATTGATCTGAACCGGAAACCCAGACTGAAACTTGGTTCCATCCGCAACCGTGACATTCTTCTGGCCGGCTGCAGCATCAACGGTCAAAATCGTTGGAATCACGTAGAAGTACGGCGCATACTGCATCACAAACTCGTAGTAAGCCTCAGGAACGGCAGCCACTAGGCGTTCACCGCCCTGAACTCGGCAACATTCAACCTGGCGATAACCGCTTTTGCCTGATCGAGCAGAAACTGCAGATTCGCGTTGCTCACGTTGGCAGACTGGCTTTCGTCAACACTCAGGTCTCCAACCCTGAAGCTCAAGCCGCTGCTGGTGCCGCCAGTGATGTAGGCGCCACAGTAGACAGCTGCAAGATTTCGGATAGCAACCGCTTCGGCTTCTGTGCAACTAGCAGGATTAATGGTTAGGCCCGTTTCCAATTCCAGAGTTTCTGCAGCATCAGCAATGAACCGGTTAACAACGTCATCAGAGACAGCCGATTCTGTCAGGTTTATGCGTTCTCGAACACTCTGAGCAGTGACAGAAACCAAACCAGCTTCTCCATCTCTGAATAACAAGAAAAACTTGCAGGAAGAGCCTATTAAGGCTAATTCAAGGCTATACAACAAAATAGAACAAGATGCAACGCTATTCTACGAACCAGAACGAGATTCAACCTCATTTCTGTCGCGCGCCAAGTCGTAGCGCGCATGCGTGTTCCTAAATTAGTTTGCGAAGTACCTTATGCTTCTTGCTTTGGTTGGTTTGTGAGTGTTTATGGCGGCTTGAGCTGTGAATAGCATGATGAGTAAGCAAAGTTGAGCATGGAA
>Ga0315285_10003663_pt1 | contig 15987 bp, 16 predicted proteins | sample YL17G09_36_MG_FD_203698 | JGI IMG/M metagenome (GOLD analysis project Ga0315285, IMG submission 203698) | Sediment microbial communities from Yellowstone Lake, YNP, Wyoming, USA - YL17G09_36 | ecosystem: Environmental > Aquatic > Freshwater > Lake > Sediment | place: USA: Wyoming | collected... | reverse complement strand
TCAGAGTTAGAAGAGATTGATGTCTGCCCTCTGCTCCACCCTGACCTGCAGGGCCTCTATGCCTCTCTGCGAGCCCTGAAGTATCCCACCCTCGCTCAACTCTTTCCCGCCTTGAAGGAGATCTGGATACAGCGAGGTTTTCCCAAGGGGGAGCTGACGCTGGCCCTCTTGACCCCCTTCGGGGAAAGGCCGGCCTTGCGGCTTCTCCATCAACGATTGCGGGAAACTTGCCCGGCCCTGAGCGGAATCTCCCTGATTCGAGATCGCGAAAGAGGCTTTTATGACCAGGTGGGCAATCCTTGGGTGGAGATGACCATCGGGAACCTGGTGCTCAGGGTGGGGTCTACCTGTTTTTATCAAGTGGGGGAGAGGGGGGCGGAGGGCATCCTCCACCAGATCGAGGCATGGATCGGAAATGGAGGGTTGGGGCGGGTCTTGGACCTCTACTGTGGGGTGGGGACCTTTAGCCTTCCGCTGGCCCGCCGCGCTGAGATGGTCCTGGGGGTAGAAGCGCAGACCGAGGCGGCTCATTGGGCGCGAGAGAACGCCCAAAGGTACGGCCTTTCCCAGGTAGAGATCCTCCAGGCGGCGGCAGAGGAGGCCCTTCTTTCCCCGCTGAGGCAAGAGAGATTTGACTTGGCCCTGCTTGACCCCCCGCGCTCGGGGGTCAGCCGGAGGACCCTGGAGGGACTCCTGCGCCTTGCGCCCCCGCGGATGATTTATATCTCCTGTGATCCTTCCACCCTGGCCCGGGATCTGGGTCGCCTGATGGAGGGAGGATATCGATGCCAAAGGATCCAACCCTTGGACCTCTTTCCCCAGACCTATCACCTGGAGACCCTGGTCCTGTTGGAAAGGATTATTTGACCGGTGCCTCCCTTGACAAATTGCCCGGGGGTGATGATATAATGGCCTCCCAGGAACCTGTCTTCCTTCGGCCTCTCACTCGCGTCGGATCCTCAGAAAGCCATGAAAAAAAGAATACTCCTCAACCTTCCGAATACCTTAACCCTCGGCCGGATCTTTCTGGTTCCCCTCTTGGTGGTTTTCCTCATCTCCTCTTCGCGGATTAATAGCCTGATCGCCGCGGCCATTTTCCTGGCGGCCTCCTTTACCGACTGGCTCGACGGCCACATTGCCCGCAAGACGCGTCAAATCACCACGCTGGGAAAACTGTTGGATCCGCTGGCGGATAAACTCCTGGTCTCTGCGGCCTTCATCTCTCTGGTGCAAGACGGGCGGATCCCGGCCTGGATGGTAGTGGTCATCGTGTGCCGCGAGCTTGCAATCACCGGCCTCAGAGGAATCGCGGCCTCTAAGAAGCTGGTGGTGGCTTCTAGCTGGTGGGGAAAATACAAGATGCTCGCTCAGATCCTGGCTATTATGCTCTTGATACTGGATGTTCCTTGGGCGATGGCCGCCGCTTGGGTCGCCCTGGCCCTGACCCTGATCTCGGGCATTGACTATGCCGTGAAATTCGTAGGGGGTAACTTGGAGTGATATCCGAGGTACTCGCGATCGCCATCGCCTATCTGGTGGGAGCGATCCCGTTCGGCCTTCTCGTTGCCAAGCTCCAAAAGGGAATTGATATTCGAGAGCACGGGAGTGGCAACATCGGGACCTCCAATGTCCTACGGACGCTGGGGAAGCGGGCCGCCCTCTTGACATTGGCGGGAGACATCCTCAAGGGCTACCTGCCCATCCTGCTTGCACGGGGTTTGGGGGTTTCTGAACTGTGGATGACCGTTGTGGGCCTGGCGGCCGTTATCGGCCACAACTGGCCGGTTTATGCTGGCTTTCGCGGCGGAAAGGGAGTTGCCACCAGTTTCGGCGCCTCGCTGGGAATCATGCCCCGGATGGCGGGCCTGGCCCTCCTCGTCTATATCGTGGTGGCCACCATGGCCCGATATACCTCTCTGGCGGCCTTGATCAGCAGTGCCAGCCTGCTCCTATGGGTGCATCTCTTCAAGGCCTCCCGTGCCCAGGTCTTGTTTGCCGCAATCGCCGCCGCCCTCATCTACCTTCGGCATCGGGAGAACATCCAGAGGCTCCTCCGTGGGACTGAACGGAAGATTGGCCAGAGGGTAGGGGTTCGATGAAGAGATCAATCTGCACCCGGATCCATGGAGTCGGGGCCTCGCCTGGCCTGGTGATAGGGAAGGCGATGGTCTATGGGCGAGTCCGGCCCAAGGTCTATCGGCGCAAGATCTTGGAATCCGAGATCTCCCGGGAGCTGAAGCGATGGCAGGAAGCCCTGGATCAGGCGATGGAGGAGACCAGGCGACTTCAGTCCAAGGTGGAACACGAGGCCGGAGAGGCGCATGCAGAGATTTTTTCCGCTCACCTCCTGATGCTCTCCGACCCCCTCTTGACCTCCGAGGTGGAGAGGGAGATTGCAGAGGGGCAGGTGAATGCCGAGTTTGCTCTGATAGAGGTAACGCAAAGCCTCAAGAGCAATTTTCAATCCATGCAGGACCCCTATCTGAAGCTGCGCGCGATCGATATCCAGGACCTCGAAGATCGACTTCTCGGCCACCTGGCTAGCTTCTACTCGGCTCCCCCTGCGCCCGCGGGGCCCACCATCCTGGTCGCCCACGAAGTTTGCCCCTCGGAGGTCGCCCAATTAGACCGGGAGAAGATTGTGGGGCTGGCCCTGGACTCTGGTGGCCGAACCTCACACTCCATCATCCTTGCCCGCTCCATGAATATCCCGGTGGTGGTGGGTTTGAGGGATGTCTCCGAAAAGGTGGGGGAAGGGGAACTCATCATCTTGGATGGGAGTCTGGGGGAATTGATCCTGGATCCGCCTCCGGAGGTGGTCGCCGAATATGAGAAGAGGAGGGAGAGAGAGGAACTATCTCTGCTCGAGCTGGAGGAGGTGCGGGCCCTTCCCGCCGTCACCCGGGATGGAAGGGCGATCCACCTCTTGGCGAATGTGACCAATGTGGAGGAGTCAGTTGCGGCCTTGAAGGCCTCGGCCGAGGGGATCGGCCTGTTTCGCACCGAGTTCCTCTTTCTGAATCGCCCTACCCTCCCCCGGGAAGAAGAGCAATTTGAGTCCTACCGCCATCTGGTGGAGGTGATGGGAGATCGTCCAACGGTGATTCGCACCTTTGATGTGGGCGGCGACAATCCGATCTTCTCCATCTCCGAGAGGGGGGAGGCGAACCCGTTCCTGGGAACGCGTTCCCTCCGGCTTTGCCTCGAGCACCCGGAGCTTTTCCGCACGCAACTGCGGGCAATCCTGCGAGCTGGACTCTGGGGCAGGCTGAAAATCATGTTCCCCATGGTTGCCACGGTTCAGGACCTGCAGGAGGCCTTGGAACTCTTGCGGGAGACTGAGCGGGGATTGCAGCGGGATGGGGTGCCGCACCGGGAGGAGATCGAGGTCGGGATTATGTTAGAGGTTCCCTCGGCGGCCCTGACTCTGGACCTATTGGCCCCCCAAGTGGATTTCTTCAGCATCGGCACCAACGACCTTTTTCAGTATACCTTGGCCATCGACCGCACCAACGAAAGGCTGGCCAGCCGCTATGGATCATTGGACCCTGCCATCCTCAGACTGGTGAAGGGGATGGTCGAAGCGGCCAAAGCGGCAGGGAAACCCCTTTCCGTTTGCGGGGAGATGGCGGGAGAAGCCCTGGCCCTGCCTCTGTTGGTGGGATTGGGAGTAGAGGAGCTCAGCATGTCCGTTTCTGCGCTCCTGCCGGCGAAACGCATCATCAGGCAAATATCGACGGCTGAGGCGTATGACCTAACCCAGGTATGCCTTCGAGAAAGGACAGCGAAGGGGATAGAAAGGCTATCCACTGAGTTCCTCGGGAAATTTGACTGATCGATACCCCATTTGGCTGCCCCACTTCACGAAACCCCTTGACAAGACTCTTCCGAACGCATTATTCTGCAAAATGACTGATCGTTCAGTCACTCAAGATCGGAAGGCGTAAAGCAATGCCAGGGAGAACAAGGAATTGGAGAGGCTGGAACTCTTTGTCCGGGAAAGAAGAAGAAAGAAGAGAGGAGGAAGAAATTGAAGAAAACGAGCTTCATCTTGGCAGGGCTCATCATGGTTTTGCTTTGGGGCTCTTGTTCTCTTGGTTGGGCCCAAAGCGAATCTCGTTGGGAGAGGGTGGCTGTCCCTTACCTCGGGGCGCCCAGGTACCAGTTGGCAGAGGCTAAAGGGCCTGAGGTCTCAGGCGGTGCGGGACAAGCAGAGGCCGGGGGCCCAGGGGAGCCGTTGCTCCTCTCCCTTCAGGATTGTATCGGCATGGCCCTCAAGAGCAACCTCGATATTGCGGTGGAGGGCTACAATCCCAAAATGAGCGCAGAGGACATTCGCCGGGAGAAGGCGGCCTTTGACCCTCTTTTCTACACGGGCGCCTATTACTATGAATATTATTTGCCCACCAACAACGCCTTCTATTTGAAGTACGCGTCCGGTTTGACTATATTCCCGGACAAGCACGATAACCGAGATCTGAATGCCGGGTGGAAGCAGCAGCTGGTTACGGGCACGAGCTATGAGCTCAGATATGACAATGACCGGTGGTATTCGCGGCTGGATCCTGCGATCAACAGCAACTTCTATCTCTTCAATCCGAACTACACCTCCGTCCTCTCCCTCACCCTGAGTCAGTCCTTGCTGCGTAATTTCGGGATCGATGTCAATAAAACCAAGATCTACATTGCTCAGAACAATAGAAACATCTCCTTGCAGCAATTCCGCAGTCGGGTCTTTTCCGTCATGTCCGAGGTTCAGAGCGCCTATTGGGATCTGGCCTACGCCCTGGACAACCTGGAGGTCAATCGCCGGTCCCTCAGACTGGCCCAGAATCTATTGGAGATCAACAAGGCCAAGGTGAAGGTGGGGACGATGGCTCCTCTGGAGATTGTGGCGGCGGAGGCAGAGGTCGCGGCCAGGGAAGAAGGGGTGATCGTAGCCGAAAACCTCATCTGGAGCGTGGAGGATAAGCTGCGAAGGATCATAAACCTTCCCAGCGAGTCCCAGATGTGGGACAGGTCGATCAAGCCCTCCGACAAACCCACCTTTGTCGCCCAACAGGCGTCGGTCGAGGAGAGCCTGAAACGGGCCCTGGAGCTGCGGCCCGACTATTCCCAGGCGAAGATCGATCTATCCAACAAGGACATCTATCGGAAATTCGCTCGGAATCAGGTTTTTCCCTCCTTGAACCTGCGAGGGTCCGCGGGCCTGAATGGCATCGGAGATACCTATCACGATAATTTTCGGGTCCTGAGGGACGGCGACTATTATAGCTATTCCGTGGGATTGGTCCTGGAGGTCCCGATCGGCAACCGCTCTGCTCGGGCAGAGTTCACCAAGGCCTCGCTCGATCAAGAGAAATCGAAGACCAGCCTGACCAACCTGGAGCAGAAGATTACCCTTGAAATCCGGGAGGCGATCCGCCAGATTCAGACCAATCTGAAACGCATGGAGGCCACCAGGAGGGCCCGGATCTTAGCCGAGAAGAAATTGGAGGTGGAGGAGAAGAAGTTGAATGTAGGGATGTCGACCAACTTTGAGGTATTGCAGTATCAGAAGGATTTGTTGGTGGCTGAGACCAATGAGATCAAGGCCCTGATCGATTACAATAAGTCCCTGGTCAGCCTGGAGCAGGCTGAGGGCACCATCCTGGAAAAGCACAATGTCCAGTTGAAGGAGAGTTGAGGCCGACCCCTGGCCGGGCCCCTGCCTCCTGATCACTGTCTGGCGGCATGGGCCCTTTTATTATGGGAAAGAATCAGATATGGCGGCGATTGCGATTCACCCTCCTCTCCCTGCTGGTTATCGGGGCGCTGGCGGGAGTGCTCTATCTCTATTATCTGAAAAAGAGCCAGGTCCCGGTCAAGGCAGGAGAGGTGAAACGGGGGGAGATGCTGATCACGGTCTCCTCCACCACCACCGGAACTATCGAATCAGATGACCAGGTGACTCTCAGCGGGCAGGCGGTGGGGAGGCTCCATCGCTTTCTGGTGGAGGAGGGGGATCCGGTGAGCAAAGGTCAGCTGATCGTGCAACTGGACCCGGAGGAGGCGCGAGCTCAACTTCAGCTCGCAGAGGCGAATCTGCAATCGGCCCGCGCCCGGCTGCAACAGGCTGAGGCGGGAGTGGTCATGCAAGATACTCAGATAAAGTCCGACATCTCCCAGACTCGGGCCAATCTCGAAAAGGCCGAGGGCGATCTGCACCGCATCGAAGACCTCCATCGGGGAGGCTACGCCCCGCAACAGCAATTGGATGTGGCTCGAGCGGAGTGCGAGGTGGCGAGGGCGGCTCACCAATCGGCGGTTTCCCGGATAGATGAGAACATCGTGAAGGCCCGGGATGTGGCAGCCGCCAGGGCGGTGGTGAAACAGATGGAGGCCTCCTGGGAGCTGGCGAAACTGCAGTTGGGCTTCACCGAGATCCGTTCGCCGCTGGCGGGAGTCGTCTCCGAAAGACTGATCGAGAAAGGGGAGTTGGTTCGGGTGGGGACGCCCATTGTCAGCCTGGTCGACCCCCAAAAACTCTATGTGAAGGCGACGATTGACGAGTTCGATGCGCAGAAGGTCCGATTGGGACAGGAGGTTCTGATCAGCGTCGATGCCTTTCCGGGGGAGACCCTCCAGGGCAAGGTCTATCAGATCTCCCCCGTTGTATCCGGGGGCAAATTGGAGACCCGGACCTTCACTGTGAAGGTCTCCATTGAAGGGAATCGCCCGGTCAAGGCGGGGATGTCTGCCGATATCGAGATCGTGGTCTCCAGGCTAAGAGATGTCCTCTTCCTCCCCTCCCTGGCCGTGGTGGAGAAGGAGGCCCGTCGGTTTGCCTTGGTGGTGGAGGGTTCGCGGGTTCGGCTGCGTCCCCTCGAGGTCGGAGATTCAAACTGGACCTATGTGCAGATCAAGGGTGGGTTGTCGGCGGGCAATCAGGTGGTGCTCAATCCGGATTTGAGCAAGCTCAAGGATGGGCAGAGGGTGAAGGTGCAGAGATGATTAGGGTGTCTGATTTGAGGAAGGTGTATGTGGCCGGAAAAATCAAAGTGGAGGCCCTCCGGGGGATCTCTTTTATGATCGCACCAAAGGAGTTCTTGGCCATCATGGGACCTTCGGGCTCCGGGAAGTCCACCCTGATGAATGTCTTGGGCTGCCTCGATCGCCCCAGTAACGGATCCTATCAGCTGGAGGGAGTTGAGGCTTCCCAGATGGACGACAATCAGCTGGCCAGCCTGCGCAATCGCAAGATCGGCTTTGTCTTCCAAAACTATAACCTCCTGCCGCGCATGAATGCCCTCAAGAATGCCGAACTCCCCCTGGTCTACAGTGGCGTCTCCCGGCAGGAGCGCCGGAAGCGGGCGACTGCGGCCCTGGAGGCGGTGGGCCTGACAGGGCGGATTGAGCATCGGCCGAATGAGCTATCGGGCGGAGAACAGCAGCGGGTGGCGATTGCCCGCGCACTGGTGAACCATCCCTCTCTGATCTTGGCGGATGAGCCCACGGGTAATCTGGATAGTCAAGCCGGCGAGGAGATCCTGGCGCTCTTCCGGCGCCTCAATGAGGGGGGAGTGACCATCGTGCTGGTGACCCACGATCCTTCGATCGGGGCCAAGACCCAACGGGTCCTCCACCTTCGGGACGGCCTCCTGGTCTCTGACGAAAGGAGAGGGGCTTAAGGATGGACCTGACAGAGAACTTCCGTCTCTCCCTGGAGACGCTCTCCTCCAACAAGATCCGGTCGTTCCTCACCATGCTGGGGGTGATCATTGGGGTATCAGCGGTGATCCTCTTGGTGTCTATCGGGGAAGGGGCCAAGGAATATGTCTCTCAGGAACTGGCGGGCTTGGGCACCAATCTCCTCATCCTCACCCCGGGGAAGACGAGCACCGCCGGGGGGTTTCATCCCCCTTCGGCAGGGACGGTGCGTAAGATGACTTACGAGGACTCCCTGGCCATCAAGCGGCGTTGCCCGGCAGTAACCGAGTCCTGCCCGATCGTGCTGGGTACGGGAAAGATCAAACATCAGAACCTGAGTCGCGACACCACCATCCTGGGAGTGACCCCGGAATTTGAAAGGGTGCGCAACCTCCACCTGGAGATCGGGCGCTTTGTGACCCAGGAGGATGTGGATGCACGGCGTCGGGTGGTGGTCCTGGGGCAGACGGTCAAGCGGGAGCTCTTTGGGGATGCGAACCCGCTGGGCCGGATGGTTACCGTCAGCGACGCCAAATATCGGGTGGTGGGCCTGATGACTCATAAGGGGATGAGCCTGGGATTTGACATCGATGATGTCCTCTTCGTCCCGGTGAAGTCGGCTCAGGAGCTCTTCGACACCGATCGGCTCTTCGAGATCATCGTAGCTGCCCTCACCCCCCAGGATATCGACCGGGCGACCGCCGAGATCAAAGAGGTCCTCATCAGGCGCCACGCCAACAAAGAGGACTTCACCATTGTAAGTCAGGGGGCAATGCTTTCCACCATGCAGACCATCCTCAATGTGTTGACCGGGGTGCTGGGGGGGATAGCGGCCATCTCCTTAGTGGTGGGTGGGATTGGGATCATGAACATTATGTTGGTCTCGGTGCGGGAGAGGACACGGGAGATCGGGATTCGCAAGGCGATCGGGGCCAAGAACCGCGATATCTTGAGTCAATTCCTCATCGAATCCGTCACCTTGAGCCTGTTGGGGGGCGTGGTGGGAATCCTCCTCGGGGCCGGGGGGGCCGTCCTGGCCTCCTTCCTCTTCTCCTACATTCCTACCAAAATTTCGCTCTGGTCTGTTTCCTTAGCCTTCTTTTTCTCCGCCGCAGTGGGCATATTCTTCGGGGTATACCCCGCCCGCCGCGCCTCGCTGCTGGATCCGATTACCGCACTCCGATACGAGTAAAAACCCCAGGAAAATTTTTGGCCCGGGCCGATTACTTCCCCAGGCCCCTGTCCAGATCAGGTCCTGAGGGGTCGGGCTTCCCTTCCTTCCTCCTCCACTCCAGAATCTCCTCCACCGCCTCCTCGACGGTCAAAGGGATTCCCATGTCCAGGCCCGATTCCTTTAGCCTTTGGAAAAGCGCAGCCAGGAGTGGGGGATCCAGGTTAGAGTCGAAGAAGCGCTCCGCATTGGAGAAGATATCACGGGGAGAGCCTCGGGAGACGATCTCGCCTCCCTTCACCAGCATGTAGACGGAATCGGCAAAATGAGAAACCAAATTAACATCGTGGGTGGTCATTACGATGGTCATGCCACCCTGGCCATGGAGTTGGTTGAAGAGGGAGATGAGATCCATGCGAGATTTCGGGTCCAGGCCTTCCAAAGGTTCATCTAAAATCAACAACTCGGGTCTTAACACCAGGGCACCGGCCAGGGCCACCTTTCTTCTCTCGCCCTCGCTCAGGTAATGGCAGATCTTGCTCCCGAGGGAAGCGATCCCTACCTGTTCCAGGGATCGCTCGACCATCTCATTCACCTCTTTCTCCGAAAAGCGAAAATTCCGCGGGGAAAAGGCGACATCGTCCCAAACGGTGGGGGCGATAATCTGGTCGTTCACATCCTGAAGCAGTACTCCGATGCGGCTGCGAATCTTCTCATACTCTTTCGCCGGATCGTGGCCGAAGACCAGCACTACCCCTTCGTGAGGCTCCAGGAGGCCCAGGAGGTGGTGGAGCAGGGTTGACTTCCCGGACCCGTTCGGGCCCAGGATCACCACCCGCTCTCCCTCGTGGACCACAAAGTCCAGGCCACAGAGGTAAACCTGGGTTCGATCCGGGTAGATATGCTTGACGCAGCTCACCTTGATGATCTCTTTTGCGGGCGTCATTCAGCCTCCTATCTTCAAGACCAGAGAGATCGTCAGCAGGCCCAGGCCGACCAGGAAGGGGAGCCAGTCGCCCCGCCCCACCCGGAGGCGGGCAGAGGGCACGATTTGCCCTCGATAACCCCGCAGGTTCATCGCATCGTAGAGCCTCTGGCTCTTCTCGTATGAGAAAACGAATAGGCCCCCCAGGCCCAGGGCCACATTTCTCAGGTTGGTGGAGACCCGGAAGGAGGATAGCCCGCCCCGCAGCCGGATGGCGCTGAAGAAGCGATCCACCAGTTCCAGTAGAACGAAAAAGAGACGATAGGCCAGTAAGAGGCCATCGGAGAGGATCCGAGGCATAAGGTGGGATGCCAGACCAAAGACCTGGGGATAGCTGGTGGTGCTCAGGAGGGTGAGGAGGGCCATGGCGGCAGCCTGGGCCTTCATGATGATCAACAAGGGCCTCTGCCAGCCTCCATCAAACTGGGAGAGGGCGAAGAGGAAGGCGAAGGCAGCCGGGTAGGCGGCCAGGGCCATTATCCGGAGGACGGGCAGATGGGCCAGGGCGATCAGGATCAGGCCCAGGAGATAGATTCCCAAGAGGAGTCGCAGGTCAGAGGCAATGATGATGGAGAAGAGGGTCGCCCCCATCAGGAAGACCTTGGAGGCAGGAGACGCCAGGTGCAGGAGGCTCTTGCCCTCATAGGCCCAGCGATCGATAGCGGAGAGGTCTAAGTGGGCCATTCGTCACCCCTCAAGAAGAGATCATCTCCGGCTTGACCTGCCGGAGGAAGCCGACGATGAAACCGACCACCAGGGCCTCCAGGATCCAGCCGATCAGGCCCAGAAGATAGGCCCCCTCCGCGAAGGTGGCCAAAGAGAGGGTAGGCTGGGGGGCCTCGGTCTCTGATTTACCCTCATGGCCTTGGTGGTGGCCCGGGCCGTGAAAGGAGAGGAGACCTCCCTCACCCGAGTGTCCTATCTCCGGGAGTTCATGCACCCTGACCGGGTCGAGGCGAGCCAGTCCGACCAGGCCAATGACTAAAGAGGTGGTGAGGAAAAGGGTGAGGATGACAGACAGAGCTGCGGCCAGACTAGGCTTCAATAGCCTCTTGCCCAGGCGGAAGAGCCAATACCCGGAAAAGGTCTCCAGTCCTAAGATCAGGGTGTTGAGGCCCACCACCGTCAGGCCGCCATGGCCCACCAGGCCGAGCATGAAGTTCACCAGGAAGGCAGCGAGGAAGGCCATGGCCGGGCCCAAGAGGATGCCGGCCAATACCGAGAGGTTCAAGTGATAGGCGATGGGGATGACCTCCAGACTCATCCCGATGAGCATCATCGCCGCGGTAAACCCTAAGAGGGGAAGTTTCTTTCTCAGGTCCGCCTTACTGGCTTGCCTCAGGGCGAGGAAGAGTAGGAGGATCATGAGGGCAAGCCCCATCAGCCATAACCAGACAGGCAGCACGCCATCGGGGATGTGCAGGTGCGACATGACTCCTCCAAGTTCTAACCGAAAAGGTCCCGGGGATCGTGTCCATTCGCCCATTGCCGGGGCGATGATGGGGCGGGCAAGACCCAATGCTGCGCCAGGCCCGCTTGTCCAGGCCGCTCTCGGGTCGAGCTTCTTTTCTTAGCACAAAAGCCGCCTTGACACAATCTCAAAAATGTGCAAGGCTTTTTGGCCAACGGATCCGGTGGGATTCTCATCCTCACTCCCGAGACTGGAAATTCCGCGGTGGTATTTCTGATTGGGCTTTACATCGCCTGCGAGCTCATTGCCAATGTGACGGCCTCCAAGCCCGTTTCTCTCGGGGTGATCGTGGTCCCGGCTGCCGTATTCATCTATGCCCTCACCTTCACCCTCATCGACCTGATCAATGAGCATTTAGGAAAGAGAGGGGCCAGGCGGGTCATTTATTCGGCCATTGCGGCCAACCTCTTGTTGGCCGCCTATTGCCAGCTCGCCATCTGGATGCCACCAGCGTCCTTTTACCCAGATCAGCGGGCCTTCGCCGGCGTACTGGGTGCCACGCCCCGCATCGTCTTTGCCAGCTTATTGGCCTATTCCGTCAGCTCCCTGGTCGATACGGAGGTCTTTGCTTGGTGGAAGCAAAGGGTGGGCCAGGGAAAATGGGCCAGGGTGCTCATCAGCAATGCGGTCTCCACCCTGGTGGACAGCATCCTCTTCATCTCGATCGCCTTTTATGGGATCATGCCCGTCTTCCCGCTGGTGGGAGGTCAGTACCTGGTCAAGATGGCAGTGACCGTCATCAGCATCCCCTTGATTTATGTGATCAGGATGAAAGTGGCCAAGCCCTCGGGCAGATCAGCCTGGGAGGATTGATATGGACAAGCAGGAGAGGGTCAGGGCGACCCTGAGGGGGGAGGCCTGCGACCGCCCCCCAGTGAGCTTCTGGCGGCACTTCTATGGAAAGGAGGACTCCGCCTCTGGGCTGGCTGAGGCGATGCTGGCCTTTCAGCGGCGATTCGATTGGGACTTTGTGAAGGTCAACCCGCGGGCCTCCTATCATGGAGAGGGGTGGGGTTTGAAGGTGAGGTTTCGGAAAGAGCAGGACCTCAAGCCGGAGAGGATCGCTCACCCCATCAAGGACCCCCACGACTGGGAGAGGATCAAGGCCCTCTTGCCGGAGGAGGGCGCCCTGGGCCAACAACTGGAGGCCCTGGCCCGCATCCGCGAGGGACTGGGACCCGAGGTGCCCATGGTGCAGACCCTCTTTACCCCCCTCTCCATCGCGGGGGATCTGGTGGAATCCCCTGGCCAACTCCTCCGGGACCTGGGGGAGCACCAGGAGGCGGTCCACCACGCCCTGCGGGAGATTGCCTCGACCTTCTCCCTTTACGCACGCGCTTGTCTTCAGGCGGGCGCGGACGGAATCTTTTTAGCCACCACCGAGTGGGCCAGCCGCGACCTCCTCAGCTTTGCCCAGTACCTGGAGTTTGGCAGGCCCTACGATCTTCAGGTCCTGTCCGGGGCCGCGGAGGGCTGGTTTAACATCTTTCATGTCTGTGGGCGCCACAACATGCTCCAAGGGCTCCTGGATTATCCGGTGCAGGCCTTCAATTGGGCAGCCACTGATCCGACCAATCCCTCCCTAAGAGAGATATTGAGTCTTACCGGGAAGGCTGTGATCGGAGGCATCACTGAAGATACCACCCTCCGCCATGGATCCTTAGAGGATCTGAAGAATGAGGTGGAAAAGGCAAAGGAGCAGGGTTTCGGCAAGAAGTGGATGCTGGGCCCCGGCTGTGCGATCCCGGTCGATGCCCCGGAGGAGAACCTGAGGGTGCTTCGCCAGGAGATCGAGAGGTGGTGAGCCAGCAGGACACCTGAGACCAGAGAAGAGGGGGTATAAGGGATGAAGGAGATGAAGATTGGATTTGTTGGCCTGGGAGCAATGGGAAAGCCGATGGCCAAGAACCTCGTCCGGGCAGGCCTTCCGGTGGCCGTTTATAATCGCACCCGGGAGAAGACCAAGGAGTTGGCGGAGATGGGGGCCCCGGTCTCTCAAACCCCGAGGGACCTGGCCCTCGGCGCGAAGGTCCTCATCGTCATGGTCTCCAATTCCCCGGAGGTGGAGGAGGTGCTGTTGGGAAAGGAGGGGGCAATCCACGGCCTGGAGCCAGGCTCGGTGGTCATCGATATGGGGACCTCCTATCCCTCCAGCACCCTGAAGATAGGCAAGATCTTAGAGGAGCGAGGGATCGAGATGTTAGATGCCCCGGTGAGCGGGGGGGTGAAGGGGGCCGAGGAGGCCACCTTGACCATTATGGTGGGGGGAAAGCGGGAGGTCTTCGAGCGCTGCCGGCCGATCCTTTCTGCCATGGGCAAGAATCTCCTCTATCTGGGGGAGATCGGATCGGGCCACATCACTAAGGCGATTAATAATTTCCTGGCCGCGGCCTCCTTTGCAGCCCTCTCCGAGGCCCTGGTGATGGCCAAGAAAGCGGGCTTATCGCCGGGCAGGGTCCTGGAGGCAGTGCAGGTCTCCAGCGGGCGTAGTTATGCCACCGAGCGGGCCTTCCCCCAATTCGTCCTCTCTCGTAAGTTCGACGCCGGGTTTCTGCTGGGGCTGATGAAGAAGGACCTGAATATCTTCGCCAGCCTGGGAGATGATTACCAGACCCCGATGTTCCTGGGCAATCTGGTGCATCAGCTTTGGGAGGTGGCCGCCAAGGAGATGGGGCCCTCGGTCGATTATTCCCAGTTCGTGGGAATTTATGAGGCGTGGGCCGGGGCGAAGGTGGAGGGGTAGAGGAGGCCAAGGGGGCATCTCTGGGAGGGGGCCCACCCCTTCTGCGACCGGAAAGCCGAGGTAGGGAGCCATGATCGGAAAGGCCTTGAGGGAGAAGAGGGAGGCAATGGGGATCTCCCGGGAAGAGGCATCCTCCCGGACCCAGATCAAGCTGGAATTCCTGCAATCCTTGGAAGAGGAAAGCTTTGATTCCCTGCCCGATCCCTCTTATCTGATGGGTTTTTTGCGGAGGTATGCCCATTATTTAGAGCTGGATGCGGACGGGCTGGTAGAGGAGTTTCAAAGGCAGATCAGCAAGCCGCTGATGGCTACCTTTGGGCCGATTCCCCGAGTCTCTCCCCCCGCCTGGAAAAAATGGGGGCGCCCTTTGATCTTGATCCTTCTCCTCCTCCTAATTTCTGCCCTCTTTTTCCTTTCCATTTATGTGATCCCCCATCGGGCGCCCAAGGGGGCCTTTCCCCCTGCGCCGGAGACGGCCCCTCGGACCTCCTCCTCTCCTCCCGGAGAGGTCAAAGGGGAGTCCTCACCTCCTCCTGCGGTCGAGCAGCCCGCCGTGCCTCCTGCCCAGGGGAAGGGGCATACCCTCTCGCTTTACGCGGTAGAGATGACCTGGCTGGTGATCCAGGCGGATGATGGCCCTGTCCGGGAGATCCTGCTCTTGAGGGGGCAGAGTTTCTCCCTCTCCGCCCGGAGGCAATTTCGCTTGACCCTGGGGAATGCGGGAGGGGTGGAGATGGTCTTGGATGGAAAGCGGCTGCCCACCTCCGGGTCCTCGGGCCAGGTCATCCGGGATCTGATCCTCCCGGCAAAAGGAAGGGGAGGTTGAGGGCCCCGGCCCACCTTGGGGTCCTGCATCGCGTTGGGGAGTTTGTTAGAGAGCGAGACCTCGCGGCGAGCGCAGGGGAGGGCACCGCGCAGGGGTCTCAAATGGTTGGGAGTCTGTCAGAAGGCTGGGCGGGTGAGGGCTCCTCTTGGGGAGGGGCGAGGCCGTAGCTGTTGATCAGCCCCCTCATCTCTTGATCTTCAGGGATCTTGCGATCGAGTGGGGTCAAGCGGGAATGATGGGAGATGACCTTCTTCTCCTGGTTTAGGTGAAGGTAGAACTCCCCCAAGTGGGTCCCCTTGGTCCCGGCGGAGAGAATGAAGGTCTCCCTGACCTGCACCGGCGGATCGATGATCCCCATGGCCCAGGCCAGGACGATCAGATGGATGCCGGGGACCTTGTCTGCCAGCTCCGTCGCCTCCTCCATGGTGATATGTCCGAGCACGACGATGAGATCGACCTCCTGGCGCAGCTTGGGAACGATCTCTTTGGCCACTCCAACACAATCCCCCACCAATAGCTCTTTGTCCTCGGGTTTGGACTTCGGGGGATGGTAGAGGCTGGACATGAGACCCAGGACCCCCACCTTGATCCCCCCCAAATCTTTGATGATGTAGGGCGTGGTGAAGGGCTTCCCATCCTCCGCCCTGGTCAGATTGGCACATAACAGGGGGACCTTCCATTCCTCGGTCTGGCCCTTGATGAAATTCTGGCCGTAGGAAAGCTCCCTCGCCCCGAGGTTGTAGGCATCGTATCCCAGCTTTCCCATGGCCTGCACCATCAGCCTGGCCTTTTTTCTTTCGATGGGCAGGAAGGGGCCAAAGGCATCCCCAGTCTCCAGGAGGAGGACCTTGCCCTCCTTTTGCTGGATTTCTTTTATCTTGGTCGCTCGCCGGGCCAGCCCGCCCAGCTTGCTCCGTAGTCAGCCGCAGGGCTCCACATTGCCATGGGTCTCCCCGGTGTAGAGGATGACCAGGCGGTCGGTTGCCCTCTCCTCTCCCGCGTAGCAGGGGAAAAGGGGGACCCAGAGCAGCACAAGAGCAGGCAAGATGGTCAATATTCGCATCAACTTCCTCATTTTTCCTACTCAACCCCCTGTTCTGTC
>Ga0315285_10003662_pt1 | contig 15987 bp, 14 predicted proteins | sample YL17G09_36_MG_FD_203698 | JGI IMG/M metagenome (GOLD analysis project Ga0315285, IMG submission 203698) | Sediment microbial communities from Yellowstone Lake, YNP, Wyoming, USA - YL17G09_36 | ecosystem: Environmental > Aquatic > Freshwater > Lake > Sediment | place: USA: Wyoming | collected... | reverse complement strand
CAAAAAAAAGTGAGAAGCCAGAATACAAGCGTGGCCATTAAAATTGATCCGCTCATGATACGTCCCCGCCGCCGCCAGCACCGTGTCACCGCCATTGCTGGCATCAACCCCGGCCTGTATGGTGGAATATTGCGCCGGCACGTTGATAATGTGAGCAGAAACCAGATATGGCGCAGCCCATATGATTGCTATAAGCGATATTGTGCGCATAAACCCTCCTGCAAGGGCCAAAAGAATGCCTCCCCATATGTAATATATGATGGTATAGCGGGGCGTCAATAATATTATTTTCACCCATTTGCGTTGCGTCGCCCAAATTACTATATTGATAATTCATTTTTGACGATATTCATCTTTTGGCTGTATAATAACTTAACGTACGCGTCTTGGAACAAGGGAAGTAAGAAGAAATATGAAAAATGAGGATAAGCCAAAGGCAGCACCCGCGGCGCCAGCCACCACAAACTTCATCAAGGCCATAATCGAGGAGGACAACAAAACCGGCAAATATGGCGGCAAGGTCCTTACCCGCTTTCCGCCCGAGCCGAACGGCTATCTTCATATCGGCCACGCCAAGTCAATCTGCCTCAATTTCGGCCTGGCCCGCGAATATAGGGGGTTGTGCAACCTACGTTTTGACGACACCAACCCAAGCAAAGAGGAGGTCGAGTATGTCGATTCGATCCTGGAGGACGTGCGTTGGCTGGGGTTCGACTGGTCCGCAGGATCCAGCGGACAGGACCGCCTCTTCTACGCCTCCGATTATTTCGGCAAGCTCTATGAGTACGCGATCCAACTCATAAAGCAGGGCGTGGCATATGTCGATGACCTCACCGCCGACCAGATTCGCGAGTATCGCGGCACACTGACCGCACCCGGCAAGGAAAGCCCCTACCGCAATCGCACTATCGAGGAAAACCTCGACCTGTTCGAGCGGATGAAAGCGGGCGAGTTCCCCAACGGCGCCAAGACTCTGCGGGCCAAGATAGATATGTCATCGCCGAATCTCAACATGCGCGATCCGGTCATGTATCGAATATTGCATGAATCGCATCATAGAACCGGCGACCAGTGGTGTATCTACCCGATGTATGACTGGGCGCACGGGCAATCCGATTCTATCGAGGGTATCACGCATTCGATCTGCACGCTGGAGTTCGAGGATCACAGACCGCTTTACGACTGGTTTATCGATCAGCTCGGAATCCATCACCCTCAACAGATCGAGTTCGCCCGGCTGAACCTGACATATACGATGATGAGTAAGCGCAAGCTCCTGCAGTTGGTCCAGGAGAGTATCGTCTCCGGCTGGGATGATCCTCGCATGCCGACCCTGTCAGGGCTTCGCCGCCGGGGCTTTACGCCCGAATCTATCCGCGATTTTTCGGAGCGGATCGGCGTGGCCAAGCGTGACAGCATGGTCGATTACGCACTGTTGGAGCACTGCCTTCGCGATGACTTGAACCGGCGCGCCAGGCGTGTTATGGCGGTCCTGCGCCCGTTGAAACTCGTGATTGATAACTACCCCGAGGGAAAGGTCGAGGAGGTCGAGGCGCTCAACAATCCTGAGGATTCCGGCATGGGAACACGGAAACTGCCTTTCTCGCGGGAGCTATATGTCGAGCGCGATGATTTTCGCGAGGAGCCGCACAAGAAATGGTTCCGCCTGGCGCCCGGGTCCGAGGTGCGCCTTAAACACGGCTACATTATCAAATGCAACGATTACAAGAGGAATCCCAACAGCGGCGAGGTAACCGAGCTCCATTGCACTTACGATCCACAGACGCGAAGCGGCGAATCAACCGACGGACGCAAGGTTAAGGGGACATTGCACTGGGTTTCGGCGGCGCACGCGTCCGAGGTCGAGGTAAGACTCTACGACCAGCTTTTCACCAAGGAGGCGCCTGACGCCGACCCCGATTTCCGGGTCAATATCAATCCTCATTCTCTTGACGTCTTGAGGGGATGCAAGGTCGAACCCGGCCTTAAGGATGCCATGCCCGGGGATCGATTGCAATTTCTGCGGCATGGCTATTTCTGTGTCGACACGCGGGATTCCAAGCCCGGCGCGCCGGTCTTCAACAGGACTACATCTTTGCGTGATACGTGGGCGAAAATCGAGCGGAAATAATCGTGAATCCGTAGGGGCGTTTAATTAAACGCCCCTATGCACCCAAATGGACTGATCAGGGTGCCGTTGGGTGGCCTCACCCGACGGCATGCGTGTCGATTTGTGGCGCACCTTTCAGGGTTGCGTCGGGTCAGGCGACCCGACGCCACATGGTAATACACCCAAATGGCCAATTTACAAAAATCCAACGCCCAAAATCGCATAACCATCATTGTATTATTTGCCGCGTTTATATTCTTGCGTTTCCCTAACTTCGCTCTGGTCGATCACCGCTGGTCCGATATCAATCTTTATTCGATGCTGGCCAAGAATATAATCTCGGGCCAGACTCCATATATCGATTTCACGCTCGAATACCCGCCTCTGGCCCTGGTCTTCTTCTATATCCCCGGCATGATATCATCAATAATCGGCAATTTCGACCTGACATACCGCCTCTTTATGATGTTGTTTGACATCGGCTGCCTCCTATTGGTGGGTGGGATTGTTAAGAGACTCTTGCCGGGCCAGGCCAGGATGGCGGCATTCTCCCAAATTATCTACCTGGCTCTCACGGCGATTTTATTCCAGGTTCTCTACGATCGTTTCGATATCGCCGTGGCATTTTTGATCCTGCTGGCAGTCTACCTTGCAATCAGGGGTAATTGGCCCTGGGCCTATATCGTTGTTATACTGGGGGCGTTCGCCAAGCTTTTCCCGGCGCTCATTTTGCCTTTGCTGATAATCTATCAGGTTCGGCGCGGCAGAACAGCTTATGCTATCAGGGATTTCGGAATTTCGCTGGTCACTGGACTGGCACTCCTTATCATCTCGATCGCCTTTTTCGGCGATTGGTGGGGGTACATGCTTGAATACCACGGCCGGCGCGGTATTCAGATTGAATCGCTCTATGCCTCGATTGCCATGTTGGCCAATTTCGCCGGAGTCGAGGCAGCGATTGGCCACGAATATGGCGCGTTTCAAATCTCAAACGCTTTTACGGCATTCATGGCCAAAGCCTCGATGATTTTCATAGGTTGCTCGGTTCTGGCCGTTTATATCATCTTTGTCCTGAAAACGAGAGAATCGAAGAATAAGGATAGCCAATTCGTTTGGGCGGCGCTCATTGCCCTCTCTTCATTTGCCATATTCAACAAGGTCCTTTCGCCGCAGTTTTTTCTCTGGCTTTTCCCATTGGCGTCGATCATGCTCGCAACATCCCCGCGCAGAGCGCCGATGGCGATTCTATGGACGGCAGCGGCTTTAGCGACAGCTATTATATTCCCGTACCTGTATCGCTCTCTGGTTGCGCTCGAAAGCTTCCCCGTTACTCTCCTGGTCGCCAGAAACGCGTGCTTTGTCGCAACTGCCACTCTCGGACTAATGGCCCTATTAAGGCCGCTTGGAGGTGATTTGGGAGGGTAGACCCCGATAACCTGAGGGTCCACGCGCGCCTGCAGTGTCATCCACATTAGCCCAAATTTGTGCAAAAAATCACTTGAAAATAAATTTTTTATTTCGATATTAAGGCCGAAAAATGGCGAACCTCGACAGTCTTTTGAGGTTTAAACCCCGTAATTATTACGAGGAGAAACGAAAGGAGAAAATAATGAGGGTCACGATAGACAAGGACCTTTGCACCGGCGACCAGATTTGTGTCGATCTTTGCCCGGAGGTTTTCGAGATGGACGGCGATATCGCCAAGGTTATCGTCGATGAAATCCCCCCGGAATTTGAGGATGTTTGCAAGGAAGCGGCCGATAGCTGTCCCGCGGAGTGTATCAAGCTGAACAGCTAACAGCCATTTAATATAGCTTGATTTAAGGGCGTTAAGGCGCCCACGCGAAACATGCCGGCCCCGGTACAATAATATCGGGGCCTTTAATTTGCCAATAAGAGATTACAATCATTATTTTTTACTCGTATAATCTGGATTTGAAACTACGCGCTCGAATGTGTAGTTTAATATTAGTGAATAGGGAAGGCAATTTCAGATACGGAGGCCGGAAATCATGTGCAGTCGCGGATACAAGAGATTATTCAGAGTAAACCTGGGGACGACTTCTTATAAGGACACCTGGGAGCTTCAAAAGAAACTCGTGGATCTGCGCTATAAAAGCCGCATACCGGATTGCCTTCTCCTGACCGAGCATCTCCCCGTTATCACCATGGGGCGGGGTACCTTGATGCAAAACCTTCTGTGTTCACCCGAGGAACTCCGCAGTCGGGGTGTAGATTTGTTTTCGATCGAGCGCGGCGGCGACATCACCTTCCACGGAGCCGGACAATTGGTGGCCTATCCGATTGTCGACCTGAATAACCGGGGCCGGGATCTCCACGAGTACCTTCGCGACCTCGAGAGATTGGTCATTGCCACGCTCGGCGACCTGGGACTGAAGGCCGAGATCAAGCGCGGGCTGACTGGCGTCTGGGTCGACAGCCACAAACTGGCCGCCATAGGTGTGGCTGTCTCACGCTGGGTCACCTACCATGGCCTGGCGCTCAATGTCAACACCGACCTGGATTATTTCAAGTTAATCAATCCCTGCGGTATCACGCAATACCCGGTCGGTTCGGCCTCGCGGATGGTTGGTCGCAACCTCGACATGGCACAGGTGGCCGACTTGCTTTCGGATAATTTCGCGCGGATGTTCTGTTATGAAATGGAAACTCTCGAGGATGTCGACTCTCTCATTCATGAGGACGCGGCGCCCCGCACTTACGGCAGGGGCGCCCCTGCTTTAGGCGGGGCGGTATAATCATGATATCGCACGTTAACTATTTCAATGTCGGCAAGGCCGAGGACATAAGGCGATCCGGCTGGGTCAAGGTATATCTCATGGGATGGGAGGTCATGGTTCTGCCGTTTGACAATGATTTTTATGCGATAGAGATCGGCGAACTCGCCGGCCATTCGTTGAAATCATTTCTGCCCGACGATTCCTCGTTTGCCAAACCAGGTGTCAAGGGACTTATCGATAAAATGCTTCTGGGTCCGGCCGGAACTCTCTGGGGCAAACTGCGGCATTTTCCCGTGAGGATCGAGGATGACTTTGTCCTTGTGGGTGTCATAAGCCCGACATAATATGGTCATATGAATATTACCACACCTGTCATCAACGACTACATCATAGGTCTTCTGCCAAAGCCCGATCCCGTTTTGGCCGAGATGGAGGCTTTTGCCAGACGTAAAGGTTTTCCCATTATCGGGCCGATAGTGGGTCCGTTCCTGCGGCAACTTGCTTTCGCCACAGGAGCGAAGAGTATTTTCGAGATGGGCTCGGGCTTTGGCTATTCGGCCTGCTGGTTTGCCGGCGGTATGAGGAATGGCGGAAAGATAATCTGCACTGATGGCTCCGACGAAAACCGCCAAAGAGCCCTTACATACCTTGGGCGCGCCGGCCTTGACAGCATGGTTGATTTCAGAGTTGGGAATGCCCTGGAAATTATCAAAGCGTTCGATGGGCCTTTTGATATCATACTCAACGATATCGACAAGAAAGGTTACCCCGAGGCGTTCGACCTGGCCATACCGCGTTTGCGCAGGGGGGGCCTCTTTATCACCGATAACGTCCTCTGGTCGGGCAGAATCCTGCATAAAAATCCGACTCCCGAGAGCAAGGCCATTTTAGAGTTCAACCGCAAGTTGTTCCGCTCCAAGGAGGTCATATCCTCGATTATTCCAATTAGGGATGGATTGGGGATAGCGGTGAAATTGTAATCTTGTGTAAAATTCGCAATACACAACAGCCTTTGTGTAAAGTATTTTTAATACAAAAAAATATGCTCCTAAAGAGTACTGGCTGATGAGCTTATATACCTGCCGCACGATAAAACCACTGACATATTGACTTGCCCGCCTGTCACGGCTAAGTTGGTATCTGCAATGGACATCAAACAGGCACTGGAAAAAGAGGCCGTTGCCCTGGGGTTTTCGGCTTTTGGCGTGGCCCCGGCCGACTATCACCCGGTAGCCCATAATGCCCACCTGCGCTGGCTCGATAAAAACCTCCAGGGGAGTATGGGGTATCTCGAAAGGGGCGTGCGCCAGCGGTTCGATCCGCGTGTCCACCTGCCCGGCGCCCGCTCGGTGATAGTTTGTGCTCATCCCTATTATAGCGAGCCGGAGGATGACCCTTCGCGCCCGTATGTCTCAATTTACGCACGTGGGGAAAATTACCATACTGTCCTGAAAGATAAGCTTGAGGCCATGGTTGACAGAATGCGAGGGCTGGCCGGTGAAATCGATGCGATGGTTTTTGTCGATTCCTCTCCCATTTCCGAGAAGACGTTTGCTGTCAGGGCGGGAATTGGCTTTTGGGGGCGTAACGGGATGGTCATTATTCCCAAGAAGAGGGATGGCCGGAAAATTCAATCGCACGGCAGCTTTCATTTCCTGGGTCTGATAATAACCGATCTATGGCTTGAACCCGACTTGCCCAGCGATGTTACCTGCGGCCAATGCCGGAAATGTATCGAGGCCTGCCCCACCGCGGCCATCGTAAACGACCGGATAATCGACGCCACCAGGTGCATTTCTTATCAGACTACTCAGAACAAGGGCCGGATACCCGAGGATATCGCCGCGGCCTCGGGCAACATGATTTTCGGTTGCGACTTATGTCAGACTGTATGCCCTTATAATAGCGGTATTTTGGCTGCGACCGAGCCGCGCCTTATCCCCGACCCGGAGCTTGTCCGGCCGAACCTGGCATGGCTTCTTGAGATAACACCGAAGGAATTTGCACAGCGATTTGAAAGAAGCAGCATCGGCGAGTTCAAGTATGAGATGTTCCAGCGGAATTTGCAAATCGCGGATAAAAACATAAAAAGTGGAAAAACGGAACATTGACTCGCAGAAAAGGATTAATAGTAATAAGAGCCGGGGCGATTTTTCTATTGACCATGGGGCTTTCGAGAATTAAATATGAATTAATCAGCCAATAAATAACGGCCGCAAAGGTTTGAAGGGGGGAACAAAAACACCGGCCTGGGGCCAGGTTCCTGCAATAAAAGGAATTATAAAAAGCACGGTATGGGGAAAACCTCCTGAATTTACGGGAACGATTTGGCTTGACATGGAGTAATAGACACCACAATACAGGGATACATGGACACGCTGAATCCATGTTGAAGGAGAAGAAAAATGCAAATATCCAGAAAATCCGACTATGCCCTGCGCGCGATGGTTTATATCGCAGCATGGGAAACCGACAAGATCTGCTCGATTAACGAAATCGCCGGGGCCGAGAAGATTCCGCGCGAATACCTGGCCAAGATATTAAAGGAACTGGCTCTCCAGGGATTCCTGCAGAGCTTCAAGGGAATTAACGGCGGTTACAGGTTAGCCATGCCGCGCGAGAGGATCACCTTCCTTTCCATAATCGAGGCCATGCAGGGCAAGATCTATGTCAACGACTGTGTCCGCAACGCCGGCAATAACGAGGCTTGCAACAGGATGTCCGGTTGCGCCATGCACGCATTTTGGAACGCCGAACAGGATCGAGTTATCAAATCGTTGTCCTCGGTAAGCCTGGCAGGTCTCGATTACGAGAGCTGCTATCCGGAGGCGCGCAAACGGAAGAACAGCAAGCAGCCGGTCAAAGTCGCGTAAGCGGCAGGCGGCGCGACATGGTCGCCACCCAATATTTTTATAAGTCTCATCTATGAGGCAGGCAAAGGCTATTGCTTTATATTCGGGAGGTCTCGACTCGACCCTGGCTATTCTTCAGATGATGAAGTACGGGGTCGAGGTCGAGGCCATAACCTTCATGACCCATTTCGGGTGTGATGCCACCGATTCATCATCGTGCGGCTCCGATCCGTTTCCGGCGGCCCAGAAGTTTGGATTCAATGTCAAGCTGGCGCACCTCGGGCAGAAATTCATCGATATCGTCAAGAACCCGCGGTTCGGGCACGGCAAGAACATGAATCCCTGCATCGATTGCCGCCTGACCATGATCGGCGAGGTCAAACATTATCTCGACATGACCGGTGGCGATTTCGTTATCACCGGTGAGGTTCTCGGCCAGCGTCCCATGAGCCAGCGGCGTTTCACGCTCGATCTCATCGCGCGCGAATGTGGCCTGGAGGGCAGGCTGGTGCGGCCATTATCGGGTCGGCTCTTGCCCCCAACGCTTCCCGAAACAGAGGGCCTTATCAGCCGCGAATGGCTTCTGGATATCCAGGGACGCTCTCGAAAACGCCAAATGGGATTGGCCAGGGAGTTCGGCTTGACCACTTACCCCAGCCCGGCCTCGGGCTGCCTTCTCACCGACAAACGTTACTCCGACCGCCTGCGCGATCTTCTGCGCTACAAACCCGATACCGATTTCAACGATCTAAATCTTTTGCGAGTTGGACGGCATTTCAGGCTCGATCCCGCGGCCAAGCTGGTAGTGGGTCGTGACCAGAACGAGAACAACGTCATTGAAACGCTTCAACTTGAAAAGGATATTCTTCTCGAGGCTGTCGATTTCAAATCTCCTGTGGGCCTGCTGCGCGGAGCGAGCGGCCGGGAGAAGATGGATCAAGCGGCCTCTATAGTGGCCCGTTATTCCGACGGCAATGGACAACCTGTTGTGAACGTCTCGCATCGGACATTCGCCAATTCCGGCTTCCTGGAAACATCCCCGGCCACTGATTTGTTACTTCAGCAAGTAAGAATCTAAACAGAACCCATTGTTCCCTGAATAGGGCATGCCCGGCGATTGGCGGTTGCGCAGATTCATCGGCGACAGCCATGACCAGGAGGCCTTATAGGGCGCGGGGCCGCTGGTTGCGATCGATTGTTTCGGAGGGCGCCTATTATCACGACCAGGGTCCCAATCGCGCGGCATATCTCGAGGCATACGTCAACAACATCGATTGGCGCAAAGTCGATTCCAGGTTCGAGCGGTATGTCCCGGCCCAACACAAGGAGCGGGACTACCAGACTGTGGGACAAAGGTAAACCGCAATTGAAAATCCCGCAAATTTCTGCGGGCAAATGATCGGCCGACGGCAAGGGGGGCTGCTCTTCCTGCAAGGGAATCAAGGCCGTCGGCTGATAATTTTTTCTCCGAATCTTTTTATTCATGCCATCAAAAGCGGCAGAAATAAATATTATGGAATTTTACTGGCCCTTCGCAGTGTCGGCGGCGCCATCGGTGCTGATCGTGCTCGTCCTGTCGAGCAATGCCAGCCTCTTCTCCTTGCCGCGCAGTACCGAGAGAAGAATGAAATCCTCTTTAGCGGTCAGCGCCATAACATCCTTGAAGGTTTTGAAATCCGGGGTGGGGCGATTATTGACCGCCGTTATGACATCGCCGTCCAGTAGATCACCCTTGTCGGCCACCGTGCCGACATCGACGAACGACACGTAAACGCCATCCCGACTCTGCAACAGATATGTCCGGTACATATCGTCGGTAATCTCCTTGACAGTAAATCCGAATGGCGTCTCGAACTCGTCGGCCTTGACCTTGGGCTGTTCCCCGACTATCACTTTCAGCATTTTTGTCTGCCCGTTGCGGAAAATGGTCAAGGTTTTTTCGGCGCTAACCGGCGTCTGAGCGACCATCAGTGTAAGCTTGTTTAGATCGTCGTCTTTCTCGGCGCTGAGCTCCTGGTCGCCATATTTCAGGAGCACATCACCCGACTTGATGCCGGCCTTTTCAGCGGGCGAGCCTTCGAGGATATCGGGAACGAGGACTCCTTCCATGTCCGGCTGCTTGAGGTACTTGGCATAACTGCGGTTAAGGGGCTGCATGACAATACCAATCCAGCCGCGCTCGATATTGCCCGATTTGAGCAACTTGTCGCGCACGTCGATAGCGACGTTTATCGGGATAGTGAAACCCTGGGTCTGTCCCATGCCGCGCGAGTTTATGCCGATCACCTCGCCGCGCAGGTTGACCAGCGGCCCCCCCGATGAACCGGGGGCAATTGCCGCGTCGGTCTGTATGAAATTATTCAGAAGTGGGGTGCTCGATTGGACATTGAGAACCCGGCCCTTCCCCGAAACGATACCGAACGAGACGGTGCGGTCGAAACCATAGGGGTTGCCAACCGCGATTACCCACTCACCCACCTGCAACGAATCGGAGTTGCCCAGCCTGGCCGACCGCAGCTTAACATCCTCGGGAACTTTGATCTTGATCAGCGCCAGGTCGGTAAGTTTGTCGGTACCGACCACCTCGGCGCCATACTCACGATTGGATTGCAGTGTAACGGTCACCTCGACATATTTATCGACGACGTGCTCGTTGGTCAGGATGTATCCGGCCGGATCGATAATCAGCCCTGAGCCGAGAGACTGGTATCGTTGGGTATCCTGTTTTTTTACGACCTCGATATGGACAACCGCGGGCGTAATCGAATCGGCTACAGAGATGATGAGCCATTTCAATTCGTCGAATAGCTCGAGACCTTTGGTTTGGCCCGAGGCAACTCGCGGGAGCATCAATATTGTAGTCAATATCAATATCAACGGGCTTTTCATCATTTAAATCATTCCTCCGGTTGCGATTTCCTGTGGCTGCTTTACATAGTAGTGTCAGTATAAGGCTTTAATTGCCGATTGGCTACACGAAACATGCCGTCGAAATCGCCGCTGTCCAGCCCCATCTTACGCGCCAATGATTCCGTCGATAAAAATTGAACATTCCGCCCGGTGCCGGAATCGCGAAAACTTTACGCTTGAGTGGTTAGTTATATTATTGTGTGGGTTGGGACTCGGTGGTTTTGGGGGAATGGGATTCCCGGGGGCAGAGCGCCGGGCCGATTTAATTATTGCACAAGCAATAGATGGAACATTTTATAAATATTTCAGTAATAGCAAAAAGACATTGACATTATTATTGTCGGAATTTAACTTTAAGGCTCGCTAATTTTGGGAGGATACAGAAAATGAGGTACTGGGGCCAGCTTAAAGGTTTGGCATACATCCTGGCCATCGGTGGCATTTTTGCCCTTATAGGCATGGTAATCGGCTCGAATCTCTCTATACCTGAGAAACTCAAGGCCGAACCTCAGGATCAAACCGGCAAAGTCGTTGATATTATTCCCTCGAATGGCCATTCCCCGTTTGTTAAGATCGCCGAGCGGGTAAAACCGGCGGTGGTCAATATATCCGCGGAATCGGTTACTGAAGATCAATACCACAGTTTTATGAACGATGATTTCTTCAGACGGTTTTTCGGCATGCCGCCCGGAGACCGTGGCCAAAATACTCCCAGGATGAGGCGTTCTGAATCGCTCGGATCGGGATTCATATTCACCCCCGATGGCTATATCCTTACGAATAATCATGTTGTGGAGAACGCCGAGCGTGTCACCGTGACCTTGTCGACCGATCAGAAGTTCAAGGCCGAGGTTATCGGCGCCGACAAAGAGACCGATATCGCCGTGCTGAAGATTAACTCCGACACACAATTGCCGTCTATTGCCCTGGGTAATTCCGATTCAATTCTGGTCGGCGACTGGGTGATGGCAATCGGCAATCCATTCCCTTACCTGGGATTAGACAGAACCGTCACGGTAGGGGTCGTATCCGCCAAAGAGCGACAGAACCTGTCGTTTGGTGGGGAATCGCCGTCGTATCAGAATTATATTCAGACTGATGCTTCAATCAATCCCGGTAATTCCGGCGGCCCGCTGGTCAACTTGGCCGGACAGGCGATAGGAGTAAATTCAGCAATCGCGACACCCACGGGGGGTAATGTCGGCATAGGATTTGCAATCCCCATAGAGATGGCCAAGGATGTTGCCGATCAACTGATCAAATCGGGCAAAGTTGCACGCGGGTATCTGGGCATATATCCCCAGAACATAACCGAGGAGCTCAAGGAGGCCAACGGTTTACCCACGACAGAGGGTGTGCTGGTGGCCCAGGTTGACAAGGACACTCCGGCCGAAAGGTCAAATTTGAAGGTTGGTGACGTAATCACCAAGTTCGATGGGAAGCCGATTTCCGACGCCCAGCAGTTCAGGTTCCTTGTGGCGGCAGCCGGTCCGGGCGCCGATGTCAGGCTTGAGGTCTGGAGAAACGGCGACACCAGGATGATAAATATTAAACTTGGAGACAGGACTCAGTTCGTTTCCGAGACACGCGAGACCCAACATGAGGAGAAACCGGGTGAAAGCTGGCTGGGGTTAACTGTCGAAACAGTGAGCGAGGAACTTGCCCAGCAGTATGGGCTTGACGCCACCGAGGGAGCCGTGGTGGTTGATATTATGCCGGGGAGCCCGGCCGATGAAGATGGTATTTCGGTGGGCGACGTGATTTTGAAGATCGGAAATAAAGCGGTTAAGGATGCCAATGATTTTTACAGGATCGCGTCCGATCTTAAGAATAGCACGAAACCGATTTCGTTTTATATAAAGAGGGGACAGTCCAATATTTTCGTGGCCATAACGCCAAACGGCAAGTGAAATTGGAACTTCGTGTTAATGTCAAAGGTTAAACCTATGTCGGAATATTCCGGCATGATGGTTTTTTAGCAAAAGGAGTTAAAGCTGTTGGCAAAAACAACCAGGCGTTACCGCGATGAGGATAGATCCCTCGATCTATATCTTCGGGAAATTGGTGAAACGCCTCTGATCAATGCCGCCGAAGAGGTCGAGTTGGCAAAGAAAATAAGGAAGGGCGATCAAAAGGCCCTCGAGAAATTAACCAAGGCCAACTTGCGCTTCGTGGTGTCGGTCGCCAAGCAGTACCAGAATCAGGGCCTCTCGCTGGCTGATCTTATCAACGAGGGGAATATCGGCCTGATCAAGGCTGCCAAGCGGTTCGATGAAACCAGAGGATTCAAGTTCATTTCCTACGCGGTCTGGTGGATCAGACAGGCCATTCTGCAGGCATTGGCGGAGCAGTCCAGAATCGTGCGTTTGCCCCTGAATAGGGTTGGCACTTTGCACAAGATAGGCAAAGTCTCCAGCTCGCTTCAGCAGGACCTGGGCCGGGAGCCATCGCCGAACGAAATAGCCGTGGAGCTTTCCCTGACGGAGAGTGAGGTTTCCGATACTCTCAAGATTTCGAATTCTCACCTCTCGCTTGACGCGCCCTTTTCGTTGTCGGAGGATAACAGCCTGATCGATATCCTCGAGGACGAGATGCAGCCGTCCCCCGATGAGTCGCTTTTAAGCGAGTCGTTGCGGGTGGAGATCGAGAAGGCGCTGGATACGCTGACCCCGCGAGAGGCCGAGGTCATAAACCTCTATTTCGGGTTAAATCACGAGAAGCCTTTGACTTTGGAGGAGATTGGCGCGCGGTTCTCGCTGACCCGTGAGCGTGTTCGCCAGATCAAGGAGAAGGCGATCCGTCGGCTCCGGCACGCCTCCCGTTCGAAGGCGCTGAGGGCCTACCTGAACTAAACTTACATATGATGATGCTTAAAGGGCGCCTCGGTTGGGCGCCCTTTTTGATTTGGATTCGGTGTCGATTAGCCAACTGCCAGCTCCCTCAGCATTCGCATTAGGCAAAAAGTTACTGCGTAATCCCCGTTACGCAACTATTGCATATTTTTATCGTATTGCTTAAAAGACCTATAATTTCGATAAATTCGTGTTTAAGACAGTAAACGTTTTTTTGGAGGAAATTGGTTGAGTTCACATGCGGGAGAAACTTCACGGACGTGACCGGGCGGGCCTACATCCCCATCCGGCCCGATACCGAGGGCCAACTTCGGATCGAGGCTACCCGGCCCAACTTCTACACCTTCGTCGATTCGGTCTTCGTCGACACCTACTGCGAGCCCGCTGTTGCCGGTGATGCCAACGGCAACGGTGTCTGCAATGGCTTGGACGTCACATTTCTGCAATATTACTTCCAGGGTTCAGGGCCGCATCCGCCGGATTCATGCATGTGCGGAGACACCTTCCTTTATCATGCGGCCGACGCCAATGGCAATTGTACTTTAAATGGGGTCGATATAGTCTATCTTGTGAGTTATTTCAAGGGTGGGTCGGCGCCGCGCTTTTGCCCCACCTGTCCCACGAGTCGCCTTGTGATTACCGATGACAAAAACCGCGGTCTTGAGGAGGGGGCGCAGTAGTGGATTGAGAGTGCGGATTACTAATTATCAAGGCCCCAGAAAAGTCTTGTTTATCGGGGCCTTGATGGTATATTTATCCAAGGGGGCCAAACAGGAGGTTGCCATGTTCCGGATTATCATTAGAATGATGTTTATAATAACCTCCACCGTGGGGAGCGCACGGGCAATCGATGTCTCTGGTGATGTCTGGGGCGAGTGGGGTCCAGGGAACAACCCATACTTGGTAACAGGCGATCTTCGAGTCCCTCCAGAATCAAGCCTGACTATCCTGCCCGGTTGCCGCATAGAGTTCCAGGGGCATTACAAGTTCGCGGTCGACTCCCTGGCGCTGCTCCAGGTGATTGGCAACGAGACTGATTCTATCGTCTTCACCAACCCCGATACATTGGAGGGTTGGAACGGCATCAGGCTTTACTGGGCCGATTCTTCTTGTGCATTTTCATACTGCCGTTTGGAGTGGGGGCGGGCGGGCGACCATTACCCCGACCCGGTATTGGCCGATGGCGGGGCGGTGCACTGCGTGAGTAATGCGCTATCTATCCAAAACTGCCTCTTTCGATTTAATCGGGCGTGGGAAGGATACGGGGGGGCCATCTACACGACATTCTCTCGATTGGAGGTAAGAAATTCCACGCTTATACACAATCGTTGCGGCTTCGGCGGGGCGGCCGTCTACGCCTCCAGCTCCGATATACTCATCGAGGGCTGCGATGTTTCAAGTGACACGACCTTTTATGCCTTGGGCGGGGAATACGGCGGCGGGGCCGTCGGCTGCTGGTATTCGGACGTGGTCATCCGTAACAGCATCATTGCCGGCAACCTCTGCGGCCAGTCTGGGGGAGGGCTATCATTGGGGGCCTCGCATGCATTCGTGGAAGGAAATATCATCCGGGACAATGTGGCGTGGTATTTTGGCGGCGGCCTGGGCGTCGGCGGCGCCCCCTCATTGGTCTCGAACAATTTAATTATAAACAACCGAGTCGGACCCGGCACGGCTTGTTCCGGCGGCGGGGTAGCGTGCGGAAATGGGGCCGTCTTGGTAAACAACACCATCGTTGGAAACCATAGCGGCTGGTTTGGTGGCGGCATCCGCTACTATACGAGCTCCACCCCCGACACGTTCGAGAACAACATCATCTGGGGCAATGTGGCCTGGCAGGATTCTCAGATCATGCTCTGGGACAATTGCCCGTCCCCCGTCATGCTCTACAGCGACATCCAGGGCGGCTGGCCGGGGGCGGGCAACATCGATGCCGACCCGCTTTTCAGAAACGCCGCCAATGGCGATTTCCACCTCATGGCTCTGGCCTGTGGCAACCCCCAGGATTCACCGTGTATCGACACCGGCCACCCCAATATATACGATGATTCCCTGGCCTGCGATTTTGGCCTGGGGGCAGCCCGCAGCGACATGGGGGCCTATGGCGGCGGCGGCGTCAACCCAGATGCCATATACGAAAGCCCGAACATCCCCGACGATTTCGTCCTGCTGCAAAATTACCCCAACCCCTTCAACTCCCGAACCATGATATCATTCTCGCTGCCCGAGGCGGGGGATGCGGCATTAGAGATATTCGATATCCTGGGCCGCCGGGTGGAGACGTTGTATCAGGGCAGGCTTGTGGCCGAGGAGTATAGCGTGACCTGGGACGCAAAGGATTCACCCTCGGGAGTGTATTTCTATCGGCTGAAGGCGGGAGAGGCGGCGCAGACACGGCGGATGATGCTGGTGAAATAGATAAATCTTCGAAATGAAATAATTTCGTTCACCCGCAATGCCGTGATGCTGAAATAGGACGAACCAGATATCTTACGTCTGTTGCACCTGCGGCGCCAGTTGTG
>Ga0315285_10003661_pt1 | contig 15988 bp, 13 predicted proteins | sample YL17G09_36_MG_FD_203698 | JGI IMG/M metagenome (GOLD analysis project Ga0315285, IMG submission 203698) | Sediment microbial communities from Yellowstone Lake, YNP, Wyoming, USA - YL17G09_36 | ecosystem: Environmental > Aquatic > Freshwater > Lake > Sediment | place: USA: Wyoming | collected... | reverse complement strand
CGTCGATGCCTCTGGCGCGGCGAATGCTGGCCGACGCCAACTGGGCTCTCGTGGACCTCGACGCCGTGTACGCCACCCTGCTCCGCACAAACGGACCCAACGCCGGCCTGGCCCGGCGGCAGCGCATTACGCCCGAGACGCTGGACGTCGACGACTTCATCCGGCGCCTCTCGGCGATGGACCCCGTCAGCAGCTTTCCCGTGTACCTCGGAGCATCCACGCTGGCGGAAATAGGGTGGGACAAGCAGGCCGTGGCCGTGATGGATCATGCACTGGCTAACTGGCCCGGCGCGCCGCACGTCGAGCGGGTGTGGGACATGAAGGGAACCTGCCTGGCAAAACTCGGGCTCGAAGCGTTCCTCCGATTTCCCCCGGACGTCCAGGCGGGGCGGAAACACTGGCAGAACGCCCGCCAATGCTTCATCAAGGCCCTGGAACTCCGCCGCGGTTACGCGGCCGCCGCCGACCACCGCCGCCTGATCGAAGAAGACATCGCCGATGAGCAGCGCGGGCGCATCAACGTCCGACCGGACTGACCGCCCGGACTGACCGTTGGAATCCTCCGCGCGGGATGGTAGACTCCCCGCCGCCGGGTGCGTACGTCGGCGCGGCCGGAAAGCGGCACAACCCAGTTGAACGTGAGCCTCCGGCTCGCCCGATGAAAGGAAAAGCCGAGAACGAGAACGAGGACGAGAACGAGGACGAGAACGAGGACGAGAACGAGGACGATGGCTGCCACCCTGCATGACCCAGCCCTACTACCTATTACCTTCCTTTCGGAACAGTTGAAACAAGAAGGACCCAGGCAATGGAAGACACATACGGAAACCTGATAGCCTCGCTGGCAAAGGCCAATGACAAGCGGATCGTGCTTCTGGTGATGGACGGCCTGGGCGACTGCGACAACGCGGGCAAGGGCACGGCCCTGGCCATCGCGCGCAAGGTGAACATGAACAAGCTCGCCACTACAAGCGCCCTTGGCCTGCTGGCGCCGGTGGCAAATGCCGTCACGCCCGGCAGCGGGCCCGGGCACATCGGGCTTTTCGGCTACGACCCGCTGGTCTACCAGGTCGGGCGGGGCGTGCTAAGCGCGCTGGGCGTGGAGTTCCCGCTGACCAGGCGGGACGTGGCGGCGCGGCTGAACTTCTGCACCATCGGCCCCGACGGCAAGGTTGCCGACCGCCGGGCCGGGCGGATACCCGACGAGGAGAACCGCCGCGTGCTGGACAAGATCCGCAAGAACCTCAAGGCCCCGGCCGGTGTGGAGGTGTTCTTCGAGACCGAGGCCGAGCATCGGGCACTGCTAGTTCTGCGCGGCGAGGGGCTGGACGACAACATCGGCGAGACCGACCCGCAGGCCACGGGCCTCGAGCCGCTGTCGCCGACACGCCCGCCACATGACAAGTCCAAGACCGCCAAGGTGGTCCAGGACGTGGTCAACCAGGTCCGCATGATCCTGGCCGACGAGCCGAAGGCGAACATGATCCTCGCCCGCGGCTTCGCCAAGGTCCCCTGCTGGCCGACGTTCGCCGAGCGGTTCAAGATGAACCCAGCCGCCGTCGCCGGCTACCCGATGTACCGCGGCGTGGCCACGCTGTTCGGGATGCCGGTGGTGGCCAGGCCGACGACGGCCGCGGACATCTGTAGCGAGGCCGCAAAGGCGATGAAGGACCACACCTTCGTCTTCGCGCACTTCAAGTACACAGACAAAACCGGCGAGGATGGCGACCTGGACGGGAAGGTCAAGCGGATCGAGGAGATGGACGCCGCCCTGCCTGCCCTTCTTGCGGCCAGGCCGGACGTGCTGATAATCACCGGCGACCACTCGACGCCGCCGAGCCTCATGGCCCACAGTTGGCACCCGGTGCCGGTGCTGATGAGCGCGCCGCACCTTCGCGGCGGGGACGGCGAGAGCTTCGACGAGGTCGCCTGCCGACGCGGACAGATCGGCACGATCCCGTCCAAGGAGATCATCCCGCTGGCGATGGCGCACGCGGGCAAGCTCGAGAAGTTCGGGGCGTAAGAAGAAGAAGAAGCTTTATCCACAGATTGCGCAGATTAGCGCAGATAAGAAGTCATGCCTTTATCTGCGATAATCTGCGCAATCTGCGGATGAGTTTCCTTCTCTGTGCCTCTGTGATCAGCTTTTCTTAAAATAGTTTGCCGCTGACGGGCAGGCCGCCGGTCAGGGGCATGGCGTAGTTTATGAAGGCCTTGGTCACGTGGTTGCCGGCCTTGTTGAGGTAGCTGCGCGGCATGTCCTTCGTGACGCGTGCGACGTCCTTCAGTTCGGCCCGGACAAGGTCCACCCTGTACTTATCGCCCCTGAGCCGCCGGATGGCGACGGAGCCGTCGGCATCCCCGGCCAGGGCAAACTCGACCGCCTTGGCGCCGCAGGCGCGTGCCTCGGCCTGGTCGACCGGCGAGGCGAAACCGGGGAAGCTTCGCTGCAAGTAGCCGAACGTGTCGGCGCGGACGCGGAGCGACTTGTACCGGCCCTTCAAGCCGGCCTTGAGGTAGTCGGCCAGGAAGTCGCCAAGTGCCCCCGAGCCCGAGAGCTGGATGTTGCCGTGGCTGTCGCGTTCGACGTCCCGGCCAAGCTCCCTGGCAAGCACGGCGATGATCGGCGTTTGGCCGGCGTCGGCGATGCCCTCGCTGACGGCGATCTGGCAGCGCCCCAGCTTGCCGTAGACCCTCTTGACATCCTCGATGAACGCCTTGGTCGAGAACGGCGTCTCGGGCACGTAAACCAGGTGCGGGCCGTCCTTGTCGTCCTGCCGGCCCAGCGCGGCCGCGGCCGTAAGCCAGCCCGCGTGCCGGCCCATGATGATGTTGATCTTGATGCCCGGCAGGGCCGCGCAGTCGCGGTCGTCACCGATAAAGGCGGACGCGACAAACCTGGCCGCCGAGCCGTAGCCGGGGCAGTGATCCGTCACGCGAAGGTCGTTGTCGATGGTCTTGGGGATGTGGAAAACGTGCAGCTCGTAGCCGGCCTTGTTGGCCAGTTCGTTGACAATCCGCGCCGTGTCGGCTGAGTCGTTGCCGCCGATGTAGAAGAAGTACCGCACGTCCTTCCTGGCCAAAACGTCGACGATCTTGTGGCAGTACTGCTCATCGGGCTTGTCGCGGGTGGAGCCAAGTGCCGCCGCCGGGGTGTCGGCGACGCGATCGAGCATCGCCTTGTCTACCGCGTCGAGGTCGATGAAGTCCTGGTTTATGATGCCGCGGACGCCGTGCCTGGCGCCGAGCAGTTTGCCGATGGCCCCGGTTCTGCGGACGGCCTCGATAACGCCCACAAGCGACTGGTTGATGACCGCGGTGGGTCCTCCGGACTGCCCGACAACCGCGTTCGGCTTTGCCGCTATGCTCATGACTGCCAGTTCCTTTCAGACTTCAAATCTCAAATCTCAAATCTCAAATCTCAAATCTCAAATCTCAAATCTCAGATCTCAAATCTCAAATCTCAGATCTCAGATCTCAAATCTCAAATCTCAAATCTCAAATCTCAAATCTCAAATCTCAAATCTCAAATCTCAAATCTCAGATCTCAGATCAGAGATTTCAAACTGCACCGAAAGCCCTTGGTTCGGCGCCTGTGGATGTCCGGCGCGGATTCGATATCGCGGTCAACTCTTGAGCATTTCGCGTTCGACGTAGGTTGTGTCCCACTGCCCGGCCTGGAACTTCGGGTGGGCGAGGATGTCGCGGCACAGCGGGATGGTGGTCCGCGTCGGGTAGATCACGAACTCCTCCAGCGCCCGCCGGCACGTGGCAATGGCCTCGCCGCGAGTCGGGCGGTGGACGATCAGCTTGCCGACCAGGCTGTCGTAGCAGGATGGAATCGCGTAGCCCTGGTAGACGTGCGAGTCCCACCGCACGCCAAGACCGCCGGGAGCGACGAACGTCTCCACCCGCCCGGGGCTCGGGCGGAAGTTGTGGGCGGGGTCCTCGGCGTTGATGCGGCACTCGATGGCCCAGCCGCGGGGGACGATATCGCTCTGCTCCAGATCGATCCGCTCGCCCGCCGCGACGCGAAGCTGCCACTTTATAAGGTCCTGGCCGAGGACCATCTCAGTAACCGGGTGCTCGACCTGGATCCTCGTGTTGACTTCCATGAAATAGAAGTTGAGGTCCTGGTCCATGATGAACTCGACGGTCCCGGCCGAGTAATAGCCCACTTCCTTGACCACGCGAATGGCGGCGTTGCAGATTTCTTCTCTGACAGCGTCCGGGAGGTTGGGCGCGGGGCTTTCCTCGATGAGCTTCTGCTGCCGGCGCTGGACGGTGCATTCGCGCTGGCCAAGGTGCAGGATCTTTCCGCTCATGTCGCCCAGAAGCTGGACCTCGATGTGGCGGAAGTTTTCGATGCACTTTTCCATGTAGAGCCTGTCGTCGCCAAAGGAGATTTCCGCCTCGGTGCGTGCCTGCTTGAAGCACGATCGCAGGGTGGCCTCGTTGTGGGCGAATCTGATCCCGCGTCCCCCGCCGCCGGCGGCGGCCTTGACGGCCACGGGATAGCCGAGGCGCCCGGCTATTTTGACGGCCTCTTCGACGGTGTCGATGGCGCCGTCGCTGGACGGCGTGGTCGGCACGCGCGCGGCGCGGGCAAGTTCCTTGGCCTTGATCTTGTCGCCAAGAGCCCTCATGCTCTCGACGCTCGGTCCGATGAACGCGATCTTGCAGTCCCGGCAGATCTCCGCGAAGTGGGCGTTCTCGGCCAGGAATCCGTAGCCGGGGTGGATGGCCTCGACGTCGGCGATTTCAGCCGCGGCGATAATCCTGGGGATGTTGAGGTAGCTGTCAGCCGGCGGGGCCTCGCCGATGCAGATGCGCTCATCGGCAAGGTGGAGGTAGCTGGCGTTTCGGTCGGCCTCGGAGAAGACGGCTACCGTCTCGATTCCCATTTCCTTGCAGGTGCGGATGATACGCAGGGCCACCTCGCCGCGGTTGGCTATCAGGATGCGATGGAACATTCCGGGCTTCCTCGTTGAGCCACTCAGGCAGGCCTGACGCGGAAGAGGACCTGCCCGTACTCGACGGGCTGGGCGTTCTTCACGCAGATCTCGGTGATGACCCCGGAGACCTCGGCGCGGACCTCGTTCATTACCTTCATCGCTTCCACGATGCAGACGACCGTGTTCTCGTCGAGGTGGGAGCCCACCGCCACGTGCGGCTCGCTGTCAGGACTGGGGGCGGTGTAGAGCGTGCCGACCATCGGGCTCTTGATCTCGACAAGCTGCTCGGCAGGCTCTTCCTCCCTGTCAGCCGCGGGCGCCGCGGCCCCTGCCGGTGCGGGGGCAGCCTGCAACGCCGCAGCGGCCGCCGGCTGGGACGCCGAGCTGCGCTTCAGGGCTATGCTGCGGCCGCCGTCCGTGACGCTGACCTCGCCCAGGTCGTGCTCGATCATGAGCTTCACCAGATGCTTGACGTCGTCGATCACCGGCGTCTTTGCCGCCGCGACCGTCTTCTTTGGTGCCTTACTGGCCATCTGATTCCCTTCGTTCACAGCCGCATGGCGTCGATGTCGCGGGGAAGGCTCGAAAGCCGCCGGGCCGATGAAACCGTCACCAGCACGTCGTCCTCGATCCTGACCCCGCCGATACCGGGCAAGTAGATGCCAGGCTCGACGGTAACAACCATCCCGCTTTTCAGGCGGGCGGCCGACAGCTTGCCAAGACCCGGGGCCTCGTGGACTTCCCTGCCAAGACCGTGCCCAAGCCCGTGGCCAAACTGCTCGCCGTAGCCGGCCTCGACAATCACTCGCCGGGCGGCTGCATCTACCGCCTTGCAACCCACGCCGGACCGGATGGCGGCAATCCCGGCCTCCTGCGCCCGGCGGACCACTTCGTAAATCTCGCGCAATTTCGCGGGGATTGTACCGGTGAAGACAACCCGCGTCAAGTCGCTGCAATAGCCATCCACGCGGGCGCCCCAGTCCACCAGCACGGCCTGGCCGGGCCGCACCCTGGTCGAGCCCGGACGGTAGTGAGGCAGCGAGCCGTGCGCCCCGGCCGCCAGAATGGTCGGGAAACCCGGTCCGTCCGCGCCGCAGCGGCGCATGCGGTACTCCAGTTCGGCGGCCAGGTCGCGCTCGGTCCGCCCGACCCATCCCTTCGCGCCCAGTGATAGCATTTCCTTGAACGCCTTCTCGGCGATTCGGATCACCCGGCGCATGATGGCAAGCTCACCGTCGTCCTTGCACTGGCGCAGGATGGAAACCGCCCCCAAGACCTCCACCAGCTTCTTGCCCTTGAGTTTTTCGGCCAGGTCCTGCCGGAGCTTGACCGTAACGCACTTAGGCTCGAAACCCAGTTTCCTTACGCCCCGGCCCTGGAGCACCTTCGCGACGGCGGACTCCATCGAGCCGTTGCGGATGTGGCGCTCGATGTCGCCGCACTCCTTGGCGGCCTGCTCCGTGAACCGCCCGTCGGTTACCAGACACGTCCAGCCTGCCCCCAGCAGCAGGAAGCTGTCATCGCCCGTGAAGCCCGTCAGGTATCCCACCTCGACCGGGTTGTTCACGAGCATCGCGTCAACCCTCGCCGCGCGGAACCTGCCCACCGCGCGGCGGCGGCGCCGCGAATGGCCGCTCGGGCCCCCGTCCTTAGCCAATACCTTAGCTTGTCGTATCATCCGCGTCAGTCCTCGCTGGGGTACAGCCGCGTTACGTTACCGCCAAACGACGCTCTACACAATGGATTTTCCCACCGGCGTGCGGGAATCGCCCCTGAATGCCAGAAATGCTTAATGACAAATGCCATGAATGCCATGAATGCTGCCGCTTCACGCGACAGACTCTATGTATTCGCCCTGGCTGGTAGGTTCTGGGACGGCAAGGCCGTCCTCAATGAGCCCGTGAATATGCGCCTCAATGGCTTGTCCTATCAGGCGCTTGGCAGCCTCCGTTGAGTCTTGCCCAACAGCTACACAACCGGGCAGATCGGGGACGTAGGCGCTGAAGGAGCCATCCCCCGCCCGTTCGATGATCACCAAGTATCGTCTAGCTTCCATGTTTAGCCGCAATCCGCAATCCGCAATCCGCAATCTCTTTACCGTCCGCCCGTAGCGGAGACGTCTTCGGAGAAGATGCGGTTGTCGCGGCGGTGCCAGATGAACTTCGGGCTCGCGACGGTCTGCGTTCGGCCGGTCTGGGGGTCTTCGTAGGTGATTGAGGCCTTGGCCAGCGGCTTGCCGTCCAGGAAGCCCCATACCACAGCGAGATCATTGTCGCGGTTATAGATCAGCCGCTGGGCCAGCACGTGGCGCGGGCCGTCCTTGAGGCTCACGTCGCCGGTGGCTTCGAACAGGTCCAGCGGGCCCATCGTCGGGCCTTCGCGAAGCGGATCGCCGCCGGAACGCCTCGCCGGGCGCGTGCTGGGCTGGGTCGCGGGCGTGCTGACCGGCTCACCGAACTTGGCCATCATTGTGTCGCACTCCAGGCGGGTCTTTCGTCCGGCCGGCAGGGTGCCCCACCGATCCTGCGGCACGTTCAACTTGTCCTTGCCCATGATCTGGTCGCCGCTGCGGTGGTCCATTATCACGCCGCCTTCCAGCGTGACAACGCGGTCCTTCTGCGACAGCACCATGCTCTTGTTCCACGCGAACGCCGACTGGCTGGGGCGGTCCACGGCGGCAATCGTCCCATCGGCGTCGGCGACCTTCTGCGGGCGCGGTTTGTCGTAGTCCTCGGCCATAAGAGTCCCGAGGCCAAGCATCGTAATCCGCTCGCCGCCGGCATCGTAGATGAGCTTCTCGCCGCTAAGCTGCATTCGGCGCAGGAGGCGGTTCTTCTCGTCCTCGCGCCGGCTTCGCAGGACTATGTCCTTCTCGGCGTAAATCATCTCGATCCGCCGCCGGCTGTACTGCTCCATGCCGACCGCCATGCCCCCAAGCCTCGACGCCCTGCCTCGCCTGGCGGGTTTGTCGGCCTTGGCGGCATCGGCCGAGGGGGACGGGCCGACCGGCTCGCCGGCGGGCTTTTTTGCCACGGCCGCCACGGCGACCGCCGGGCTGTTCGGCTCGCCCAGTTGCTCGGTGAACACCAGTTGCAGTTCCTGGCAGCGGACATCGTCCAATGCGCTGTCCAGCGCCACGTCACCGGTGAACTCGGCCGTGCGCTTCTTGCCGCTGAAGTTCATCGCCTTGGCCCATTGCACCTTCACGGCCCGCGGTTCGGGCAGGTCGTTGCCGCTGGCGTCCTTCTTCGTGACGAAGTCCAGCGTCCCCGCGCCGTCGACAGCGGCGGAATCGTCGGTCTGGTCGAGGCGGATCTCACGGCCGATGAGCCTGTTGGAGCCCTGCTCGATTCGCGCGGGCGCGTCCGGCTTGCCCGTAAGCACGGCCGTGCGCCTGGTGCGGTCGTTCTCGATAAGCTCGCTGACCATCCGGTCCGCCGTGGCAGTCAGGAGCTCGGCGTTGGGATCGCGGCGGTCGTTTACGACCACGCCGCCCTCGGCAACGATAGTCGCCGGGCGTATCCTGGCGCCGGAAGCCAGGGACACCTCCGCCGCCCGGGCCCCAGCGGACCTGGCGGCCTGAGACGTGTCGCCCTCGACGAAGCCGACCGTAACCTTGTCGGCCGAGATGTTGCTGCCCTCCTGCCGCGCCCTGACGTGCCCGACGGCGACGGCGGTCTTCACGTAGGCCGAGCCACGCGTGCTGTGGTCCATGGCTACCGTCAGGTCGTCGCACTCGACAACGTCGCCGTTGGGATCGGCGCTCTGACGCAGGACGACGTCCTGGTGGAAGTCGGCCTGCCGGATGAACTGGCGCGTGGTGGTCCGCCGGTTGCGAGTGACCTTCTCGTTGGTGAACGTAAGCTCGACGCTCTTGGCCCACGTGATCCGCTCGCTGGCGGGCAGCAGTTCGGGGTCGTCAGTTTCAATAAGCTCGACAGCCTGAGCCTGGCTCAGGCCGTCGGGGAAGCGCCTTGCCATGTGCCCGGCGCCGAAAAGCCAGGCCTTTCCGTTGCCCGGCTCGAAGTTGATGCGGTCGCACGCCACGTCGGCACCCTCGCTCAGCAGCAGTCTGACCGGCTGGCCGGGACCTCCCTCGAGCCATCCCGACTGCCGCGGGTGCTGGTAGCTGAACTGCCGGCACAGCACTGTGGCTCGGGCGTCGGTAAGGATAACCCGCTTTCCCTCGGCCGACAGGTCGTAAGTGTCGCGTGAGGGCGTTTCGGTCCGGCCCGTCGGTTGGATCACCAGCGGGCCGGTCCAGTAGATCTCCATCGGCTCTGCGTCCTGGCCGGGCTGGGTTGCCGCCGGCGCGGCGGCGGGCAGGCCCGCCGGCTGCGTTGTTGCCGACGGCGCCGTCGCCGGGCCTGTGGTGGCCGCGACGGCCTCGCCGCGGCGCTTGCGGCGCGACAGGCCAAGAATGTTGTCCGAGCCCTTGCGCCACGAGTCGTCCCAGTCGAACTTCAGCGTCATCATCGACGCTCCGCTCAGCCGGCGGTTGCGATGGATCACCTTCACGCCGTCATGGAACTCTGCCTGATACTGGTTGCGAGGCTTGGGCTTGTCCGGGGCCGTCGTCGGTTGCGAACCCGCCGGCTGCGACTGCACCGCGCCGGGCTCGGCCAAGCGGACGTACACGGGCTGCGACTGGGCCGCCCCAGGCTGGCTGGCCGGCAGCGCGACCGGCATCTTCGCCGGCCTGGCCGCCGGACCTGGGCCCCCGAAGGGAGCCGATGCGGGCGAGGTCGTGGCGGGCCCGGTCGTCGGCTCGCTGCCCGGCAGCGCGATCATGTCAAGCTCGGGCGGGACGTTGTAAATGGCCATGTACTCGCCGTGCTCGATCCTCAGCAGCCGAAGCTCGCGCGGCGACTCGTTCCAGCTTATGGTCATCCCGCGTCCATAGATGTCGGCCTCCGGCGAGAAGACCGTCACCTGCTTGTCGGTGGTTATGGTCAGATGCTCGCGGTCGAAGTCGACCTCTTCCACGTGGACCCGAACAACCTTGTCGGGCCTCTGCTCGACCGGCAGCCTTTCGGGCTGGCGCGACGGGTCAAAGTAAATCGTCACGTTGCCGCTGAGCCTGGCTCGCCGGATGTTTACGCCGCGGTTGAGTTCCTGGCCATAGAGCTCCGCCTTGTCCGCGAGGAGGATTATCTGCCGGCCGTCCTTCTGGTAAAGCTCGACGCGGGGCTTCGTGAGCACCTGGGCGCCGTCGGCGCGGCGGTCCCAGCGTGCGGCCTGGTAACGGCCCTGGAGGCGCCCGCGCTCGTCGCGGGCGATGATCTCCACGTCCTGAGCGTCGCGGACAGGGCTCGTGCCCTCGCCGGCCGGGGCTGTCGTCGGAGAGGCCAGGACGGGGGTGTTGGCGTCCCGCGGGTTGTCAAGGCCCTCGCGCCCCGCCACCAGGGTGTAAACGTAAAAGGCGCCCAGCAGCGCCACCAGCGTCGTCAGTACCAGCAGAATTCGTCGCTTCATTGCACCGGGTCCTCCGCCTGCTCGAGCCTCGAATCCCCAGGCTGAGCCCCCCGCTTGGGAGCCCTAAGGGCAGGGGCCGGCAGGTAGCGAGCCATTATGCGGCCCCACCGGCCTGACTTCTTGAGAACCACGTCGATCACCTCGCGCACGCAGCCCCTTCCGCCCGGCAGGGTCGCGATGTAATCGACCGCCTGGCGGATCTCGGGGACCGCGTCGGACGGCGCGGCCGAGAATCCGCACTCCCGCAGCAGCGGCAGGTCGGGCAGGTCGTCGCCCATGACGACGGCCTGCGCGGCGGCCAGGCCGAGTTCGGCCAGGACCTCGCGGTAGACCGGCAGCTTGTCCTTGGCGTACATGCGGACGACCTGCACGCCGAGGTCGTCGGCACGGACCTGCACGGCCGGCGAGTTGCGCCCGGTGATGAACGCCACCTGCCCGCCGGCGCGAATCCAATACTTGATGCCCGCGCCGTCCTTGCTGTCGAAGGCCTTTATCTCCTGCCCGTCGGGCGTCAGGATGATCCGCCCGTCGGTCATCACGCCGTCGACGTCCAGGACAAGCAGTTGAAGTCGCCTAAAGTCAGTCTCGGGCATTGGCCACCGTCTTGATTCCCAGAAGGTCCTGAACGTCGATCACTCCGACCGGCCTGTCGCCGTCGTCCACCACCGGAAGCTCGTCGATTCGGTATTCGTTGAGGATTGCCACGGCCTTGCTTGCCAACTCGCCAAGGCGAATCCGCTTGGGATTGCGGATCATCAGTCCCGCCACCGGCTCGGCAAGGATGTCCCTGCCGCGATGGGCGACCAGCAGCCTGCGAATGTCGGCGTCGGTCAGGATGCCGCTTAGCCGCCCGGATGAGTCAACCATCAGCATCGCGCCGGTGCGTCGCCTGCCGGTCTCGGCCTGGGCCAGGGCGTCGCCGAGGCTCAGGGCATCCGCGACGCAGTGCAACTCCTCGCCCGTGCCGAACCGCATCGCCTCCTCGACCTTCATCAGTTTGCGTCCGAGGCTCCCGGCCGGGTGATACGCGGCGAAGTCCTCGGGCGTGAACTGCCTCATCTTCATAACCGCCGCGGCCAGGGCGTCGCCCAGGGCAAGCATGCAGGAGGTGGAGACGGTCGGGGCAAGTCCCAGCGGGCAGGCCTCCTCGACCGGCCCGTAGGCGATGGTCACGTCGGCGTTGCGCCCAAGCGTCGAGGACCCGTCGGCGGTCATGGCTATGAGTTTGGCGCCGCGTGCCTTCAGGTGGTCCAGCAGGCGAATGAGTTCCTCGGTCAGGCCGCTGTGACTCAGCGCGACAACCACGTCGCCCCGTCTGACCCGGCCGATGTCGCCGTGCAGGGCCTCCACAGGGTGCAGGAAGATGCTCTGCGTGCCCGTCGAGGCCAGCGTGGCGGATATCTTGCGGGCGATGATCCCGGCCTTGCCGATTCCGGTGGTGATCACCGTGCCCTGGCAGCCATACAGCAGCGCCGCGGCGGCGGCGAACTCCTGGCCGATCCGCCCGGCCAGGGCGCGGATCGCCTCGCCCTCGGCTCTGAGGGCCCGGCGGGCAAGATCAAGATCCACGCCTGGTGAATCCATATTCGCGCTATTACTCTCCCGCGGCACAGTGCGGGCTTCGCCCGCAAATGTTAAATGTTCAATGCCAAATGTTCAAAACGCCAGGACAGCGGCAAACATCATAAAGAATGATCCTGCGCGTTTGTGGAACAGGGGCTTCGGCCACACCGGCCGAGAAGACCCAGCCGCGCATTATGCTTGTTTGGCGGGGGGCGGTCAAGTAAAAGGGAAGTATCGAGTTGGAAGTACCGAGGGAATCACGCTTATGATTCATGGCCATTCGCTTGTGGAAATCCTGATGCTGGTGCCTCCGCTGATATTCAGCCTGGTCATCCATGAGCACGCCCACGCCCGCACGGCCTGGAGCTTCGGCGACCCCACAGCCAAGGACATGGGCAGGATGACTTTCAACCCCCTGGCCCACCTTGATCCGATCGGGCTGCTGGCGCTGATCTTCGTGGGCTTCGGCTGGGCCAAACCCGTGCCGGTGAATCCCTTCAACCTCCATCCCCGGCGCCTCGGCAACATCGCTGTAAGCCTGGCCGGGCCGGCGAGCAACCTGCTGCTGGCGATCATCAGTCTCCTGCTGCTCCGCGGCTGGGACATGGCTTACGGCCACGGGCTGGTCGGCAATTCCGTTTACGACCCGGTCGCCAAAGGCCTGTTCACCCTGGGGCTGATCAACATTTTGCTTTGCACGTTCAACCTCATCCCGCTGTTCCCGTTGGACGGGCACCACATTTTTCGCGAACTGCTGCCCGTGGACCATCAGCAGGGCTTCATGATGTGGCAATTGCAATACGGGCGAATCCTTCTGATGGCGCTGCTGTTCGGGCCGGCCCTGCTGAGGCAAGTGACGAACAACCCCAACATCCCCGATCCGCTTGGCTTGCTTTTCAATTACGCCAGCGACGCGATCCTGGCCGTCATGCACATGGGCTAACCGCGCCTCAGCACCATCGCCAGGTACGACTCGCTGACCGGCTCGCCGGCCAGGCCAAGCCTCTGGCTGACGGCGAAGACCGCCGGCTCGTCGGGGCCTTCGACCTCAACGAAGCAGCCGATGCCCGCCAGCTCGTCAAGCTCCACCATGCATCCGCCCAGCCGGTAACTGGTGCGGCGCTTGCGGACGATGACGGTCGGCACGAGCCCGCAGGCCTCGAAGACCTTCTCCAGGGCCTCGGGGTCGTCCATGTGTGTCTGGTATTCCGGGCGGACCTTCGCCCGCGAGTCGGTGCGGCGCGGGCCTTTGAAGGTAACCTCCGGGCGGGTGTCGATCTGGCCGCCGGTTGCGTCAAGGCGGCGGGACTCGCGGATCCGCAGCCCGCAGCCGCCGTCGCGAAGCAGGCCCTGAGGCGTGTCGTAGAACCGGTCGGTCTGCTCGAACGAGCCGAGATACCTGCCCCCCTCGCGCCGAAGGGCGTCCGAGACCGCCTGATGGCCGGTAACGGCGAACTTGACTTCGATCTCCTGATTGGCGGAACTGCCTGCCGCGTTCATGGCCGGATTATACGCAACGGGCAACGGCGTTGCGAGTAAACAACGGCACGCTTCAGGCTTCAGGCTTCAGGCTACAGGCTTCAGGCTTCAGGCTTCAGGCTTCAGGCTACAGGCCACAGGTTGCCGAGGCATGGGTCTTATAGGTCTTATAGGTCTTATAGGTCCTATAAGACCTATGGACTTGGGCTGCCTGCCACCTGCTCGCTGAAGCGAACAGGCATCGGGGCAGGATCCACGTGTTCCGACTTCCCGGTTCCGGGTTCCGTTTTTCTCTTATCCCGGCTACCGGCTACCCGTTCCGTTTTTTCTCTTCCGGGTTCCCTGTTCCGGGTTCCGGGTTCCGTTTTTCTCTTCCCCCCGGTTCCGCCTTTCGCCTTATCCCGCCCCGGCCCCGGCCGAAACCCAGCCATTCAATCAACAACCCGCCGGTCAGCAGGTGCATCATATCCGAGCCGATGGTGCGGACCATGTCCCTTGCCCGCCGGGCGCCGGGGTCCGGCATGCCTATCAGAAGCAGCAGCGCCGCGAACCTGGCAAGAGTCGAGACGGCAAACGTCGCGTGCCAGTTGTTCCACTCGAAGACCCCCACGTGCAGAGGGTGATACCAGGAGGCATTGGCCAGGCCCTCGGCCAGCAGCCCGCCGCATACCGCGCCGATCACGCCGCCCATGCCGCAGAAAACCGCGTGGGCCGCAACGTATTTGTTCCGCCCGCCGCCGTCGGCAAAACCCAGGATGATGCCCTGCTGGCCGAGCATCACACCCGACCAGCCGACGAAGCCGAAGAAAATCGTCGTCGAGCATATCAGCCACGCCCCCACCGGCGCGCCTGGGCCAAGCACCTGCCAGTTGCCCCACTCGACGCTCCAGCCAAGCCAGGCCGCGATTGCGGCGCCCGCCTGGGCGCCCCACCCGCCCACGGCGTTGACGGCCTCGGCAACGTACGGCGGATTCGGCGTGAAGCGGGAGGCGAAGCAGTACGGCACGGCCCCGAAGGCGGCCACGAGAGTGGCGAGCAACAGCGTAGGCCGCCGGCCCCAGCGGTCCATGAGCGTGCCCCAGGGCTTGGCCGACACGATCGCCATCAGCGGCCCGAGGATCATGTAGATCACGTTGATCGACATGTGGCTGAGGTGCAGGTCCTCCCTCATGTTGCGGACGTAGAACGATCCGCCCATGGTCATGGCGAAGGTGATCATCGCGCCGTAGAGCACGTAGCGGCGGAATGCGTGATCCTTCAGCGGGTCGATCAGCAGTTGCCCGATCACGGCCGCGACGTAACGCACGGCGTAGACGACGGCCCCCGCGGCGCCGCGGCCGGGCGGGGCGATGGCTATGTTCACCGCCGGGGGCAGGGGCTGATCGGGCGTCGTCGGCCTGACCTCGCGGATTCGCAGGAACATGAGTATGTCGGCCAGGCCGAAGAATGCCGCCGCGACAAACATCGCCGCAAGAGCCCAGAGCAACTGCGGCTGGGCCTGCGGGGTGACCGGCTTGGACCCATCGGTCATGCAGTCCACGAAGATCGACAGGCCGATGGCGACGGGAACCAGGATCGTGCGGGTTATCTGCCCCCGCCGGGCCAGGAACCGCCCGCGGATGCGCCGCGGGATCAGGTCGCCCATCCAGGTCAGCCACGCCGGCGAGCCGATCGCGTCCAGCACCGACGCGATGAGAACGGTCACCAGCACCAGCCAGATCCCCGCCCGCGTGCCGGCCAGGGTCACCAGAATCAGCGCCACCACGAGCCAAAGCAGCCGGGATATGGATTTGCTTATGATGAACACGTACTTGCGAAGGCCGGTGCGCTCGATGATGACCACCGCCGCCAGGTTCGCCAGCGTCGCGATCGACGGCAGCGCGGTCATCAGGGCGAAGTGATTGTTGTTGAAGCCCAGCATCAGTTGGAAAGAGTTCATCCAGCTCCCGCCCGTGCAGGTCATCCAGATGATGCCCAGCGCCCAGGCGGCAGTGACCAGCCGCAGGGATCGGCGAAGCTCGGCCTTGCGGATGCTCAGGGCCGGCAGGACTTCCAAAGACGCATGACGCAGCCGCATGAAACCAACCTCACGCCACGCCACGCTGGGCGGGACGTCGATTTTGCCATAAACATACACCGGAAACTATAAACCGCAGAGCCTCGCGTCCGCGGCGCCTTCCTACAAGCGAATTCCGCCCCCCAGACCGGAAAACTGCGTACACCGGCAGGCCATCACGGCGACCGGCCTGGAAGACCGTGGCCCGCGGCAATATGAAGTGACGGCAAAGTGGTGATAAAGTTGCGGCAAAAGTTGCGGCAAAAAAAGTGTGCGAGTTTTTTCCTGGCAGCCCGTAGATAGTCCTTCTTATGGTCCGGAGGACGCCTGCAATATGTTTCCAATGCCTTCAGCCCAAAGGGCTGAAACCTGACCGCCTTCAGGCGGGCAGTAAAGCCCAGGGCAGAGCGAAGCGCCGCCCTGGGTAACTGGTCGCCCCAAATAACAAGCCCTGTAAGGG
>Ga0315285_10003660_pt1 | contig 15989 bp, 17 predicted proteins | sample YL17G09_36_MG_FD_203698 | JGI IMG/M metagenome (GOLD analysis project Ga0315285, IMG submission 203698) | Sediment microbial communities from Yellowstone Lake, YNP, Wyoming, USA - YL17G09_36 | ecosystem: Environmental > Aquatic > Freshwater > Lake > Sediment | place: USA: Wyoming | collected... | reverse complement strand
GACTACTCCGTAGTGCGCGTACTCGAATATCGGCGCGCTCGGGTCCGTGTTGATCGCGATGATGAGCCCGGAGTCCTTCATCCCCGCCACGTGCTGCATCGCGCCGCTGATGCCGCACCCTATGTACAGCTTCGCCTTGATCGTCTTCCCGCTCTGGCCGACCTGGCGGGACTTGGGCAGCCACTCCGCATCGGTGATTGGGCGGGACGCGCCCACCACACCGCCGAGCATCTTCGCGAGGTCCTGCACCAGCACGAGGTTCTCCTTCTTGCCGATTCCTCTCCCTACCGCCACGACCACATCAGCGGCGGCTATGTCGACATCCGCCACCTGTGGCTTCTCGACCCCGAGGACCTTCCTGATGATCTTCGCCGCGTCCACTTGGACAGCGAACTTCTGCACCTGAGCCCCGGCACCGCCCTTCTCGGCGGGCTTGAACGTGGCGGCCCTGATGGTGACGATATACCTTGGAGCACCGCCAAACTCGAGGTCCACCGCAATCTTCTCGTTCAGGACGCGTCGCGTCACGACGATGCCCTGCCCCTCGACCGCCACGTCGACGCAACCTGACGCCAGCGGGAGATTCCAGTCCACCGCGAGCCGAGGCGCGAAGTCGTAGCCCTGCGTCGTGTGAGCCATGAGGATGACGAGCGGGTCGACCTGATCGACCACCGTCTTCAGAGCCTGCGAGTAGCCCTCTGGCGTGTAGGATTTGAGAGCCTCGTGTTCTCCAACGAGAACCTGGTCGACAGGGTACTGTGCGAGTTCTCCCGCCAACGCATCGACACCGTGTCCGAACAGCGCGATGCTCAGTTTCCCGCCATGCTTCGAGACCAGCTCCCTGCCCTTCGCGACCATCTCAAGCGTCGGACCCTGTATCTTCCCGTCGCGGTGCTCAGCGACGATGAGGACTCCCTGAGGCATCTAACCACCCCTCCAAAAGCCCTTGTCCTTGAGGAGTTGCGCGACCTTCGCGGCGGCGTCGGAGGCCTTGCCGGTGAACATCTCCGCCTTTCCTCTGGATGGCGGGAGGTAGACCTTCCTCACCTTGAACTGGAACCCGCCGGCGAACTGGTCCCAGGACTGCGCTCCGACGTCCTGCGGCTTGATCTCCCTGATCGGCGCCCTCGCGGCTTTCATCACCGCGGGAAGAGGCGCATACCTCGGCTGGTTGATGCCCGACTGAATCGTCAGGAGCGCGGGGAGCTTCGTTGAGACGATCTCCTGATCACCGCCCTCGAGCTCGCGATTCACCTTCAGGTTCTGCCCCTCCACTGTCACCTTCGTGACGACGGAGACGTGCGGGCAGGAGAGGAACCCCGCCATCATCGCCCCGGTCTGAGAATAGATGTAGTCGTCCGATTGGACTCCGGTGAGGACCAGGTCGTGCGGGATCTTCTTGATGGCCTCCGCGAGGATCTTGGAGACCTGATATGAGTTCAGCGCCGCGGGGTCCTCGTAAGAGACCCTGACCGCCTCGTCCGCGCCCTTCGCCATCGCCTCCCTGAGCATCTGCTCGGTGCGCTTCGGGCCGACTGTTATGGCGGTGACCTTCCCCTTCAGCTTCTCCTTCAGCCTGACCGCTTCCTCGAGCGCGTACTCGTCGCAGCCGTTCACCTTGTAGTTCAGCGTGTCGCGCTTGATGTCGGTCCCACTCGGGGCAATCTGGAATTGGAGGTCTGGATTGGGCACCTGCTTCAGGCAGACGATGATGTTCATCGGAATCCCTTGATGGCGGGAAACTGGAACGTTATTTAAATGGTTGTTCAAAGAGCTTCCTTGGTTGCCATGTGAAGATTGGCGGCTTGAGGTGATCGAGATGGGGAAGGCGGAAGAGATGCATGCATGTGAAGAGCCTGATCAGATTCACTTCTTGGGGTGAGACTTGATTGCTGCTTCATCAAGCAGGTCGGCCAATGCCCGCCAATCTTGGGACTTCTGAATTTCCATCATGGTCCTTCTTGGCGTAAGTCGTCGGACTCGCAGCATCCCGAACGGGGTCAGGAACTCGGCCCTTATGGCCTTTCCCAGGAGCGGGTTCCGCTCAATCTTGCTCACTGAACCTCCCGTTCTTCTAATCACGTCTTCTGCCACGTTCATGGCATCCTCGAATGAGAGGTCGAACCTCTTCTCCATTTCATGACTGGATTTCCGCAAGACATTCATGATGAAGTAGAATGCAATCCACAGGGTTGTTCCCATGATGGCCGCCAAGATGAAAGATCCCGAAAGCCTGCCTGCGTTAGATAATTCACCGTGGACAGGTATCAATCCCAACAAAAGAACGGCAATCACGAAGCCGATTGGATAGGTCTTTGAAACCAAACTTATGGTACTCAATGTGTCGTCCTTGTACCATTGTCCTTTTCGATGGCGTTCAAGGACGACGGCAGGAAAGAAGGCCACAACCATTGGAACGAATATGCCAACAAGAATCGTGGCAAAACCCGCTTTAAATAGCGACCATGAATCCACGAAATACGCGCCTAGAATCAGAGCGACACCGATGTCCATGATGATGGGCGCACTCGCGAAAGCCGTGTTCCGGAATGCCACGAGTTGTTCGTCTGTCAGTGTCTTAGCGTGTCCTAGCAACCCGATCCCCGATTGGTCTCCGGAAATGAATAGAGTGAACCCTATTGAATCTTCTGTCAAATTCCGAAGACCCACTGGTCGTAAACGGGAGAAAAGTGTTGAGAGGCCGAGAGCGCGCCTTTGCGACTCCCGACCTCGATGTGTCTCGGTGGGGGCGTGGATCCTACGATTCTAGCCGTTCATTCGCTTCGCTATGTTGTCGGCGGAACCGCTGAATCCTCCGATTGTTTTACGGGAATATCCCGCGGAGCCTGTAGGCCTCGACCACGCGCTTCACCGCGACGATGTACGCCGCCATGCGCATGTCGACCTTCTCCTTCTCGCGGACTTCCCAGACGTTGTTGAACGCCGTGGTGATGATCTGGTCGAGCTTCTGCCGGACCTCGTCGAGCGTCCAGAAGAAGTGCTGCAGGTTCTGCACCCACTCGAAGTAGCTGACCGTCACCCCGCCCCCGTTCGCGAGGATGTCGGGGATGTCGATGATGCCCTTCTTGTGCAGTATCTCGTCAGCGGCAGGTGTGGTCGGACCGTTGGCGCCCTCGGCCACGATCTTGGCCTGTATCCTGTTCGCGTTCTCGGCCGTGATGACGTTCTCGAGCGCTGCAGGCACGAGCACGTCGACCTTCAGCTCGAGGATTCCCTCGTTGCTGATCTTCGTCGTGCCGGGGAAGCCGATGACACTGCCGGTCTTCTCCTTGTGGGCCATGACCTCCTTCGGGTTGAAGCCCTTCTCGCTGTAGATGCCGCCCTTGCTGTCGGAGACTGCGACTATCTTGCAGCCGAACTCCTCGTGGAATATCTTCGCGGCGAACCACCCGACGTTGCCGTATCCCTGGATGGCCACGGTCGCGCCCTTGAGGTTGAGCTTAATCTTCTTCGCGGCCTCGCGCGTCGTGAAAACGACGCCCCTGCTCGTCGCCTCGTCGCGGCCCTTCGAGCCGCCTATTGCCAGCGGCTTGCCTGTGACGACGCCGGGCACCGAGTAGCCGAGGTTCATGGAATAGGTGTCCATGATCCAGGCCATCGTCTGCCCGTCCGTGTAGACGTCAGGCGCGGGTATGTCCTTCTCCGGCCCGATGATCGTGCTGATTGCGGTCGTGTAGCGCCTCGTCATGTGCTCGAGCTCAGTCTTGCTCATCTTCTTCGGGTCGCAGATGACGCCGCCCTTCGCGCCCCCGTAAGGAATGCCCATGAGCGACGTCTTCCACGTCATCCAGCAGGCCAGCGCCCTGACCTCGTCTAGGTTGACCTGGGGGTGGTAGCGTATGCCGCCCTTGTACGGCCCGAGAGCGCCGTTGAACTGCACCCTGTAGCCGTTGAACACCCTGATCTTTCCGTCGTCCATCCGCACTGGGAAGTTGACAGACAACTCCCTCTGCGGGCTCTTGAGGACTTCGAGCAGCCCTGGATCCAGCTTCAGGAACTTCCCGACCCTCTCTATCTGTTGCTTCGCTATCTCAAATGGATTCAGTTCTTCCTTAACCATGGTTCTCGCCCCCGAGAGAACGCTCTCGTATCAGGCAACTTCGGCGGAGTGGCTCAACGGATTTAAACGTTTAGGATAGGAATCATATAGAGAGACGGGGGGACAGTCTGGCAATTTGCCACATGTTACTCCATGTCAGAGTGCCATTTTTCGCGGAGGACGACTCACTTATCTACATCCCCGCCATTACGTGGTCATATGCGTGGCGGCTACATACTGTTCCTGGAGCTGGAGAAGCCGAAGACGCTGAAGATAGGCCGCCTCGGGGAGTACAAGTTCCCGGCGGGGCTCTACGCCTACGCGGGGTCTGGCTTAGGAAATGTTGAAGCCCGGGCCGGCAGGCATCTAGCCAAGAAGAAGACGAAGAAGTGGCATATCGACTACCTGACCGCAGAGGCGCACGCCCTGGACTACATCGCCTTCGAGAGCAAGCGCAGGATCGAATGCGACCTGGCGAAGTCGATGGAGGGGCTTGGCGGGAAGCACCTCGTGAAGGGGTTCGGTTCCTCGGACTGCGGCTGCCAGTCTCACCTGCTATTCCTTGGCGGGCTGAAGGTCGCTAGCATTCAGAATAGCCGCACGTGTGACACTTGACGCAGCCCTCTTCGTAGACGAGGGCGTTGCCGCACTCAGGGCACTCGGGGTTGAGGCCTTTCCTGACTATGACCTCGTAGTCCTCGCGGTGCTCTTTGTCCATCTCGTCGTCGGCGTGGATCGAGCCGTGCACGTCGAAGGACTCGACCGGCGGCTGCAGGCCGAGCTTGGTGATGCCCATGTGCCTCTTCATGGCCTTCGCCAGCGCGTCCGGTATGGAGAATATGCGCTCCTGGTGATCTATCGCTATCCGAGGCGATCTGATGCCCTCGAGCTGGTCGATGATCTCGTCGACCGGTATCCCGCTCCTCAGGCACAGGCTGATCAACCGCGCGAGCGCCTCGGTGAACGAGTCGGTGTACCCGCCAGCCCGGCCTATCTGTGCGAACACCTCGAACAGGCCCTTGTCGTCCTCGTTGATCGTGATGTACAGTGACCCATAGCCCGTGATGATCTTCTGCGTCCTGCCCTCTATGGTGTCCGGCCTGGCGCGGGGCTTCCTGACGCCTTCTTCCTTGGCCTGTTTCGGCTCCGCCATCTCCTCCGTCCCGACATTCATCACCTGCTCCGCCCTCGAGCCGTCGCGGTACACGGTGATGCCCTTGCATCCGAGGTCATACGCGAGCATGTAAGCCGACTTGACGTCCTCGACCGTGGCCTCCCGCGGCATGTTGATAGTCTTCGACACCGCGGAGTCCGTGAACTCCTGGAACGCCGCCTGCATCTTCACGTGCCAGTCCGGCGAGGCGTCGTGCGCGGTCACGAAGACCCTCTGCCACTTCTCGGGCACCTCTTTGAGCCCGTGAACCGAACCCTTGTTCTCCGCTATCTTCTTCATGAGCTCCCCTGTCCAGAAGCCCTCCCTCTTCGCGACCTCGATGAAGTAGTCGAGGACGTAGGGCAGGTGCTCACCCTCCATCACGCGCTTGTACCAGACCAGGCTGTACTCCGGCTCGCACCCGCCAGACGTGTCCGCAATCATCGACAGCGTGCCGGTCGGGGCCACCGTCGTGACGGCGGAGTTGCGCACCTTGAGCCCCTTCTCCTTGAAAACAGATTTGTCCCATGCGGGGAACACACCTCTCTCCGCCGCCAGCTTCTTGCTCTCGTCGAAGCCCGTGTCCTGCATGGCCTTCATGACCTTCTTGGCCATGGCCAGGGCCTCGTCCGAGTCGTAGGGAATACCGAGCTTGAAAAGCATCCGCGAGAAACCCATGACCCCGAGTCCGATCTTCCGGGTCCTCTTCGTCATCTCCTCGATCTGCTTGACCGGGTACTTGTTCATGTCTATGACATCGTCAAGGAGCCGCGCCGCCGTCCGCACGTTCTTCTCGAGCTTCTTCCAGTCGACCTCCCACTTGCCCTTGACCTGCCTGAGGTGGGAGTCGAGGTTGATCGAGCCGAGGTTGCAGGACTCGTATGGCAAGAGGGGCTGCTCGCCGCATTGCCGCACGACGATGCCGTTGCAGGTCATCGAGTGCGACATCGGCTCAGTGAGGTCGTACACCTCGCGGTCTCCGACGAACTCCTTCGCTACGAGCAAATCCTCGAACTTCGTGCCGTAGAATCTGCGGAACGGCATTGACGAGAGGCGCATCTGCTTCTCGTCTAGGAAACCGACTTCTCGCCGGAATTTCTCCCTGCTCTGGCCGAAGACCGCGAGTTCGTACAGGACTCCGTCCGAGCTGTAGGCCTTCAGCGTTCCATCCTTCATGGCGTGCGTGAAACCTGTCTTGCCTGGGGGCCTGCTCCGATTCAGAATCTGCGATCTAATCCCGAGGTTCAGCAACAGCAGCTGCACGCCCTGCAGGAGGCGGCGGCTCTTCGACGTGAGGGCGACCCACGAGCTGTTCGCCTTGGGGTTCCTCCTGACGGTGCCGTCGGCGGTGAATAGCGCCTGGAGGAAGGCAATTACGATGTCCCGTGGAGCGCGGAGCACAGCCTCGGGCACCTCCTTGCATGCCGAATCCCATGAGTGCACGCCGAGTGCCTCGAAGAAATCCACGAACGGGCGCGCGTGGTACGACAGGTGATAGACGCCGTTGGACCTACGGACCGCGCGGACTCGACGCCCGTACAGCCCGTCCAAGAACGGTCTGAGCCTCGCGAACATCGGCGCATCCTCGCGAGAGAACGTGAACCCGACACGACAGTTCCGGTCACCTGACCGCAACCAGCCGTCCCCGACCAGCCAGCCAAGAGTGAGCCCGAGCTCCCTGGACCATTCGTGCGGGAGGTTCAGCTTCGTGACCTTTCCATTCCTTCCTATGAAGAGGCTTGCGGGTTTGAAGGGAAGATTCCGGTCCGATGGGAAGGCGCCTTCGCCAGACTGGACCAGGATCTTGTGATGCCCTGGAATCAGTTCACTTGCCGGCACCCAGCCCTCGGTCGTCCGGACCTTGTGATCGCCGGTCAGCTTCAGTTCCAAGCCTCCCTTGGTGACCAACCGCCACACCGGCTTCACGCCCGAGCACCACGCGCCGACGATCGGCCCGAGCCGTGTGCCGCTCTCTGCCTCGTCGCCTGATACCAGCAACAGGCCGCCCGACTCCGTCACGACCTCAGCCTGCACTCGCCGGTCGGTGACGATGGAAATACCGCCGTTGGGATACCGCTCGGCCATCTCCCTGATGGTCATGAGGCCCCGCTCAGTCGCCACGAGCGTGTCGCCCGCGACGCACGGGTTCGTCGCCTCTATCTCGCCGAGGGCGGGGCAGTGGTTCATAGCGTTCGTCTTGTCGATGAAGAAGAGCCCAGGCTCTCCGTTCTTCCACGCCTGCTGCGCTATCTTGTCGAAGACCTCGCGCGCGCTCAGCTGACCGGCGTTCTTCTTCGTCCGGGGGTTGAGGAGGTCATAGTTCTTCGAGGCCCTCACCGCCCGCATGAAAGTGTCCGTCACCGCCACGGAGATGTTGAAGTTGGTGATCTGCGTGATGTCGTCCTTGCAGGCGATGAACTCGAGGATGTCCGGGTGGTCGACGCGGAGTATGCCCATGTTGGCACCCCGCCTCTTCCCGCCCTGCTTGATCTGCTGCGTCGCCGCATCGAAGATCTTCATGAAGCTGACGGGGCCGGAGGCCACGCCGCTCGTGCTCTGCACGAAGTCGTTCTTCGGCCTTAGGCGGGAGAATGCGAAGCCGGTTCCGCCGCCGGACTTGTGGATGAGGGCCTGGTGCTTCAGCGTGTTGAAGATGCCCTCGATCGAGTCCTCGATCGGGAGGACGAAGCAGGCGGCGAGCTGCTGCAGCTCGTTCCCGGCGTTCATGAGGGTCGGGCTGTTCGGCAGGAACTCCATGCTCGACATGAGGCGGTAGAACTCCCTTGCCACCGTCTCGACCTGGCTGTCGGTAACGCCGTAGAGAGCCTCCGCCTGCGCGAGGTTCTTCGCGACCCGCCAGAACATCTCCGTCGGGTTCTCGATCGCCTTGCCCGTCTCGTTCCTGTTCAGATAGCGTTTCTCGAGGACACGGAGAGCGTTCTCCGTTAGTTGTGGGGGAGCGAGATCCGGGAGTGAGCGAGAGCGAGGATGACCTTTACCTTCCACTAGATTCGTTGGAACACCTCCCTGACGATGGGGGTTTGACTTGATGAGCGACAGGGAATTTGGGGGTGAGCGAGCCGTAGCTCTGGTAGACATAAAGCCCTTTCTGAAACATTTCTGTTACCTGTATCTGCGGTGTTTGTTATCAGACCTGCTACCAACTACTTGACCTCATTGACTGAGGCATCAAGGGTCGTCAGAATTCTTGTGCTTTTGGCGAGGTGGAGGAAATATATTCACCGTGTTATCACGGTGAGCGTAAATTGAACTAAGAAAGGCCATTCAGACCCCCACCCCATCATTTCCTATGGACGGCGCCGGCGTACTCCAAAGCTTATTAACGAGAAGTTTTCTTACGGAAAGCGTGGCACGCCTGTACAGGGAATTCCGCTTAGAGGTCGCCGCGATGATCTTCATCGCCGGTCTCATCATGACCATTCTCATGATAATCAGTTTCACTTTATCATCTACGGTCCCCGAACAACCCGATTTCTTCTATGATTTGATTAAGGTCAAGATAGGCAACTGGATGGTCTGGATAATGGTTCTCGGGCCGATCCTATTGCTAGCAGGCATCTTCTATCTTGGAGATACTGTCAAGAAATTCAGAGAATTCAATAAACTAATAGATACGGATAGCAAAGCAAAGTTCGTTCAGAATCAGGATAGGATAGAGTATCTCGCCTGGCTCCTTTCTTCCCGCCTTGAAAAACAGGTGGAAGCGAAGAAGAAAGACTTCAAAATCGATTAAATCGGCAATCTTCCTTGGGCGCTACTCCCCTGGTCACGGCCCGGTTCTCCATTGGAAATAGAGGGGTGGGGGATAGGGTTTAAGAATAATTGCATGATATGACGAGTAGGGCCTCCAAAGGAACCAGGCCCGTTTCCCATGAAAGTCAATCTCAGGCTCTTCTCAGTCTACCGAGACATCGTAGGATCCAAAGAGATGGTTATTGATGTGGCTCGGGATGCGACCTTAGGCGACCTGTTTGAAGAGCTCTTGCACCGTTATCCAAAACTGAAACCTCTCGAAAGGTCCATCGTTCTGGCGGTGAACAGGGACTTCGCGGATTCCGAGACGAGACTGAAAGAGGACGATGAGGTGGCTCTCATGCCTCCGATTGGCGGTGGTTGAACGACAATCCAAAAGAGAGACTTCTCGATTAAGCGGGTTCTGGAGGACGTGATGGACTCCAAGGCGGGGGCGGTCGTCTCCTTCATCGGTACCGTCAGGAGAGAACGCGGTCTCAGGGTGATCGACTACGAGGCGTACGACGAGATGGCGAGCAGCAAGCTGGAGGAGCTCCGCGTGCAAGCCATCAAGAAGTTCAAGTTGACCGATGCCACAGTGGTCCACCGCAAGGGCCGCCTCAAGGTTGGCGAGAAGGTGGTCATTGTGGCCTGCAGCGCCCCTCACAGGAAGGAAGCTTTCAAGGCGTGCGAGTGGCTTATCTCCGAGGTCAAGAAGGTCGTCCCGATCTGGAAAAGGGAGGTATGACATGGCGCGAATGGTGGACGTTGGCGGGAAGAAGGACGTGAAGCGCAAGGCCGTAGCGACAGGCGAGATAGTCCTGAAGCCGGCGACATTGACGGCGATCAAGGCGGGGCGGATCGCTAAGGGCGACGCCTTAGCGGCGGCCGAGGTGGCGGCCCTCCAGGCGATCAAGAAGGTCTGGGAGGTTCTGCCGCACACCCACCAGATCCCGATAACCTCAGCGGGTGTCAATCTGAAGGTCGGCGACGGGTTCGTCTCGGCGACCGTGACGGTGGAGGCCACCTACAAGACTGGAGTGGAAATGGAGGCGCTCTACGGTGTGTCCGTCGCCTTGCTCACCGTCTGGGACATGGTGAAGTCGCTTGAGAAGGATGAGGTCGGGCAATATCCGGGCACGAAGATCAGGGACATCCGTATCGTGTTGAAGGTGAAGGGCGATGGCTAAGAGGTCCTCGACCGCAAAGAAGCACAGGGTCGAAGGACCGAAGAGCGTCACGGTTGCCATAGTCACGGTCAGCGACACTAGGACCTACAAGACAGACGAGAGCGGCAGACTGATCGAGGAGCGACTGATCGCGAAGGGGCACAAGGTGGTCCGCCACGGGCTCTGCTTGGACGAGCCTTCGAAAATCGAGAAGGAGCTTAGGGCTTCGCTGGCCACCGGATGCGATGTGGTCATCTTCAATGGGGGGACTGGAATCGCTCCTAGGGATGTCACCTTCGAAACGGTTGCTCCACGACTCGAGAAGCGGATAGATGGGTTCGGAGAACTATTCAGGCAGTTGAGCTACAAGGAGATTGGAAGCGCGGCGATGCTGAGCAGGGCGGTGGCTGGGACTATAGGCGAGGTCGTCGTGTTCTGCCTGCCCGGGAGTCCTGATGCGGCGGCATTGGCGATGGAGGATCTGATCCTCCCCGAACTCAGCCACATCATTGGCCTGACGAAAGGACATTCGCAACATCCCTGAGATACCATTCGCAAAGGCCTTATCTCCCGCCATTCTATCTTCGATTGATGCGCCCTTTCAAGGCTCTCATCTCTCTCGATGAGGCTCTGACGATTTGCATGGACGCCGTGAGCCCAGTTGCGACTAAGGAATCGCTTCCGATTGAACGGGCCGCGGGGCGGGTGTCTGGATCGGAAGCCCGCGCAAGGATTTCCGTCCCGCTCGCAGACCGAGCTGCGATGGACGGCTACGCCGTGAGAGCGGCTGACACCTATGGGGCGGGCAAGTTCAAGCCCAAGGTGCTCCAGATGATCGAAACTCTCTATGCGAACACCGTTCCGAAGAGGCGAGTCTTAAGGGGTAAATGCATCGAAGTGGCGACAGGGTCGACAATTCCCGAAGGTGCCGATGCGGTCGTGATGGTCGAGGACACCGAGAAGAAGGGTGACCGAATTTCGATTCATTCGCCTGTGCATCCTGGCGAGAACATCTCTCCCGAGGGCGAGGACATCAAGAAAGGAGACAAGGTAATCTCTGAAGGCGAGGTCCTTTCTCCCGCCAATATAGGTGCGTTGGCGGCGGTTGGAGTGAGGCGGACCTTTGTCTACCGCAAGCCCGTCGTGGCGGTGCTCACGACAGGCGATGAGGTAATCGAGCCAGGCAGGCCGATCCGTCCCGGCCAGGTCTACGACATCAACGCATACACGCTCTCGGCGGTGATCGAGGAGAATGGCGGGGAGCCGAAGCGTTTCCCGCGCGCCCCCGACGAAATCGAATCGCTCCGTGCATCCTTGAGGAGCGCCGCCAAGTGCGATCTTGTCGTCTTCTCCGGCGGCTCCTCGGTCGGCGAGAAGGACCTCATCATGGATGCCCTCAAGCAGCTCGGCGAAGTGAAGTTCCACGGAGTCGCGGTCAAGCCGGGGAAGCCGACGGTCTTCGGCCGTGTCGGCAAGACGCCGGTGCTAGGCATGCCAGGCTATCCGACCTCCTGCCTCAGCAACGCGTACATGATCCTCGTGCCGATGCTCCGGAAGATGGCCAGACTCCCGCCAAAGGTGGAAAAGACAATCGAGCTGCCCCTTTCCCGCCGCGTTGTCTCCGCGATTGGCCGCACAGAGTTCCACACGGTCAAGATCGAGAAGGGCAGGGCCGTGCCGGTCTACAAGGAGAGCGGGGCGATAACGAGCATGGCCAACGCAGACGGCTACATCAAAATCCCCGCCAACGTCGACCTCGTCGAGGCGGGGGAAATCGTCCAGGTCATCCTCTTCTAGACTTCGGCTTCGGATGGTTGACCTTGATGTGACCGCTGAGGAAGCGCCCGCCCATCTCCTTGCCGCAGACAGGACATGTCGCAATCCAGTCTCCTCCCCGCACGCGCCACTCCGACATGTTGATCGCCTCTTCCAACGCCTCCATCTCCCCCGCAATCTTTGCGTCGAACGCGATCGACTTGTGATACTTCATCGGCTGCGAGAGGATGTCGATGTGCAGGTCGATCGGCGCGTCCTTGGGCACCATGCTACCGCCGAACGTCTCGATCTTCAGGTGGAGCCTCTGCTTCTGGCCGACGGGCTTGAAGGCGACGACCTGGAACGGCTCGCGGGCTACTCGGTACCCGCGCGAGGCGAGGACCACCTCGAGGTTCGCGACGAGGATGCGTTTGGGGACAGCGCCGAACAAGATGATCTCTCCGAGGTCATGACCGTGCGGACTTAGCCTTTTCTGTCTGGACTCGGCGGCTGGACTGGCAGACTAGCTCCAGCGGACTATCTTCGTGTACTCTTCCCATAGGATATGTGGGAAAGCACAGCCAGTGTCCGTCACGATATTCGCATGGACCGTCATCTTGTCGACGCTCCATGGAGCGATGAATGCGCCGTAGTCAATCTCGTCTGCGAGCGTCGTCCCGTCGCCGTAGAAGTACCTGATCTTGTAGTCGAAGTGCCTGGCATCGCCGAAATTCACCATGAAAACGTCGACGGAGTATTCGATAGATGCAGGAGGCGTGTTGTTCGTGCATGTCGCGATGGCATAGATGCCGGTTCTGTTCGGCGCCGGTCCGGGCGGCCCCTGGACGCCAGTGGCACCCACCGGCCCCTGCGCACCTGGAGATATGTATGCCGCGCAGGACATGGTGATTGCCACAATGGACATCGCGATCGCAACCAAGCTCAAGATACTCTCTCTCCCCGTCATGATTCACCTTCCGTGCTTGCTTCGGCTGTCATCCCTTGATTCTCGTGTGCCGGTTGGCGGCCAGTGCTCCGCCAGCTTCTGGGTGATGGAATCCTCGATGCGATTTGAAGCTTGCCCCCGGACGGCTAGAAATTCCGGATCCATCAGCACATTTCGGCGAACTGATGCCGTCCCCCGAACCATTCCCCGCCAGTCAATCCGAAGAGTCAGTCCGACGCGTACGCGACCTTCACCGCAACGAGCTCGCGGCCGAGGGCGCAATCCAACCTGTCCCCGACTTCAAGAACTTGGATCTTCTGCCCGCTCTCCAAACCGCTAGGGTGACAGAGGAAATAATGGCTGCATGAAAGGTCCCAGCAGCCGCTCGACTGATAGACCACGATCGAGCCTTCCCTCGCGCTGCTGAAGTCGAGACTGGCAGGAGGTGCCGACGGTTCGACCTCAACGACCCTGACAACGTCTCCGTTGAGGAGACAATCGTGGGTGACGTCCCGCAGCTTCACGACCTTGTACCGCTTGCGGGGGCTCTGGTTGAGGCAGGCCGCCTTGACCCTGCAGTCCTGGCACTGGGTCCCGGGCCCGAGGTACACGAACTCATGACCGACTTGTGCCTGCTCCTTCTGTATCATCGTGACCGACGGCAAAAGCCCCGACCTCCCGTTCTCACGTGAGGACGTTGAAAACGATAAATCTATGCGGGGCACGATTCAACGGAGATTGGCGCTCTGCGCGCTCTATGCTTCCGCAAGTCAATGGTCATGCGGTCCTATCTCTTCGAGCTGTCCTTCATCGCCCTCACAGGGATACTCATGGGGGGCATCCTCGGCGTTGCGATTTTCTATGACTTGTACTTGCATTTCTTCGCGAGCCAAGGCTACTTCATCATCCCTTGGGGCACCCTCATTCTCCTGAGCGTGATTGCGTTCGTAGGCGCGGTTCTCGCGTCCGCAAGTCCGGCAATCCGCGCGTCGAGGATGCCTCCAACGGAGGCGCTGAGGACTTTCGAGTGATGCAAGAAACAATCGTAATGGTCCGGCTCAGATGACCTTGGTGATCCTCGCGAGCCTCTCCGCCGCCTCGTAGTTCAGGCCCTCGTCGCCCAGGATCGTGTACCTCTCCTTCGCAATTTCGTGCGCGTGTATGAGGGCCTCAATGAGCTCCTCGTCTGTGGCGCCGAGCGCCCTGGCGGTGGTCGGAGCACCGATGGTCAAGAGCGAATCCCTCACGCTCTGCCAGTTCCCGCCATGGAGGTACATCATCATGATCGTCCCGACGCCGCACTGCTCTCCGTGCAGGGCCGGCTTCTTCGCGATCCTGTCGAGGGAGTGACTGAACTTGTGTTCCGAGCCGCTGGCGGGGCGGGACGAGCCCGCAATGCTCATCGCGACGCCGCTCGAGACTAGGGCCTTGCATACGAACCAGGCGCTCTCCTCTATCCTGGGTTTGATGGTGTGGGCGTTCTCGATGAGGAGCTTCGCCGCCAGCTCAGAGAGGGCGGCCGCATAAGAGGAGTAATATTCGTTCCTCAGATTCCTGGCCAGCGCCCAGTCCTTCACCGCCACCAGATTGGAGATGATGTCGCCGCAGCCTGCAGCAAGAAGCCTGAAGGGCGACTCAGCGATGATCCTGGTGTCCATTATGACGGCGATGGGCGTCTGCCCCTGGAAGCTCGTCCTCTGGCCGTTGGCCGTGAGCGAGGCTCTCGCGCTGACGACACCGTCGTGGCTCGCGGCGGTGGGGACGGAGATGAATGGGATGCCGACGTTGAATGAGGAGCACTTCGCGACGTCGATCGGTCTCCCGCCGCCGATGCCAAGCGCGAAGTCCGCCTTCTTATCCTTGAGGAAAGCCTCGGCCGACCTCACCTCGTCGATGCTCGCGTCTGCGATGAGGTAGTCCTTGACCTTGAAGCCCTTCGCATGGAGAAGCTGGGCCGCTTTGTCCCCCGCCACCTTCATCGTCGTGCCATCGGCCACGATCACCGCCTTCTTCCCGAGCTTGATGCGGGCGCAGACATCGCCCAGGTCGAGGAGTGCGTCGTGGCCTACCACCACGCAGCGCGGCAACTCCATGGCCTTTGACTTCGAGAAACTCTCAGCTTCGAACGCCACCAGAGGGCCACCTTGTGAAGGTCAATAAAGAAGGTGTTCAGTATTTAAAATTGGCCCACCGACGAGAAGGCCGTGCTCGAACCTCAGAGAGCCCTCTGATAGCTTATTAATCCCGGGCGGCACTATGCTTCCGAAAATGGGCGAACTCGTCTTCATAGGCCTCGGTCTCTACGATGAAAAGGACCTCACGCTGAGGGCGATCGAGGAGGCGAAGCAGTGTCAGGTTCTCTTCGCGGAGTTCTACACCTCCGCCATGAGGGGGACGACGCTCGACCGACTCAAGGAACTGCTCGGGAAGGACATCGCGGTTCTCAAGAGAGAGGACGTAGAGAGCGGTGACATCATCGTGCGAGAGGCGGCGGCGAAGAGAGTCGGATTTCTTGTGGCGGGAGACCCGATGACTGCGACCACGCATGTCGACCTGCGCCTCAGAGCCGCCAAGCAGGGAATCACCACCCGGGTGATCCACGGAGTCTCGATACTCACCGCCGCGGCGGGTCTCCTCGGCCTTCAAGCGTACAAGTTCGGGAGAACCGTCACGATACCTTTCCAGGAGGCGCGGTTCAAGCCGACGAGCCCCTACGAGATGATTTCCCAGAACCGCCAGGCGGGATTGCACACGCTCGTCCTCCTCGACCTCAAGGAGGGCGGGAAGTATATGACGGCCAACGAGGGGATGAGCTACCTCGTCGAGCAGGAGAGCAACATGAAGTTCGGGACGTTCACGCAGGATTCGCTGGTGTGCGTCCTGGGCAGGGCCGGTTCGGCGAATCCGCTCGCGCGGGCAGGATTGGTGAGTGACATGATCGGCAGGGACTTCGGAGACCCGCTCCACTGCATCGTCCTACCAGGCAAACTTCACTTCACGGAGAAAGAGGCATTGGTGGTCTTGGCGGGAGCTCCTCAAGAAATCGCTTGAGTCTACTCCAGCCACTTGCTGTACATCACGAAATCGATTTTGATCCAGTGCCGTTTCATCATAGCCTCTCGCACGAAGCCGCAGCGTTCGTACATCGCGCAG
>Ga0315285_10003658_pt1 | contig 15992 bp, 10 predicted proteins | sample YL17G09_36_MG_FD_203698 | JGI IMG/M metagenome (GOLD analysis project Ga0315285, IMG submission 203698) | Sediment microbial communities from Yellowstone Lake, YNP, Wyoming, USA - YL17G09_36 | ecosystem: Environmental > Aquatic > Freshwater > Lake > Sediment | place: USA: Wyoming | collected... | reverse complement strand
CCACTCCGCGTTGTGCTCCAGTCGTTTGCGCATCTCGGGGGTAATCTCATAGCTGTCGTAGGCGAAATGAACCGTCCAAAGGTCCGCCTCCAAACGCGTTTGGTCGGGGGAGGCGGGACGCTTGCCACCCGGGATTCCCGTAGCGGGGAGCCCGGTCGTGTCGAGGCTAACCGGTGGAGGGATGCTGTCGGGAGGATTGACGAGCAGTGTGTCGGGATAGATGGGTGGCGACTTCTTTTTCCAGGGAGCGTACCACAGGCGGCCGGCGCAGCCGGTCGTAGCAACGAGGAGGGCAAAGAGCAACAGGACCGCAGAGACTCGGATCAGCAGGAACGGGTGTTTCTTCATCGCTCGATCACCTTTCTTCGTGGGGTCACGGAGGGATCCTCAATTCGCTCCCCCTGGCCCCCGCGCGGGGACGCAACGCCGCCCGAGGAAGCGCTTGGGTGAGCGTCGTTCCTCGTCCGCGGCTCCGGCGTGCTCTTGAAGCGTGTTTTCCGGCCCACGCCGGGCACCGTAGATTAAAGGCATCGCTCTTGGTTTTGTCAACAGAAGAATTCGCCGGAATTCGCCGCGACACCGTGCAATTGCTTGATATTCTCTGATTTCCATGGTGGAACAAGCAAACGGGGGATTGCCTGGGACCCACCCGCAGTCTCCTCGGCGTTCGAAGGCCGGCCACCAGGACTCGGGAAACGTTCTGGGGCTCCCCGGAAACGCGGCGCTCTTGGACGCTCGTGACATGTCTGTTGTTCCGCCCCAAATCAGCAGGCTGCGGCGCGACGCCCTCGCGCTCCTCCTCGCGGTGTGCGCCGCGACGGTCGGCAGTCCGCGGTCAGCGGAGGCAGGCTGGATCGAGGATGGCGACGGGAGGACGATCATCCACGTCACGCTCCATGGCCTTCCCGACCCAAGCGACACGAGCACTTTCAACCGCGCCGAGATCGCAGGCGTTCAGGCGTTCAAACGACGCTTCCCCGAGATTTTCGCCGAAAGATACCGCGAGAAATGCAAGGCCAACCCGGGGAAGTACGGCCGCCACAACTGGGACAACGTTGAGATCGAGTTGAAGCGATTCTCGGGCATCTCGGTCGAGGGGGTCGAAGGCGATCTGCTTGCCATCGCCGGCGGCATGGCGCCCGACGTGATCTACGTCAACTTCCGCAGGTCCGACAACTACGTCCGCAACGGCTTTCTCTATCCCCTCGACAAACCGGAGGACGGCTATCTCACCTCCATGACGCGGGAGGAGATCGACTTTCGCATCAACCCCAAACTCTGGCCCGTGATCCGCCGCCGCGGTCCCGACGGCGAGAAGCACGCATGGGCCGTCCCGTACGGCGGCGCGCTCGGCACGGTCCTGATCTTCCGCAAGGACCTGTTTGACGAGAAAGGGGTCGCTCATCCCACCGCCGACTGGACCTGGGACGACATGATCGACGCGGCCCGCACACTGACCAACCCCAAGCGGGGAATCTACGGACTCCTGCTCGGGCGCGGCCCAGGCGAAAGCTGGTTCTGGATCACGTACCTTTGGTCGGCGGGGGGCCAGGTCATGGTCTACAACGAGGAGACGGATGAGTGGCGCTGCACGTTCGACAGCCGCGAGGCGGCCGTCGCTCTGGACTACTACATCCGCCTGGGCACGGAGAAATGGATCGACGAGGACGACAACATCCGCCGAGGCTATTCATCGAAAGACATCCCGGACTCCTTCGCGAAGTGGGAGCGGGGCGAGATCGCCATGATGATGGCCTACATCGACGAGAGGGTCTTCGCCACTATCAATCCCGAAGTGACCGGCATGGTCCCCGTGCCTCTGGGGCCGACGGGGATTCGGGGCGCCGAGCTGAACAGCCGCATGTTCGGTCTTTTCTCGGACATCAAGGAGCCCGCCGTGCGCGACGCGGCCTGGGAGTACATCCGTTTCTACGACGGCGAGGAGGCGGCCGCGATCAAGACCCGCGTCATGGTCGAGGGAGGGCTGGGGCGGTTCGTGAACCCCAAGTACCTTCGCATGTTCGGCTACCCCGAAATCGAACGCCTTTCGCCCAAGGGCTGGGCTGAGACCTTCGAGACCGCCATCGAGACCGGACAGCCCGAACCGTGCGGACGCAATGGCAACCTCGCCTACAACCTGATGAGCCTGCCCATTCAGGAGGCGGAACAGATGTCCCTGAACGGGCAGCTTCCCGACGAGCCGGAGCAACGTCTCAACGCCATCCAGGAGGTTCTTCGCAAAGGCTGCGCCCGCGCGAACGCGGAGATGATCGGCATCGTGACTCCCGGCGAGCGGCGAGTCCGGCGCATTGCCGCCGTGGTCGTCCTCCTGGGGATCATCATCACGTTCGGCCTTGTCCTTCGAAAGATCTCCCGGGTCTTCTCGCCGCCGGCCGCGACGGGGGACAAGCCCCAGCAGAAGTGGGCTTTCCGCAAATACGCGTGGGCTTACGCGCTCTTGCTCCCCGCCGTTCTGACCATTCTCGTGTGGCAGTACACTCCCTTGCTCCAAGGCTCCGTGATGGCCTTCTACGATTACCGTCTCCTTGGCGACTCGGAATGGGCGGGGGTTGACAATTTCGGGGACCTTCTCTTCGACCGGTACTGGTGGACGTCGATCTGGAACTCCCTGCGCTACAGTTTCCTGGTTCTGGCCTTGACGTTTTTCCCGCCCATTATCCTGGCGATTCTGCTCCAGGAAATCCCCCAAGGCAAAATCCTGTTTCGGACCATCTACTACCTGCCCGCCGTGATCACGGGGCTGGTGACGGTCCTCCTGTGGAAACAGTTCTACGAGCCTTCCGAGCGCGGGGCGCTCAACGCCTTGATCCTGAAAATCCCGGCCATCGCGTTTCTCGGGACCGGCCTCGTCCTTCTGGTCGTTGCTTTCTTTTTCGCCCGGCGTCTCTGGTACCACGAGATGAATCCGGCCGCGTGGGGGTTCCTCCTGGCCGGCGTCCTCCTTTTTGCCACCTGCGCCGGGTTGGCGCGCCCGATTCTCTTCCCCTTGGGCGAGCCGCTTGCGGCCAGCCTCGCGAAGATTGCCCCCCGACTCTTCGCGACGACGCCGGAACCGTACCTGTGGCTCAGCAATCCCCGGACGGCCATGATCGCGTGCGTCATCCCCATGGTCTGGGCGGGAATGGGACCGGGATGCCTGATTTACCTCGCCGCGCTCAAGGGCATCCCTGACGACTACTACGAAGCCGCCGACATCGACGGCACGACCTTCATCGACAAAGTGATCTTCATCATCTTCCCCATGCTCAAGGCCCTGATCATCATCAACTTCGTGGGCGCCTTCATCGGTTCGTGGTACGCCGCCTCAGGCAACATCCTCGTGATGACGGCCGGCGCCGCCAACACCGAGGTCGTGGATCTCCACATCTGGTACAAAGCCTTTACGTACCTGAAATTCGGCCCTGCGACCGCCATGGCGTGGATGCTGGGCTTCATGCTGATCGGGTTCACGGTTCACCAGCTGCGGATTCTCTCCCGCGTCGAGTTCCGCGCGGCCGGAAGTCGCGAGTGAGCGCGGGCTGGGAAGCCGGAGAAGGCGTCAGCCAGACGACGAGACACAGGAAGCAACCGTCAGGAGACCGCCGCGGATGCCCATCATCTCCAAGATCGGCCGCAGAAGCCCCAAGGTCCGGTTTCTGATCGGGAGCATCTACCTCGTCCTGATCGTCGGCGGCGTTTCGATGGTTTACCCCTTCCTGCTCATGGTGGCCGGGAGCACGAAGAGCGCCATGGACGTCGCCGATTCGGACGCGATTCCCCGGTTCCTGGTGGAGGACGGCGCTCTTTACCGCAAACACATCGAGGGGCTGTTCAACGAGTCCTTCGACCAAATGCAGATCGCTTACGATACGACCGCGCTGTCTTTCCGCACTCTCGAACGGCCGACGGCCCTTAACGGCAGGCTGGCCGAGGCATGGCGGGAGTTCCTCGAGAACACGAAGCCCCCGCATTACTCTTACACTCTGGGCTACATCCGCTCGCCGGTCTCGCGAGGGGTTCTGCCCCATCTGCTTCGCGCCTTCAAACGTCGCTTGATCGAGCGATTCGACGGGCGGATCGAGCGCCTGAACCAGGAGTTCAACACCGATTTCCTCAACTGGAACGCTTTCTGGGCGCTGCCGGAGGATTACCTCTTGCGACGCAACAAACCGGAGAACGATCCCCTGGCTCTGGCCTTCCGCGAGTTCAAGGAATCCCAGCCGCTGGAGGAACGGATCTACTTCAGCGCCGAAGGGTTCTACAAGAACTCGTTCCTCAAGTCCCAGTACACAAAGGACATTGCCGCCTACAACCAAACCCACAACACGCACTACTCCTCGTGGGCGGAAATCCACCTCGACCGCCGCCTCCCCACCGGGCCCGGCCGCACACAGCGGGAACGGGACGATTGGGAGATCTTCGTCCGGACGATTCTCAATCTTCTGTGGATTCGCGCCGACGCCGGCGCGGAGCCGATCTACCGCCGGTTCCTTGAGGCCAAATACGGGGATATCGGAACTCTGAACCAGAAGTATGGAACGGCTTGCCGTTCCTTCGACGACGTCCCGTTGATCAAGGCCCCCCCGAGCGAAGGGCTCGTTCTGTCCGATTGGGACGCGTTCGTTCAGGGATGGAACGACCCCGACGCCGGGGGGTTGCATGTCCTGCCCGCGGAGATGATCCGCATCCACAGCGTGGACTTCCTGTTCCGCGATAACCTGAAAGAGAAACACGGATCCCTGGAGAGCGCCAACTCCGCGCTGGGCGCTTCCTTCGGAGACTGGCTGGACATTTGCCCGCCGCAACGCGATTTCCATTGCCTGGCCTTCGGGCAACAGAGGGCTTGGCTGCGGTGGGAGTTCGTTCGCCGCAACTACGCGACCGTCATCGACTTCATCGTTCTCCACGGTCGCGGGATCCTCAACACCTGCATCTATTGCTCGTTGGCCATCCTCGCCGCCTTGATTGTTAATCCTCTCGCCGCCTACGCTTTGAGCCGCTACAAGCCGCCCTCGGCCTACAAGGTCCTGTTGTTCCTCATGCTCACGATGGCGTTCCCTCCCATGGTGACCCAGATTCCCGTCTTCCTGATGCTCCGGCGATTCGATCTCCTCAACACGTTCTGGGCCCTCATCCTGCCCGGTCTCGCCCACGGCTACTCGATCTTTCTTCTGAAAGGGTTCTTCGATTCGCTCCCGCAGGAGCTGTACGAAAGCGCCGAGATCGACGGAGCGGGCGAGTTCCGCCTCTTCTGGCAGATCACCATGAGCCTGAGCCAGCCGATCCTCGCCGTTATCGCGCTCAACGCGTTCACGGCGGCCTACTCGAACTTCATGATGGCGCTTCTGATCTGCCAGGACGAGAAGATGTGGACTTTGATGCCGTGGCTGTACCAATTGCAGCTGCGCAGCGGCCCCGGCGTCGTCTTCGCCTCCCTGGTCATCGCCGCGATTCCCACGTTTCTCGTTTTCGCCCTCTGCCAGAACGTCATCATGCGCGGCATCGTCGTCCCCGTGGAGAAGTAGACGGGGCCGCCGGCTGCCGCGGCAAGGGGCGTGATGCGCCCGACCGGCGAGCGGCGCCACATTCCGGTTGATTCCCAGCAAGAAGGCGGAGACAATCCTCTCGGTCCGGGCGAAGCAACAATCCCGCGAGGGCGCGGATGCGGGACGAGGGGGAGATCCGGCCCGGCGGGGGCGCAATCGAGGGGGTAGGCCGGTGGGAACTCGCGAGAGGAGATGGTTTGGGTGGACCGGGCGCCTCCTCTGTCGATGGACCGCGGTGTTCGGATTGGTCTTCTTGTACGCGTGGCTGGTCGTTGACCCAAGGCTGATCTATCATAGTTTCTGGAGACTCGAGAGCTATCCTTCCTTCTTCCTGCACTGGCCCTTCATTCGGGAGTTCCTTTCGCGCCCTGGGGGACTGACCGACTGCGCGGCGCGGTTCCTGTCGCAGTGGTACTATTACTCCTGGCCGGGCGCGCTCGTCATCGCGCTGACGGCGTGCGGAATCAGCTGGTGCACCGGCGCGCTGCTGACCTTGTCGGGAGGCGGGAGACCGAAGGTCCTGCTTTACGCGCCGGCGCTGCTGGTGGCCATGATGTATGGGCGCCAGGACCATCCGCTGGCCGAGTGTCTTGCCCTTTTTGCCGCGCTTGCCTTTTCCGTGGTTTACGCAAAGGCGGGGCCGCGCGGCGCGACGGGCCGGGCGGCCCTGTTCCTGGTCCTGTGCGGGACGTCGTATTATGTTGCCGGCGCCGCGAGCCTGGTTCTCGCCCTGTCAGTCGCCGTCTTGGAGATCTTCGCGCGCAAGCGGCCGTTGTTGGGCGGGTTGTATGTTCTGATCGGGCTGGCCGTGCCTGGGCTTTTCGGCGCGCTGGTGTTTGGGGTTCTCCCGAAGGAAGCTTACTCCGTACTCACGCCGTTCCTCGGAAAGGCGCGCTCTTTGCCAACGGACACGAGGATCATGGCCCAGGCGCTGTGCCTATTCGCGCCGGCGGCCATCTTGGCCGGCGCACTGTGGAAGGGACGCCGGTCGAAGGAGCGGCCGCCGGCGAAGGCTGTCTCGCGGTCCCGGAAGAAGCCCTCGGCAGCAAAAGCCGCGACCCCGGGTCCCCGCCGCGAGAGCGCGCGGCGCGCGGCGGGGGTCGGGGGTCTCGTCCTTGTCACAGTCGCGAGCCTCGTCCTTTCGTACGACGGCAGAGAGAAGCGCCTGAATGCGATAGCCTGCCTCTCCCAACAGGAGAAGTGGTCGGACCTGATCGACCGCGCCCGGCGCTTGCCGCCCCGTCTCTTCCATCCCCTTCTGGCTCACGACATCAATCGCGCTCTGTACTACACGGGCCGGCTGGGCGACGAGATGTTCTCCTTCCTTCAGCAGCCTGGAGCGCTTCTGCTTCTCTACCCGTCCGCGGCGGAGCCCAGATCCGCGCAGAGATTGGTCAAGGCCGGCGAGGTTTCCCTGGAGCTGGGCGATGTGGCCAGGGCCGAGGTGATAGACTGCGAAGCGCTCGAAGTCCAAGGCGATTCCCCGCGCGTCCTCGAAGACCTCGCCGTCATAAGCCTCGTGAGAAACGAGGTCGAAACGGCCCGGGTGTTTCTCAACCTCCTCAGCAAAGACGTCATTCACGGCGCGCGGGCTCGCGATATGCTCCGGCGGACGGAGAACGCCGCCGGGCTCGCAAGCGACCCGAGGATTCAGCGCCTGCGCTCGCTGAGGCCGGAACACGACTACCCTTTCACCACCGCCGCCGCGCCGGAACCCTTCCTGACGAGTCTGCTCGCAGTGAACAGCCATAACCGCATGGCCTTCGAGTACCTCACGGCGCACTACCTTCTGTCTCGCCAACTGGACAAGTTCGTCGAGAACTTGGCGTGGCTGGACGACTTCCAGATCGGACGCCTGCCCCGGCATTACGAGGAGGCCGTACTGATGTACACGTTCCGCACCGGCAAGACGGCGGACCTGGGCAGGCGAAGCGTCAGCGCCGAGAGCCTGGAACGCTTCAAGGCGATGAATCGCGCGGCCAAGGGCCTCATGAACGACCCCAAGGCTCTCAGGTCCGCTTGGGCGCCGGAGTACGGTCGCACGTACTTCTTCTATTTCCTGTTCGAGATGTCGGGAGTCACGCAATGAAGCGCGGGCGTCTTCTTCTAATCTGCCTCGGCGCGGGGGCGGCGGCGCTATCGTACGCCTCATGGCGCGGCACCGGGACTGGTATCGAGACGTATGCCGAGGTCGCGCGACTTCCGCGTCTAAGGCCGGACTATACGGGGACAACGATTCCTCCCAACATCGCCCCCCTGAACTTCGTCGTGGACGAACCGGGGACGAGGTACAGGGTCAGAATCCACTCGGCCCAGGGCGAGCCGGTGGAGATCTCCGGCAAGACGCCTGAGATCCGGATTCCGCCGGGCTCGTGGAGAGCTCTGCTGAGAGCGAACCGCGGCAAGCCGCTGTTTGTTGATGTATGCGTGAAGGGGGCGGACAAGGCCTGGAAGCGATTCGCGCGCGTTACCAACCGCGTCGCCGAGGAGTCAATTGACGGGTACGTTATGTACCGTCTCATGAAGCCCATTTACACCTGGTGGCGGGACATCAGGATCTGCCAGCGCAATCTGGAGAACTGCGACGAATCGCTCGTGATCAGCGGGGAGTCCTTCGGCGCGTGCCTGAATTGCCACAGTTTCCTCAACAACGATCCCAGGAGAATGTTCCTGGGAATTCGCAGCAGGACTTACGGAAGCAGCGTCTTACAGGTCAGTGACGGCGCAGTGAGCAAGATCGGGACGAAGTTCGGGTACACGGCCTGGCATCCGAGCGGCCGCCTCGCCGTCTTCAGCGTATTCAACGTCAAGCAGTTCTTTCACGCCTCTCGGCCGGAAATCCGCGACTTCGTGGAACTGGACTCCGCAATGGCCTACTACGATCTGGAGAAAAAAAACGTGGGAGTCGCTCCGCCTCTCTCGGCCAAGGACCAGCTGGAAGCCCAGCCGACATGGACTCCCGACGGTCGATACCTCTACTTTTGCTCCGCGCCCAAGCCGTGGGCTGATGCCGACAGCTTCACCCCCGAGCAGTGTTTCCAACTGAAGTATGACCTGAAACGGGCGCCCTATGATCTGGAGACAAACACGTGGGGGGAGGTCGAGACGGCGCTGTCGGCCCAGGAAACCGGCCTCAGCGTCTTGCTGCCGCGCATCTCGCCCGACGGGCGATTCCTGCTGTTCTGCATGTGCGGCTACAGTTGCTTCCCCCTGAACCAACCCGACAGCGATCTCTATCTGTTGGACTTGGCCACGGGAAAGTACGAGAAACTCGACGCAGTCAACAGCGACGCGGCGGATTCATGGCACAGTTGGTCGACAAACAGCCGTTGGATCGTCTTCAGCAGCAAGAGAACAACCCCCCTCTTTACGAAACTCTACTTCAGCTACATCGATGAGACGGGCAAGGCGCACAAACCCTTTGTTCTGCCGCAGAAGGACCCCAAGTTCTACGACACCTTCGCCAAACTCTATAACGTTCCGGAGCTGATTGCGGGGCCGGTCAAGGTCAGCAGGAGGGCGCTGGGGCGCGCTGTCCTCTCGAGCGAACGCATCGAGGTCGATTCCGTCACGGGCGCCACGCCCAAGGCCCCCGCCGCCGAACCCGCCTCGCAACGGCACGAGTAACGCGCCGCGGAAAAGACCGCGGCGGGAAGGTTTGGCCTCCAACGCTTCGGCGGGGAGCAGGATCTTCTTCGTCTTCCAATCCCTGTATTCCGCCATTTCCTCTGGGGTGTAACCCCTGAAGACCGCCAGTTCGACGAGGGTTGGTCCCAAAGCGAAGAGGGCCGCGATCGAGACCAGGATAGCGATGCCAAGAATGATGAGCGCTTTCCTCATCTGTTTCGCCTCCTTTGCCGGGTCTGGCGCCGAGACGCCTCGCCCTAAGTTCCAACGTCCTCCGGCGTTGCGCCCTCGGGCGCGGGACGCACGCGGAAGAGGTGATGAGTCCCCGGCGCCATGTCGAGGTAGATGCCCTTTTCGGCGAGCTTTTCCCGGGAACGATAGTAGCGCGCGTCCCCGAGGATGTCGCGCAACTCGATGACCCGGCACTCGAGACCCTCGAGCGGGAACTCGGCGTAGGCCTGCGCTTGATGGTTGGCGATGTTGACGGCCACGACACGCCGCTCCGCCCCGAGCGAGCGCGCATACGCGACGATGGCGCGGTGGCTGGGGTTGTTTTCCCAGGCTGGGGACACTTCGAGCGCCCGGAACTCCCCGTCGCGCATGACGGGCTCGGCGCAGGCGCGGAGGAGTCTGGAGTAGAACCTCCTGACGTCCCTATCCACGGGTTCCTTGGGTCGCGTCGCGAGTTGGACGGGGACTTGAGCCCGCCGCCCCTCGAACTGGCCTTCGTGGTAGAGAACGGCGCCGGGCAGCCCGCTGATGAGGAGAGCGGCGGCGGCGTGGCGCGGGCCGAAGGCGCGGGCGGCGCGCGCTTCGTCGTGGTTTTCAGTGAAATGCGCCATGCGACCCCATAACTCTCGCGTGGAAGCAAGGCGCTCGCGAATCCCCTCCCCCTCGCCCGAGAGGATTCGATCGTAGAGGGCTTTGTCATAGGTCAGGTCGAATCCGAGGTCTTGAAGCTGCGGTTCGAGACCCCAGTAGACCTCCGCCATGAAGAGGAAATCGGGGTGGCGTTGCCTGACGGCGGCGATGGCTTCGGCCCAGAACTCGGGCGGGCCGTCCTCGGGGTATTCGAGGAGGGACAGGTCGCCCCACGTGCGTTTGAAGACGCCGTTGAGCGCGAGCATGGCCATGTCGCACCGCGCGCCGTCGCACTGGTCGCTCACGGCGAGAAGCGCGTCGATCATGGCGCGCCGGGCGCCGCGATTGAAGACGTTGATCTGCGCCGTGTCGGTCCAACCGGCGAAGTACGGATCGCGTCCATGGGCGAGAATCCTGTCGGGATGGCCGGGCGTCTTGAAGTAGTTCTCCGGCTCGCGCTCGAGGTCTCTGTCGCTGCCGCCGACGAACCGTTCCGGATGGCTCTGGACCCATGGGTGGTCGACGGCTAGGTGATTCGGGACGAAATCGAGGATCAGGCGAATGCCGTGGGCGTGGAGTTTCTCGCGCAGACGCGGCAGGGTCGTCTCATCACCGAGGGCTGGATCCAACGAGTAGTCGGCGATGCTGAAGGGCGACCCGAGGATGTCCTCCTCTCGCAGGTCCGGAACGATCTTGGAGAACCTGGCTCGAAGGTCGGGATTGCTCCGGCAGATCTCTCGGGTCGCCGCCCCTTTTGTCCACACGCCGAGAAGCCAGACGGCGTCGATTCCCATTTCGGCCCACTCTTGGATTTGCTCGCGCGGGACGTCGGCGAGATCGGCGCCCTCCCGCTTCGCCCACAACTGTTCCCGAACCCAGACTTGGGTGTTTATTTCGTAGATCGCGCGTGGCATGGTGTTTCCCGCCCGTCTCGGTTCCGTCCGTGAGAAAAGGGGCGCCCGGACTGGATCACCGAGATCCTACTGGAATCGAAGGAACTGCAGAAGGGAATTCCTCGGGGGCGGATCAGCGAAGTCGCGGGAGAGCGTCGGCATGGCGATCCAACATCGGGCGGTGTGCGCGGCCCTGGCCTTTCTTTTCTCCGCTTTCCCGGGGGGCGTCGGCGTCTTTGCCGACGCGTCGGCCACGCGAACTATCCACGTTTTCGTCGCGCTCTGCGACAACGAACACCAAGGAATCGTCCCGGTTCCTCCCTTCCTGGGGGACGGCGACAATCCGAGAGAGAACCTCTACTGGGGCGCCTCGATGGGCATGAAGACGTATCTCAAGGCCAGCGGAGAGTGGCAATTGCTCTCGTCGACTGAGAACTCGCCCGAGGCCGTCGTTCTCGAGCGTTGCGTCTTCAAACATAGGAGCGCCAACGTGTATCTCGTCGCGGACGCCTACCGGGGACGCGAGATCAGGCGCGCCGTCGCCGATTTCCTCAAGGCCGCGGCGGGACAGGACGGGGAGGAAGCCGCGCTCGGCGAGGGTTCGCGCAGGATCTCGCTTCGGATCGGCGGCTCGGCGGACCTCCTGGCCTACGTCGGCCATAACGGCCTCATGGACTTTCAACTCGACCGGCATCCGAAAGGGAGCGGCGATGCGGAGCGCGACGCGATCGTGCTGGCCTGCAAGAGCAAGGCCTACTTCTCCAAAGCCCTCGCGGAAGGGGGGGCGCATCCGCTTCTTTGGACGACGGGGCTGATGGCCCCCGAGGCATATGCGTTGAAAGCGGCCATTGACGGCTGGATCCTGGGCGAGAGCGGCGAGAAGATACGGCTGCGCAGCGCCCAGGCCTATCATCGCTTCCAGAAGTGCGGTCTCAAGGCCGCCCAGAATCTGTTCGCCACGGGTTGGTAGCCCGGAAAGGGCCTCGCGCAGGATTCCCGTCGCCGGTTTCCATCGCCGCACGAGACGGTCGGGCGCCGGCGCCGGGGCCTCTCGGCCAGGAGGATCGGAAGTTGGCCCAGCGAGAAGCCGACCGCCTCTACAGCGCACCCCTGGTTCTCTGCGGGGAGGACGAGGCGATTGTGGACGGCGCGTTGCGCGTTCGGGGAGGGAGAATCGTGGCCCTCGGAAGGCGGTCGGATTTCGGGGCGCGCCCCGATTGCCCCGAAACAGACTTGCGGCAGGCGGTTCTGGCGCCGGGTCTGGTGAACGCCCACGCGCACCTGGAGTACTCCTGCTGCGAGGGGCGCCTGAAGAAAACGTCCTTCCTGCGATGGCTGCCGCGCCTTATCAAGGTGCATCGGGCGCTCTCGCCGACGGAGATCGCGACCGGCGTCGCGTACGGCATTCGGCAGATCATTCGTTGCGGCACGACGACGGTCGGCGACATCTCGACTTACGGGCTGTCCGCGGAGGCGCTGAGGCTTTCGGGCTTGCGCTACGTGTGCTTTCTCGAGGTGATCCACATGGGGCCCCCGCCCTACGAGAGCCTCCTGCGGGACGTGGAAGATCGGTTGGCCGGGTTTGCGGAGTCGAGCCGCGGGCGGGCCGGTTTGTCTCCCCATGCGCCGTACACCGTGGCTCAGCCCCTGATGAAGGCGCTGCGGCGGCGGTTCCACGCGGGTCGGGGCGTCCCTTTTGCCGTCCACGTCGCGGAATGCCGCTCGGAAGGGCGTTGCCTGCGCAGCCAAACGGGGCTGCTGGCCGCCATGTTGCGGCGGGCGGGATTCTACTCATCCCGCCGCGGGGCGAACCCGTTGGCAACGTCGGTTCTCGACTTCCTCGGGACGGACGACGCGGAGAACCGTCCGCGCGATCTGCTGATCCACGGCAACTTCCTGACGCGGGAGGAGGTGCGCGTCCTTGCCGACGGGGGGCGTTCAGTCCTGGTTGTTTGCCCCGGCACGCGCGAGTTCCACGGCGTCACGACGCCCATCGTGCGGCGGGCCCGGCGCCGCGGGCTTCCCGTCGCTCTTGGGACCGACAGCCTGGCGTCGAATGACGCCGCGGGGCAGGGCGCCGCCCCGTTAGACATGTGGGCCGAGATGCGGCGTTCGATGCGGATGAAGGGCGACTGGACCGCGCGCGACGCTTTCGCCGCCGCCACGACGGGCGGGGCCCTGGCCATGGGACTCGAGGCCGAAGTGGGGCGACTCCGCAAAGGCTATCGCGCCGACTTCATCGCCGTGGACCTGGATTCGGCCTTGGCTCGCGCCGCGGCGCGGGACCCCCGACCCGAGACGTTGCTCGGGGCGTGGCTCGGGTGCAAGCGGTCGCCCTCGATCCGGGGCGTCTGGGTTGATGGGGAAGCCCTACGGCGAGAAGACCGGGATTGTCCCGACTGGGAGCGCCCGCCGAAGTGAAGGCCGACGGGGTCGGTGAGGCCGACGGGGTCGGTGAGGCCGACGGGGTCGGTGGAGGCGCCCCGCTGTCACGGCTCGGGCGCGGCCGGGTTCCAGTCCCAGGAATTCCCGGAAGTCTGGCGGGAACCAGTCAATGATCTCGGAAAACCCAGCCGGGGGCGGCTGGGCCACAAGAAAACGCCGGAAATCTCGTCCTCACGTTTGTGGCACAGCCGCCCTCGGCTGTGATTCATCTGGACTCCTGGGAATTCCTGGGTTCCAGCCTTGGATCTTGGCGATCTTTCTTGTCAGCAGGAGGCGTGGAGTGCGATGTTTCGGGCGATGGCCGACGGGGTCGGTGAGGCCGACAGGGTCGGTGAGGCCGACAGGGTCGGTGAGGCCGACGGGGTCGGTGAGGCCGAGGGGGCCGGGGAGGCGGGGCGAGGCGGTCGGGCTAGGCAGGGGCCAAGGCCCGACCCCATGGATATGACAGGAGAATCATGGGTTCTCGCTTTCCGAGGTTCCGGGTCTTTCCGAAAGGAAAGCGGGGGTGGGCGCCTTGCGTGGTCGCGGCGCTGGCGGCCCTTGCGATTCTTGCATGGGGAACGTCGTGGATGATCAAGATGCCGGGCCAATCCCATACGGGGCCCCTGCCGCCTCTGACCGAGGCCGAGCGCGTCCTGTCCGATGATCTGCGCCGCCACGTTTCGGTTCTCGCCGACGAGATCGGCGAACGCAACGTCTTTCTCTCCGCGGAACTGGACCGATCGGCCGCTTACCTCCAGGAGGTCTTGCGCGGTCTCGGCTTCGAGGCGGGGTCCCAACCGTTCGAGGTGGGCAAGCACAGCGTGCGGAATCTCGAGGCGGAGCTGCCGGGCGGCGGAAAGAAGAACGAAATCGTCGTCGTGGGCGCCCATTACGATTCGGTCGTCGGGACGCCGGGCGCGAACGACAACGGAAGCGGCGTGGCCGCCATGCTGGAGTTGGCGCGCCTTCTCAAGGACAGCCGGCCGGCGAGAACGATCCGCTTTGTCGCGTTCGTGAACGAGGAACCGCCGTTCTTCCAGACGAGGGACATGGGGAGTTTCCACTACGCGCGCCGATGTCGCAAGCGGGACGAAAACGTGGTCGCCATGCTCTCCCTGGAGACCATCGGCTACTATTCCGACGAGCCGGGAAGCCAGAAGTACCCGCCTCTCGTCAGCTTCTTCTACCCCGACAGGGGCGACTTCATCGCGTTCGTCGGCAACGTGGGGTCGAGGAAGCTGGTCCGGCGCGTGGTCGAATCCTTTCGACAACACGCCCGTTTCCCGTCCGAAGGCGCCGCGCTGCCCGGAGTGGTTCCGGGCGTCGCATGGTCGGACCATTGGTCTTTCTGGCGGCAGGGATTCCCCGCCCTCATGGTGACCGACACGGCCCCCTTCCGCTATCCCCATTACCACCTGGAGACGGACACGCTGGACAAGATCGACTTCGAGCGCCTGGCGCGCGTCGTGGCAGGTCTCGAGCGCGTGGTGCGGGATCTCGCGGGAGCAACGCAGCCGCCGGAGGAGTAAACCCCAGCGCTCTTCCCGTTCGCGCTGAATCCCGTCCGAGGTCGGTCCGGCGAGAACCCTCGACAGGATTCCCATGGGCCTTGTTGCTGAGACTGGCACGGGAGAGGTCCTTGATGTAGAGTTCCGACGCCTTTACGGCGCATTGGAGAGAGGAGGAAGAAGATGTTGAGGAAAGCACTGCTGGGCGTGGTGGTCGCGGTCGGACTCGCGGGAAACGTCTGTCTCGCCGCTCAGGAGACAGGCGGCCAACGAGAGAAGGGAGCGGGATCGCGCATGCTCGCGGATGCGGACCAGAGCGGCCAAGCGCCGGGACGTGAGCGGCAAGAGGCGAAACCGGGTCCGGAGGTTCCGCGGGATCGGCCCGCGCAAGGCGGGGCATACACGTCGTTCAAGAATCACGCGCCGGCGCCGAAGACGGAAGCGGAGAAGAAGGCCCTGGACGTCCTCGAGGACATGTACCGCACCCAGCGCGGGGGGATGATGAACGTGCCGCCCGAGGACGGGCTGCTCTTGCGAGTCCTGACTGAGGCGGCGAACGCCAAGCACGTGGTCGAGATCGGCACGTCGAACGGATACTCCGCGATCTGGTTCTGCTTGGCTTTGCGCGCGACGGGCGGGAAGCTGACGACCTATGAGATCGACGCCAAGCGCGCAGCCCTGGCGCGCGAGAACTTCAAACGGGCCGGCGTGGGCGACATCGTTACCCTAGTCGAGGGCGACGCGCACAAGGAAGTGGCGAAACTGAAAGAGGCGATCGATATCGTTCTCCTTGACGCCGACAAGGAGGGGTACGCGGACCATCTCAAGAAGCTGCTGCCCCTGGTGCGGCCGGGCGGCCTGATTCTGGCCCACAACACGACGAACTCCGGGCCGCAGATGAAAGACTACATCCAGGCAATCACAACGGACCCGAACCTGGAGACCCTGTTCCTGAACCAGGAGGACAGGGGGGTCGGCCTGACGTTGAGAAAACGGTGACGCGCGTCGTCCGCGAGGAGCCTGGAATGCAGGTGGCGCCGAAAAAGGAACTCTCGGTTTTTGACTCGACGTGCATCATCGTGGGCATCATCATCGGCGCCGGGATCTATGAGACCTCGCCCATGGTCGCG
>Ga0315285_10003657_pt1 | contig 15992 bp, 14 predicted proteins | sample YL17G09_36_MG_FD_203698 | JGI IMG/M metagenome (GOLD analysis project Ga0315285, IMG submission 203698) | Sediment microbial communities from Yellowstone Lake, YNP, Wyoming, USA - YL17G09_36 | ecosystem: Environmental > Aquatic > Freshwater > Lake > Sediment | place: USA: Wyoming | collected... | reverse complement strand
GCCCCAAGAGCTCCCTGGACAGCCACGACGCCGTGGGCCGGCCGTGGATACCCTGCCTGCCGGGCACGTGCCCCCGCAAGACGGTGGCCCCCGACGGGGCGGTCGACGTGAGCGACGCCATCATGCCACCCCTGAAGATCAGGGCCAAGATCCTGGACCCCAAGGACGGCGTTGACAACGACGGGGACACCGTGATCGATGGGGACGCTGGCTTCCTCAAAGAGGCCAACAAGAAACTCGACGTCTACACCGGCGGCACCAACCTCTACTACCGCATCATGGTCCCCGCTGACCCAGAGATCCCGCCCTTCGTCAACAACGGCGGCTACGATTGGGACTCCTGGTACTCCCGCATCGAAGACGGCAACGTCAAGTCGCCGGCGGACGCCGATAACGACGGCGTACCGGATGCCGTTGACAACTGCCGCGCGAAGGCCAACCCCAACCAGTACGACCAGGACGGCAACGGGACCCTTGACCCCTGCCCGGCCAGGCCGTACGCCGTCGATCCACTGTGCGGCGACGCCTGCGACGGCGACATCGATGGCGACGGGGTCGCCAACGCCAGCGACCACTGCCAGTACAACCCCGCCATCGATGGCACTCCCGGCGCGGACAGCGACAGCGATGGGACGCCCGACGCCTGCGACCTTGACCCCAGCGACCCCCTGGTCAAGGACCAGGATGCCGACCTGGACGGCGTCAAGGACACCGCCGACAACTGCCCGAGCGTGTCCAACCCCGACCAGAAAGACACCGACGGCGATGGCGCCGGCGACGCCTGCGACGACACGATCTGGAGTGGCGGACCGTTCACCAAGGTCATCGCGCCGCTGTACTCCGACCCCAACCCGACAGGCCTTGCTCAGGGGCCCTACGAGTTCTGGCACATCCTCAACAAGAACGCGGTGCAGGACAAGACCGGGGAATACCCGTACCGCATCGAGTTCTACACCGACAACCGCGGCGAGGGGATGTTCTTCGCCAACGGCGACTTCAACCTGAGCTTCGCTGATTGCCTGAAACAGCAACTCTCCGGCACGCCGGACTGCCTACCGGGCGACGTGGTAGGCACCACCACCATCCAGGTCATCGGCGACTACCCCTACTTCCGCAAGCACACCACCGTCCAGTCCAACCCGGTGGACAAGACCTGGACCTGGGGCGGCTTCAAGACGGTGACGGCCGAGCGGATCGACAACACCCACACGGCCATCATCGCCCACCTCAAGGACCGCGACGGCTACTGCAAGTGGAGTGTCGGTGCTGACCCCACCAAGGCGGGCTCCGTCATCTTCTCGCCCAGCGCGAACGAGGTCCAGCACGAGTGGATCGAGTTCCGCCTGAACAAGGTCCACACCATCCGCGCCATCTCCCCCAACGCCCTCTACACGGGTGATGTGGCGGACCAGCACTCAAAGATCGACCTCGGCATGCCGCTGCGCGAGCTGCTGAAGATCAAAGACCACGTCACCGCCCCGCTGGCCAAGGAGAGGGCCACCGGCCTGGAGGACGGCTTTGCCTTCGATGCCGAACGGTCGGCCGTGGCCCGCGCCGAGGACGTTCGGGTGCTGAACTACTACGGTAAGGCCCGCAGCGTAGACACGAAGTACGTCGACCCGGCTACCCCCGACGAGTGCCAGGCCTGGATCATCCTCGAGCACCCGGCCGACGACCAGCCCGATGTCAGCGTCATCTTCCACGACCCCGAGGGCGAAATCGACCGGCACTGGCCAGAGTCCACCTACCTGTCCATCCTGGTTCCGGGCTGGAACGACTCCTGCTACACCGGCCCCGCGTTGGACGTCAAGGCGGCCCTCACCGACGCCGGCCTCATCGAGGCCGACGGCACCAGCCACGTGCTCGCCGTCTACCGGTTCACCAACGACGCCACCCAGGCCTTCGACCGCTGGTTCCCGGGCCGGCCGGACGTCAGCAACATCACGACCATCAGCCCGTTCGACCAGCTCTTCCTGCTGCTCGACCCAGCGGGCCAGCCCATGAACTGGCTCATGACGGTCGTGGCTGACCCGACGGGCCAGAAGGACACACAGGCCTCGCTCATCCAGAACTGGAACAGTGTGTGCTACGCTGGCACCTCCAAGAGCCCCGACCAGGCGACGGCCAGCATCAACGGCAGCCTCCGGATCATGTACTCGCTGGCCTCCGATCAGACCTGGCGCCGCTACGTTCCCAACCGGGCGGAGCTGACCAACATCGCAACCCTGAACCAGTACACCTCCGTCTTGGTGCTCATGGCCAACGCGGGGACCTGGGTGTTCGATCCGTAGGAACGATAGGCTAGAGAGGCGACCGCCCGTTCCCGCGGTAGCTACCGCGGGAACGGGCGGCAAGCAGCGGCCAATAAAGGAGTGAGGGGAATGAGAAAAACAGGAATCGCAATTTCGATCATCGGGGCTATGGCCTTCGCCGCCCTCCTGGCCTGGGGCCTAACCTTCGGCAGCGGTGCCGTCCAGGCGGACGCAACGGCCACGCCTTCGCCCACCGCCACGCCCACCGCCACGGGCACAGTCGCGCCGACAGGCACAGTCGCGCCGACGAGCACACCAGCTGCTGAGACGTGTGCGCCCGTCATCCCCACCACTTTCAACGGGGCAGTCACGCTGAACGGCGTGCCGGCGCCTGATGGCACCTCCATCAAGGCCGTTGGAAGCGACGGGGTGACGTGGGGGACGGACACCACTTCCGGGGGCAAGTACGTAATGGACGTGCCGGACCACCTGCCGGCCGCCCCACCCTGCTTCCCAGGCGGAAAGGTCACCTTCAGCGCGGACAGCGCGGCCTGCACCCCGCAGGGGGATGCCACCTCGGGCCTGAAGGACCTCGCCCTGGTCTGCGGCCCTGCCGCCACGGCGACTGCAACGGCCACGGCTACGGTCGCGCCGACCGCCACGGCCCCGCCCGCCGCGACGGCCACACCGACGGCCACGCCCGCGGCTCCGCCTCCCACCGGCATGGGCTCCCCCAGCGACGGCGGCGGCTTCCTGTGGTGGCCGCTGGCCCTAGCGGCGGCGGCCCTCGCCAGCGCTGCCGGCCTGTTCACCGCTCGCACGGCACGCCGCTAAGAATCCGTCCTACGGACCTTGGCGACAAGAAACTAGTGTAGGGCAGCCCCCGCGGGGGCTGCCCTACACCGTCTGGGCGGAGATCTGCCGCCGAACCCTCAACGTAGTAGCAACGGGTTCGGCGCTTGCCTCACCCACAGACAGATATGGTATCCTTAAACAGTGATTCGTGAGCTGGCCCTGGGAACCTTACTACTCCTGATGACATCCTCGCTGGGAATAGACGTGGCCCAAGCGCAGCCCTCACCGCCGGCCACCTTCGCCGGAACGGTCAGGGTCGACGGACAGGACGTCCCCGACGGTACTCCCGTGCTTGCCCTGATCAATGGCAAGCTGTGCGGCGAGAGCTCTCGCGAGCCCGGCCAGAAGGGCACCTGGACGGTGGACGAGGACATAGCCGACCTCGGCATCCACGTCGGCGACTCCATCTACATCGTGGACGTGGCAAGCGATAGCCAGACCCCGGGCTGCGGCACCGAAGGGGCCATCGTAACCTTCCAGGTGGCCGGCCAGCCCGTCCGCGAGAATGGCCTCTGGAAGGCCGGCTTTAATCCCTTGAGCCTCACGGTCGGACAAGCGCCAGCGCCCGCCGCCACGCCCCAGGGACAGGCGCCTGCCGTGTCTCAAGAAGCGTCGGGCGACGACTTCCCCTGGTGGCCCGCCGCCGCGGGTGCTAGCGCAGCGGTAGTCATCATCGGCCTGCTAGCAGCCGCGTGGCGCCGAAGGGCCACAGACAGGAGGCAGGCGTGACCTCCTCCAGGCGCATCGGCACGGCCTTCCACTGGCGACGGCTGTTCCTGGCCGCCCTCTTGCTGGTCGCCTCGCTGAGTCTGCTGGCCGCCGGCATCAGCGGCTTGCTCCTCACCCACGACGATCAGCCCAAGCTCACCAACGTCGGCTCCCTTGAGCCCACCGGCACGCCCGCCACCCCCGCCTTCACGCCACCCCCCAGTAGTGCCGCCATCGCTCGCCTGATCATCGATAAGATCGGCGTCGACGCTCAGGTCGTAACCTTGGGCCTGGACGAGAACGGCATCCCAATGGTGCCCGACAACCCTTACGACGTGGCCTGGTACGACTGGAGCAGCAGGCCCGGCTCGGGCAGCAACGCCGTCTTCGCCGGCCACTTCGACTGGACCGTCAACGGCCAGCCCGTGGCAGGCGTGTTCTATTCCCTGGCCGATCTGAGTGTGGGCGACATCATTGAGGTCAACCTGGCGGATGGTATCGACTACAAGTACAAGGTCATCGGTAACCTGGCTATCCCTGACAAGGACCCCCAGGCCATGCAGGTCATGGCCGCCACCCCTTCCGACATGATTACCCTACTCACTTGCGGCGGAGTCTGGACTTCCGACCCCAGCAACCCGCTCGGCGGCAGCTATGACCATCGTCAAGTGGTGCGGGCGGAGCTGATCCCGGAGGAGCCAGCGCCGCCGCCAGACCAAGGACACATGACAGAATCACGGCAGGAAGGCAGGCAGGGTTGAGCTTCCTTCGCGCTCTCTTCCAGCGAATCGGCGCTCCTTTGCGCTGGCGACAGCGACGGTTGCTCCTGGCCGCCGTCCTGCTGGTCGCTTCCCTGGTGCTGCTGAGCGCCGGCCTCGCCGGCCTGCTGCTGGCCAAGGAGAGCAGTCCACCCGTCACCCACGTCGGTACCCTCAACCCGGCTCGCAACGGCCTGGACACACCCACCGCCAGTCCCATCGCCACCCCTCTCCCCAGCAGCGCACCCATCGCCCGCATGATCATCGAAAAGATTGGCATCGACGCGGCCGTGGTGACCCTGGGCCTGGACGAGAATAACGTGCCCCGCGTGCCCACCAACCCCGACGAGGTCGTCTGGTACGACTGGAGCATGCGGCCCGGCTGGGGCAGCAACGCCGTTTTTTCCGGCCACGTGGACTGGACCGTCAACGGCGTGCCAGTAACCGGCGTCTTCTATGACCTGCGCAAGGTGGAAGTAGGGGACACGATCAAGGTCAGGCTTGCCGACAACACCGAGTATCAGTACAAGGTCATCGGCAATGTGGCTATCGCCTACGACGACCCGCAGGCCTTGGAGGTCATGGGCGCCACCCCTTCCGAGATGATTACGATCATCACCTGCGGCGGCACCTGGGTGCCCGAGCGGGGCAACCCCATCGGCGGCAACTACACCCACCGCCAGATCGTGCGGGCGGAGCTCATCCGCCCGGATTCGGCCGTGCCCGCGAGCCGGCCAAGCCGGCACGAGCGCGATATACCCTAGGCGGGCAGCGTCAGCACCACCGGGCGCCCCGCCAGAATCCAGACCGTCTGGCCAGCGCGCACCTCCGTCAGGGTATTCACCCGCGGTATGCCGACTCGGGGCAAGTAGCGGCGCCAGACTCCACTACCCTGATCCCAAGCATAGATCGCTAGCAGACGGCCGTCGTCCACCGGCAGGACTTCCGCCACCCTTCTTGCCTGTCCCGCCATCTCCAGCCGATTCCAGCCGACCTCTAGCTCCCGGACTCGAGTAGTGTCGGCCGCGTCGATCTCATCGGTGCGGATAGGCGGCGCCAGGCCGAACTGGCGGCCCGTTTCCGTAGCCGCAGGCGGCACCGTCTCCGTGGGCGGCGCCGTCTCTGTGGGAGCCATCGCTGGTGTCTCCGTGGGCGGCGGCGGTGGCGTCGCGGTGGGCAACGGTGGGGTCTCCGTAGGCGGCGGTGGCGTCGCGGTGGGCAACGGTGGGGTCTCCGTAGGCGGCGGTGGCGTCGCGGTGGGCGACGGTGGGGTCTCCGTGGGTGGCGGCGGCGTAGCGGTGGGAGGCGGTTGACCGCTGTCGTCGAAGCCGCCCATGTCCAGCGTCCAGTACCAGCCGTAGGTGGAATCTTGGTTAAAGACTGCGGCTATGCCCGCCACCCGGTAGTTGGGGTTCAGCATGTTCGCGTTGTGGCCGGGCGAGTTGCGCCAGAGCTCAAACGTCTGACTGCCGCTCGAACTCCCTGCCGCCAAGTTCTCGCCGCACCAGGTATTGTACGCTTCGCAATCGTATCCGAAGGTCGCCATGCGCTGGAAGGGGTTCCGCCCCAGGGAATCCGTATGGCTGAAGTAGTCGTTATCGCCCAGATCCTGGCTCATCCAGCGAGCCGACGCGGTCAACGTGGCCGAGGCGTTGAGGGGAGTGAGGCTGTTTTCGATACGGTAGCCGTTAACGTAATCCAGGAGAGCCTGCTCCTCGCCCGAGAGGAGTGGCACCTGCCCGGCGACCCGCGTGGGCGCCGTCGCCAGGAGAAGGAGGAGGCCAGTTGCCATAAGCAGAACGACGATCGCCGGGCGCCATGGTCGAACTGCCCTGCCGGAAGAAGTTGTCATAACGCCTTGACAAGGTGTGGTATAATTTGCATAGCGTTAGGGCCCGTACCCCGGGTCCGACGTGCTCGGGGCGGGGAGTTGGTTGTCCAGGCCGGCACTCCCCGTCCTCTGCTTTCCATAAGAATAGACGAATGCCCCTGCCCTACCGTTACACCCCTCCGACCGTCAGAACTGACATAATGCGGTGAGCACGATGCCCATGGATGTGCTGGCCCGCATCGCCGAAGCCCGCGGCCTGATCCTCGACGACCGCCAGCTCTGGCAGTTCGAGGAGTACTATCGCCTCCTCATCGCCGCCAACCAGCGGGTCAACCTGACCAGCGTCACCGCCTACGACGACGTACAGCGACGCCACTTCGGCGAATCCCTGGCTGTGGCCGCTGCCCTCTATCAGGCGGGCGTCCTCCAGCCCGGCCAGGCGGCGCGTGCCATCGACCTAGGCGCCGGCGCCGGCTTCCCTGGCCTGCCCATCAAGATCGCCCACCCTGTCCTGCGGCTCACCCTCCTGGAATCCGCTCACAAGAAGACACGCTTCCTGGAGGAAGTGGTGGAGCGACTGGCCCTAGCGGACGTGTCGGTGGTCGCCGTCCGGGCGGAGAGCGCAGCCCACCAAGCCGTCCACCGCGAAGCGTACGACCTTGCCCTGGCGCGGGCGCTGGCCCCCCTGCCGGTGCTAGCGGAGCTTGCCCTGCCCTTCTTGCGCCTCGGCGGCGTCCTGGCGGCCCCCAAGGGGAGCCGCGTCGCCCAAGAGGTGGCCGCGGCCGCGCTTGCCCTGCGAACCTGCGGCGGCCACCTCCTCTCCACCGAACGCCTCCCCGATTCGCCGCTAGCCCTGGTTCTGGTAGAGAAGACCGCCCCCACCCCCTCCACCTACCCTCGCCGTCCCGGCATCCCCGCCAAACGCCCACTACAGTAAGCCGTGAAGATTTTAGGGCGCAAAATAATCCACTAGAGCGCATAAACCCCTAGACAAAAACGGCGGGATGCCTTATAAAGACAGAGAGTCCTTGCTGAATGTGCGAGGACGAGTCTTAGTGCTCGCCTCGAACAGTTTCGCTTCAAAGAGGAGGGAAGGATGGAGTTTCAAGGCGCTAGTTTCCAGAACCTGCCCAGTTGGTTGCTGCGGCTGGCCAGACTAGATCTGACCGTTTTCGACGACGTGAAGGATGACGCCTCAGCGACGGTGCCGACCCTACTGGTGGCGGTGGTCGCTAGCTTCCTGTCCGGTCTCGGCTCCTGGCTGTGGTGGACCTTTCAAGACTTCCCCAAGGGGGGCGAAGTCTTCGTCAAGTCCTTCATCGTGGGAGGCATCCTCCAGGTGGGCGTGTGGTTCCTCTGGGTCTACATCGTCGCCATGATCCTTTCCCGCGGCCTAGGCGTCGCCGCCGACTTGAATCGGATCATACGGACGATGGGGCTGGCCTTCGCTCCCATGGCTATCGCCGTGCTCATGTTGATCTCTTTTCTCACTGTTCCTTTCGGCGTCATAGCCGTGGGTGCCACTGTCGTCCTGAGCTACGTGGCCATCCAAGCCGCGACCGATGCTCAGCCGCAGCAGGTCATGCTGGCCAACATCAGCGGCTTTGTCATCTTCGCCGTCATCCTCGGCATCCTGGCCAACATCAGCAGGGTCTACGATACTGGCGGCCTAGCGCCGGGCCTCTTCTTCTTCAGCCTTAACCCCTAGAGGCAGCCGCCGCCATTCGCTGGCCCATCGGCCAGCCAGCCGCTAATATGATGGGAGACCTGCCGACGGTAGGTCTCCTATTGTTATGGGCGGCCTTGCTCGTCCGAACCCAGGAACCCGAAGGTGAACCCTGCCCTATCGTCCGCCGAGGCACGGGCCTACCAGGCCAACATCTGGAAGTTCTACCTCCACACCTTCCTGCTCAACCTCCAACTCTGGTGGCCCATCTGGATCATCTATCTCCAGGAGGAGCGTGGCCTGTCCCTGGGGCAAGTGACGGTGCTGGAAGTCCCCTTCTTGCTCAGCATCGTCGTCCTTCAGATCCCTGCCGCCGCCCTCGCCGACCGCTGGGGCCGCCGCACCAACCTGGCCCTGGGGGCGCTGCTATCGGCCGCGGCGATCACCATCTTCGGCCTGGCGGAGACGTATCAGGTGCTTCTCCTCTCCTACCTGATCTGGGGCGTCGCCGCCGCCCTCCTGACAGGCGCCGATTCGGCCTTCCTCTACGATAACCTGAAGGCCCTGGGCCGCGAGAGCGAGTACCAGAGGATCTACGGCGGGGCTTGGGCCGTCATCTCGGCGGCGGGCCTGGCGGGCACCCTGGCCGGCGCGCCGCTGGCCGCTGCCACCAGCCTGTCCTTCCCCATCGTCCTCAGCGGCGGCATCGCCAGCCTGGGCTGCCTGGCCGCCCTCACCTTCACCGAGCCCCAGCCTTCTCGCCGCGAGGAGGCCCGCCTCCCCTACCGCCAGGTCATACGGGAGAGTATCCGCCTGGCCCTCCTCCGGCCGACGGTGCGCTACGCCATCCTCTTCTTCGGTGTGATGACCATCGGCGGCGTCGCGCCCGTGTTCTTCTTTCAGCCCTTCCTAATGCGCCACCACATCGACTTGGCCCAGGTGGGCTTCTGGCAGACGCCGATGCGCCTTATGGGCATCGTGGGCGCCCTGGTCGCCTACCGCGTCGTCTCCTCGCTGGGCGAAAGGGGAACCTTCTTCCTCCTGCCTCTCGCCCTGGTAGCCAGCTACGCCCTTCTGGGCGGCTGGGACTCGGTCTACGCCCAGGTCTCCTTCCCGGTGATGAACCTGGCAGCCGTCATGGCCCGGCCGGTGGTCACCGACTACCTGAACCGCCGCGTGCCCACCAGCCAGCGGGCCACTGTCCTATCTCTCACCAACCTTGTCTACTGCCTGATCCTCATACCGCTGGCCCCCATCGCGGGCATCATCGCCGACAAGGTGTCGCTGGCGGCGGCGTTTTGGACAGGCGCAGCGCTGATCCTGGCGGGGATGGCCATTTTGCCCTTGTGGTGGCGGGCGATGGTCAAAGAGGAACTTCCCACCCAGGAGGCGGTGCCGGCGGTCTAGGCCACCGCCCTCTGCGCCCGCAGCTCTTCGATCTGCTGGGGCGAGTACCCCAGGTCGCGCAGGACCTCGTCGGTGTGCTGCCCACGACGGGGCGAGAGGCTGCGCACCGACCCCGGCGTCTCCGATAGCTTCGCCCCGATGCCCACCTGCCGCACCTTGCCCAAACTGGGGTGCTCCAGCTCCACCACCATCTGCCGGGCCTGCACGTGCGGGTCCTGGAACACCTCGTCCAGGCTGTAGACAGGCCCCACACAGATATCGAACTGGCTCAGGTATTCGAACCATTCGTCGCGCGCCCTGGCCTTGAAGGCGCCCCGGAAGAACTCGAACATCTCTGGGAACTTAGCCGCCGTCATCTGGTGAGGGATGAATTGCTCGCAGCCCATGGCCCGGCAGAGCGCCTCCCAGAACCAGGGCTCCAGGCACCCGATGCTCAGCCAGCGGCCATCGGAGGTCTCGTAGACGTGATAGAAGGGGGCGGCGCCGTTCAGGAAGCTCTGCCCCGGCTTGGGCACCGACCCCGAGCCGAAGTACTGGCTGATGACGCCCGCCAGCAGGGAGATGACGCCGTCGGTCATGGCCATGTCCACGCACTGGCCGCGCCCCGTGCGCTCGCGGGCGATGATGGCCACCAGGATGCCGAAGGCCGCGTAGAGACCGCCGCCGGCGAAGTCGCCGAGAATGTTCAAAGGGATGGCCGGCGGCGTGCCCGGCCAGCCGATCATCCCCAAAGCCCCACCGATGGCGATGTAGTTGATGTCGTGGCCCACCAGGCCGGCATAGGGGCCGTCCTGCCCGTAGCCGGAGAGGGAGCAGTAGACCAGGCGCGGGTTCATGCGGCTCAGGGTCTCGTAGTCCACGCCCAGGCGCTTCACCACGCCGGGTCGGAAGCCCTCCAGCACGACATCCGCCCGCTCCGCCAGGCGGTAGAACACCTGACGCGCATCCTCGACCTTCAGGTTGAGGGCGATGCTGCGCTTGTTGCGGCTCAGGGCGTTGAAGGCCATGACCCGCTCGCTGACGTCCCGATCGAGCAGGCGGCGGGCCGCCGAGCCTGTCAGACGGCCGCCGGTGTCCAGAGGTTCCTCCACCAGGAGGACGTCGGCCCCCAGGTCGGCCAGGAGCATCGAGCAATAGGGGCCGGGGGCCAGGCGAGACAGATCGAGGACGCGGATTCCCTCCAGGGGCAGCATGGGCGGCGCCTCCCTTCTTGGCGGATTCAGGGGCATAATCGCCTGGGTACCAGGCTGTGTCAAGGACGATAGCCCTTCCTTCCCTTGCCTCGTGCCCGCCTTTTTGCTAACATACGTGCACAGAGTGGGGCTGTAGTTCAGAGGGAGAACGTTTGTCTGGCAGACAAAAGGTCGGGGGTTCGAGTCCCCCCAGCTCCACCATTCTTTTTTTGTTTCCGACAGCGGCGGAGCAGGTAAAGGCGAGGAACGGGAGTAGTAGGCGCCGCCACTCAGAGAGCTGACAGCCGGTGCAAGTCAGCGCCAGGCGCCGAACTCGCCCGGGAGCAGCGCCGGTGAAGCGAAGGTAGCCGGCGACGGGTAGCGCCCGTTACAGCGCCCCCGAGAGTCTCCCCGCCTGGGGCGGGGAGGAACCAGGGTGGTACCGCGGAGAGGCCCTCCGTCCCTGTGGACGGAGGGCCTTGGACATGACGTAGACAATGCCAATTGACGATCAGCTAGCCATCGTGGGGCGGCTGGCCCTCGCCGCCCTCCTCGGCGCCCTCATGGGCCTGGAGAGAGAGATACGCGGCTACCCCGCCGGCGTGCGCACCATCGCGCTGGTGGCCATGGGCTCGGCCCTGTTCACCGAGATCTCCAGCATCACGGGCGAGGAGGACCGTATTGCCGCCGGCATTGTCACCGGCATCGGCTTCCTGGGCGCCGGCGTCATCTTCCGCGAAGGCTACACCGTGCGCGGCATCACCACCGCCGCCACCATCTGGAGCGCCGCCGCCGTCGGTATGGCCGTGGGCCGCGAGCTGTACCTGGTGGCCGGCTTGGGCTCCATCCTCGTGTTCATCCTGCTGGAGGCGCGGCCGGTAGTCCGTCGCATGGACGATCTCGTACGCGGACGCCTGGGCGAGGCTGTCGCCCACGAAGAGCAGAACGAAGACCGAGGCCACGATGACTGACACCTACAACCCGTTGGAGATCGAGGGCCGCTGGCAGAACAAGTGGGACACCGATGGCCTCTACCGCGCGCCGGATGAGGACCCCCGCCCCAAGTGGTACTTCCTCACTATGCTCCCCTACACCTCCGGCGACCTCCACATCGGCCACTGGTTCGCCATGGCCCCCTCCGACGTGGCCGCCCGCTTCCAGCGCCTGCGGGGCTACAACGTCCTCTTCCCCATGGGCTTCGACGCCTTCGGCCTGCCCGCCGAGAACGCCGCCATCCGTCAGAACATTCACCCCTACAAGTGGACCATGGATGGCGTCCAGCGGATGCGCCAGCAGCTGAAGACCATGGGTGCCATGTTCGACTGGTCGCGCCAGGCCATCACCAGCGACCCCGAATACTATCGCTGGACCCAGTGGTGGTTCCTCAAGTTCTACGAGAAAGACCTGGCCTATCGCGCCAAGGCGCCCGCCAACTGGTGCCCATCCTGCCAGACGGTGCTGGCCAACGAGCAGGTGCTCCCCTCCGGCGACTGCGAGCGCTGCGGCACCCCCGTCACCCGCCGCGACTTGGAGCAGTGGTTCTTCCGTATCACCCGCTACGCCGATGAGCTCCTAGACCACAGCCAGATCCAGTGGCCCGAGCGGGTGGTGAACATGCAGAAGAACTGGATCGGCAAGAGCCACGGCGTGGAGCTCGTCTTCGGCCTGGACGCGCCGGGCGTTGAGGAGAAGGAGATACGCGTCTTCACCACCCGCCCGGACACCATCTACGGCGTCACCTTCATGGTGCTGGCCCCCGAGCATCCGCTGGTAGCCAAGCTCACCGCCGCCGACCGTCGGGACGAGGTGGAGGCCTACGTCCAGCAAGCCCGCCGCCTCTCGGAGATCCAGCGCCTCTCCACCGAGAAGGAGAAGACGGGCATATTCATCGGCGCCTACTGCCAGAACCTCCTCTCCGGCCGCGATGTCCCCATCTGGATCGCCGATTACGTCCTCCTGACCTACGGCACCGGCGCCGTCATGGGCGTCCCCGCCCATGACCAGCGCGACTTTGAATTCGCCAAGGAGAACGGCCTCGACATCATCACCGTCATCGCACCGCCCGCCTGGCGGGGCGAAGAGCTCACCGAGGCCTACGTCGACCCCGGCACCATGGTCAACTCTGGCCCCTTCGACGCTCTCCCCAGCGACCAGGGCTACGAGGCTGTCGCGGATTATGTCGAATCGAAGGGCTGGGGCGGTCGCAAGGTTACCTATCGCCTGCGCGACTGGCTCATCTCTCGCCAGCGCTACTGGGGTTGCCCTATCCCCATCGTCTACTGCCAGCGCTGCGGCACCGTCCCCGTGCCCGAAGACCAGCTCCCCGTCCTTTTGCCCGAGGACGCCGAGTTCAAGCCCACCGGCGAGTCCCCCCTGGCCCGCCACCAGCGCTTCCTCCACACCACCTGCCCCCGCTGCGGCGAGCCCGCCCGTCGCGAGACGGACACCATGGACACCTTCATGGACTCCAACTGGTACTTCATCCGCTACCTGAGCCCGCACTTCGATGCGGGGCCGGTGGACCCCCGCCTGGCCCGCAAGTGGCTGCCCGTGGACCAGTACACCGGCGGCGCCGAGCACGCCGTCATGCACCTCCTCTACGCTCGCTTCTTCTGGAAGGTGGCCCGCGACCTGGGCTACGTCCCCGGCGACGAACCCTTCCTACGGCTGTTCAACCAGGGGCACATCATCGCTGGCAAAGCCAAGATGAGCAAATCGCGCGGCAACGTCGTCACCCCCGACGAATACGTCAGCAGGCTGGGGGCCGACACCGTGCGCTGCTACCTGATGTTCATGGGCCCCTGGGAGCAAGGCGGCGAGTGGGACGATTCCGGCATCTTCGGCATCCACCGCTGGCTGAACCGTGTCTGGAACCTGGTCCTGACTCCACCCCGCACCGACGGCGCGGACTCCGAATCGGCCCGCCAGATCCGCCACCTGACCCATAAGACCATCCGCCGCGTCACCGAGGACATGGAGCGCTTCCGCTTCAACACCATGCTCGCTGCCCTGATGGAGTTCTCCAACGGCCTGGCCAAGGCCAAGGAGGGCGCGGTCGACGCCGCAGCCTGGCAGGAAGCCATTGAGACGCTCGTCCTCCTCCTGGCGCCCTCGGCGCCCCACCTCGCGGAGGAGTTGTGGGCCCGCCTGGGCAAGCCCTACAGCATCCACCAGCCCGCCTCAGGCGGGTGGCCGCGCTGGGACGAAGAACTGGCGAAGGAGGAGGAGATAACGCTGGTGGTGCAGGTGAACGGGAAGGTCCGCGATCGCCTTCAGGTGCCGGCGGACATCGCCGAGGAGCGAGCCAAGGAGCTGGCCCTGGCCAGCCAGCGGGTGCGCGCCCACATCGATAACAAGCAGGTCCAGCGGGTCATCTACGTGCCGGGCAAGCTGGTGAACGTGGTGGTGCGGTAGGGCCTAGCGCCGTCGCTCTTCCATCGTCTCGATGGCCTTGCGGACGGCGTTCAAGAAGTTATTGAGCTGCGTCTCCAGCCGGCGCAGGGTCTGGAGAGCATAGAGATCGGCCTCCTCCACCTCCTGATCGGCGGCCGACTGCGCCTCGTCCAAGCGCTCGCGGGCCTGGGCCTCGGCGTCGCGCACCAGGTTCTGGGCCCGGTTCTCCGCCTCGCGCACCATCTCCCGCGCCCTCTCCTCCGCCTCCTTCACCACCGATTCCGTCTTCAGGCGCTCCTCCACCTCGGCCTGCGCCTTAGCGATGATGCGGGCTGCCTCCTCCTGGGCCTCGGCCAGCACCTCCTCCCGCCGCTGGATGATCTCCCGCGACTGGCGAACGTCGGCGGGCAGGGTCACCCGCAGGCGGTCGATGAGGTCCAGCAGGCGCTGGCGGTGAACCACCACGCCGCTGCCCATCGGCACGCGCGTCCCCTGGGCCACCAGCTCCTCCAGCCGGTCGATGAGGTAGACGATGTCCATGGGCTCTGCGGCCAAGGCAACCCCCCTAGCGCCCGAAACGGCGGCGTAGCGCCTGCGCCACGTGGGGCGGCACCAGATCGCTCACGTCGTAGCCCAGGCTGGCCACCTCGCGGATGCGGCGGCCGCTCACGAACAGGTGCCCCAGGCTGGCCATTAGGTAAACCGACTCCACCTCCGGCGCCATCTTCTTGTTCATCAGAGCCATGTCGAACTCCGTCTCGAAGTCGGTGACGGCCCGGATGCCTCGCACCAGCACGCTCGCCTTCTCCTGCCGGGCGAAGTCCACCACCAGCCCGGTGAACGGCTTTACCGAGACGTTAGGCAGGTCCTTCACCGCCTCCTTGAACATGGCCACCCGCTCCTCCACCGGGAACAGAGCCTCCGACTGATCGTACACAGCAACCACCAGCTGCGTGAACATGGAGGCGGCCCGCTGCGCGATGTCCAGATGGCCATAGGTCACGGGGTCGAAGCGGCCGGGATAGACAGCCACGCCCAAGGTAGCCCTCCTATCGATAGATGGATACGCCCGTATCTCCGTGGCGGCGGCGCGCCGCCAGCTCTAGCGAACCGAACTCGTCCGGCGGGGGGCGACGCCAGGCATGCTCCAGGACTAGCGTGCTGCCCGGCCCCACCAGCGGCGACGTCGCCAGGCGCTTCTCCACCGCCAACGCCGACTCGTCTTCGTAGGGTGGGTCGATGAGCACCAGGCCGTAAGGCCCCTCGAGACGCTCGAGAGCCCGCTCCACCGGCAGGCAGAGGACCCGCGCCCGCTCCTGAAAGCCGGCCAGCGCCAGGTTCTCGCGGATGGTGGCGCAGGCAGCGCGGTCGCGGTCCACCAGGTCGCACCAGGCGGCTCCCCGGCTTAGGGCCTCGATGCCTAGAGCACCGCTGCCGGCGTAAAGGTCCAGCACGCGCGAGAGGTCGGCCCCCAGCGAGGCCAGCATATCGAAGATGGCCCCGCGCACCAGGTCGGAGGTCGGCCGCAGATGACGAACGGGCGGACTCTTCAGACGCAGCCCCTTGGCCTGGCCAGCGATGACGCGCATCGTGAAAGCCGTCGCCCCCTTACGGCGTGGCCGTCGGCGTCGCCGCCGTAGGGGTGGCCGTCGCCGCAGGCGTGCCGGTGGCCACCGGCGTGGCCGTCACCGTCGGCCCGACAGTAGTCGCCGTCGGGGTGTGCGTCGCCACCACCGTCGTCGTGGGCGTGGCGGTGGCTTCCGGCGTAGCGGTCTCTGCAACCGTTGGCTCCGGCGTGGCGGTCGGGGTGGGAGTCGGTGTCGCCTTCACTTCCAGGCTCAGGTGGCGTCCCACCCGGCTAGCGCCATCGCTGACCACCAGAGAGATGTCGTAGGTCCCCCCTTCATCGGGGGCGACCCAGGTAGCGGCGCCGCCGGTGCCAGCGGCCTC
>Ga0315285_10003656_pt1 | contig 15992 bp, 9 predicted proteins | sample YL17G09_36_MG_FD_203698 | JGI IMG/M metagenome (GOLD analysis project Ga0315285, IMG submission 203698) | Sediment microbial communities from Yellowstone Lake, YNP, Wyoming, USA - YL17G09_36 | ecosystem: Environmental > Aquatic > Freshwater > Lake > Sediment | place: USA: Wyoming | collected... | reverse complement strand
CGCTGCGCAGGCAGGCCGCTCCGTCGTGGGCGGTCCGCACCACGAATCCCTCCCTGGTCAGCGCGTCCTGGATCAACCCGACCATCGGAGGATGATCGTCAACCACTAGCACGCGTTCCGCCATGCGCTGCCCTCCGCGCTGTTCCTCTGCCCGATAGGCACCGAGTATCTAAGTGAGGAGGCGGGCGCGAAGCCCAAGGCGGCTCCCCTCCCCTATCTGCGTTATTCCAGCCTTGCGCCTGCCTTTACCATACCGCCTGCCAGCGGGCGCCTCCAGTACCCGAAAGGGACGGCAGGCCGGGCTGCTAGGCCCTTCCGGCGCAGCCTTCCGCGGCGCTTTCCGCACCGCAGGAGCTCCCAATACGGTGGCGAGAGGACGGCTGGGCGAGGCAGAGAATGAGCCACGACGACATGCCCACGTGCGTTGGCCTGCTTGTATGAGACCCCACGCCCGACGAGCGGGACCGCTCGCGTCGGCGTGGGGTGTGCTTCGCGACGCCCTCAACCCGGCCGGCTATCGCGCGGTCGCCTCCCACGCCAAGTACCCTGTGGGCGCGGTGCTGGTGTCCTATGCCCTGCTCAGCTTCGGCCTGACGGCTACGCTGAGCCAGCTGCTCGGCTCTCGGCGCTTCGGCGAATTCGCGGTGGTGGTGACGATCGCCGGCATCTTCCGTTTGCTCGCGAGTTTCTCTGTTGAGAGTGGTGTGCCCAAGTTCATCGCTGAGTCGGCGCAATCCAGCCAGGGCGAGATGAGAGCATACTACGCGGCTGGGCTGGCGACGCGCGTGACCGGCGGCATGATCTCGCTGCTCCTCGCTGTGACATTGGCCCGCTGGGTGGCGGCGCGCTACGGGGTCCCGCACCTTTCCGGTTCGGTTGTTGCGTGCGCGCTCTATCTCTGTGTGCTGTCTCCGATCGCCTCGTTCTTCCTCGCTTGCATCCAGGGCCGCGAGCAGCCGCAGCGGTGGTCCACCGCGACGCTGGTGAACGCCGCTCTCGTTTTCCCGGCGGGAGTGATCGGCGCGGTTGGATTCCCGCGCTGGGGGTTGCAGGGGCTTTTCCTGTGCATTGCCGCGGGCTGGCTGGCGGCGGCCCTGTCGTCAACTCTGTTCGCCCGCAGAGCGATGGGGTACACCTGGGCTCTGGCAGATCGGCGCCACCTCAGCGTGCTAGTGCCTTTTCTGCTCCCGCTGTGGGTCGGCGAGCTGATCTCCATCGGGACCCATATCATCCTCAAGTCGTACCTCGCCCTGACATCAGGCCCGGTGTCGGTGGGTCAGTTCGAGATCGCCATCGCGCTGCTCTTCCAGGTCGGTACGTTGTACCAAGCGATCATGATCGTGTTCCTGCCGACCTGGGCGCGGCTGTACGCCACCCAGCAGGGCGCAACTCTACTGGAGTCGTTCTCCAGGACGCGCGGCGTCGTCGTGGGCATGGCATCAGTCTTCGGGCTGACCCTCGCGCTGGCGGGCCAGTGGATAGTTCCCCTCATTTTCGGACACGATCAGGTAGGCGCGGTCCCGGCCGTTCGGGTGATGGGCCTGGTAATGCCGCTGACCTTCCTGAGCTGGGTGACGCTGTCCACTTACGTGATCTCGAACCGGACTGCTGTCTCGGCTCGCGCGAACATCCTCTGGTTCGTCATCGTCGTGCCCGCCGGGCTGCTTCTCATCCCGAGGCTGGGATCGCTCGGTGGCTCGGTCGCCTTCCTGATCGGCTACATCGCGTTCAACTGGTACGTGTTGACTCGGGCGCGGCCGTTCTTCGCGAGGCTACACGGATGGGCGGACCACGCGACAGGCTCGTGGGCCTCCAGCCTACGGTAGGAACGCCCGCGCAATGTAGGCGGCCATCTGGTCGCGAGTGACGGTGGCGGTCGGCCGGTAGCGGCCGTCGTCATAGCCCTCAACGACGTGGTGCTCGAGACACGCCTGGATGGCGGTTCCCGCCCAGAAGCCGGCAGGCACGTCGGGGAAGAGCTCGGGCGCGGTGGCCATGTCGTCCGTGATGCTGACCCATCCCATCGCTCGCGCGACATACACCGCCATCTGCCCGCGGTCCACTTCGCGTTCCGGCCGGTAGAGACCGTCGCCATAGCCCTGGACCACACCATGAGCGACCGCATAGTCAATGTACTTGTAGGCCCAATGCCCGAGCGGTACGTCGGCGAACGTCGGTGCGCCGCTGCCGGCCGGGACGTTCTCATCGCCCCCGGCCATCGCTCGGGAGACGAAGACGGCCATCTGATCGCGAGTCACCGGATCGTCCGGATGATACAGGCCGTCGCGGTAGCCGTGGACGATGCCAGCGTCCACGCAGTCGCCAATCTCATGGAAGGCCCAGTGATCATAGGCCACGTCGGGAAAGACGTGGGTCTCGATGAGGGTCGCCAGCTCCTGGCGCGCGGCGAAGTAGGCCTGAGGATCGCGATCCCAGTCGGTGAAGGAGATCGCGACGCTGTCCACGATCGGGTCAACCGCGTCCTTTCCGGCGCGCTTGGCGGCAAGGGCCATGTAGTCGAAGTCCTCCATCGCCTCCCGGATGAGCTTGAGGCGGATGGAGGGAGCGGGGCCGTCAATGCCGACATCGGCGCCGGGGTAGAGCAAGATCCCCTCGCCCCAGAAGTGCAAGCCGGAGGGATTGTAGTCCGGGGCGGTCCATACGTCGGCGATGTTGTCCCAGTAGACCGTTGACCAGTAGAGGAAGCCCTTGATGTCGTAGTGCCAGCTCGTCCAGAAGGGCGCCCGGTAGACGATGGGGGGAAAGTCAATCTCCCAGAACGGGTTGCGCTCGTCCATCTGGCACAGCGCGGTGTAGCTCCAGATCTCCTCACCGAGCGCCTGGCGCTGGCGGGCGGTGGTCTCGTCGTAGAGCCCCCAGAGCGGGCACCAGATGTCCACGGAGCCGTAGAGGTCGCCCCAAGCCGGGTCCTGGGTGAGCGTCTGCTCGGTGGCGAGGCGCTTGATGCCGGGGGCGTACTGCTCGATCAGAGCCGCCTGCTCTCGCACCAACGCGTAGTCCTCCGCGGTGTTCGGCTCATCCTTCATGTAGACACTCGCCAGGTCGCCCCAGCCGTGTTCCTGTAAGTAGCCGTCGAGGTTGTGGAGGTACGGCAGACACTGGTCGAGGCAGCCGTCATACCAGAACGGCACTGAGAGTACGTTGACGTGCTTCTCCTCAATCATGGTGCGGAGACGCTCGAAGGTGTAGGTGTCGTCCAGGCCGCCTTGCGGGGTCCGGTCGGGCCAGATGCGCCCCACGTCGCTCGGGATGCAGCGATGCGCGAGAAGGGCGTCTATGTACAGGTCGCGCACCCGGTCGAACTCGGCTGATTGTGGGTCGAGGCCGAGGAACCCGGCGAGCCCCCATGTCCCGAACCATGACCGCATGGCGATGGCATCGGGAAGGCGGAAGTCGGATACGGTGAGCGTGACGGCGACCTGGGCGAAGAGCTCCCCGTCAGCGGTGACAGTCACCACACCCTGGTAATCGCCTTGCGCGGCCTCGGGCGGGACGTAGACGTCCGCCCACACCCCCTGGTTGCAGTCCGGCTCCACGTTGAACGGCGCCGCGTCGAAGCGAGCCCCAATGATATCCTGGCCAGTGGCCGGATCCGCGAATGCTATCAACGCGTCAGGATACCAGCCGGGGTCAGCAGTGGACCGGTAGCTCGGTGGAGAGATGTTGATGTAGTGCTCTCGGAACAAGCGGATTCTGTCCGCTGGTATCTCCCCCGCCGGGCCGGTGAGAGCGGAGACCACGACCATCACGTTAGCTAGCGGCTGATCGGTCGCCGTGACAATGATGCGGAAGGATTCGTACTCGTTGCGAGCCGCGGTCATGTGGACCGAGCCGCCGGTGCGCGGTGGGGTGGTCTTGAGGACGCGCTCCCAGGGCGATGCTGCCCACACTTCGATGGTGGCCGGTTGGCCGAACGCAAGCCCGGTAGTCAAGGTAAGGAGCAAGGTACAGCCGAGCAGCCGACCCATCCTCATCTTGCCATCCCTTATGCCAGCCGCTGCCTGGCCGACAGACACCGCGGCTGCAGGCTGAAGCCTGCGGTACCCGGCTGGAGAAGCTTCCGGGTAGGGACAGGCTTCAGCCTGTCCGGTGACGGCGACGGTTCGATGATAGACCCGGAGGCAGACCGCGGTCAAGGATTAGGGCAGGCGGGTTGGTGGCGGGGTCCGTGGACCCCGCCCCGCCAGCGCAGGCTTACCGAAGCTTGCGCCCAAGCTCGCACGCCCCTCGACAACCGAGGGGCGTGCTTGCTCAAGACTGGTGATCGTGGCGTCGTCTCACCGTCTCATTATCACAGGCGGCCTGACCATCGCGATCAGCGGTTTGGCGGTGTTGATCACATAGCCCAACTGGGCGTAGGTGCGCATGTAGTCATAGCTCATGAAGAGATACCCAGCGTGGCCCCGACCCGAACCCCAGGAGTTCTTCACGATGAAGTACTGGTGTGGGTCGTCGTAGCCGACGATGAGCATCACGTGTCCGCCTGAAGCGGGCAGCGGGTTCCCGTCAGGCCCGAGCCCGACGTCTATCGTGCCCGCCATGGTGCTGTCAGTCCACCCGGCGACGAAGAGGCCGACCACCACTTCCTTGCCAGTGGCCAGAACAGACCTCAGGTAGCCGGGGTTGTTGATGTAGACCCCGCTATCGCCGACAGACTCATCCCGCCAAAGCGCAGTGTAGTTGGTGATCCCATAGGGCGCATGGCTCTGGGCGTCGGCGCGCTTTGCCGGTGCCGGAGTGCCGCTGTTGTTGCAGTAGGCCGGGTAGGGCGAGGTCAGGTAGGGGCACCGCGCCTCCGTGCACACGGCATGCTCATAGAGCACACTCCCCCAGTCGAAGGCATCCACGCCATCGGTCTTGCACCCGGCGCTTTCGTGCTTCTGGAACCAGTAGTTGGCGTAGTTCTCCGACAAGTCGAGCGAGCCGCCGCCATAGCGTGCCTCCAGCCCCGCGATGGAGGCGAAGGCATAGCAGGTGCCGCGCGGGTTCTGGTCCTTGATGGAGGTCTGCTGCGGTCGTCGGTCAACGACATCGGGCAGAGGCGTCGGGATCGTCACCGGCTTCCTCATGATGATATCGCGGTACCTGGCGAGCGGGCCGACGATTGCCTGCGAAGCCTGGACCTGCGCCTGGGTAGGGTGGACCTCCATCTTGTCCACCGCCAGCAACTGGTACTCGACCCCTCGCGTCAAGATGCGCGGGATGCCGTTGCGGACCAAGTAGGTCCGCTGCAGCTCCGGAATGTCGGCCCTCTGCTTCGTGGTCTGCAGCCTGGTGACCAGCGCGTTCGGCAGTGTCATCACCTTCTGCGGGACGCCGGGGATCATCTCCACCTGGGCCGCTAACTGCGGGGCGAGCGTCGCCTGCGGGGCGGCAGCCCAGACTGAAGCCAGCGCCACCACCAGCAGTACGAGCGCTATCAACGCGGCGATGCTTCTCATGCGGCCACAACCTGACCAGGTCATGTCATCCTTCCTTGCACAGAGATGGGGTGCAGTGAGCCCTGGGGCTCGGCAGAAGATACCACGTCAGACGAGGTCCGCCCAAAGAAGCGGCGGGCGACATGCCTAGCGAGCCACTGTCAAGCCGGGGAAGCTCCCTATACTCGTAACGGACAGGAGTCGTGTGCTACACTGCCGCCATGCCACGAGTTGATCGAATTGCGATTGTCGCCGCCGCGCTCAGCCTAGGCTGGATGGTGCTGGGCGCCGGTCGCGCGGATGGGAGACTGCCTATGCTTAGCGCTCGCGAGACCAGTTGGATGGATGCCTCGGGCAAGACCGTTGCGCTGAGGGGCTGCAACCTGGGCAACTGGCTGCTCCAGGAGATGTGGATGCACAGCATGCGCACGGAAGGAATCCCCGACCAGTACACCATGGAGCAGGTGCTCTCCCGGCGCTTCGGTGAGGAGGCGAAGGACCGTTTGATGGACACCTACCGCCGAAACTACATCACCGAGCGCGACTTCCGCATCATCAAGTCCTTTGGGATGAACGTCGTCCGGCTGCCGATACTTCACACGCTGCTGGAAGATGACGGCCATCCGTTCCAGCTCAAACCGGACGCCTGGGCTCATATTGACCGGGCCATCAACATGGCCGAAGCCGAGGGGATCTACACCATCCTCGATCTGCACGGCGCGCCAGGCGGCCAGAACCCTTGGCACCACTGCGGCCGCGCAGACCAGAACAAGCTGTGGGGCAATGACGAGAACAAGCGCCGGACGATCTGGCTGTGGCAGCAGCTCGCGAAGCGCTACCGAGGCCGGAACGCGGTGGCCGGCTATGACTTGCTGAACGAGCCCTATACCGCGCCCAAGGATGAGCTGAGGGAACTCGCGCTAGCCCTCTACCGGGCGATTCGCGAGGTCGACCCCGATCACATCGTCATCTTCCCCGCGCTGGGCGATGGGTTCGGGTTCTACGGCGACCCAAGAGAACTCGGCCTTAAGAACATAGCCTTCACGCCTCACTTCTACCCAGGCTTCTTCGGGTGGGGTGAGCCGACGGTCGAAACCCACACCAAGTGGCTCACCGAAGGCGTCCACGAGTGGCAACGTCAGGCGCAGGCGGCCGGTGTGCCATTGCTGGTCGGCGAGTTCAACCCCGTGCTGCGCGCAGCCGGCGGCGCCGAGATGACGGCCCGGGCATTCGACACCTACACTAGCCTCGGCTGGGCCGCCACCATGTGGAGCTACAAGGCGTTCTCATCGGAGGGGGGCATCGCTGGCGGAAGCTGGGGCATGGTGACGAATCCGCCGGCGGGACCTGCCCCTGGATCGCAGGTTGACCTCAACACCTCGAGCCTCGAGGAGATTGAGAGCTACTTCGCGTCTCTCTCCACGATGGAATACGTGGTCTATGAGGAACTCAGAGCCCGGCTGACGGGGGTGGTGCCCCAGGCAGCTTCGGGCGAAGCCCCGTAATCACGGCACACGCACCAGTTGCCACTCCCAGGTGCGATCATCCACGGCATCGCGACAGGCGCGTTCTCTCGCCGCGACTGTCTCGTCAAGCTTCCTCATGAGGGCGAGCTTCTCAACCTCTGCTTCGGGAGGCGGGGTCGCAATCCAGCTGAAGATCCCGTTGAGCTGACGCTTCTGAAGGTAGATGCTCTCCTGTTCTGCGGCCAGTCGGTTCACTTCCTGAGCGAGGGCCTGCCACGGGCCGGGCTGACTGGTCAGGTTGATGCCTTCCGCGAGCGCCGCTGAGGAGAACACGCCTACCTCGGTGCTGTTCACCGTCAGCCGCCAGTTTCCCGGCTGGAGGCCGGATACGGCAAATGGGTAGCGGTTCAGTTCCTCGCCCGCTGGGGCGTATCTCAGCACCGCGGCGACCTCCGGATCGAAGTAGGTCGGCAGCGCCTCGTCCCTGCGGGTGAAGGCGATCTCGGAGTCAGAGATCCGCAGGCCCTCAACGGTGCACCGGTCAGCGGTGATAGCGCCTGTTTGGGCGGCGATCCTCAGGCCGGAGGGCAGCCGGTCACACTCAAGCGCCTTCAGCAAGCTGTAGGCCATCAGCGCCTGCCCCGGCGCGCTCGGATGAATGGCGTCGGGGATCATCGTGAACGCCGGATCACCCTTCTTGGCTCGCGTCTGAACATCGAGCAACAGCGAGCGGCTGTCGGCAACCGCCACGCCCTTGCGCGTGGCGAGATCCTGAACACCTTTGGCGTAGCGGTTGAGAACGCTGTTGTACATCCCCCAGTCCAGCCAGCCCGCGCCTTTGTCCGGATCCACCGGACCAGGTGTCAGCAGCACCACCGTCGCTTGGTTTCTCTTCAGGTCGGCGAGCAACACCGTCATTGCCGCGATGAACGTCTGGTAGCGGTCCTCATCGAACTGCGCGTAGCCGGCATCGTTCATGCCAAAGCAGATGCTCACCACCTGAGGCTTGAGTTCGAGCACATCCTTGTCGAGTCGCTTGATGGCCCCGACCGCCGTGTCGCCGCCGACGCCGGCATTGCGGAAGGTCACGCGAAGCTCTGGATACCGCAGCGCGAAGTAGTCCATTACATAGCGTGTGTAGATCCTCTGCTGGGTGATGCTGTCACCCAGGAAAACCATTCGGTCTCCGTCCTTGAGAAGCAAGTCCGCGTGTGACAGCGCTCCACCACACAACACGGCCAGGACTGCAACCATGAGGACGGTTAAGAATCGGCTGGCACGTCGCATCATCGCGCTTCACCTTCCTTTGGGTTGGGGCATCGTTCGCCCGTCCGAGACTCACTTCCTGGCAGCATTCGCGCCCGGGGTGAACGTTGCCCGACTTAGCTTCCTGCGCGCTGGGCGGCGACCCACGCATCGAGTGTGGCGAGGTCACCCCATTCGGCCAGCTTCGTCACCCCTTCGGCGCGGGCGGTCTCTTCGAATCGGTCGAGCAGCAATGCCTTCCGCGCGCCATCCTCCATCCCGAGCGCGATCTGTGCGTAGATCACGGGCAGGCGCGCGACCCGAACGCGATGGAGGAGCGTCGGGTCGTTGGCCACGGCCTCCTCTGCGTTGTCGAAGAGCGCGGCACACCGCCCCAGAAGGCCGGCACTAAGATAGGCCTGTGGATCGGCGTAGATGCGCACGTGCAGGTCCGGACTGGACGGCACCTCGCGGTGGATTAGGTCGAGGTACTGACGGACCGGATCGGCCGCTTGCGCATAGTAGCCACTGACGAACTCATCTATCGCCCGGTCGGTGTCGTACGATGGGTCCCAGAGCGTCTTAGCGATGATGTAGCTGCGCAGCTCGGCCAGCTCGCCGCCGCGAGAGAAGTAGTTGGCCTCCTCATAGATGCCGGTCACACCGTGGTTGATGAAGAAGTTGATGTTCGGCTTTAGCACGTAGAGGTTCGGGAACGGCTGGACAGTGTGAAGGTAGTTGATCACGTAGTCCCAGATCCAGAGCCGCTTCGAGACCTCCGACCAGCCCTTGATATCCTCCACGAAGGAGGCGTTGTAGGGATCGCTTTCGAGCGGATGGATGAAGCAGCACTCGATGGTGCACAGGCGGATGACAACGTTTGGCAGGGGCCGGACATGCTCTGGCGGCTTGCGGCTGTACCAGTAAGCAAGGGTATCAATGGTCTTGTCTGGGTAGTCGGCCGCGATATCGTCTGCGATGGCATTGACGAAGTGAAGGATCGGGCCGACCTGGCTGCCTTCCTCCTCCGCCAACGCGGCGCAGCGAGAGCACTGGCAGTAGTTCTCCCAGTCGTTCTGCGAGACGGAGAAGATGGAGGCCTCCGGCGATTCCTGGATCCACTCGCGCACGGCCTGCTTCGCGATGCGAAGCACCTCCGGGTTAGCCAGGCAGAGCTGGCTGCGGTCAGGACCGACGCGCACCCCGTTGATCTCGGAGTAGTACTCCGGGTGCTCCGTGAAGTAGGTCTCCGGCGGCACGAGTGCGTTGAACGTATGCACGAACCCGCGGTAGGTCACCTTGCCGCCCCGCGGCTCGTCGAGCTCGGTGACACTGCTGGTCATCTTGTTGCGGACGGCCCAGTCGGCCTCTCTGGAGTTGGGATAATCGGTGGCGCGGTACTCGAGGTGCGGGAGATAGCGCCGGCTGATCGCGGGCAGGTCGAACTCGCCGCTTCGGGGCAGCACGGTGCAGTCGGGCGCCAGCCAGCGGCAGTTCAGGTAGTCCTCGAGAAACGTGTAGCAGGCGTAGAGGACGCCGCGCCTGTTCCCAAGCAGAGCAAGCGCCGGACCGGCGGTCTCGATGGCGATCCCTTCAACCCCCAGTGAATCGAAGTCTGCCTTGATGCTAAGCTTCGCGAGGAGCGCGCTCTTGCCCACGATGATCGGCGTCCGATCAGCGACTGCGCTATCGGTCACGATGGGCAGGCCCTCGCCGGTGACGTGCTCGAGGTGGGATCCGAGGTCAGCTGCGGCGTGCCGCTCCTGCGGTGTCGCCAGGTCCGGGATCACGATCGCGTGAGTGGCGGCAGTGACTCGCTTGCCGCCTATGGTAATGATGCATTTGCCCTTGGCGCGGGACATGCGTTGGCTCCTTACTCCTGCGAGGGATCTCTCGGCTGTCAGCGGGGTCTTGGAGTGATGTCCGCTCCCCTCACTCCAACCGCCATGCGATGAATGCTGCGCTGGCCCGCGACGGTAACGTAGAGGTCGGTCCCCCACCAGCAGAGGTTCGTCACCTGGTCGCCGCCGGCCGGGTAGCTCTTCAGCAGCTCCCCCTTCTCGACATCCACGACATCAACCGTCCCGCTCGTCCAGCGGGCAATCCAGAGACGTCCATGCTCGTCGAACATGATCCCATCGAGGGTATCGGTGGGGAACTGGATGACGGTGCGCTTCGCGGTCAGGCTGCCGCCGGGCTGAAGGTCCCAGCAGAGCAGGCGGTTCGTGCCCGACTCGGCCACATACAACCTCTTCTGATCAGGTGAGACTGCCAGGCCATTGGGGAATGCCAGCTCCTCTGCGATGCGCGTCACCCGCTCGACCGCGTTCTCGGCCGACATCTGGATGCGGTAGACCGCCCCGATAGGGTTCTCCTTGCTCGACCCGGTCGGGTCGCTGAAGTAGATGTTCCCCGCGAGGTCCAAGCAGACATCGTTCGGTCCGAGGTACGGCTTCCCCTCGCATTCGCCCGTGAGCACCTCGATCTGGCGAGTGATGGGATGGATACGCAGGATGCGCTTGCCACCATAGTCGGCCACGACGATGTTGCCCAGCCCGTCCACCTTCAAGCCGTTCGCCTGCCCGCCCGTGTGCACCCAGACGCTGACGGTGCCATCGGGCGTGCGGCGGCCCAAGGTGCCAAGGGAATGGTAGTTGACGAGATAGAGGTTCCCCTGTCGATCGAAGATCGGGCCCTCGGCGAAGGCGATGTCGGCCACCACCGGATAGGGCTCGACCTTATCCGGCAGGGGCGGGGCTTCAACCTTGCTCAGCCTCGCCCCACTTGGAGCCTTATCGAAGGGTGTGGCGTCGGTTAGGCCAAGTGCCGTCCATGCGAGGAAGCCCAACAGCAGCGAAGGCAGTAGCCACATCGGTGCGGCGGAATCGAGCATGGTGGTGGTACCTCTGGTGACCTGGTGACCTGGAGCCATTTCGTGAACCGGAGCGGGAATCCCTGGACGTCGCTGATCAGTCGGTGCATTTCGCGGTGATCGGACTCTCTGCCGCCGCGGTAAGCGGCAACCAGAACGCGCCGCTGCCGCTAGAGCCGACGATCAGCCGGTCGCCGGCGAAGGCAACCGTGTTCCAGAGCCGATTCGGCAGCCGGCGATCGAGCACGCGCCATGTCGCGCCGCCGTCCTCGGAAAGCGCGACCCCGTCCTGTGTGCCGGCGGCGACGCGGTCGGGTGTGGCAAGGTCAACCGCAACGTGCCCGGCGTCGGCGGCCAACACCTCTGCCCAAGTCTTCCCTCCGTCATCGGAGCGGTGGATGCCGCCGGCGGCGAGGAAGAAGCGGCCCGGCCTCAGCACATCCGCCACCACGCCATTGGGCGCGCCCCGCATGGTCACATCAACCTGCACCCAGGCATTCGCGCCGGCGTCCCAGCGCCAGACCTCCCACCGATCGTGCCTGATGCATACCCTGGAGCCATCGGGGCCGACTGCGATCTCCCGGTCGGTGTCCCAGATACTGTGGCTGAAGAACTCTGCGCCTTCGTGGAGGCCCTCGCCCATCCACGTCCACGACTCGCCGCCGTCACCGCTATGGTACACGCCGCCGCCTTGCGGCTTCACCTTACCGGAGACAGCAAGGTAGGCGGACTTCGGATCACGAGGATCAACCGCGATGCTATTGCAGTGATGCTCGGTCATATCCGGCAGGCCTTCCATGGATGACCGCTTCCACGTCCGGCCCCCGTTCTCGGAGACGAATACCTGGTTGGCTTCCCACTGCCATTGCTGCGGGCCGACGGCATAGACGCGATGTGCCTCTGCTGGTGAGAGCGCGATACACTTGATATTGTTGGTGATGCCGTCCCGCGAGGGGATGTTGTGGAAGCGCCCGCCGCCATCCGTGGAGCGGAAGTAGCCATTATCGGCCATGCCGAGGTGCACCACGGCGGGGTCGCTCGGATCCTGTTGAAGGACATGGATGACGGTGTCCTCGATGCCGTCAATGGTCAGCTCCCAGTTCCGGCCGCCATCGAAGGTCTGGTAGATGGCGAACCAATCGGTGAAGAACCAGTGGTCGGGATCGCGCGGGACGATGATGATGCTGCACAGGGCTGAGCCGAACCCGCCGCTCTCATGCCGGAACCACTCCTTGCCTTCGTAGACTTCACACAGACCCTCGCGCTCGACCTTGCGCCACCCGCTCTCGCCAGCGTCCAGGCGATAGAACGTTCCCTTCGTCGAGGCTGTCATCAGGAATCCCGGCCCGGCGGCGAGCGACTCGAACTCGTCCTCGCTCGCGTAGCCCTCGGAAGCTCGCGGGGGCAGGCCCTCGGCGAACGGCTCCCATGTCGCGCCCTGGTCGAGGCTGATATGGATCGCCCCGCCGACGATGCCATAGAGCATGCTGGCATCGCCTGGATCTTGCAGGACTTCGGAGGGGGACCGGTCGTTTACCTTGACCCAGGTGAGCCCAGCATCATCGCTGCGGAAGAAGCCGGCCTTGAACGCGCGCTCCTCCCCTAGCACCCAAAGATGGCTGTCCTGCGCGCAGAGCCAGACTCGGTCTGGATGCATGACATCGAATCGCAGATCGGTGGGATAGAGGCCAGTTGCGCCGCATTGCTCCCAGGCCTCTCCGTTATCCAGGCTGCGCCACACTCCCTTATCCACGCTCGCCGCAAGCACAATGTCGGGGTCGGCGGGGTGACGCGCGAGCAGCGGCCCCGCCCACCGATACTCGCCATTGCCGAAGAAAGGCGCAGCGAGGGTCGCTCGCCAGGCCTCGCCACCATCGCTGCTGACGAAGATCCCGCGCGCTTCGGTCCAGGCATCACCAAGCGCGACGATGAGCCTGTCCTCGTTCCGAGGATCAACCAGCAGGCTGCGAGCGTTCTGGGCGGAGGGCAGGGAAGGCAGACCGGCATTCATCATCCGCCAGCGCCGACCGCCGTCGTCGCTGCGGTACACGCCACCTACGTCCACGTAGGTGTACACGCGCTGGGGATCGCTCGGACAGAGCACGACGTTCTGAAGGTAACCTCCCCCGCCGATCATGCACGAGCGCCACGGGCCGTACTGCGCTCGGTGGCTCGGGCGCGTTGCTCCGCTGTCCGATTCAGCCGCCATCCCGGCGGCGTCGAGCAGCAGCGCGAGACATAGCATGGTCGGGACTGACCAGTTCATCGTTGCTCCATCAGGCGTTGTGGTCCGCCGAAGATCAGGCGAGCGAGAGCAGCTTGGTTTCCCGGCGGGCCGCGTCATACAGCCGGCGCGCCTGCAACTCCAGGTAGCTCCCGTCGAGCAGAAAGCACTTGCTCGGCTTACCGGCTGCATCTAGCCGTAGCCAGACGAAGGGCGCGTCGCTGACCATGGGGCTGCCATACTCGACAGGTGAGCTCAGGTCCTTCGTCCAGGTGATGAGATCGGTGGCGCCACTCGGCAACGCCAGCTCGAGATGGCGAAGGCGCCCCCAGCCGGCGAGCGAGGTGCGCCTGGCGACGTAGGTCGGCGGACCGCCGCCGGTGAACGGGGCGATCAGAATGGCGGAAGGGCTGTCGCCGGATGTGCCGCTCGGGTAGCGGAACTCCACCAGCGGCGCAGGGACAGCATCATCGCCGTGCTCGCCGGCCCAGCCGCGCATAGGCTCGCGGCTTCCCTCGAAGCACTCCATCTCCGTGCCCTGCACGAACGGGATGCACTTCACGAGTGCGTTGATATCAGGGTTGCGCGACCACCAACTGAGCGAGTCCGCCTCTGCAGTCCATGCCTCCATCGGACCCATCTGCCAGCAGTTGTGAATGGTGGCGCCGCTGTCCGTCACCATGCCATCGAGCACGAGAAGGTACTCGCCTTTGACCCAGAAGAGCAGGCGCTCGTGGACCCCGAACAGGCCTCTGCCGTGGCCGTCCGCGAAGCTCCAGCCGTACTCGCCCTCCCAGTAGCCGCCGCTGTATCGTGCGTGGACCAGGGCTATATCGTCAGTGAGCTCAGTTCGCAGCAGATCGGCATCGGCCTCCGACTGGTTCCACCCGTTGAGGCTGAGGGTGGAGTGCGCGCGCGTCGCCTTGCCATAGGGGCCGAAGGGGTCGCTCATCTCATAGTTCAGAATGCCGGGGTCGGCCACCAACGCGCGGCCCCCCGACCGGAAGACGAACGAAAGGCGGCTCAGGTGGCCGTGCCCGCCGCCCCAGGTGCTGGCGTCGAAAGCGAGGTACTCGGCCCCCGGCTCCCAGCCGGAGCGGACGAAGACATGGCCCGCGTCAGCGAAAACCTGCTGAAGCGGCGGGTCATCGGGGCCTTCTATCGCTGGGAACAACCGGGCAAGCACTGCCTTCCGGTGCTCGGCATGCCTGAGGACATCCGGGTCGCGGTGGGGAGCGCGGGAGTCGTTTACGCCGAACAGCTCATCGTGCGCGGAGTAGTCGAGGGCCCGCAGGAGCGCGCCGGTGTCGGCCTTGGCATCGGCCTCGGGGAAGCGCCGGGCTAGGTCGCAGTAGTCGGCCAGCACGTCGGCCATCCACTCGTGATAGCCCGGACACCGCTCGATGTGAACGCCATCACGCAGGAACTGAGTGGCGAGCGCGTTGCGCATTCCCTTGATGCCGCGGTCGAGAAGGTCTGCCGGGTCGCTCAGGAACGGGAACCGCAGAGCGGTAAACACGAGCGCGTCGAGCTCCGAGATGCGCCAGTTGCCCCATGGTGTGAGGTGGTCGGCAAGGAAGGCGGCCTGCACCGACATGCAGTCCGCGATTCTCTTTAGGAGAGCGTCATCAAAGGTGCTGCTGACAAGAAACGCTGGAATCGTGCCGCCCCAGCCCGCTGAATGGCTCGTGCCCAGGCGGATGCTCATGTTCAGGCCGCTATCGCCGGGCATGAAACGTTGGGTCGTATCGTAGCCGGGGTGGCCTTCAATCCAGTCAGCAATGTAGGAGCGAGCGGCCTGCGCGAAGCGCTCATCACCGGTCTTGCGGTAGGCTGCGGCCAACGGTGGTAAATGAAAGAAGCGGTTCAACTGCGCCGGCCACTCCTGGTGCTTGACGTGCGAGCCGGTCCAGTCTATGCCACGCAGGCCGATCTGCACTTCCTTGCGGCCGTAGAAGAAGATGGTGCCGCCGGCGATCTTCTCGGCCCGCGCGAGAAGTTGGGGCGTGGCTTCCGGGAGCTTCTGGCCCGGGAAGCCGGCCAAGGCCACGGCCCGCTCCGCGATGACTTGTCGCATTCTCACTGCTCACCCTCCACAACCATATCAGATAGCGGTCCCTTCGACGCGGGGCACGCGGAATCCGTCCACCGGCAGGGAAGTCTGAGCGGCTTGAGAGAAGAGAACCCGATGAGGTGATATCCGATGGCACAGGTGTTGGTCGCGGGCGGCGGTGTGGCGGGGATCGCGGCGGCGGTGGCCGCGGCAAGGCGCGGCATGTCCACCCTGCTGATGGAGCGCTATGGCTTCCTCGGAGGCATGGCGACCGCAGGCCTGGTGAACCCGTTCATGATGTGGGAGCCGGGGGGCGAGCCGTTGGTCGGCGGGATCTTCCAGGAGATGCTGGATCGCATGGCCGCGCTGGGAGGCTACTCCTGCCCGCGCCAGCCGAACGCCTTCGATCCTGAGGTGTTCAAGGCGGTCGCCGATGAGCTATGCCTGGAGGCGGGTGTCCGGCTGCGACTGCACACATTCCTGACGCACGCGACTGTCCGCAGCGCTCGTGTATCAAGCGTGAGAACCGAGAGCAAATCCGGCGCAGAGAGGCTGAGGGCGAAGGTCTACATTGACTGCACCGGCGATGCCGATATCGCCTATCGCGCGGGCGTGCCGTGCGACTACGGCCGCGAGGATGATGGGCTCGCCCAGCCCATGACCCTCAACTTCCGCATGGCCAACGTTGACA
>Ga0315285_10003655_pt1 | contig 15993 bp, 11 predicted proteins | sample YL17G09_36_MG_FD_203698 | JGI IMG/M metagenome (GOLD analysis project Ga0315285, IMG submission 203698) | Sediment microbial communities from Yellowstone Lake, YNP, Wyoming, USA - YL17G09_36 | ecosystem: Environmental > Aquatic > Freshwater > Lake > Sediment | place: USA: Wyoming | collected... | reverse complement strand
CACGGGAGCCCGCGAGAGAGAGAGCACGAAAAAGTGGGTTTTTTTTTTCTCGCTCTCGCTCGTCCGAAAAATGCTCACCAGAAAACGAAGAAAAAAGAGTCCAAACTCCTCACCCGATAGAAAGAGCGTGCGACGCCGCCCCGCCGAAGAGCAGCGCGAGGGCGAACCGATCCAGCTCCAGGGATACGCGAGGCAGGATCTTGGTGCCGGGCGCCCTCTTCCGCATCTCCGCGAGCCACTTTTCGTCGACTCCCTCGCCGCCCTTCAGCACCGGGCCGACGCCTTTGTTGCCGCCGCCGGGCGGGGCCGCGACGATCTGGTACCACACGGGGCTGACGTGCGTGATCTTCTTGTGAAATTTTAAAGCGGCCTCGAAGCCGCGCGGGTTCCAGGGGGTCACGTACGCGAGCGTCGGCGGCGCGGGGAGCTGGGTCCGAGGCGGAGGAGAAGAAGAGGGTTTCTCTCCTCCTCTGTCGCCTTGCTCCCCCTCCGTCGTCGCCGTCGCCGCCGCCGCCGCCGTCTTTTTGCTGCTACCGGACTTTTTCTTCTCCGCCTTCTTCTCGAGCTTCACGTTCGTCGCGTGGGCCCGTGCCTCGGCCCACAGGGTGTTGTACCTCCTCTCGTTCTGCGACTCGGAATCGAAAAGGCCGTAATTGGAGAGGATCGTCGACGCCGAGAGCGAGGAGGGCGCCGACGGGTCGGCGAGGCCTCTGGCAAACGCCGACGACGCCGAGGTCGACGAGAAGAAAGCTGTTTGATCGATTGGGTTGAGAGAAATCAAGCGCGAATTGGCGACCCGTCAGCGTACGGATTCGCTTTAAACAAGCACGCGAGCGAGCGCTCTCTAATCTTCGCAAGACCGCGCGTGCGCTCAAACTCACCCGGAGAAGACGCAGAGGACCAGAAGTGACGCGCGAGGCTGAGGACGATCGACCCCGCGATGGCCGCGACGAGCATAATTGTACGCTTGGAGACGCTCCTTCTCCGCTGCGCCGGGGGACGCTTCGCGGCAATGCCGTTCTCGTGTTTGTGGTCTTCATTGTAGTCCGGACCGCATGACGAAGAAGAGGGCGCTGCAGCTGCAGCAGCGGAGGCGGCGGCTCCAGCAGCCGTCCGGCGAAGCATCTTCCTTGAGTAGGTGAAACGAATAAGACGAGAAAAACTGAGCTTTTTCCCCCCTTTTTTTTCCTTTCTCTCTCTTTCAACTCCTTCCCCCACTCCCGCCTTTCCACACTCTCCGAGAAAAGCTCTCTCCCACCATTATATCTCGCAACTGCGTGTGCGTGTATCATAACACTTTAAATGGAACAAATAAAACAGTATTTCTCTCTCTCTCTCTCTCTCCCTCTTTCTCTTCTCTTTTCGACCCGCTCGCCCTTCATTCCCGAAACGCCAGCGGCGCCTCGCCCAGCACTGCGTCCCTCGCCGCCGACGCGACGCCGGCGACCCTCGCGACGGCCTCGCCCACGGCGCCCTTGTGCGCGATCGCGGCGTCGAGCGCGGCGCTCAAGGCGTCGGAGAGAGAGGCGACGTCGGCGTCGAGGGCCGCGAGCTCTGCCTCCGCCGCCGCCTGCGTGGCCGCGGCCTCCTGCTCGGCGGCGTCGGCGTCGGCCTCTGCCGCGGCGGCGGCCGCGGCGGCGGAAGACGAAGTTGAAGGAGCTGCTGCTGCTGCTTCCCTCTTCTCGCTCTCTCCGCCGCTAAATCGCAGGGCCGCGGCCTCGGCCTCGACCGCGGCCACACTCTCGTCCGCCGCGACCTTGGCGGCCGCGAACCGCGCCTCGGCGGCCTCGAGCTCCGCCCGCAGCGCCGCGACGCCGTCCCACCGCGCCACGGCCGTCTGAGTCGCCGCGTCGAGCTCGGCCCTCAGGGACCGCGCCTCGGCGGCCAGCTCCCTGCCGCGATCCTTGGCGCCCTCTCGCAGGCGCTCGACGGCCGGGCGCGCCGCCGCGCGCAGGTCGACGCCGCCCAGCAGCGCGACCTCGTCCGCGGGGGCCGCCCTGTCGAGGCGCGAGACGTCGAGGTGCGCGCCGCCGGCGCGCTTGGCCGACGCCGGCGCCAGCGCCAGGGCGCGGGCCTTTTTGGAGTACTCGGCGATCGGTCCCCTCTCGAGCTCGTCCATCTCTGCCTCGAGGCCTCTCTCGGCCTCGTCAGCCCGGGCGTCGGCGTCGCGGGCCGCAGCCAGCGAGGCGCGCGCAGACTCGCGCGCCCTGGCGGCGTCGCGGAGCATGCGCGCGACGTCGTCGGTCGAGACCGTCTGCGCCGCGAGCCTGCCCCTGAGCACCGCCACGTCTTCTTTTAAAGAGGCCTCCCTGGCGCGCGCGGCGGCGGCGCGGCGGTGGGCCGCGTCGACCGACGAGCGCAGCGCGCGGGCGTGCTCCTCGAGCTTGGCGGAGACGACGGCCAGGGCCTGCCTGTCCCTGTCGGCGGCGGTGCCGGCCTCGCGCGCCGCGGCGAGCGGCGACGGCCCCGAGAGCAGGGGCGCGGCCTCGGCGTTCAGCGCGCCGACCTCGGCCCGCAGCGCCGCGACCCGCGCCGCGGCCTCGGCGTCCCGCTCGGCGAAGCGCGCCGCGCACGCGGCCGACTCGCGCGAGGCCGCGGCGTCGTCGCCATGCATGTACGCCGCGTACGCCCTGCGGGTGTAGTCGGTGAAGAGCTTCGAGCTCGCCCCTCGCGTCGCGGCTTCTTCGTAGGCGTCGGCGGCGTCGGCGCCGTTGTTTCCCGCGTCCTCCTCTCGGGCCTCGCGCTGTTGGTGGTTGAGTTTTGGTTTTTTTAGGAGGGGAAATGGAGTGAAGGAAAAAATGAGTATTTTTCCTTTCATGTTGGGGTTTTTTTTCTTATCTCTTCCTCTCTCTCCGTTCGTTTCCCCCTGCAAACAACTCCAAGCAGCAGCTCTCTCTGCTCACCGCCCTGTCGATGTACTCCACCAGGTCTGCCAGCCATGCCAGCGCCCCGAGCAGCCCCGGCCACGTCGACGACGACCCGACAGAGAAGAGCGCGCATTTCGAGAAAGCGACGGGGTACCTGAGCCTTCGGAACCCCAGCGCGACGTCGTCCTCGAGCTTCCTGAAGGAGGGCGTCGTCGGGTCGACGAGCCGGAACAGGAACAGCGCGATGGCCGAGAACTCCTTGGTCGTGGGCGACGACAGCGTCTTGGCCGAGAGCGGCGTCGCGGTGTAGCCGTGCCGCAGCAGGCACGAACGGACGGTGGCTGCGAGCTGCTGCTGGAAGGCCTTGTCCGAGAGCGGGCGCGGGTCCTTGCGGAGGAGGGAGGAGGAGGAAGCGGCGGAGGAGCTTGGTTGCGTCGCGTCGGCGGCGCTGCGCGGGGTTTCGAGGGGGGGAGAGGGCGTGGAAGGAAGAGAGGTGAGAGAGGGCGGGGAAGGAAGAGAGGAGGCGAGAGAGAGGGCAAGGGAAGAGGGCGACGGACGACGAGGAAACGGCCGACGCGCGCTTGCTTCTGTGTAACTCTCGTGATTCCGAAGTCGCGGGTTCGCCATGCCCCTCTGCGTCTTTGTTTCGTGTTTCGGGGGGCTCCTCGCTCTTTGAGGGCTCCTCGCTCTTCGAGAACGAGAGAGAGAAAGAAAGAGAAAAGAGCAAGAAGAGTACAAGAGACAGGGCACCTCTCGATTCTGCAATTGGCCTCTTCTTCAACTGTCGTCGTCGTCGTCTTTGACAATCGCCTCCTCCTCTCTCTTTCGACGCGCGTTCTATACTCACCGCCTGTCTCTCGCCGTCGAAGAAGAAGAGATCGGACCTCCTCCTCCCGCTTCAGGCCTGCCGGAAGAAGACGCCGTGGGGGCTCCGCCGGGGCGACGAGGGGCGGCATTCGTCGCCGCCGTCGCCGCATTTGCTTTTGCGACGAGCGGCCTCCCTGCTCCTCCTCCGGCACCTTGGCGCCCGACGGAGACCGCGTCGCTGAACCTGGCGTTGAGGTCGGCCGGGGATAGCGCCGAGAGCGCGCGGCCCTGGTGGTCCATGCGGCTTCTTTTTTGAAGGTGGAGTAACGAAGAGGCGGAGTTTTTTCTCTTCTGCTTCTGAGTGATGAAAATGAAGAAGAAGAAGAAGAAGAAGAAGAAGAAGATGAAGCGCTCTCACAACACTTTCGCCACACTCGCCCTCCCCCCCGCACACGCAGCACACGCCCTCTCACGATGTCTTCCGCCCTCTGCCGCGCGCCCCTGCGCCCTGCGCCCCTCGCCCGCGCCGCCGCGGCGAGCAAGGCCGCCCGCGCCGCCGCGGCGAGCAAGGCCGCCCCCGCCGCCGCCGCACTTGCCCCTGCGCGTCGCTCTCCTTCTTCTCCGACGTGCCGCGCCACCCCCTCCGTCGACGTCGGCTCCGACTGGCCTGCGAACTGGGCACTGGCCTCCTTTGAGGACGTTGGGGAATATTACAACGCGAAGCTGCTCAAGGTGCGGCCCAGCGCTCCTGCGCGCTCGACAGGGGAGGAGCAGCTGCGGAGCGAGCGAGGGAGGACGAGTTTTGTTTCGAGCGCTTCCTGAAGCGCTTGCTCGCCCCGCGCTGCTCTCTTTCTCTCTCTCTCTCTCTCCGGTTGTTGCCGTGTGATATTCCGCCTCTTGCGCCCCCTCCCCTCGCCCGATTTCCGCATGGATGACGCAATAACGGTGTCGAATGCGCTCTCCAAGAGGGTGCAGCTGATGCGGAGAGACGGGCGAGAAGCGAGCGGGGACATGATCCGTCGAGAATGCGGAGGGAAAAATCACGCGTTCATCGGGTCTCACCCTTTAAGCTCCTTCCACTTCTCCCTCTTGAACACACACAGGCGGCCACCAGGCCCGACATGCAGCTGTCCGAGATCATGGTGAGATGAGAGAGGCCGTTTTGCTCTGAGAAAGCTTGCTCGGAATGCGGTGGTATTACGCGACACAACAATTTCTCCTCTCCCTCTCTCTCTTTTCGCTCACCCTCGCCCGCTCATCAATCGAATCCGTTCTTTCCCGCCAGAGCACGAAGCTCAAGACTACGACCCCGACCGCGACGCTCGAAGAGGCGTCCAAGCTCTTTGAGACGGTAAGAGGGTTTAAGTTGTTCGGCCCGTTCTTTTTGGGAGAGGAGAAGAGAAGAAGATGCGTCCAAGCGGGCGCCTCTTTTCCTCGAGGCGCGCCCGACGAGGACGCTTCGAGCTTTCCTTTCTTCTTCTTCTTTTCAACCCCGACTAAACGCAAATATCTTCTGTTCCCTTTCTCTCTCAACCTCAAAGGTCACGGGCGTTCCCGTCGTCGCCAGCGAGGGCTCCAAGACCCTCGTCGGCGTCCTCAGCCGCAAGGATGTCGTGGGAAAGGACCGCGCCTCGGGCGCCACAGTCAAGGACGCGATGAGCTCGCCGCCGATCGCGGCGCGCGCGTCGGCGCGCGTCGCGGACGCGGCGGGCCTGATGCTCAAGCACAAGGTGCACCGGATCCCGGTGGTCAACGGGCGCGCGGAGCTGATCGGAATCGTGACGAGGACTGACATCTTCACGGTGCGTCGTTTGTGAACTTTTTTTATCTTCGGGGGGAGGTCGAGAGGTCGAGACGGACGAAACTCTCGGACTTTACTCACTTTTCTCTTTTCTCGCCTTTTCTTTCTTTCTGTTTAAACTACTTCGAAAAAAAAAACAGGCGATGCTCGCCGAGGCCCCCGTAGGAGGCAACTAGAAAAGGACGAAAAGGCGCCAGTCCACAGCCAGCTAGAATTATACAACAAGAAAAACAACAACAGCAGAAAAAGCATTTTGAAGATTTTTGACACCAACACAACACCGCGGGTCCTTTTTTCTTTTTTTTTCGAAGAGCAGATTAGATGGGTTTTTGAGAGAAAAGGAAGAAGGAGAGCCAAAGAAATGCGAGAGGGTTGACAAAAGAGAAGAACAACAACAAAACAAATCAATGTCAACATCTTCCCCAAGTTTTTTCTGCCCTGATGCCTTTTTTTTTGAACTCTCGCGTTCAGGTTTCTCTCCGCTCGTCATCTCCCTCGTTCCCTTCTCGTCGCTGGCGGCGGCAGCCGGCGCAGTGGAAAACATGGAGCGGAAGCAGGGGGCGCGGCCCCATGGAATTCCGCCACCCGTAAGCTCACCCGCCCGAGAGAATTCACCTCCTCCGCGGTCAGGCTCCAGAGGGCGTCGATAAACGCCGCGCGGAAGCTCCCGGGCCCGCTCGCCGACCGCTCCGCGATGACGGCCGCGGCGCCGTATGCCGCGACGGCCGCGGTGGTCACCTTCGCGACGACTTCGAGCGAATCGGGGTCGCATTCGTCGGCTCGGGAGGCGCCGAGAAAGGCGGCGACGAGGCCCCCGAGGGCGCACCCCATCGCCGTGACGGCCAGCTGGAGGGCGGAGCCCGACGCGACCGCGAGGCACTCGAACCTTTTGCGGTCTTCGCGTGTCTCCGTCTCCGGCCAGAAGATGTAGTCCGTTGCGCCCGTGACGACGGTGACGCACCGGCAGCCCCGGGCGACGGAGGCCGCAGCGAAGGCCCTGGCCTTTGCTGTGACGCCGGGGGCGCAGTCGACGCCGCGAGGCGCGGCGGCGGCTCCGGCTCCGGAGCCAAACCCCAGCGCCTTCGCCAGGGCGATCATCTCGGACCCGTTGGCTTTGATGACGGCAGGCTTCAGCTTAACGAGATCCAGGATTGCCGCCGAGCGCGCCGCGGTCGCGCCCATGCCCACTGGATCTAGGACCCACGGCTTGAGGCCCCTGTTTGCCGCCGCCGCCGCCGCCCGCGCCCCGGCCAGCGCCCCCGGGGAAAGGGTCCCGACGTTGACCAGAAGGGCCTCCCCGCACCTGGCGGCAAAGTCTGCAGCTTCGGAAGCGTCGGATACCATCGCCGGGGAGCAGCGGCACGCGAGCAAAACGTTCGCGGTCAGGTCCATGGCAACGGCGTTCGTGATGCACTGCACTAGCAACGGGCTGCTGCGACCATTTCGCTCGGTCGGACGGAGCTTGGCCCACGTGCGGCCGGAGTTAATGCAGCCGTGGGGGCGGTGCGATGTTTCCCACGTTCCCTCTGGGGGCCGTCGTTTCTGGCCTGTCTTGAGTGGTTGGAGGTCCGCGAGGATGCCCGCGGCGATCTCCAGCAACCGCGACTTCTCCAGGCTACTGCCGGAGGAGCTATCCGGCATTTCAAGGTTGAGGTTGAAAAAAAGGAAAGATGGAGAGAGAATATGCTCTCTTTTCTTTTATCTCGTTTTTCTTTAGCGATTCTCCGCTCGTTTGTTTTTCGGCGATAGAGACAGCAATGAGAGCGTGCGCTTGGAGATGCTTCCTAAAGTTCGTGGAGAGCTCGAAAAGCAGGCGCGAGCGAGAGTGGCGAAAGTAGAAGAAAAAAGAAGGAAGAAGATTCTTAGAAGAAGCAATTGTGGACTAGCGATTCAAAAGTTTAGATCGAGAAAAGGCCTCAGTCTTTTGCTCGCTCGCTCGACTCGCTCCTATGCCGGCGGCTCTCCCTCCATCAGACCCTCCGAACGCGAAGGGCATCTGCAGCTATCTCTGGATCGCCCACCGCGGAGACGCGGGCAACGGTGGCGAGAGAGCTGAAGGCGATGGCGATTTCGAAAACGCCGATGCCGACGCCGACGCCCAGGGCTTGACCTCGACCTCGACCTCCTCTTCTTCTTGCTCCGCCTTCGCCTGTCTTCGCCACCCGTTCGTGCGCGCCCTGGCGGATGGCTCTCTGCCTCCGTCATCGTTTCGTTTTTACGTGGCGCAAGGTGAGAGATCCGTTTTATGGCTTCATTGCGGTTCTCTTTGCGCAGCTCTTGCTCGGTGGTTGCACTCACTCACACTTTTCTTCCTCTCCTCGCTCTCTAGATTTCCACTTTCTTTCAGCCTTTTCGCGGGCCTACGCCTTGGTCGCAGACGCCGCAGCAGCAGCGGGCGATGGTGCGGCAGCCGCGACCCTCGCCGAGCTCCAGGAGAGCGTCGACGAGGAGCTCGGGCTCCACCGGGGGTTTGCTGCTTCTTGGGGCGTCGTCCTCGACGGCGCTTCCTCTTCTCCTTTGCTGCCTCGACCCTCGGCCGCGACGACAGCGTACACGAGTTTCCTTCTCGACACCGCAGATAAAGCTTCATCGTCATCGTCACATTCCCTGGAAGGAATCGCGAGAGCCCTGGCGGCGATGGTGCCGTGCTGCAGGCTCTACGGCTGGCTCGGTGTCAAGCTCAAGCAACAAGAAGAGAAAGCTGAAGAAGAGAAGAGAGCGGACACCGACACCCCAGAGGCCAAGAAGAATCCTTTTGCGTCCTGGATAGAGACCTACTCTTCCTGCGAGTACCACGCCGCGACTGTCAAGCTGGAGGGGCTCTTGGACAGGTTGGCGGAGGGCCTCTCGGCCGAGGAGCGCGGTGAGTGTGTTCTTTTTTTGGTTGCTTCGTTTTTCATTTTTTTCGCTTTTCAAGAGCGAGTTTTTTTTCCTTCTCAGCATCGAAACAAACGATGCGCTCGCCGCCTGGTGCTGCCGCTTCCTCTCCCAGCGCGAGAAAAAGCAGCAGCAGCAGCAGTAGCAGCAGCGCATCGCTGAGAAGCCCCGACATGCTCCAGGGGCTTGCTCGCGGCGGCCTCGCACGAAGAGGAAGCGGCGCCGTGGCACAGGCATTAGCGTCGCCGTCGCCGGCTAGACCGACGAAACAGATCGCTGGCTCCGCCGCCGCGAGGACGACCGCCGCTGCTCCACTCGCGCGAATTGGGATGCAAAACGATAGCCCGCTTCCTTTTTTCTCCATCGGCGGTGAGAGAAAGATTGGAAATGGCGGTAATGGATGGAATCGGAGCCCGGAATCAAGTTGCAAAAGAAAAAAACAAAAGCTCACCGTCCTCTCTCTCTCTCTTTCTCTCTCTGTCTCCTCCGCCTCCCTCCTCCCCCTCTTCCGCCAAAAACTCCGACAGCCTCCCTGGCCACGCTCTTCTCCCGCGCCATGCGCCTCGAGCACGCCTTCTTCACCGCAGCAGCGCTTGGGGGAAGCAATAACGGAGGAGGAGTCGGCAGCAGCAGCCCTGGAAGCGGCAGCAAGAAGCCTCCTCCCTTCCTCCTCCCTTCCCTGCTCGTCGTCGACTTTGACGAGACCCTGACCGCCAAGGACACGACGAGGCTCGTCATCGCCGCCGCCGCCTCGGCGGCCTCGTCCCGCGGGGACGCGGGCGAGCGGGCGAGGATGGAGGCCGCCGCGGCGGCGCTCGTGAAGAGGTACGTCGAGGAGCGGGAGGCGCTGCTGGAGAGGGAGCTGCCCCCTCGCTCTTCGCCGCCGTCATCTTCATCGCCGTCGCCTTCGTTCTCCGCTGCCCAAACTGCGGCGTTCCTCTCCGAGCTCTCCGCGTTCGACAGAGAGGCCAACACCCGCGTCTTCGACTCCGGGATCCTCGCCGGGATCGCGAGGGGGGAGCTCTTCGAGCTCGGGAAGAGGAGAGCGAGCGAGAGCGGAGGAAGAGGAGGAGACGCGCCGCTCCTCAGGCCCGGCGCGGCCGCGGCGCTCGCGGAAGCCTGCCGCTCGGGCGTCCCCACGCGCGTGCTGAGCGTCTCCTGGTCCTCGGAGCTGATCCAGGGGGCCCTGACGGGCGCTTTGCAGGGAGCCAAAGAGGAAGCGATCGAGGTCTCGTGCGACGAGGCGGCGTGGGGTCTCGTCTCCGGAGGAGGAAGAGGCGAAGGGGAAAAAAGAAACCTCGTCGTCGCCGTCTCTGCCAACGCCCTCGAGTTCGACTCTTCTTCCTCTCCTCCGCTCTCGACGGGAAAGGTCCTCCGAAGGGTCGAGTGCGCCGACGACAAGCTGGAGCAGTTCACGGCGCTCGCGGCGTCGCTGCTGGAGGGAGAGGGGAGGGAGCGGGGCCCCGTCGTCTTCGTCGGCGACTCGCCGTCCGACCTGGGCGCGCTCCTGGCGGCCGACGTCGGCATCGTCGTCGCCGCCGACGACGCTTCCTCTTCTTCCCCTGCCGGGCCGTCGAAGGCGGAGCTGCGCGGGGTCGCCGAGGCCCTGGGCATCCGCGTCGCGCCCCTCGCCGAGGCCGCTCCGGCGTTTTCTCCAGGCGGCGGCGGGGCTCCTGCGAGAGAGGCCAACAGCAGGACGCTGTTCGAGGCAGGGTCGTGGTCCGAAGTGCGCCGGCTCCTGTTTGGCGGCGACGGCGCGAGCGGCGGCGGCGCGGCGACGGCAGCAGCAGAGGCCTCTCCTTTCACTGCCGCCGCCCCGCCGCACCCTGCCGTTCCCCGCATCCTCTCCATCGCCGGCTCCGACTCCGGCGGCGGCGCCGGGATCCAGGCTGACGTCAAGGCCGCGAGCGCGCTGGGCGTCTTCTCGGCGACGGCCGTCACCGCCGTCACGACGCAAAACTCCGCCGGCGTCTCGGGCGTTTTCCGCGTGCCCGCTGCGACCGTTGCGGCGCAGGCCGAGGCCGTGCTCTCCGACATCGGGGCCGACGCGATCAAGACCGGGATGCTCGCGGACGCCGAGACGGTGGAGGCGGTCGCCCGGGTCGTCGAGAGGTGGAGGAGCAGCGGCGGCGGGAACGGCGAGGGCGGTTCCGAGGGAGAGGCGCTTCACCGCCGCTTCCCGCTCGTCGTCGACCCCGTCCTCGTCTCGACCTCGGGAGACCCGCTGGCCTCCGGCGGCGTGGCCTCGGCGATGCTCTCGAGGCTCTTCCCGCTCGCGACCGTCGTCACGCCCAACCTCCCCGAGGCCGCCAAGCTCCTGGGCCTCGACGAGCGGCGCGACCTCGCGTCTCTGCCGGCCGTGGCCGAGGCCGCGAGGCGGCTCTCGGAGCTGGGCGCTGCGTGGGTGCTCGTCAAGGGCGGGCACGCGGTCTCCGGCTTTGCTGACGACGCCGACGGCGGCGGCGGCGGCGGCGGAGGAGGAGGCAGAGAAGCCGTGGACGTCCTCTTCGAGCGCTCCACGGGCGCCGTCACCTTCCTCCGCGCCCCGCGCGTCGAGACCTCCGCCTCGCACGGCACAGGCTGCACGCTCGCCTCAGCGATCGCCTGCGGCCTCGCGCGCGGCCTCAGCGTGCCCGTCGCCGCGCGCTCGGCCAAGCGCTACGTCGGCGGGGCGCTGCGCGCGAGCCAGGGCCTGCGCCTCGGCCGGGGCCCGCAGTTCCCCATGAACCACGGGTACGCGACCTCCGCCTGCGACTGGACCGGCGGCGAGGGGCTGCGGGCCGAGCGGACCGGCGAGGGCGCGGGCGCGGGCGAGGGCGGGGGCGGGGGCGCCGACTACCGGCTCTACGTCGTGACCGACCCGAGGCTCGTCGGCGCCGGCGCCGGGGAGATGCGGGCCGCCGTCGCCGCGGCGGTGCGCGGGGGGGCGACCGTCGTCCAGGTCCGCGACAAGGACGCCGGCGTCGCGTCGCTGGCCGCCTCGGCCGCGGAGGCCGTGCGCGGAGCCGCGGACGGCGCGCGGGGGAGGCCCGTGGCCGTCCTGGTCAACGACCGCGTCGACGTCGCCGCGGGGACGGCCGGCGCCGCCGGCGCGCACGTCGGCCAGGGGGACCTCCCCGCGGCGCTCGCCAGGCGCGCCCTCGGCCACGCCCGGCTGCTGGGCGTCTCGGTGCGGACCCCGCAGCAGGCGGTCGAGGCCGCGCGGCGAGGGGCGGATTACGTCGGCGCCGGCGCGGTGTTCCCGACGGGGACCAAGGAGGACGCCGCCGTCATCGGCCTGCACGGGCTCGCCGAGATCGTGAGGGCCTCGCCCGTGCCCGTGGTCGCGATCGGCGGGGTGACCGCGGAGAACGCCGGGGACGCGATCAGGGCCGGGGCCTCCGGGGTCGCCGTCGTGAGCGCGGTCTTTGGGAGGAAAGGGGATGGGCGCGAAGGAAGCCGCGAGGAAGAGGTCGAGAGGGCCGCGAGGGCGGTGAGGGCCGCGGTCGACGCCGCGTTTGCCGAGAGGTGAGATTCTTCTTCGAAACCCTTCTCCGCTTTTTGTTAAAATTGAAATCAAACTTTACATAACGAACTTGTTTCTAAACCACTTTCTGGGCCGCAGCGGCGACGACCGCTGCCCTGGAAGCGTCCTCGGCGGCCTTGGCCGCGGCCTGCGCCGCCCCGAGGGCATCGCTCTCGTCCTCTTCCTCGTCCTCGTTTTCTTCGTTGCCTCTCCTGTCCTTCTCGCTCTCCCGCTCTTCCTTCTCTTTCCTCTCCCGGTGGAGCTTGGCCACCTGCCAGATGTCTTCCAGGCGCTCGACAATGGGCACGCCGGGGTGGGCGGCGGCGAGGGACTCGGCAGAGTCTTCGTCGGCGGCGGCGGACGTTGCCCCCCGCCGCCGCTGTCCCTCTCCTCCCTTGCCGTCGCCGCCGTCGCTCTCCCAGCCCGTGCCGTCGCCGTCCACGGCCAAGAAGGCTTCTTCTGCCACCTTGTTCCAGTCTGTGGTCTTGTCCTCCACAGAGGGAGTAGCAGAAGCCGGTGGATCGGAAGAAGAGGAGGAAGAGGAAGAAGAAGAAGAAGTGACGTCGACGACGTTGAGCGAAAACGGAGAGCCGCGGGCGTGCCGCGGCGCCGCCGCCGCCGAATCTCGAACCATCACCTCGACGACCCCTCTCCCCAGAGGGCACGCGCCAGCAAACGACTTCGGCGGGAAGGAGCACTCCACCCTCCCGTCGGCGAGCTGCCTCGTCTCGGCCCGGGCCTCGAAGGAACCGGAGGACGAGGAGGCGACGACGGCGGCGACCGAGAACGCCGACGGGCACGGCCCGCAGGCGTTGCCGAACCCGTCGCGCGGCTGCACCCAGAAGGTGACCCGCTTCCCATCGCCGTCGCTTCCTTCCCCTCCTCCCCCTCGCTCGATCTCCCTCGGGAGGCCCAGGATGAGCTCTTGCCTCTTTTGGGGAGGTCCAGGCTCGACGAGGAGGGTGTAAGGGGAGTCGGCGACGGGGACGAAGGAAGGAGAAGAAGGAGACGGGGACGGAGAAGGAGAGGAAGACGGCGACGGCGAACCCTGCTGCGACGAACGAGAACAAGAAGAAGAAGAAAAAGAAGAAGAAGAAGAAGAGGAAGAAGAAGAAGAAGAAGAAGAAGAAGAAGAAGAAGAAGAAGAAGAAGAAGAAGAAGAAGAAGAAGAAGAAGAAAAAGAAGAAGAAGAAGAAGACGAAGAAGAAGAAGAAGAAGAAGAAGAAGAAGAAGAAGAAGAAGAAGAAGAAGAAGAAGAAGAAGAAGAAGAAGGAGAAGGAGAAGAAGAACCCGGGGAACCCAGCAGCGAGACGTGGAGCCTCGCCTCCCCGGCCACCCGAGGGACGTACGAGACGTCGTAGGTCCCGTCGCCCCTGTCCTCGACCTGGGCGTCGACTCGCTCGAAGGGAGACGAATCCGATCCCGAAGAAGCAGCTCGGGCGGCCGGGGCGACGAGCGCCTTGCTGTTTTTTCCCTCCTCTCCTCCTCCTCCTTCCTCCTCGTCCCCCCTGTCCGAGACCCCGCACTCGACCCAAACAACAAAGCGGTCCCCGCCGGAGAGCCTGGGCTGGCCTTTCGAGTCCCTGGCGCGGATACGGAAGGCCGAGCGGCGCCCGGATTCGGCGCGCAGGAAGTGGAGGTGGTGGGTGCGGCGGAGGAGGCAGTCGTCGCCGCCGGCGTCGCCGGCGTCCGTTTCTCCGCTCGAGATCGGCTCCGAGAGCGCCGCGTCCGCCGCTCCCTGCACCCATTTCCCGCGCTGCCAGACCCCTGAGAACCGCACCCCGTCCTCCTTGAAGACGCACGAACCAAACCCGTGCCTCTCGTCGCGCTCCCACTGCCCCTCGTAGACGTCGCCGCTCGCGAAGATGCACCTCCCGGCGCCGTGCCGCTCGCCCGCGCGCCACCCGCCGACGTAGCTGTCCTCCGACCTCGGGCCGCAGGTCCCTCGCCCCTCGCCGTGCCGCTTCCCCTGCTCCCAGTCCCCCTCGTACTCGTCGCCGTTGGAAAGCAAGGCCTTCCCGTGACCGTGCTCCAAGGCATCGAGCCACTCCCCGACGAAGAACGAGCCGTCGGCCCTGCGCAGCTCGCCGCCGCGGCCATGGCGCCTGCCGCCCTTCCACCCGCCGACGAAGACGGATCCGTCTACGTAGCGGCACTCGCCGCGGCCGCTGGGCTTGTCGTTTTCCCAGTCTCCCGAGTACTTGGAGACGCCTCGGAGGGTGCAGGTCCCCTTGCCGTGACGCACGGCGGCGGTGAGAGGGTCCGCGTCATTGGAGGAACGAGGAGAAGGAGAAGACGAGGGGGACGCCTTTCCGGCGCCGGCGTCGCCGCCGACGACGGCCCAGCCGCCCTCGTACTCCTCCCCGCCGTCGGCGGAGGTCCAGCACCCCCTCGCCCTGCTCCCGCGCTCCCAGGCTCCCACGAAGGTCCCGGCGACGGGACAGGAGTGCACCCCCTGGCCATGCGGGGCGTCATCGAGCCACTCCCCCTCGTACGTCGGAGGCAGGGGAGAGGGAGCGGACAGAGAGGGAGGAGCCTCCGAAGGAGGAGCGTCGGCGGGAGGAGGGAAGGTGTGCCTCCCCCAGCCGCAGCGGATCCCGTTGGAGAACGCGCCCTCGTAGATGCCCCCGTTCTCGTACGTGGCGCGCCCTTGCCTGGAATGGTGCTCAAAGCGGCGAAAGGTGAAAATGTAGATAAGAGAAGAAGAAGGAGAAGAAGGAGATGAAGAAAGAAGAAGAAAGAAGAAAAAAAACTCAAAACCTCACCCATCGGCCTTGTCGTCGAGCCAGTCGCCGTCGTAACCGACGTCGTCTCCTCCTTTCGTCCTCCGAGAAGGAAAAACGGCCTTCCCTTTCCCATGCCGCAGCCCCAGCCTCCAGACCCCCTCGTACGTGTCCCCATTGGTGCACTCGAGCGTGCCGCGGCCGTGCCGGAGCCCGCCCAGGGTCTCGCCGAGGTAGCGGCCGCCGTCTGCGTAGCAGAGCTCGCGGTGCGCCGGCCGCGGCGGCGCCGAGAGGCCGGCCTCCCACGCGGCGACGTCCTCTGCAGTCGCGACGAAGAAAGTTTCCTCTTCGTCGTCGCCCTCCAAGCCGTCCTCGCCGTTGCAGGGGTTGGCGTTGAAGGAGTCGAGCCTGGAAATGAGTTTTTCGGAACGGAGGTGAGATGAAGAGGAAGGGAAAAACGGTGCGATGGCGGTGAGGGGCAACACGTTCGCTCTGCTTTCCTCTCTCACCCTTCGTCATCGCTGCTGCTGCTGCTGTCGTCCTCGGAGTCGCTGACGGAGGTCTCTTTGGGCCTCCAAGAAGCAGAAAGGGAGGGATAGACCTCGTCGAGAGAGTTCATTCTATGGTTTCTAGGAGAGAGAGAGAGAGAGAGAGAGAGAGAGAGAGGCGTTTGCGGGGAAAAAAGGCAGCGGAGAAGAAGAAAAAAATCGAAAAATGGACTTCGAGCAGGAGCAGTTTTTTTTCTCTCTTTCTTCCTCTTTCAATTCTTCTCTATTCTTCAACTTCCCGATATCGGGAAGAACCCGAACGAAACACGAAAAACAAAACACAGAAAACGTCAAATAGTTGAACGCGCGAAAAAGAAGACCCGCAGCGAAAGAGAAGCCCTCTCTCTCTCAAGTTATTAAAAAAAACAAAACAAAAACTACCACCACCACCTCCCAACCTCCCCCTCTCAACTCACAGCCCCTTGTCCCCCTTGCCGCACAGCAGCGTGTCCTTGCTCAGAACGCCGAACCCCTGCAGGCACACCTCCCACCGCACGCGGCTCTCCGCCGCCCCGGCCGCCGCGGCGTACAGGGCCGCGGAGTTGACCAGGTGCACCCTGGACGAGTTGAGCGGCCGGACGTCCGGGAGCAGGTCCGACAGCGTCGAGGGCCCGTCGACGAGCGCGCCGGGCATGACCCACGGGTTGGGGCTGGGGGTCAGCTGGGCGGAGACCGCGTCGCAGGCGGCCGGGCGGCGGGGGCAGGAGGCCGCCTCGTCCTGGACGCTCACGGGCGGCTTCTCGCCGAACCCGGCGACGAACGAGCGGCCGCCGTCGCCGAGGAGGTAGCGGGCCTGGGAGAGGCCCCAGCAGGCGTAGCGGTCGGATCTCGACGGCTGATAGTACTGTTTTTTTATTATTATTCG
>Ga0315285_10003651_pt1 | contig 16004 bp, 2 predicted proteins | sample YL17G09_36_MG_FD_203698 | JGI IMG/M metagenome (GOLD analysis project Ga0315285, IMG submission 203698) | Sediment microbial communities from Yellowstone Lake, YNP, Wyoming, USA - YL17G09_36 | ecosystem: Environmental > Aquatic > Freshwater > Lake > Sediment | place: USA: Wyoming | collected... | reverse complement strand
GTTCTGACGCCTGCCGGACCCGCAAAACGCCCCTGCAAGAACGCCCAAGCCCGTCGTGTTCGGCAAACTGGCCTGCGATGAAGCGAGTACCGCTCGATGGGAGCCCGGTTTGCGAAACCGCTGGTCCGCTATTAGAATGCCTTTACTTCGGCCTCAGTGCGGTATACGCTGTACACGCGAATTGTCCGGGGAGGAATAGCGATGTGCCCCACTTTCGCTGCTCTTAGTAGGGCCCTGGTTCGCAAGGCAGCCCTGATCCTGATGGGCTGCGTGTCGCTGGTCTTCGTACCGGCGGCGCTCGCCCAGGGGATTCTCACGACAGTCGCCGGCGGCTGGTCGTTCGGTCCTCTCGGCGACGGCGGGCCGGCTACCAGCGCATATCTGAACGGCGCATGGGGCATTGCGGTCGATTCCGCGGGCAATCTTTACATTGCAGACAGAGACAACCACCGGGTACGCAAGGTTACGCCCGGCGGCGCCATCACTACTTTGTCGGGCACCGGCACAGCGGGCTATTCCCCCGATGGCACGGCGGCGGCCAGCGCTATGTTGAGCAGCCCCAGCGGTGTGGCCGTCGATTCAGCAGGCAACGTTTACATCGCCGACAAGGGCAATAACCGCATCCGCAGGTTCGTTCCGGGCGGGGCGATCAGCACTTACGCAGGGAACGGAACGGCTGGCTTTTCCGGCGACGGCCAGGCCGCTACATCCGCATCGTTCAACGGCCCCACCGGCATCGCGCTCGATTCCAGCGGCAATTTGTATATCGCCGACACCGGCAATGCGCGCGTCCGGAAAGTGACCGGCACCACGATCACCACAGTCGCAGGGGGCGGAACTGCATGGTCCGATGGAAGCCCGGCCACCAGCTTTGCATTGAACAGACCCGCGGCCCTTGCGGTTGACACGGCCGGGAATGTCTTCCTTGCCGACAGCATGAATTCCAGGGCCTACAAAGTGACGATCGGCGGGTTGATCTTCACGCTGGCGGGCGGTTTCCCGGCGCTTGTAGACCAAGGCGATGGCGGGCCGGCCACCAGCGCCTCGCTCAATTATCCCTCGGGTATCGCCGTTGATTCGTCCGGCAACGTGTATGTCAGCGAGTATGCGAACACCGAGGACGCCGGGCGAGTACGGAAGATCAACGGAGCGGGCATCATCACCAGCATTGCAGGCCGAGGATCATACCGCGATTACGCCTGGTCGACAATTGCCTCCGTCTGGCACCCGACGGCGTTGGCTGCCACTGCTTCCGGCAACATCTACATCGCCCACGAAACGGCTGCCTTTAAGGTCAGCCCTCTGCCCGCCGCCGGCGCCGTTCTCGCCCTTTCCGGAAACGGCCAAACAGTAAGCGCCGAATCACCGCTGCTCTACCCGCTGGTAGTGCAGGTGATTGATGGGAGCCAGGCGCCGATTTCCGGCGCCACAGTCAATTTTGTCGTGGCGGAGGGGACGGCGACGTTGAGCGCGGCCAGCGCTGTTACCGGCAGCGACGGGATGGCCACCATCACGGCAACGCTCACCACAACGGCCGGCAACGTTCGAATTTCGGCCAGCACGCCATCGATCGCGCAACCCGCCATCTTCACCGAGACGGTGTTGGCCAGCCAAGGCGCCACACTGGCGATTGTCTCGGGCAGCAATCAGACCGCGCCTGCGGGCACCATGCTCCCCAATCCGCTTGTGGTGCGGGTCGTCGACCGGTTTGGCAACCCGGTGCCGAACTGCGCGGTTTTTTTCGCACTTACCGTCGCGGACGGGACGCTCAGCCCCCCTCCCCCAAACACCGACTATACAGGAAAAGCTCAAACCAATTGGACGCTTAGCAAAACTCCCGGCACCTACACGATCGGAGTAACGCTCGGAGGGCCCCCACTTCCGATTACCGCGACTGCGACCGCACCCGCCGGCGCCGGCATTTCAATTGTCTCCGGCAACAACCAGATCGCGCAGATAGGCAACGGCCTTGACAACCCGCTTATTGTCCGGCTGACTCCTGCCATTGCCGGAGTCACGGTGACTTTTGCGGTCACGTCGGGGCAGGCGGATCTTCTCTCGCCGAACCCTAGCACGATGGTTACCGACAAATACGGACAGGCATGGACCAACGTGCTGCTGGGAAGAACCGCCGGGACTGTGACGATCACGGCGTCGGTCTCCGGCTATGGTACACCGGCAGTGTTTTCGCTGACCGCGCTTCCGGGAGCCGCATCAAGACTCGTGATCGTGTCGGGAGACCAGCAGGTAGGCGCACCCGGTTCCGCGCTGGCCAACCCGCTGGTGTTGAGAGCAACCGATAGCTGGGGTAACCCTGTTTCCGGTGTCACTGTGGCACTGACACCGGGCGCCAATGCCGGCACCGTGAATCCCGCTTCCCTGACTACCGGTGCCAATGGCTTGGCCCAGGCAACGTGGACCCTGGGAAGTACCCCCGGGACGAAGACGGTGACTGCCTCGGTCGCCGGTCTGATATTGGCAGCGTTTACAGCTCAGGCCACGACCCCCCAGCCTGCCTCTGTCTCCATCGTCGGCGGCAACAACCAGACGGCTCCGGTGGGCTCGATCCTTCCAGCTCCGCTCACCGTGCGGGTCAGCAGCGCCGCGGGTGCGGCCGTCCCGGGCCTCACTGTGGCATTCGCCGTTACGGCGGGCAACGCCATGCTGAGTGCCCCCAGCGCGGTCACCGACACCAACGGCCAGGCGCAGATCACCGCCACGCTCGGCGGATGCAAGGGAAACATCGCGATTTCGGCTTCCGTCTCCACTTTCTCGGTTTCCTTCCAGGAAACAGCGACAGTAAGCAGCGGCACTCTGACGATATTGCCCTGGAATGTCCAAACGCCTTACGTGGGTGAAACCTACCCCGTGACAGCCCGAGTCGCCGATTCTTGCGACAACCCGATTTCCGGCGTCCTGGTGAACTTCTCCGTCACTGGGGGAGGCGGGAGCCTGAACACCGGCTGGGCAACTACCGGCGCCGATGGCAAGGCCACCGTGAACTGGACGCTGGGCAGCAGCCCGGGCAGCAACACCATGACCGCAACGGCGGGAAGCAGCACCAGGCAACTGGGCGCCACCGCCTGCCCCATCCCGGCGGCCAGCCTGTCGATTGTTTCGGGCGACAACCAGACGGCGCCGGTCAACAGCGCGCTCCCCGCTCCGTTAGTCGTGCAGGTGACCACCGCCTCCGGGACGCCTCTTCCCGGCATTACCGTCTACTTCAGCGAGAGTTCGGGCAACGTGCGGTTCAGCAACCCGACAATTCCGGCAAGCGTGGAAACCGACAGCAGCGGGCGCGCGCAGGTAACAGCCCAATTCGGCCACGTGGCGGGCGCCTTCGCGATCCAGGCGTCCCTCAGCAGCCCGAACCCGGCTTACTCTGTGTGGTTCACCGCGAACGCCAGCAGCGTGCCGGTCGCCTCCCTGGTACTGGTGTCGGGGGATGGCCAGGCGGCGGTCACCGGCCGCCGCGTGGCCAACCCCCTTGTGGTCAGAGCGCTCGATGCCTCGGGGAATTACCTGGAGAGTGCGCCGGTGAGTTTCACCGTCACGCAGGGCGGCGGAACGCTGACCGCTCCCTCGTTCGTGACGGGGCTTCTCGGGCAGGCCCAGGCCACCTGGATCCTCGGCAACACGGCCGGAACCAATACCGTTACGGTACGTTCGGGAAATGCCACGCCGATCGTCTTTACGGCCACGGCTGCGGCGCCCCAAACCACGATCTCGAGATGGGGGGGCGGCAGCCTGAGCGGAACCGTCAATACCAACCTGGTTCTGTCCGCGATTGTACAAGACGCGGGCGGTCTGCCCGTTGCCGGCGCCACTGTGAACTTCGTTGTTTCGTCGGGTTCCGGGACCCTGACCAACCCCACCGTGGTAACCAGCTCGAGTGGAACGGCGAGCACAACGTTGAAACTCGCCACGACGCCGGGACCCGTCACGGTGACCGCAACCGCAGTGGGTGTGACCGGCAGCGTCGTTTACAACTGCACGGCTACGGTCGGCCCACCCGCTTTGCTCACCATCGTCTCGGGCGACAACCAGACCGGGGCAGCAGGCAACACGCTGGCCAATCCGCTCGTCGTACGGCTTACCGATTCGTTCTCCAACCCGGTGGGAAGCCTGGTCGTGTACGGAACGGTGACCGCCGGCGGTGGTTCACTCTACTGCCGATCAGGAACCGATGCCAATGGTCAAACCCAGTTTATTTGGACGCTTGGTACGACCGCCGGAACCAATCGGGTGGAACTGTACTATGGAACTCTGCCTGTCTTGGTAGTCACAGCCACGGGTATTGCCCCCATTGTCACCAACATCATCACCACGGTCGCGGGCAACGGCACGAATGGTTTCTCGGGCGACGGCGGACAGGCGACTCTCGCTGCGATCAGTCGAGTCGGAGGTGTGGCCGCCGATTCGACCGGCAGGGTGTATATCGCAGACTCGCCAAACAACCGCATCCGCCGGGTCGCTCTCGACGGCACAATCTCGACATTCGCCGGCAATGGGACGACCGCATTCTCCGGCGACGGCGGCCCGGCTACACTCGCTTCCCTCAACAGTCCCAGCGGGCTGGCGGTGGATTCGGCAGGCAACGTCTATGTTGCGGACACCGGAAACAACCGCATTCGGAAGATCGCCCCTTCAGGAACCATAACCACTCACGTCGGCTGCGCCGCCCCCGCTACTGTGGTCTATTGCCTGCAGGCTCCACAATCGCTGGCGCTGGATGCCAATGGCAATCTGTTTGTCGCGACGGCGGACAGGGTATGGAAGATCACGCCGGCTAACACTGTCGCCCTGGTGGCGGGCGGCGGTAGCTTGAGACCGGGTGACGGAGGACCCGCCACTTATGCCAGCTTAGCCCCGAGGGGTCTGGCTGTGGATGCCTCGGGGAATCTTTTCATTTCGGATACCAACCGCGTCCGCCGGGTCGGAACTGGCGGAACGATCACCACGATTGCCGGACTGGACGATTTCACCACCAGCCTCGGTGGTGAGGCGGTTCCGGCCACTCAAACCGTGATCTCCGATCCGCAGGGCCTTGCGGTCGATCGCAGTGGCAATGTTGTGGTCGTCGAGGCGGGCAACAACCGAATCCGCCAGATCGCCCCCAACGGCCTGGTGAGTACGATCGCTGCTTATGCTTATGCCTATGCGGGGTTTTCCGGGGATGGCGGCTGGGCGCTATACGCTACCTTCAATGGGCCCGGACCGTTGGCGATGGACTCGACGGGCAACCTCTATGTCGCGGACCGCTGGAACTATCGAGTGCGAAAAATATCGCCGACGAGCACGGTCGCCTCCTCCATCGCATTAATGTCCATTGTGTCCGGCAACAATCAAAGCGGGGCACAGAATAGTACCCTTCCCAATCCGCTGGTGCTGCAGGTGCTCAACTCCAGTGGCCAGCCGGTGCCAGGCGTCACCATTTACTTCACGACCGGCGCGACCTTGGCGCCCTCCGCGGCAGTGACCGGCAGCGACGGAAAAGCACAGGTGAAAATCACCCTGGGCTCGGCATCGGGACAGTACACGATCAACGCTTGGATCCCCGGCGTGCCCGTCGCCGCTGTGGCCGTGGCCAGCGCTCTTCCGGGTGCACCTGATCTTCTCTGGCGCATCTCAGGAAACGATCAGACCGGCCCCCCAAGTACAACACTTCCCGGCGCGCTGGTGGTCAAGGTCGTGGATAGCTACCTGGTTGGAGTGCCCGGCATAAATGTGAACTTCGCCGTATCTTCCGGCGGAGGAACGCTCAGCGCCACCTCGGCAATCACCGGCGCGGACGGGACGGCACAGGTGAATTGGACGCTGGGCTCAACTGCCGGTAGCCACACGGTAACCGCTTCCTCGGGAACGCTGACACCCGTCACTTTCAGCGCCACGGCGACCGTACCGCCACCAGTCCTGACAAAGGTCTCCGGCGACGGCCAGGCTGCGCCCGTCGGCACGTCGCTGGCGAATCCGCTGGTCGTCGAGTTGAGGAACGCCGCCGGCGCGCTGATGGCCGGGACCAACATAAGCTTCCAGGTGGTCTCCGGCTCGGCGACCCTGAGCGCCACGAATGTAATTACCAATGCCAGTGGCCGCGCCTCGGTGATTGTCAATCTCGACCGTGTGGTCGGCACAGTCAAGGTGAGCGCCAATGCTGTCGGCGCCGATCCAGTGGTCTTCACCAGCACGGCGCGGCCCGGAACTCCGGCGATGTTAACCATGATCTCGGGCAACGGCCAGACTGGCCGGATCAACACCACGCTGTTGCAACCCGTTAAGGTGGCGGTCTGGGATCAGTACAACAACGCAGTGCCTGGGGCCAGTGTCTTCTTTTCCGTCACCGCGGGTGGAGGAAGCGTGACTGCTTCAACGGTGTCGGCCGACGACAACGCGCGGGCGCAGGTCTACTGGACAATGGGGGCGGCACCGGGCGTCAACATGCTGAGTGTTACGGCCGGCGCCGCCGCCCCATTGCCATTCACTGCTACCGCCGTTTGGCCCTGGCCCGGCGGCATCATCACGACGGTGGCCGGCGGAGGTGGCGGCGGCTTCCCCGACACCGTCGCCGCGCTGAGCGCGCCACTGGGATTGGTTCAATCCGTCGCCACCGATGCCGCCGGCAACGTGTTCGCCAGCGACCGAACCAACAATATAGTGGTGAAGATTTCACCTGCCGGCACGCTGACCGTAGTGGCGGGCAACGGACTGGCCGGATTCTCGGGCGACGGCGGCCCCGCCACCGCCGCTTCACTGGATGCGCCTTACGGGCTCGCGGTTGACCGGGCGGGGAACCTGTTCATCGCGGATGCCAACAACGACCGCGTCCGTAAGGTGGGCGCCGACGGCAAGATCAGCACCTTTGCCGGCGGCGGGGTGGCGGCCTTGTTCACCCAGGGCGGCCCGGCAACTTCCACGGCTCTCTCCCATCCCGAGGGGCTGGCCGTCGATTCCAACGATAATCTCTACATCGCCGACACGCGGCACAGTCTGGTGCACAAAGTAAGCGTGGGCGGAAACCTGGTGACGGTGGCCGGTACCGGCGTGGCGGCTCTATCCGGCGACGGTGGTCCAGCCACCAACTCTTCGCTGAATTACCCGCCCGCGGTCGCTGTGGATGCTGCCGGCAATATCTACATCGCGGAACTGAGCAACGACCGTATCCGAAAGGTGGACACCGCGGGAGTGATTTCGACGTTGCCGGGTCCGAATACGGGCATGCCCTCCCCTACGGGCCTGGCAGTCGATTCCTTCGGTAACCTCTACGCCGCGCGCGGGGCGGTAGTGAAATGGATTCCTGCCGGTGTGCAGTTCGTGCTTGCTGACGCGAGTCAAATTACCTGGGCTAACGGTGTCGCGCTGGACGCCGCGGGCAACATTTTCGTTGCCGACAACTACCGCGTGCGGAAGATCGACACCACCGGCACAATCTCCATCTGTGCCGGCAATGGCGCTCCGAAGTTTTCCGGCGACGGCGGGCCAGCCACCGATGCGCAGCTCAACGCACCTGCCGGCGTGGCTTTCGATGCCGCCGGCAATTTGTACATCGCCGACAACAGGAACCTGCGCATCCGCAAGGTAAGCCCCGCCGGAACCGTCACCACGCTCGGCGGCAGCGGCGCGTCGGGCTATTCCGGCGACGGCGGGCCGGCCACACGCGCCTCGTTCTACTCGGCTGCCGGCGGCGCGGTCGATGCTTCGGGCAACTATTACTTCATCGATAGCCAGCGCGTCCGGAAAATATCGGCCGCCGGGACCATCTCGACAGTCGGCCAGTTCTCGAACCCTGGCGGGCTCGCACTCGATTCGACGGGCAACCTCTACCTTGCCGACACAGGCGCGCATGTAATCCGCAAGATCGCGCCCGGCGGCGCGTCAACCGTCGCTGTTGGTGTAGCCGGCCAATCGGGCTATGGCTCGGACGGCGATTCCGCCACGAACCCCGTTCTCAACTCGCCTCGCAGTGTTGCCCTGGACGGCGCCGGCAACCTCTACATCGCCGACAGCGCCCATCTGGCGGTGCATAAGGTCGGCGCGGACGGCAAGATTGTCACCATCGCCGGCAACCGCACCAGTGGATCATCCGGCGACGGCGGTCCGGCCACCGCTGCGCAGTTACTCGAGCCGGTTGCGGTGGCCGTGGATACTCTTGGCAACGTCTACGTGGCCGATTATGCCGACCACCGCGTGCGCATGATCTTTCCCGACGGCGCCATCTGGCCGCTGGCCGGGAACGGTACGAGCGGATTCTCCGGCGATGGCGGCCCGCCTGCAGTGGCGGCGCTGAATCATCCAGCCGCGCTTGCCCTCGATGCCTCGGGTGCGTTCTATATCGCCGACACGGATAACGACCGGATCCGGCGCATCTCCGGGAGCGGCCTCGCTATGGTCTCCGGTGACCACCAGAACGGTGTTGTCAGCCAGGCGCTGGCCGAGCCCCTGATGGTGCAGGTGACGGGCGCCGGCGGTGCGCCGGTCCAGGGCGCCACGGTGTTCTTCCAAGTTACCAGCGGCACGGCCAGCCTCAATGACTGTTGCTTCTACACCGGGGCCGACGGGAAGGCGCAGGCCATCGTGACCCTGGGTGCGAACACTGGCCTGGTTACGGTCCGCGCTTCGGTAGGTTTCGCCGGCACGGTAACGTTCAAGGCCGGCGCCGCGCTTCGCCCAGCGGCTTCCTTGACGGTCGCCTCCGGCGACAACCAGGTGGGCGCCCCGGGGTCCACGCTGCCCAGCCCGCTGGTAGTGAAGGTGAGCGACTCGGGCGGCAGCCCGCTCGCCGGCGTTCTGGTCAACTTCGTCCCGCCTCCTGACCTCGGAACGCTGACTGACTCATGGGTCCTAACCGGCTCAAGCGGTCTGGCGCAAGTGACCTGGACGCTCGGCTCTCAGCAACTCACCCGTGCCGTAAATGTGTACGCCGGCAGCCTCCACGTGACGATTACCGGAACGGCGCGCATGCCTACTTCCATCGCCGCGGTCTCCGGCGACAACCAGTCCGCGCCAGTTAACAGCCCGCTTCCCGCGCCGCTGGTCGTCGAGGTTGGAACCCCGGATCACGTGCTGATCTCCGGGGTTCCGATCACGTTCACGGTAACGGCGGGTAGCGCCACGTTGAGCAGTGGAACTGTCCTGACCGGAGCGGACGCCAGAGCCCAAACGACGGTGACGTTGGGCACCACCCCCGGCACGGTCTCGATAAGTGCCTCGTTCCCTGGGCTGGCTTCTCCGATTGTTTTCACCGCCACTGCGGTTGGAGGGGGAGGGGGAGGAGGGGGAGGGGGAGGCGGTGGCGGTGGTGGCGGCGGTGGCGGCGGCGCTGGTGGGGATTTCGCCCTTCGCCTTTCGCCCACCCGCCAATCCGTGGTGCAAGGAAGCACCGCTACCTATGCCCTTCAAGTGTACCCGATGGGCGGCTTCATTTACGTCGTAGCCCTTTCCTGTGCGGATTTGCCGCCCGACACAAGTTGTGTGATCACGCCCAACCCGGCTCCCCCAGGCACTGGGACGCTCCAAATATTCACTACGGCTCAAACGGCAGTCGGCGCGTTCACCTTCACCGTCACCGGGGTGTTTGGCGCGCTGACTCGCTCGGCGACCGCAGGCCTTGAAGTCACCGCTGCGCAGGACTTCAAACTGGAGGTTTCTCCGGCCAGCCAATGGGTGGCGCCGGGCAAGGCAGCCACCTACACGGTAACTGTGACCGGCATCAACGGATTCAGCGGCGTTGTGAACCTTGACTGCGGGGTTCTTCCTGCGGGGTGCGCCTGCAGCTTCGCGCCGGCCTCCACCGGGCCAGGCACTTCGACCCTGACCGTTTCGACCTCGGCCGATACGCCGGCCGGAGACGCAACCATCACGGTGACGGCGAGTGCCGCTGGAAGCACACGCAGCACCAAAGCGATCCTGCGCGTCGGAAAACCCGATTTCCAGATCACCGTCTCGCCGGCTTCCCAAGCGATAATCGCGGGGAAGACCGCAGAGTACGCCCTGGCCATCAAGCCCAGCGGAGGTTTCAACTCGCCCATCGACTTGTCGTGCTCCGGCCTGCCGGGGGGCGCGAGTTGCAGTTTCACGCCGAACCCGCTGCCTGCAGGCGCGACGGCCGCCACCCTGACGGTAAGCACCACTGCTGCAACGCCGGCGGGACCCGCCGCCATCGCCATCACGGGAACCAGCGGCACACTGGTGCGCAGCGGCGGCGCTTCGCTGCTGGTCAATCCCTTGCCTGACTTCACGCTGGCTGTCAGTCCGGCCGCTCAGACGGTCACGCCGGGCTCGGCGGCCACCTACAGCATCGCGATCTCGGCGATCGGCGATTTCAACTCCTCGGTGAGCCTGGTGTGCGCCGGCTTGCCTGTGGGCGCCTCATGTTCCTTCTCGCCGAACCCGGCCCCGCCGGGCAACGCCACGCTAACGCTGGCCACCTCATCCACGACGCCCTCGGGAAGCGCCGCATTCTCGGTCAGCGGCACGGCCGGCACGCTGGCGCATTCCGTCGCTGTGCGAATTGCGGTAGGCACGCCGCCCGTGGTGCCCTCCGGCTCCGTCACCAACGGCGCCAGCTTCACAACCGGCGCGACGCCCGGCTCGATTGTCAGCATTTTCGGCACGCACCTGACAAGCCTGGCGGCGGGGACCGTGATTGGCGCCGACAAGCTGCCTCTGCCCACTACGCTGAACGGGGTCTCGGTAACGGTCAACGGCATGCCCGCCCCCCTGTTCGCCATCGCCAATACCGGCGACTACGATCAAGTCAACCTCCAGATTCCCTATGAAGTCACGGGGCTATCGACGATCATGATCGTGGTGACCAACAACGGCGTGGCCGGCGCTCCCGTTCAAGTCGCTCTGCAGCGCGAACAGCCGGGCATTTTCGTGGCCGACTGGAATACGGGCGCCGGGGCCATTCTGCATGGCGCCGACTACGGCCTGGTTTCCGCTGATCGGCCGGCAGCCCGCGGCGAAACCGTCATGATCTACGCCACCGGGCTTGGCCCGGTCAGCCCCGCGCCGCCCACCGGCTATCCGGCCTCGGCCGCGCCGCTGTCGCTGACCACGATTCCGCCGGTGGTCAGCTTCGGCGGGATCGCGGCCAGCGAAGTTTTCTTCGCCGGGCTGGCGCCCGGGTTTGTGGGTCTCTACCAGGTGAACGCTCGCATCCCTCTCGATGCGCCGTCCGGCGCTCTCGACCTGGTGATTCAGACCGGCGGCCAATCGTCCAATCCGGTGAAGCTGTTGCTGCAGTAATCGCCGCTCCAGCCGAACCAAGTCGCCCGCGGCGGCCGGTAAAGAAGCCGCCTCCTGCCGCAAGAGCTTCAGCCCACGGCTCCGGTTCCGGCGGCGGCGCTTGTTCGCCTGGACGGCGCTGGCCGTCGGCTTTTTCATGGTGGTCGGGATTGTTTACGCCATGCTGTTCGCCTACCGGTAATCCGCGGATTTCGAAGCGGGCCAAATCAAGTTGACAGAGCGATCCACGGGGGCCTAACATCCGAAACGCGGAGGCTGGTCATGAAATTTCTCACTCTCCCTTTTCTGGCACTCGCTTTTGTCTGTGCGTCTGCAGTGGCTCAGACATCCGGTATTCAAGGCGTGGCCATCGATCCCTCGGGGGCGCCCGTACCCGATGTTGCCGTAACGGTCACCAATGTGGCCACCGGTGTGGTGAGCCATTACAGGAGTAGCGAGCGGGGGTTCTACTCGGCGCCTTTCCTGCCGCCAGGCAGGTACAAAGTCGAGGCCAGCAAGACCGGGTTCGCCCCGGTCAATCTGGAAGTCAATGTGGACGTGGGCCAAATCGTTCGTGCCGACTTCAACCTCAAAATCGGCACCGTGGCGGAGAGCATTGAGGTGACGGCGGCAGCCGCGATGCTGGAAACCGAGACCAGCTCGATGGGCCAGGTGATCGGCACCAAGCGCATCGTCGAGATGCCGCTCAATCTGCGCAACTATCTGGAGCTGGCTAAGTTCTCGGCCGGCGTGCAACCCGCCCGCCAACTGGGGCGCGGGGCGCGAACTTCCGGCGAGGACGGCATGGAGGGCGGTTTCATCGGCCTCGGGCAGCGCGGCTATCAGACCAGCGTGTTGCTGGACGGCGTGGATAACAGCTCCCGTGCCTCCGGCGGTCCCCTCGGCTATCAGGCGCAGGCCGTCAAGCCTCCGGTGGACATGGTCGGCGAGTTTAAGGTCGTCACTAACAACAACTCGGCCGAGTACGGCTACCGCATGGGACCCAAGGTAATCGTTTCGACCAAGTCTGGCACCAACCAGATGCACGGCTCGCTGTACGAGTTTCTGCGCAACGAGAAACTGGACGGCACGAACTTCTTCGCCAACCGCTCCGGCTCCAAAAAGCCCACGCTGCGGCAGAACCAGTTCGGCGGCACGGTCGGCGGTCCGATCCGGCGGAACAAGACGTTCTACTTTTTCAGCTACCAGGGGGCGCGCATCCGCCGCGGCCAGAGCTTCACCTCGACGGTGCCCGGCACGCTGGCGCGCAACGGCGACTTCTCGCAAGAAGGCCGCAACCGCGACCAGGTCTTCGACCCGGCGACCACAACAGGCGGCGATACGCCGGCCGCCCTGCGCCTGCCTTTCCCCAATTCCAAGATCCCCCAGGCCCGCTGGGATCCCATCACCGCGAAAATCATCCAGAATTATCCGCTGCCCAATATTCCCGGCCGCGACAACATGCCGAACAATTACTTCTTCGCGCCCAGCGACAAGGAGACGGACAACCAGTACGACATCAAGATCGATCACAACTTCACGGACAAGGACCGCACCTTCTTCCGTTGGAGCATCCGGCGCGACGACAAACTGCAGAACGGTCCCCTGCCGATTTCGGCGCAAGGCGGCGGGCTGGGCCAGACGGTCATTCTGCCCTCCGACAACGTGATGGGAAGCTGGACCCGCACCCTCACTCCCCGCATTTACAACGAGGCGCGCTTCGGTTTCACGCACTACCCCACCCGCTTCGACATCCTGACCCAGGAAAACCTGAACAAGGTGTATGGGGTCAAGAACGTTCCGGGCGACACCTTTGGTGACGGTCTGGAACACGGACTGGCGCGTTTTGGGCCCAACGGCTACAACGAAATCGGTTCACGCAGCTTCTGGCCCAACCGCAACTTTCTCGACAATATCCAGTTCAATGACAACCTGCTGATCCAGCGGGGCAGGCACGGGCTGAAGACCGGCATCGAATTCCGCCGTGCCGACATCTTCCGCGAGGCGCAGCGTTTCCGCCGCGGGCTGTTCGCCTTCAGCAAGGTGTTCACCGCCGAGAAACCGAACGATGCAAACAGCCGCACCGTCACCGGCAACGGACTTGCCGACATGCTGCTGGGCTGGGCCAATTCCACCACGGTGGGCAACCAGCTAAGCGAGGACGTCATCGCGCCCTACTGGGGGCTGTACGTCCTGGACGACTGGAAGGTCAGCTCGAAGCTGACGCTGAACCTGGGCGTCCGCTGGGAGTGGTACGTCAACCCCTACTTCCCGCAGGGAGTCACCGTCGGGCGCCTGGGCGTCAGCCGCTACCTCACCGAGTTCAACGTGGCACGCACCGACCCGAGGTACGAGACGTTCCAGCGGCCCAAGGACGGCCGGGACTCGGGAGGCAACGAGAACCTGAAGAACTTCTCGCCCCGCATCGGCCTAGCCTACCGCGCCACTCCAAAGACCGTGGTGCGCACCGGCTTCGGCATCTTCTACGCCGAAGCCGACTACATCACCAGCGAGAGCGCGCGCTGGATCAACCAGACGCCCGACTTCACCGAGGTGGTTACCACCGGCTCGAACATCAGTCCGGCGGCAACCGTGCAGAATGGTTTTCCCCTGGTGACGCTGCCCGCCAAGGCACCCGTGTCCGGCACCAACGTCGAGGTCAGCCGCGACGACTATCCCAACCAGTACTCGACGCAGTGGTTCCTGGATTTTCAGCGCGAACTCCCGGGCGATGTGCTGCTGGCCATGGGCTACCAGGCTTCGAAATCGACACACCTGTACGCCGGCCGCAACATCAATAACGGCGGCCCGCATGCCACCATCCGGGAGACGCTGCGCCGCGTCCGCCCGCAGTGGAACCAGGTTGTCTTGCGCGATCCGGGTTACAACTCCAACTACAACGCACTGGTGGCCAAGGTGGAGAAGCGATTCTCAAAGGGAATCACGTTCCTGACCTCTTACACCTGGTCGCACACCATCGACCAGGGCGAGGAATCGCTGGACGAGAACGTCTCCGGGCGCGCCAATCAGTACAACCTGAGCCCCGAGCGCGGCAATTCCAGCCTCGACCGGCGCCACAACTTCATCGCCAGCTTCACCTACGAGCTGCCGTTGGGTCGCGGGAAGCCGTTCGGCCGTTCGTGGGGACGTCCCCTGGACGCGGTTCTCGGCGGCTGGCAGGTCGGCGGCATTCTCACCCTCATCAGGGGCACGCCGTTCGACGTCAGCTATCCCGGCGACGCGCAGAACAGCGGCACGACTAACCGCGGGAACCGTATCGGGAGCGGTAAACTCGACAACCCAACCATTGACCGCTGGTTCGACGAGTCGGCCTTCGTGGCCAGCGCGCCCGGCGTATACGGGAACACCGGCCGCAACGTGCTCTATGGCCCGGGATTGCGCAATTTCGATTTCATCCTGGCCAAGCACATCCGGATCACCGAGAGGCAGCGGCTGCAGTTCCGCTTCGAATCGTTCAACTTCACCAACACGCCCAAATTCGGGCAGCCCGTCGGGGGACTGCGCGCGGCCACCACCGCCACCATCAACGCGGCGGATGATCCACGGCGCATTCAGCTTGCGCTGAAGTACACGTTCTAAGGGGAAAACGTCTTGCGGGCCTGTTGCCGGCGGGACGCCAGCGATGCAACAAGCCTAGCGGCGCAGGGCGGCCAGGCGGGCGCGGATGAATTCCGAGTCGCCAAACTTCAGCGCCTCTTCATACTCGCGGACGGCGGCGCCGAAATCCTGCAATTCCTCGTGCAGCACGGCCAGTTGCAGACGGGGGCCGGCGCCGCTGGAGGCCAGGCCGGCCGCCAGGCGGAAATGGCGGAACTTCTCCGCATAGTCGCGGGCCTCCTGCTCGGGCAGCACCTGGAAGACAACGGCAGAGGAGGCCAGCTCTTCGGTCCCCCTCATGGCAGCCACGCGCAGGCGAAAGGTCTCACCACCAGCCAGCGGCTTGTCGGCAGGCAACTCGATGCTGGTCCCGGCGACCGAGGCTTCCCATAAGCGCCGGCCGTCGCGTGTTTCCACGGCCACCGTGTACAGCTTGGCGCCCCCCAGTTCGCTCCAGCGGAAAGTCGGGGCCGGCAGAGTGCGGGTGCCCACGCCGGGCGAGAGGATGGTCAGCTCGTTCTGCAGCTCGCGAACGCTCATGGCGCCGACCTGCTGCTTGCTGGCCAGGGCGACGACCGCGCGGGGCAGGGAGCAGAAGCGGACGGAGGCGGTGCTGACCTGGCCCGTGGTCCTGGCTTCCCCGCCCTGAAAGACCACGGCGCTGTTGGGCGTCAGCCGGATGGAGAGCAAGCGGGGGCAAAACAGCAGGGAGGCGGCGCCGTCGGGGCCGGCGGTGACCTGGCTGCCCTCGTGCAGCACGTCGGCCAGCATGGCCGGGCGCACGCGGGGCTTTCCGGCCGGGGCGCCGCCGGCGGCGGGCGCCGCCAGGGTCACCTTGCCCTGCACCTGGGTAATCATGCCCACCGCTTGCGCGCTGTCTACCTGCGGCGCCGCCGCGGCTTGCGGCGCGCCCGGCGGCGCCTGCCCGGCCCGCGCTGCCGAGCCCCAGCCGAGCAGCGCGGCCAGCAGCAGCACGGCGGTGGCGGTGACGCGCCGGCCGCTTCCGATGCGGAACAGGCGTATGGCGCGGCTCACCCCTTTCAGCGGCTGTTCGCCCACGTCTTCGGCGTCGGGCACCTCGCCGATGGCCCGCAGGGTGCTCTCGGAAATCAGGATGCAGGCCGAAGAAGTCCGAAAGAACTCCTTGGTGGCCGACTCGA
>Ga0315285_10003650_pt1 | contig 16006 bp, 36 predicted proteins | sample YL17G09_36_MG_FD_203698 | JGI IMG/M metagenome (GOLD analysis project Ga0315285, IMG submission 203698) | Sediment microbial communities from Yellowstone Lake, YNP, Wyoming, USA - YL17G09_36 | ecosystem: Environmental > Aquatic > Freshwater > Lake > Sediment | place: USA: Wyoming | collected... | reverse complement strand
GACGTTGTAGTGATTAGTGAATACCAATGTTTCAAATATATAAAAACTGACACCGAACTTTTTGTTACGATGAATTACAGAGATGAGGATTACAAACAGTACGATAGTCCGACATACCTAATATATCTTTATATCAATTTAGTGACAGGTAAAGTAGTTCACGATAATTTTGACTATAAGTTAGAAAAGAAAATTACTCATGAAGATATATTAAGGACAGTTTATGATTTATTTATTGTTGTTATAACATACTTGGAATTGACACCGATTACCTTAATGATTATCAACGGTGGAGATAAAAGAGGTGACATCATCAGAGATAATTTAATTAAGAACGAAACCAAATCATCAGTCATACAAGTTAACAGTAATTGGAATGTCAAAACTGTTAGATTGGGTGGGTTTGATGTTCGTGGTCATTATCGGTTAATGTTGGTCGGGAAAGGTAGAACACGATATGAATATGTGTTTATCAGACCTTACAAGAAAGGAATATTAAGGAGGTTACCACAGAAAATGTCAGTTGAATCAATGACAGTAGAACAACTGAACTAACAGTAATACAAGGATAGTAGAGGTGGACATTGTTCCACCTTTTTTTATTTTATATCTTGAGTCGTAGGAACAGTCGTCGGAGGACCCGGTCACAGATCTCAAGCAGCAATTGATGTTATCTGCTGCTTGAGATTTCTTCGGCACAGTGTCACGGACATCCACAAAAAAATTAAAAAAAGTTATGATATAATTTGGTAGATTCATTTATTATACATATATTTGTAGAACGTTAAACCAATTAAAACGACAGACAATGAAAGACATGAAATTTTATTTTACGGTGGATTTTCCATCAGAATATTTTCCAAGATTCGACTACGAGATCGATGAGTTATTTGACCTTGAAAATTGTACGGTTGAAGAAGGATTGGAGGTATTAAAGAAACTTGTATCCGACAAGAAGATAGTTGGGAAGTATCGGAGTATGGGAAGTGTTGAGATTAAGGACAACAATGTGTCCTTGTCTTATGAGAGTTGTGAAGGGTTTAGTGATGACCCCGATAAAGATGATAATTGGGTCGGACATGATGATGAGTTTTTTTGGGTTTGATGTACATACTTTAAAATTTGGAAGGTGGATGAAAGTCCACCTTTTTTTTTGGACACAAACAAAGAATTACGAGACCACTGAGTCCTACGTCTCTAGTCGGAGGATCTCAAGCAGCAATTGGTATTACATTTGCTGCTTGAATTGTAAATTGACGAACAGATCATATTTTTTTGACGAAAGATTTGGATATGTCAAATATTTATTTTATCTTTATTCCATAAACCAAAAAACAAAACAAGATGAAATCATTCAAAGAACACGATGTTGTAGTCCTCAAAACTAACCTTACCTCAGAACTAAAGAAAGGAATGAAAGGGACAATAGTTTATGTTTACAATCATTATAAGTATTTAGAAGTCGAATTTAATGATGGTGAAAACACATTTGTTCGTGTTGTTTCTAAAAACAAAGTAGAAAAATCCGAATAGAAATTTGGAGAAGTCAAATATTCTTTTTATATTTGTATCAAATAAAACATAAAGTTATGTCACGAACAACAGAACAAAACGAAAGGACGGGAGAATTATTTCCTAAGAAATCAAGACGTAAACCAAAAGATAAAAAGTTCTTTGGTTTTCGTGAGGGCGACGGTTCAGTTCCGAACGCTGTTAAAAATGAGGATTATACCAATTACGGTTGGCCAAATGAATCCAGAGTTAAGTCTGTAATCAAACAGAAAATTCAAGACGATTTAACTAAAAATGAAATCAATGAAACCAAAGAGAATGACAGGAATTGAATACCGTAAAGAATTACAGGACATCAAACAAAGTGAAAAATCTTTAATTTCCCATGTAACGGAACGGGTTGTTGAATTGGGTAAGATTCATCCCGACGCAATTGTTGCCAAGATTGGGGAAGTCGAGATAAAAGCCAGTTGTCTTACAAGACAATGGGTGGACACATTGAATCCAATGGAAAAAATAGAAATTATTGAGACCATAGAAAAATGGAGTGCTGAAAAACAAAATATTAAACAATTAGAGATATAAGTCGTTTCGTTTCGTTGTTGTTTTATTGGTTGAGCCCTGCGTGTGGTTACGCGGGGCTTTTTTTGTGCTCACACTCGTCATAGAGGTCTTCGATATCGCAGACCTGGCGATCTGACCCGATCTCAAGCAGCAAATCCGTATTACATATGCTGCTTGAATTTTAATTTTTGATGAACAGATCATATTTTTTTGACGAAAGATTTGGATATTAAATAAAAAGTTTTTATCTTTACACAATGTTAAACCAATAAACCGAATCATAATGGAAACTTATAAGTTACAAGCCAACGAAAAACACTTTGAACTCGGTATGTCGATAATCAAAGACGGTGGATATTATTTATGGAACGATGCGGGTGAAAAGTATCAAATCATTAATCACAAATTAATTCCGTTGACCGTAAGAGGTTATGCTTTATTGAAGGAGATAGTATCTTCTGAATGGTTCAAGAAAAACGTAATATTTAAATTGAATTAATATGGAGGCAATAGACCAAAAAACAATCGGGAAATATCAAATCGAAATTATTCCTGATGATGACCCGATGAATCCGCGTACTGATTATTGTGATCCGTTGGGTTCAATGATTTGTTTTCACCGAAGGTACAGTTTGGGTGATAAACATAACTTTGAAGATCCTGATGAAGCTCGGGAATTTCTCAAAGATAAAGGAATTGCAATTGTCTTACCCTTGTATCTTTATGACCATAGTGGTATTACAATGTCCGTTAATCCGTTCAGTTGTCCTTGGGATAGTGGGCAGGTTGGTTGGATTTATATTACCAAAGAGGAAATCCGTCAAGAATATCATTGTAAAAGAATTTCAAAGAAAATGATTGAACGGGTAAAAGGTTATCTTATCAATGATGTGATAACATACGACCAATATCTTACAGGTGATGTTTATGGATTCCGTATTACAGATACCGAAACAGATGAGGAAATTGAGTCTTGTTGGGGGATTTATGGTGAGGAGTATTGTATGTCTGAAGCCGAATCTGTTGTGAATAATATAATAAAGAAGGAGGCAATAATTAGTCGTGAATGATAATGTATGTGTAGGAAAGACCCGACCAATGTGTCGGGTTTTTTTTTGCTCTTGAGTCTTAGAAGGGGATGTTCCTGAAGACCGGCCAGGAAAGTCAAGCAGCAAACCGTATTACATGCTGCTTGACATTTATGGCGATCCCTCATAGACAGGTTCTATCCAATCATAAAAAAATATTAAAGAATATTTGGATATTAATAAAATAGTATTATCTTTGTGTTGTGAAAAATGTCAATATTGAAAACAATAAACGAAAATCAAAACTTTAATAATGTGAGAGATTTAAACTTTTCATATTATATACGTACATTGAATCTTGAAGATGATTCTAATGTGTTGGTGTTATCTCCTGTTCATCATTATTATTATAATTTTGATGAGATTAAAGATGTACGAACATTGGTACACATGAAAGAACTAAATAAGGTGACCGATTTAAAAGGGTTTATAGTTAATACAACTCATGTGTTATCTAACAATTCAAAGTTTATCGGCTGTTTCAGGGATAATTTAATTCATAAGAATATTTTATATCGGAATAGGATTATCTATTGGTTAAGTCATTGTTTGGAAGGTGGAAGTATTTATCGGTCATTGTCAAGAAAGAGAATGATTAAAATGTTCGCCAAACATAATTTTGAAGTCCTTGATATGAGTGAATTTGATGGACTTACATATTTTTGTGTAAAAAAGTGATGAAACATTTGGAAATGTCGTATAAAGTTTTTATCTTTATATCATAATTAAAACCGATTATGAAAACAATAACACTTATATATAAAGATAAAAAATATTTGTACTTATTACCAACAATAAGATATTCAAAATTTGCAATATCGGGAGTACAGAGAAAGGTTATATATTTTAGTTTTATTCATTACACTATTTCAATAACAATTTCCGTAACAAAAATAAACAAATGAAAAATAAAATATTCGTCTTTGAAAAAACTTACGACCATTTTTTTGGTACAACGACAACTATTCTTATTTTAATGGCGTTGGATAAAGAAACGGCAACAGAATATATCAAAGATAAATTTGCATTAAATGTTTCACCAAATGAACTCACATGGTTGATGGGTGCAGATTATGAATCCATCTATGACCAAAACGGTGTGACACCACTTGAAAAACAAGTGCGAATCCTTTATCAAACAACCATAGAAAAATAAAGAAATGAAAAATAAAAAATTGTTTTGTCAGGCTATTAACACATTACTTTGGTCTTTTGGTTCTGAACCTCCTGCCGAAGTAATTTGGGGTGTCAATGAATTACTTGATTGGTATGAAGAAGAATATGGAGTTAAACTTGGAATCCGACTTACGGAAGAAGAAGATTTGGGAAAAGAGTCCGAAGAAATAATTTCAGCAATAATGAATAAATAAAACGATGAACCACGAAGTAAATGAATTAAGATTGAAGTACGTAGGTAAAAGGGTTAAATGTATTTGGATGGACGACCCTCATCCCGTACCTCCACAAACCAAAGGAACTGTCGACCATGTTGACGACATCGGTACACTTCATGTGAAGTGGGACAATGGTTCTACTCTTGGACTTGTACCACATTCTGATATTTTTATTTTGATTTGAGTTTTCTTTTGTATTCTGTTTTACCCCCGTTGTCGAGAACATCGGGGGTTTTTCTTTTTATACAAAAGACCATTCCGTGTCCAAGACGAGGAGGAAGTACCTGCGAAAAAACTCAAGCAGCAAACTCCCATGCTGCTTGAATTGTCGGACCGATCAGCCCCGGGCTTAAAAAAAGATCAAAAATAGCCCCGAAAATATTTGGCAATGTCATATAAAGTTTTTATCTTTACACAATGAAAGTATATAGACAAAATAAGTTTGGGTTTGTTGAAGAACTGAATACACAGGGAAATTATAAACCTAAAGGTTGGTCAATCACAAAACAAAGTGCGGAACGTAAAAAATTAAAAAAACGATGACACAATTTCGCGAATTTATTTATAAAGTCCTTTTTTATATTATATTAGGACTTATGTATATCAGAGTAAGAATTTTTAAATACGCGCCAAAAATATGAAAAAGAAATCATTTCAGCTTGACATCAGGGTTGATGAAAAGACCTTGAAGGAAAACTACCCGAACTATAAGTTCAACTTCTCAAACACCGATGAGTTTATCGAATTTCTTATTGCCAACATTTTACAGGAAGAAGGAACGGAAGACTACGGATTTAGTATTACAATCACACCAATTCATGAAAAACATATCAAATAATTTGGAAATCTCGTATAATGTATTTATCTTTACACTATGAAAACCTTAGTAATACATCCTGAAGATCCAACTACCGAGTTTTTATCGGTGATTTATGACGGTAAAGGATATACTATTATTACTGGCAGACATATTAAATTGTCCGAGATGTTGGATGCGGTTCGTAATCACGACAGGATAATGATGATGGGACATGGAACTCCACACGGTCTTATTGGTTATTCACATATTTTCATGGATAAAGATTTTATTAAGTTGTTACAAACCAAAGATTGTGTCTGTATCTGGTGTAATGCCGATGTTTATGTACTACAACAGGGAATTAAAGGATTCTATACGGGAATGTTTATATCCGAAATAAATGAAGCCGATTGGTTTGGTATTGATACCAAACAAGAAGATATTGATTATTCCAACAATCTTTTTGTTTATCTTATGAAAGATATGATTGAGTCGCCAAATATCTTGAATGAAATCAAATCGTCTTATATTGGTGATTGTCCGATTATAAATTTTAATAATGAAAGATTGTATTACAGAGATGAAGAAAGTGTTTTGAATTATAAAGACATTTTAGATGAACTAACAATAATATAAATTATGATAACAAAAGAAATTGAAGATTTTAAAAAAGAATGGGGGCAAACGCACGAAGAAATTTGTTTCAATCTTGGTTATGACACAGAAGATAGTGATGATTTACTGATGGACGACTATTTCTTTTATTCATATACCAATCAATGGTATCCGAAGTGTAGTTCTTTTTACACAGAAACAGAGCAAGAGATTGCCGATTTTTTGCGTTTTTCATAATTAGGTTTTGATTGTTAAGGAAGCTGCTAGAAATAGCGGCTTTTTTTATGCGCTTACCACGCAGAGTCTGATCTTCGTTTCCAGAGCTGCGCAATCGCGAAGTCAAGCAGCAGAACATAACTAACTGATTACTAACAGACATCTACTTGCTGCTTGAGTTATTTATTGCAACCCTCGTCCACAGATCTCAAAATTCGCAATGTGATCTCAGAATTTGCATGCACACTTCATGAACTCAAGGAGCAGAATATAATTTGCTCCTTGAGTTCCGTTTTTTGGATACCTCCTCGTGTATCCAAAAATTTATTTAAAATAATTTAAAAAACATTTGGAGATTAAATAAAATTGTTTTATCTTTATACCCTAATCAATCATCAATGGAGAACAATTATTAATTAAAACTTAAATTATGACACAAGAAGAAATGTTGATCAGTACAGGTTTAAACTGGAAAGTAGAATCTGAAGGTTTACAAACCTTACCATCGGGAATCATTGTTCCCGACAGGGTAGCTCTTATTCGTGAAGACACACGTAAGGTGTTGGGTATTCACGCAAAATCTTATGTACCATATCAGAATAACGAACTTCTTGAACTGTTATTCAAAATTTCACAGCAGTCAGGACTACAGGTACATTCAGGCGGTTGTTTCAAAGGTGGACAGAGAGTATGGTTTCAGTTGAAATCAAATGACCTGAATATCGGAACTGACAGGGTTGAAGGATTTATTTCGGGAATGAACTCTTTTGATGGATCATCTTCACTCGCATTTGGGAACTCCAAGACAACAATTTCATGTGGTAATACATGGTGGACTGTTTACAGGGAAGTTGACACAAGGCTCAGACATTCATCTACAATGATACCGAGAATTGAAGAAATACTACGTAAGATTGACATTCTGTTGGAAGAAGAACAGGAAGGGTTCGCTGAAATCCAAAGGCTCGGTAATACAACAATGACATCGGACATGAAGGAGTTGGTTACTCGGATGTTATTTAACCTTGACAAAGAAGAACAACTGGACGGAGATGAATTATCAACAAGAATGCAAAACAACATTCTTCGTTTTGAACTTGATGTTGATACCGAAGTTCAGGGGAAAGGTTCAAATCTTTGGGGTCTGTTTTCAGGTGTTACTCGTTACACCACACACTCAATGAAGAAAGACAAGGACAATTCTGAAGCAAAGATGTTCGGTCATACGGGAGTTGTAGAAAGAAAGATATATAACGAATTGGTTGGGATGACTGTGTAATCTAACTGATTGGTGATTCAGGAAAGATGGGGTGTTATATCGCCCCATTTTTTATGCTCTATGATTGCGCCTACGAGGATCCCTCTTCTAGGGAATTCATGGAACTCAAGCAGCAAAAGAACATAACCTCCTGATTTCCAGACTCATCCAGTCTAAAGTCAAGCAGCAAGATTGCTGCTTAAGTTTGTTGATTTGCCTGGCTGTCCCCTGATTGTCTAATAGGAAAATATATTAAAAATAACTATCAAAATATTTGGTGGTTTCATAAAAAGTTTTTATCTTTATATCATAAAACCTAAAGAGATGAAAGATAAAAACGGTAAAGAAATAAGAGTGGGGCAGACAGTAGATGTCCCTGAACCAAATGAAACTGACATTCACATATTTGAATTCAGAGGGTATGTTGTCGGTGTTCTTGAAAAAAATGGAACTGTAATTGTAGAGGACAATGAATCTGATTTTTTTGAAATCGAGAGTGAAAGACTTGAAATTGTTGAATAACTTTTAATAAATTAAACCAATGAAAGAAGAAAGTAAACACAGTAAGATTGCCTATATTAAAAAGGTAATCAAAGAATGGGGGCCAACCAAATCGGGCGAACTTCAGCTTGAAAGTTCTCCAATTATGAACTCGCTCGGAGACGGAAATGTATGTGAACTGATTGAAGATTTTTATAAAGATGGCGTCGGAACAGCAATCTATGATCGTAATGGAGAAGAAATTGACTGGAACAATTATGAGTATGAAGATCTATCCGAAGATCTCATCGACCAAATCTGGAACATTATCGAGCAATACGAAGTTTTTAATTTAAAATTTGAAAAACGTTGTGGATCATGAAAGAATTTATTTTTTATACCAAGCTCGGACATTTTTTGTTCGTAGTTGTAATTGCTGGAATACTTGGCGGAATTCTATGTTCTATATTCCATAGTATATCTTTTATACCACTAATAATTGGAGCAAGCGTAGTTGGTGGTGTTCTTGCCGCTTTTGATCACAATAATAAATGGATATGAGCCATGTTTAACCCCGCAACCCCCATAAGAGGCACTCCGTAATACCTTATATATTATATATTAAATTAATAATTAGAAAATTGGTAAACAAAAAGACCCTGCCGTTTGTGGTGGGGTTTTTATTTACTATGAAATCTGGTGATCTCTTGAGGATCGCTTGGACGGGCAAAAACCGTCAAGTCAAGCAGCAAAATCCGTATTACATGCTGCTTGACTTTCGTGATGAGAATGTAAACACATCTCCGCCGAGAATATTGGCAAAAAGATATTTTAAAAATAATCACCAAAACATTTGGATATTAAATAAAAAGTTTTTATCTTTACACAGAAATCAAAACATAAATCAGATGAAAGAAAAATTAGAACAATTGTTCAAACTCTATGAAGAACTGAAACAGTTTGTAATTGAATTAACAAAAGATAATCCATTATTTCTTTTTCATTTTAAGGATGGTGTGATTACCGACCCCAAAACAGGTGAAGAAATGGGAATCTGGAATTGTTGTGGTTATACCGAAGATAATGCCCCAATGAGTGGAATCGTTTATAAGATAAAGGGAAATGATATATTCCTTTATATTACAAATGGCGGATATGATACTCAACCCGAAGATGACGAAGAAATGGAAAATAGTAGGGATATGGAGATTATAAGTTTTGATGAACTTACCCTTTCATCACAACAGGAAATTATTAAGAAATTAATTGAGAGAACCAATTGACACATAAATAGAAATATTATGAGAAAAATTTATTTAACTCTTGTTGTAAATGTTATTATCATAACAGATGAAAGTACTCTGATGAATGAAATTGAGGAAACCTTATTTGTTGGCTCTGATGATCGCGACCTCGTAGATGTCGAAGACAGTACTATTATAAGTTGTAATGTAACTGACGTAAAATAATAAAGAAATGAGAAACACCTATTTGAGAAACAAAGAAACTAATTCTTCTTTAGTTTATGTTAAGGGAGGAACAACAACCGCATCAAAGATTGTGATATTCATTAAATCTGATGATTATTCTTCACACTCAACAATAAAGAGATACAAATTTAGTTATCGAAGTGGTAATGCTTTTGAAGAATTCAACATCGAGCAATATGATGGATCAAAATTGTCACCAATTGCTGATATTCGGGACTTGGGAGTAAAACCAGACCAGTCCGCATTTAATATTATGGATGAAAAACCCCACAAAGACAGAATTGAACGTTTGATGAATATGGGTATCGAATATGTCAAAAACTTAATATCATAAACATATGAAAAAAAGAAAATTTCCGAAAAACCCTGATTGCCCCTTGAACAAATATGAAAAAGAAGGTCTTTGCAGAATTATTGATGAAATCGAGTGGAGAGAATATCGGAGAGTTAAACACCAAACTAGTGGATATGTTGAGTCCAAAATTGTTGATTATGACGAAAAAACAGTCAATGTTGATGTTACTGTTGGCATAGATGGACTATGGTCAGATATAAATAGATTTGAAATTAATCGTTTAGAAATACTATTATCATTATGAAAAAAATTATCGGAGAAGTAGGAGTAGATTCAGGGCAGATATTAGTCTGCGACCCTTGTTACATTGATTCTGAATGGAAACATGAAGAATTTAATATGGACAGAAAGTACAAACATATTGATAGAACTATTCTTCAGTATGGGACGAACTTTTCGAGATATGATGTTGTCATACCAAAATACGGAAAGACAATGAGCCAAATCATTGAGGACAAAGAGGCTGTTGAAATGCCCGAAAGCCCAGCCAAGCATCAGTTTTCTTATAACGCATGTTGCAAGAAAACCCTCAGAGATATGGAAGATGAGAATGATGGACAACTGAATTTTGAAATGGGACATGCGGGTGCTGGTGTCGTTACCAGTTCTGGCTACGGTGATGGTTATTACCCAGTCGTTGCCGACATTGACGACAGAACAGGTAGAGTTAAAAGTATTAAAGTCATTTTCATACAGGATGATGAGGATGATGATATATTCGATGATTCAGAAGAACGTAGGGATTTTCGTAATGATGATGAAATCGAAGAAGACGAATAGCTAACCCTTGATTGGATGTCAAGGGTAAGAGCGGGCAGATAATATGCTCGCTCTTTTTTTGCGCTGTTCCTCAGAGAAGTGGCAGATCTGAGGTCGTCACAAAGTCAAGCAGCAATTTGTATTACTTGCTGCTTGAGTTGCCTCGACGAGTCCGGCCACTCAGTCAGAAAATAATTTAAAAATATTCACCAAAATGTTTGGCGGTCTCGTATAAAGTTTTTATCTTTACATAGAAATTAAAACACATAGAGATGATAGAATCAATTAAAAACAAAAAAAGCACGAAATTAGAAATCGATCTTACAGGACCTGACGGTAACGCATGGTTTCTTATGGGAACGGCTAGAAATCTCATCAAAGAGTTAAATAAATTAAGAGGTAACAAATATCTTGATGAGGAGGAAATTATGGCTGATATGATGAGCGGGGATTATGAACACCTGCTTGAAGTAATAGAAAAACATTTTGGACATATAATAACAATGTACCGATGATAACCAAAGAAGACGTATTACAGGTTGCAAAATCAATTGACAAAACCATAACTAATAAACAGGCTGAAAGAATCCTTGATGAATATCCTGCTTGGATGGAACAAGATGTAACCGCCACATGGGATTTAGTTGTGGAAGATTTAATTTATTTCGTTTTATTTGATGAAATGGAGGAGAAAAACAATTATGAAAAAATATAAATTAACAATCGTAGTAGAAACAAGTGATGATGTTCAGTTCATGCTGTTTAATCATGATGTTATTGATGGTTTCGAATTAACCCGCGACGGTGATAATCTTACCGATGAATTTAAATTAAAATACGCTTATATTGAGAAAGTTGAAAAACTTGAAAAATAATTAGTATAATATTTGGATATTAAATAAAAAGTTTTTATCTTTACATCATAATTAAAACATATAGAAAAATGAAAAAGTACATTTGTTTTTATTTTGATTGGAAAGAGTTCAGCGATGAAGCTGAGCATGGTTTTAGACAAGCCGTTAAATTCCTCGGCGGTCATGTTTATAATGATCCTCAATGTACAGGTACGGATACCTATGGCTTTATAGTATCAAAAGAAAAGCTCACAAAGAAAGAGATAAATCAAATTTCAAAATATAATTTTAATTGATATGAAAAAGCAAATTGGTGTTGTAGGTGTTGACAGCGGACAGATATTAATCTGTGACCCTTGTTATATTGACAGTCAATGGAAAAAAGAGGAATTTAAATCTACACGAAGATTTAAACACAAAGATGGACAAATTCTCAATCACACATATGCTCGTGGAGATGCTTTTAATGAGAATGAGTTTAAAAAATTCGATGATATCATTCCTAAATACAATAAATGTATGAATGATATGATTGCTGATAATGATGTGGTTCAGATCGGTTATCTTCCTGCTGAGAATAACTTTTCATACGCCGCATGTGCTGTTAAAACTCTCAGCGATGGGAATGATGGACAGTTGAATTATGAAATGGGGCATGAGGGTGTTGGTGTTGTATCGGGTAACTTTGGTGGCGATGGTGAATATCCTGTATTTGCTGACCTTGACCGTGATGGTATGGTTAAAAGTATTACAATCTATTTCAATGAATAAGGTTATGGAAATCAAGAAAAGAATTATATCAGGTGAAGGTGCTCATTGTTACGCTACCGCTGAAGACATCTTTAATAATACATGGGGCCATATGTCACCAAAGAAAAATGTAACCTATAAAGGTCACATAGTTGTAATGGAGGCACAACATGGTGAGTATGGCTGGGGTACATTAATATTATCGTATGACTTTGGAGATATTAACGGGCCATATATTCATGATGACGTTGTTCATAATCTTACTGATGAAATTTCCCTCAAAGAAGATGATGATAAAATCTATAAGGTTGAGGTATCATTCCGCAATTATGTGTATTACCTCGGCAAATCAAAAGTTATTGGGTCTTTAAATAATTAAAGAATAATTTGGATATTAAATAAAAAGTTTTTATCTTTACACAATAATTAAAACCACCACCAAAATGAAAGTATTCAGAGTAAATAAAGAAGTCGAAATTATCTGTGATTGGAAAAAAACCAATTATGGATTTAAACACGAAGCCCGACTGATGGTTAATGGTATGGAACGCCAGAGAGCCAAATGTTGTTATTACAACAGGACATGGGAAAGTTTTGAATATGAATCCGTAATACAGGATTTACTACACAAAACAAATGTATTAACCAAAAGACAAAAAACTATCTTCATGAAGAAGGAGAGAGGTGAATATCACAAAGAGGTAAAACAGAAATTTGGAATGATTGGCGCTATTGCATCATTGGGAAATATTCTTTGTGATACACAAAAAGACAAGAATGACTGGAAAGCCAGAATGATTAAAGCGGGAATGGGCGAAGGTTTAATAATGCCCGATGACTGGGATACATTGTCCGAAGATGACAAGGAAACAAGGCTTAATAATGCTTTAAAAGAAATCGGAGGTAAATAATGAAAGCAGATATAATTGTTACACGGAATGGTTACGGCTTCGGTTATGACTGGCAGCTCGAAGTAACCAAAGGAGATATAACAAAAGTGTTTTATCTTGGACAGGATGCTAAAGTGTGTTCTCGTATCTTGGGAATCGACTGCTCAGAAATTGCAGATATTGTTGGATCAGATGATATGAGACTTGAATCAACAAGAGAAGCAATAGGAAATTTAATTCTCGAAGCCGTAGGTGTTACCGAAGAAAATGAAGATGAGTTCTTCAATCTGCGGCCCTGGGAAATTGCAGCAGAGTAGGAAGGTGGTAGTTTTATTGCAGAAGGGAGCCAAATTGGCTCCCTTTCTTTTTGCCCTTGAGTCTCGGAGATACTCTCACACTGAAGACCAGAGAAAAGTCAAGCAGCAATTATATCATTTGCTGCTTGAGTTTATTATCTCAGGGCTGTTAGAATTTAGCCCGGATACATTTCCGAAAATATATGTTAAAATGTTTGGTAATTTCATATAAAGTTATTATCTTTACATATAAATTAAATCATAAGACAATGAAGAACTTTTATTATGACGTACATGTGTTCTATTCAAGACAGGACGGTTATTCCGTGCCAGTGAAATCTGAATGGCCATTAGATGAAGATGAAGCCATTGACTTTGCCCGTGACAATGATCTACTTACCGAAGACGGTGATTGTAACCATGTGGACTATGTGGAAGAAATTGATGAGGAAACCTATAAAGCATTAGGGGGTAAGTAAAATGAAAACTTTTGAAGTAGAAGTAAGAAGAACGCAGTTTATGACTGTAACGGTAGAAGCGGAATCTAGAAGAGAAGCTATTGATAAAGCCGAGAACCCCAATGACACCAACTGGTTTCCATGGGATCAGCTTGAAACTGCAACTTATGAGGCTATTCATATTAACGAAATTCTTAATAAAAAATAAAATGAAAAGAGCAGAATTACACAAAATGCAATATGATCTTCTTAAAGAAAGTATCATTACTGATACATGGCTTCACATCAAAGACCGTGACGGCTCAACCTTGGATATAATGAAAGAAAAAAGTATTCCTGCCATTGTTGTTGGCGAAATTGATCACCCGCTTACTGAAGTAATTGATGAAGTGGTCGTGAAAAACGATAAAATTTTCGCACTCACATCAACTGCATATGGCGATACAGATAAGTATGACCTTGAGGATTTCGAAGTACCATTCTTGATTGCAATCCTCGACAGCGTAGAGAAACATATTGAGTTAGAAGATTCAAAGTAACCTGTACGACAGCATAAAGAAGGTGACCAATGTGTCGCCTTTTTTTATGCATGCTAGTAGCAATACTAGTATTTACCAGGTTGCAGATCACTAGGATCGCAATGATCGATCACCGGATCGCAATGATCGCGATCCTCATCAACTCAAGCAGCAAAAATAAAAACATAACTATTTGATTATCAATATGGTTTAATTTGCTGCTTGAGTTCAGTTAAATTTCTAGGGACCTGGGATCTGTTGCGATCTGCAATTGGCCCATTTGCAAATTTTCCGGAGGGCCATGCACATCTTTCATTGAAATCAAGCAGCAAAATTCGTATGACATGCTGCTTGAGTTTTTCCTTTGGATACCGTCGAGGATTATCCCAAAATAATTAGATAATAATGGTGAAAAGATTTGGATATTAAATAAAAAGGTATTATCTTTACACACGTAATAAACCAATTAAAATTCATTCATTATGGGAATAGCTAAGTTCGTAAAAGAAGTCAAGGTCAAAGATCCTGATTCTGGTGGTACAGTCCATATGGCTGTGTATAAACACGAGAATGGCGGAATGTTTGCCATCGACTCAAGTTTCGTAGAACAAGTACTTGCCGATAGATCCGAGGATGGCGAAACCGAATATTTGTCCATATATGATCCATTTTCAGATATGGGTGAGCCTAATGAATTATATCTGGAGGATTGATATGAATACGAAAGAATTCAAAGCATGGAAAAAGTGGTATGAAAAACATTACCCTAAAGAATTTGCAGTATTCAATGATGAAATCTTATATGAGATTTATTTAATGAATGTATAGTATAAAATGAAAACAACAAAATTGGACCAATTAAGTGCCTGTAAAGAGGCTATTGAATATGTAAGAACGCAAAAATCCGCAAAAGATGCATGGATGAATTGTGATCGTGGGGATTGGCTGTTATGGCTGGCAAAGAGATTGAATGTTGACGACAGGAATCTGACGTTGGCAAAAGCATTGTGTGCCAATCAGGTTCGGCATCTGATGAAAGATCAGAAAAGTTTGGATGCCCTTGATGCGTGCTTTAAATATGCCAATGGTGAAATAACAAGAGAGGAACTGGATGTCTACGCCTACGCCGCCTACGCCGACGCCGCCGACGCCGCCTACGCCACCGCCGCCTCCGCCGCCTACGCCGCCTACGCCGCCTCCGCCGCCTACGCCGACGCCGCCGCCGCCGCCGCCGCCGCCGCCGCCTACGCCGCCTACGCCGCCTACGCCGCCGCCGCCGCCGCCGCCTACTACGCCTACACCGCCGCCACCGCCGCCGCCGCCGCCGCCTACGCCGACACCGCCACCGCCACCGCCGACGCCACCAAAATGGATTCATTAAAGAAATCCGCAGATATCTGTAAAGAAATTCTGACAGAGGATGTATTACAGAAATATAAAAATTTAAGATATGCCAAGATTTAATAAAATTACACAGAGGGTCTTTGCTGACATAGCAGAGACCCATAGGAAAAAAGGGGCCTATGAAAAATTCTTGGGAATCGACGATGCCCTTGGTCTTACCGTCTCTGATAAACTACGCAAACTCAAGGAAGATTATAAAACGTTAGCTCATGACATGTCGGCAAATATTAAGACCTTGGCCAATATCGAAATAATTATTACACAAATTCGAGCAAAAGAAGTGATAAATTCAAATTTAAGATTATC
>Ga0315285_10003647_pt1 | contig 16014 bp, 17 predicted proteins | sample YL17G09_36_MG_FD_203698 | JGI IMG/M metagenome (GOLD analysis project Ga0315285, IMG submission 203698) | Sediment microbial communities from Yellowstone Lake, YNP, Wyoming, USA - YL17G09_36 | ecosystem: Environmental > Aquatic > Freshwater > Lake > Sediment | place: USA: Wyoming | collected... | reverse complement strand
CGCAATTTTGCTTCCGAGAATCCAGGATTCAATTTCAGAATCTTACCCCCTTTTTTATATTACGGGGCATTATAGTAAATATACTTAATTAGTAATAGTAACTGAATTTGAAGCAGTCAAGCTAATAGAGCGATATCTACAATCCATGAGCGGCGACGACGAGGACTTATCTGCCTTCTTGGAGGACTTCGGATTCTCAGATGAGGAGCTTCTTGCTGTGTTAGACGAGCTTGAGGCCTACAGGTCGATTCCCGGCACCACCATCGGCCGGTATATGAATAGGGCAATCGACACCCTGGCAGAGGAGGATAGAGCTCCCTTCTTGAAGGGAATAATTGTGGGCATGGCCGTCAGGAAGGTCGCAGACGCCCTGGAAGAATCGGATCAGGCCGACGAGAGAAGAGAGGAGCTCTTGAAATCTGCCAGCCAATGTTCAAGGGCAGGATAGCATTTAGAGGGATACAGATTGAATTAAAAGAGAGATAATTTGACCAGATGGGAGACCGCTGAGGTGAGATTATCCATTACAGAAGGATGAAAAAGGTAGAATCCGATCTATCCATCCTGGGCTTCGGATGCATGCGCCTGCCAGTCACAAGAGACGGTCATATCGACGAAGAACACGCTACTCGTATGCTCATATACGCCATAGATCATGGCGTGAACTACATTGATACCGCCTATCCCTACCATAACGGGGAGAGCGAACCTTTTGTTGGTCACGCTCTGCAGGGCGGATATCGGGAGAGAGTGAACCTGGCGACAAAGCTTCCCAGCTGGCTGATTAAGTCGCGTGAGGACATGGATCGCTACCTGAATGAGCAGCTAAGACGTCTGCAAACCGATCATATCGATTTCTATCTAACTCACGGGCTGATGAAGACCCGCTGGGAGAATCTTCGCTCTTTGGGGGTTGCCAGTTTCCTGAAAGACGCCATAGATGATGGAAGGATCATATATGCGGGATTCTCCTTCCACGATGAACCGGCGCTGTTCAAGGAGATTGTGGACTCCTGCGATTGGTCGTTCTGCCAGATCCAGTACAACTTCATGGACGAGCATTATCAGGCGGGGACAGAGGGACTCAGGTACGCAAGCGACCGCGGACTGGGAGTTGTGGTCATGGCGCCGCTCCGGGGTGGAATGCTCACCAAGGATATCCCTTCAGTCAACGGGATTTGGAATAAGGCATCAACTAAGAGAACTCTTTCAGAATGGGCCTTGCGATGGGTATGGAATCATCTCAGGTAACAGTGGTTCTCTCTGGGATGTCATCTTTTGAACAGGTTCAGCAGAACGTCGCTTATGCGGAGAGCGGTCTTGCAAACTCGCTATGCTCCGAGGAACTTGAGCTGTTCAAGGAAGCAGAGATCGAGTACAAGAAACGGGCCAAAATTCCCTGCACAGGTTGTAGATGCTGCGTTCCATGTCAATTTAATGTCCGCATCCCGGAATGCTTTGAAATGTATAACCAGGCCTGCATGTTCAATGCACCAGACGTTGCCGGCGCCAACTACAAAATTATCCTGGGTGGTATGCTGACCGGACGCCCTGCATTTGCATCCCAGTGCCGGGAGTGTGGAGAATGCGAGGAGAAGTGTCCGCAGGGCATTCCCATCAGAGAGCGTCTTCGGGAAGTTGCCGTATGCTTCGGGAAATGATGTGCGGGTGCGCTCGGTAGCGATGCCATGGATTAGCCAACCGATAAGCGAAGAGATCGGAATCTGCTCGGGGAGATCCAGATCCGGCCCCTCATCTCAGCCCATGCGGCCAGGGCGGGCGGATGGACCTGGAATTGATTAGAACAGATCTTGATTAGAAGAGACCTTGTCTCTTCTTGATACCGGCTTTGATATGACCGCATTGTCCTGACCATGTCTGCCCGACTCCCCCTTTCTCATGCCTCGCAGGAAAACTATATAAGATAGTAGTAGCTGAACGCCACAGCCCGTGTACGAGATCCATGTCGATCCTGAAACCCTGATAACGCTCTTAGGTATGGCAGGCGTCATTCTGCTCTTCCTTGAGGCAATAAGCCTCAGCCTGGCAGGTCTATAGATGAGAAGAGGCCTTCTATTCCATCCGGTAGTCGCCTCTTTTCCGACAGACAAGAAGCATCATCTTCATCATCAATATCCGATAGCCTCGCTTTATCCACCAATATAAATTATATAATATAAAATATTTTCTAGAATAAATTGTTTTTTATCACTGCACATTTCCCGCTAGCACCGCGCAAGGGAGGCCGCAAAAGGTGAGAGCTCGGCGTCCGCCCAGCCCTGGATGGGAGACCAATCGGTCCGCAGGCCGGAGGATGAGCCCCTACAAATCGATATTTAGGTGCCTCCCCCCCAATCTTGCCAGGTCTTTCCTGGCAGCAGATTGGACAAAAGGCTCATCGTCCTTTGCAGCCAGAATTTTGCATTAGCCTTATGCAATTTAAAGGGTACATTGATTTGATGATATGAGCGCGATTGAAAGACTGCTCTCTGCATTTCCCCTCTACTCTGAAGACCTCAAAATAGACCTCACCCAACCCTCCGGCAGGTTCCAGTGGCTTCTTGCCTCCATCCTTTTCGGCGCCAGGATAAGCGAGAAGATCTCCTGCAAGACTTACAGGGCTTTTTTGGAGGAAGGGATCGACTCCCCTGAAAAGATCCTATCGGCGGGCTGGGACAGGCTTGTCATAATCCTGGATGCCGGCGGCTATGTTCGCTACGACTTCTCTACCGCCACCAGGCTGATCAACATAATGTCGAGGCTGTTGGAGAGATACGGATCCCTGGAGGAGCTCTACCAGCAATCATCTGATACAAGTGATTTGGAGAACCGGTTAAAAGAGTTCAAAGGGATCGGACCGGTGACGGTGCAGATATTCTTAAGAGAGATGAGAGCGGTTTGGGAGATCAATCCGGAGGTATCGAGCAGAGCATTGGAGATTGCAGAATGCCTGGGCATAGATCTAGAGGAACTTTCCAAAGAATTGCTATCCAGAGTGGAGACTGCGCTCATAAAGCTTTATCTGCGATGCTGCAAGAAAAAGAGATGTTCCCAATGCCCATTTTCCGCCCTTTGCAGATGTCGTTATGGCTCTTGGGCTTTGTAGATGCCTGCGAGCAGGAAGACCAGCAGCATTAGAAGGCAGATGTCAATCCCATTTGAGGAGCTCTTCAAGATAGGTCTTCAAGATCTTGAAAAAGAGCATTTTTGCCCGGGGCCAAGTCAGCCTTTTTGCCTGCTATAATGGGCCAGCAGTCTCTCCAGCAAGGACGGAGGAATGGTGATCTCACCTCGCAGGCCGTTCATGGCCACCCAGGAGTTGAGGGAGGTGCATATCAGGAGAACCTGGCGCGGGTTTTCAACGGCCTTGGAGATCCTCCTGGCCACTTCTTCCCGATTGGCTATCTTTACATCGTAGGTCTTCTCGATCACCATCATCTGCCCTAGGGCTCGATCCTCAATCTCTTTTTGGGACATCAGCATCAACCACCAAGACTGCCGCCCCGGTTAGGTTCCCCTGCCGCAGGGCTAAAAGAGCCTCATTGGCCTCTTCCAGGCAGTAAGTCTGCACTTCAGTTCTGACCAGGGGAGCTATCTTCATAAACTCTATCCCATCCTGGCGGGTCAGATTGGCCACCGACTGGAGCGTCCTTTCCTCCCAGAGGAGGCGGTAGGGAAAGGAGGGAATGTCGCTCATGTGTATTCCGCCGCACACTACGATGCCTCCCTTATCTGTAGCGCGCAAGGCAGCAGGCACAAGAGAGCCCAGGGGCGCGAAGATGATTGCGCCATCTAACGGCTGGGGCGGCATCTGGTCCGATCCGCCGGACCAGCTGGCTCCCAGGCGGAGGGCGAACTCCTGGGCTGCAGTATCCCCAGGTCTCGTGAAGGCATAGACCTCTCTTCCGTGGCCTACGGCTACCTGGCAGATTATATGGGCGGCGGCTCCAAAGCCGTATAATCCCAGCCGCTGTACCCCCGGGTCCTGGGTGGCTAGACGGTACGACCTGTATCCTACCAGCCCGGCGCACATCAGGGGCGCGGCCTCGGCATCCCCGCAGGAGGGAGGAAGGGAGAAGCAGTAGTCTTCATTGGCTACAGTGTACTCCGCATACCCGCCGTCCAGAGTATAACCTGTGAAAAGTGCATTGTCGCAGAGGTTCTCCCTTCCTCTCTGGCAGTGCCGGCACTGACCGTCGGTGTAGCCCAGCCAGGGCACACCGACCTTCTGGCCGAGGGATAGCCGCTTCGATGAGCTGCCCCTCTTGGCCACCGTGCCCACGATCTCATGCCCTGGTATCAAGGGCAGCTTGGGGTGGGCAAGCTCTCCGTCTACGATATGAAGGTCGGTGCGGCACACTCCGCAGGCGTTGACTTTGACCAAAACCTGCTCCGGACCAGGTTCGGGAACCGGCACCATCTTCTCTCTCAAGGGCTCCTTTGGCCTTTCCAAGACCATGGCGCGCATGGCATCGGGAGTCGCCATGAAAGCTCAACCTCGACAGCACAATTCATCAGTCCATTCAATCATCCCGTCGGGGGGATAAGTAATTTCCTTCCCCCGTCCCGGCACCTGGACTTGATGTCAGCTACAGGTCCACTCTATTCTCCTGCATTTACTCCTGTACTGTAGCCCTGCAAGATCCTCGAAGGCTAAAAAGGAAGGCCAAAGGATAGCTTGAAGAGAGGTGGGGATTTCAAATAGGTCACTTGAATAAAGGATCTCCTGATTTGAGAGGCTGCAGTCCGGGGTGGCAGACAGGAGCTCCTCCTAGCGGGAGGCTAAAGAAAGGTGCTAAGCAGGATCCGAAATGCCGTAGCAGGAGATGCAGGCAGAGGCGCAGGCCAATAAATGGGCGAACTATCCTTTGAGGTCTTGAAGCAGGACGAGGAGACCAGGGCCAGGCTGGGCCTGATGAGGACCAGCCGCGGCGATATAGAGACGCCTTATTTCATACCTGTGGCCACCCTTGCATCAGTCAAGGCTCTGGATGCAGGCGACCTGGCATCGATAGGAGTGCAGTGCACCCTGGCCAACACCTATCATCTCCATCTGAAGCCCGGGGATGAGACGATAAGGAAGCTTGGGGGCTTGCATAAGTTCATGGCCTTCTCCCGGCCGATATTCTCCGACTCGGGAGGGTTCCAGGCCTTCTCCTTGGGGCTGGGAAGGGAGCACAACATAAGCAAGATAGGCTGCATCTTCCCGGAAGGACGGGAGATCCGGGAGAAGAGGGAGAACTGGACGAAGGTAACCGAAGATGGAATATCCTTCAAGTCCATCTATGACGGCACCTGGCACTTCTTAGATCCTCAACGGTCCATGGAGATTCAGTCCAACCTGGGCTCAGATATCATAATGGCCTTCGACGAGTGCACCTCCCCTCTCTCCGATTACAGCTATACTAAAGCAGCCATGGACCGCACTCATGCCTGGGCGTGGCAGTCTCTGAAGCATCACGATAGAAATCAGGCCATCTACGGAATAATTCAAGGAGGCTGGTTCAAAGACCTGCGAAGGGAGAGCACAGATTTCATTGCTGAGCTGCCTTTCGAAGGAATAGCAGTAGGCGGATCTTTGGGAAACTGCAAGAAAGACATGCACCAGGTACTGGAGTGGGTGGTTCCCCGTCTTGACCAGCGGCCCAGGCACCTGCTGGGGATCGGGGAGATCGATGACCTCTTCGAGTGCATCCAGAGGGGAATAGACACCTTCGATTGCGTCTCCCCAACCAGGATCGCAAGGCGGGGAGACCTCTATATTTCGCCGCAGTCGGGAGGCAGACTGGAGAACAAGTTCCGCATAAAAATAAAGTCTCCCCAGCACAAAGAGGACGGCCGGCCCGTGGATCCGGCATGCGGGTGCCCGACCTGCATGAACTACTCCCGGGCCTATCTCAGGCATCTTTACAGGTCAGGCGAGCTGACCTATTTCAGGCTGGCCTCCCTGCACAACGTCTACTTCATGCTCCGCCTTTCAGAGGAGATCAGGCAGAGCATCAAGCAGGGAACCTTTATGGAGCTGAAGAAGAGATGGCTGCAGGCCTGATCTGATGTCTGTGGCAGATTACGATCCAAGGGCGTTCCATGCCTTGTTTCGCAGTCATCAAATGGCTCATTTGAGGGATCAACTGGGAAATTTCGGTTGGAGCGATGGGATATGAGAGGGATAAGCAGAGCATGGGATACCTGAGCGAAATGGCAGTAAAGTTCAAGCTGGACAAGACCCAGGCCGCCATATTGATCTGCGGCCTATACATCTTCTTCTCATTAGCAGGGAACATCGCTGCCACCAAGGTCACATATTTCGGTAGCATGGTCATGGATGCCGGATTCATCTATTCTCTGACCTTCACCTGGAGAGATCTGATCCACAAGCAGCTGGGAAAGAGGGCTGCCATCACCACCATCTGGCTCAGCGCCCTGATCAACCTGTCGGCAGCGCTCTATTTTCAGCTTGTGGTTCTCCTGCCGGCTGAGCCAAGCTGGGCGGGCAGCGGCGGCCAGGCCGCCTGGGAGTTCCTCTTCGGCATAATCAACCCTGGCGCAGGCCTGTGGTGGGAGAACATTCTCTCCCTGCAATCAAGAATTGTGCTGGGATCCATCATAACCGCTCTGTTTGCCGAGCTGATCGACACTTACGTCTATCAGCTGTGGACCAGCGGGGCCGGTCGGCGCAGGCCCCAGTGGACACGAGTCTTCGTCTCCAATGCCGTTTCCATTCCCGTAGACAGCATCCTCTTCCCTGTGATTGCCTTTACGGGGATCTTGAGTATGGATGCACTGTTTCAAATGTTCTACACCAACATCGCCGTAAAAGCGATTGTGACCCTGCTCGCCTTCTGGACGATCTACCTGGTTCCTGAAAAGCCGATTTACACCGAGGATGCTTAATTACGCCATAGTATATATATATATATATATATATATATATATATATATATATATTTATGAACTATAATATAAGTCTTCTGCTCGCTCCTTTAGATAAGGGACTAGGGCCCGTGTAAACAAATCGAGAAAATGCTTTGGAAAAATTCATCTACCATAGCTGCAAATGTAGATAATGGTGGAAGGTGGAAGAATGGACAAGTATGTGTGCACGGTTTGCGGATATATCTACGATCCGAAGAAGGGGGATCCCACATCGGGCATCTCTCCCGGTACCGCCTTCGAGGAGCTGCCTGCTGATTGGGTCTGCCCGGAGTGCGGTGCGGCCAAGGACCAGTTCGAGAAGATGCTGGAGTAGTGGAAGGGCATCATCTGTAATTGATATTGATCGTTTAGTTTTAGCATTGATCCAAGGGAAGTGAGATTATGCTCAGCGAGAAGATGACCGAGGCTCTGAACGGCCAGGCGAATAGAGAGATCTACTCCTCCTACCTCTACCTATCCATGTCCGCCTATTTCGAGTCAACGGCGATGAAGGGGTTGGCCAGCTGGATGCGCGTCCAGGCCGGAGAGGAGCTCGTTCACGCCATGAAGATGTACGATTATGTGGTGCGATCCGGCGGCAGAGGAAAGATGCTGGCTGTGGAGGCTCCGCCCTTCGCCTGGGGCTCGCCCCTGGAGGTCTTCGGCAACGTCTACAAGCACGAGCGCATGGTGACGGGCTTGATCCAAGATCTGGCGAAGGTGGCTGTGGCTGAGAAGGACGAGGCCACCAAGGGCTTCCTGCAGTGGTACATAGACGAGCAGATAGAGGAAGAGGAGTCCTCAGAGGGCGTCCTGGAGAAGGTCAAGGCTGCCGGGAACGACAGAGCTGCTCTGGCGGCAGTTGACGAGGAGCTAGGGAAGAGGCGGTTCAAGTTTCCCAAGGGATACACCATATTTACCTGATCCAGCTCGGGGAGACAGACCTGGAGTCAGCCTCTGGCAAATGGAAAAGCTGAAGTGCCAGGCCTTGGGAAGGTCTCCTTTTTTATATAAAGTAGCCTGAAGTCGTCAAAGAGATTGGATACGGCAGCAGAGATTTCCAGGAATCGCATGCAGATCACGGCATTGATGGGCAGCCCCAGAAGGACAGGCAACACTGACCTCCTGGTGGATCAGGTTTTGAAGGGCGCGGAGAGCCGGGGATATAGTGGGGAGAAGATCTACCTTTACGATTACCATATATCGCCCTGCCTCGACTGCCGGGGATGCAAAAAGGGCAACTTTTCCTGCACCCTCGAAGACGGAATGCTGGAAATCTACTCACGGCTTTCGGATGCAGATGTCATAGTCTTCGGCACTCCTGTCTACTGGTACGGACCTACAGGAAAGATGAAGCTTCTCATAGATCGCCTGCGCCCCTTCATTGCCAGCAAAAAGCTACAGCGGAAGAGAGGCATATTGGTGTCTCCCTCAGAAGAGGGGGCTAGCTGCTGCGGCCCAATGGTAGAGATGTTCAGAATGTCCTTCGGCTATTTGGGCATGGAGCTGGCAGGAAGCCTCCTGGCCAAAGCCTACGAAAGAGGAGAGATTAGAGCTCAGCCTGAAGAGCTCAGAAGGGCCTGGGAACTGGGAGCATCCTTGTAGCATTTCTTTAGCATTCCTGTGGCATCCCTATAACATTCTTGTAGCATCCCTATAACATCACAGTAACTCTGTAGCGCATCAAGCGACCGGAGATTTCCATCTCAAATGGCACTGCAATCTAAGAGCTCATCGATTACAAGCTTAATTCTTGTCAATTTCAGAGTCAATGGGCTCACAGCGCTGGTCTTGGATTGATTCTGGATTTGAATGGATCAAATCATTCTCACTGGATCATAAAAAGCGGTGGCGACAGAAGGCCGAAAGCAGGGCGGCCGAAAAAGAAAGCTGCCCGGTTACTCCTCCTCCCGGTAGATAGTCTGCTCCCTTCCTGGTCCCACAGAGATGGCTGAGATGTCCACGCCCATGAGATCCTCCAGCCGCTCCACGTAGGCCCTGGCATTCTCCGGAAGCCCATCATAATCCTGCACGCTTGAGATATCTTCGCTCCAGCCAGGCATATCCTCGTAGATGGGCTGGCATTTGGAAAGAAGCCTAGTGCTCTCGGGAGGATAGCCTATTCTCTCTCCCAGCAGCTCGTAGCCCACGCAGATCTTCAGGGGGTCAAGATCTGATAGCACATCCAGCTTGGTCAAGGCCAGCTCAGTGTAGCCGTTGAGGTAGACGGCTTTTAGCCCCAGGACGGCGTCAAACCAGCCGCATCTTCTGGGCCTGCCCGTGGTGGTGCCGTACTCTACACCACGCTCCCTCATGAGCATGCCGATCTCCTCTTTAAGCTCTGTGGGAAGAGGGCCTTCCCCAACGCGAGTTATATAGGCCTTTATCACTCCCACGACGTTGTCCACCATCACCGGCCCTACGCCCAGGTTGGCGCAGGCGCTGCCGGCTGTAGTGAAGCTGGAGGTAACGAACTTCTGTGTCCCGTGGATGACATCCAGAAAGGCTCCCTGGGCACCCTCGGCCAGGATGTTCTTCTCCTCAGAGATGGCGATGTTGATCTCCCGGGAGACGTCGATGACCATCTCCCTCAAACGCTGGCCGATCTCGAGATATTCCTCGAGGCCTGACCAGACTACAGTTGGGTCGCCTCCCAGCTCTTCTATAGCCCTCTCCCTGGCCGGAGCTATCTCCTCTAGCTTTGCCTCCAGCAGTGCAGGATCGGCGAGGTCCTCCATTGTGACCTCCTCGCGAGAGACCTTGTCCACGTAGGCAAGGCCGATTCCCCTGCTGGTGGTTCCTATCTTCTCCGTCCTGGCCATCTCCCCCAGCCTGTCCAGTTCGATGTGGTAGGGCATGATAATGCTGGTCTTGGCATCGATTCCCAGGTCAAGCGTTCTGCCCTCTTGGGCCAGGTCCTGGATCTCGCCCCATAGAATCTTAGGGTTCATCACCACCCCGGGCCCGATGAGAAGCCGCTTCTCCAAAAGCGCTCCGCTGGGGACCAGATGGAGCTTGTACTTCTTTCCAGCCACTACAACCGTGTGGCCGGCGTTGTCTCCTCCTTGAAACCTCACTACAATATCGTAATTTTCTGCCAGAATGTCGATGATCTTGCCCTTGCCCTCGTCCCCGAACTGTGCCCCGGTGAGTATGGTGAACATAGCCGTTATAGGTGAGCAGCAACCTAGATAACTATTTTGATACCAGCTCTAAAGCGCGGCTGGCGATGGCTTCCGTCACGTCTATCCCCAGGGCCTGGAAGAGGCCTCTTCCCGAGGGAGTGCCGTTGACCTCTATGACCATCAGGCCATCCGGCGTTTCCAGAAGGTCTACGCCGCTGTAAAGGGCTCCTACGGCCCCGCTGGCCCTGGCCGCCAGGTTTGCCAGCTCCTCGGTGATGGGGCAGGGCTCAGCCCCTCCACCCCGGGCCAGGTTGCTGATCCATGTCCCTGGGGGAGCTACCCTGTAAATGGCCCCCAGAACTTCGTCCCCCACGACGAAAGCCCGGATATCCCTGGGCGGATGGGACTCTACGAACTCCTGCAGGTAAACAACTCCATTACGCTCCAGTATGCTTCTCAGCACTGCCTCATCGTGCTCCTCCAAGAGGACAAGGTCCTTGCCCTTGTAGCCGAAGAGGGGCTTGGAGACGGCTCGACCGTAGTTCTGCAATGCCTTCAAGGCCTCCTTCATGCTGGTGGTCACTGTAGTGCGCGGGGTCGGCACGCCCACCTGTCTTAGCAGCAGCGATGTGGCGAACTTGTTGGCCGCCCTGGCGATGGCCGCGGCGGGATTTACCGTCAGGAGGCCCCTCTCCTCGAGGGCCTGAAGAACCTCGAACCTGAAGGCCACGTCATGCGCTCCCCTTCGGCCCAGGTCACGCACCGCCAGGCCGTCCAGCTGCAGGAGATCCACTCCGCTGCAAAAAAAAGCAGGTTCTTCGACGGTGGCCACAAGCTCCGAGAAGTCAAGGAAGAATACATCCGCACCCCTCTTGGAAAGGGCTGCTCTTAGGGCCCCAGCCGTCCAATCCTCAGGCTCGGAGGCCACGATCCCAAAGCGCATGAAGGGCATTGGCCCCCAGCTCGTATATACCTCTGTTCTTCTATGACACCAGGAAATGCCCTTCGGGAGATGTTGGCCCGGCGCGGCTCATGCAAGATTTTTTTCCTTTCGCGTCAAGCCTGGCAATGAAGCGGAAAGCTCCACTCCTTTAGAAGTAGCCTGCCAGCTTGCCATCCATGCCACCGTAGGGCCAAGCATTCTCCTGCCTCGCGCTCTAGCATCGACATCCATGCGTGGGCCGGCATATTTTTCTGCCGGCTCTCATCTAAAATTTTAATAGCTTTGGGCGACCAGGGGGTCTTAACCATGGACGAGGAATTAGGCGAGAGGGATCTCATTAGAAGGATCTCCGAGGCCCTGGGAGTGGAGAAGGACGACTGTGCCATCCTGGAAGCCGGAGATAGATATCTGGTGGCGACAACGGACATGCTCCACAAAGAGACGGACTTCCCCCAGATTATGAGCTCCTGGCAGATGGGCTGGATGTCTGTCGCCGTAAACTTGAGCGACGTGGCGGCCATGGGCGCCGAGCCGGCAGGAGTGCTGATGGCCGTAGGCCTTCCCGAAGTTGATCTTCCTTTTATTGACGGGCTCTTCGCCGGATTTGCAGACTGTGCCAGAAGTTACGGGACAAAAATCATTGGAGGAGATATGGACTCTCACGGGGAGCTTACAATCGTCGGCTGCGCCCTGGGCTTTGCAGAGAGGGACCTGATCTTGAGGCGAGAAGGGGCTCGAAGAGGCGATCTGCTCTGCACCACAGGAACCCTGGGAGGAGCAGGAGGGGGGCTGTGGGCCCTGGACCAGGGCGATCTGCAAAATCCGCTGGTAGCTAGCCTCCTGGAACCGAAGCCAAGGATAGAGGAGGGGGGGGCTATGGCAAAATCCCGGGCGGCTACGGCTATGATGGACAACAGCGATGGTCTGGCACTCTCTTTATACGATCTGGCAGAGGCCAGTGATGTGGGATTCCTGGTCAGGGCAAGCGACCTGCCCATGGCGCCGGGACTACTGAAGATGGTGGGGCAAAACAGGGCGTTGGAGCTCATCTTTGGCGCTGGGGGGGACTTCGAGCTACTGTTCACCGTCAGGCCGGAAAAGCTCGAGGAGGCCAGGAGGGCCTGCCAGCTTACGGTGATAGGAAGGGCCGTAGAGTCAGGGGTGTGGATGGAGAGCGCTGGCCAGAAAATTGGGATTGAGCCCAGGGGATACGAGCACATGATGGGAAAGCTGGGCTCTTGAGCGGCTGCTTTGCCTTTCTAGATTCCTTGTCCAGGGATTTTAATAATAATATTAATAATAATACTAATATGAATTAATAATTTTTAACATCAAAGCTCCCACAATGAGCGCTATGGAGGACAGGTCATCCCCGCAATTCTTCCCCCTGCCTTCCAGCTCCTCTGAAGTACGGCTCACGGCGCTGGTTAGCCTTAAGCAGCAGCTCCTTTATGCTGCTGACATCGCAGGTGTCAAGCTCAATGAGGTCATCATTTCGGAGCAGGCAGGTCTTGATCCTGCCGTCTGAGGTAATCCTCAGCCTGGTACAGTGAAGGCAGAACTCAGTGTTGTCCATGGGCCTCACCACCTCCACCTCAGCTCCATCCAGGAAGTACTTTCGGCGGCGGTGCAGCTCCCGCGTGGCCACCCTGTCCGCCCTGGCCGCGAGACTCTCCTCAATCTTGCCGATCTCTCCGGAGATCCCCAGGCCTCTTGTGTCCATCAGCTCTATCAGCTGCAGAATCAGGCCCTTCTCCTTTGAAAACTGGATCAGCTCAGCAACTTCCTCCTGATTCTCCTGCAGCACCACCACGTTGAGCTTGACGGGATCAAGCCCCGACTCCAGAGCTGAGTCTATCCCCCGGATTACCTTCTCCAGGTCGCTCTCTCTGCCTCCGGTGATGGCTCTATAGATCTTGGGCTGCAAAGAATCCAGGCTTATATTCACTCTTCCCAGGCCAGCTTCGGCGAGTCCTCGAGCCCTCTCTTCCAGAAATATGCCGTTGGTGGTGAGGGAGATTTTCAAGGCAGAGGGCATCCCGGCTATGATATCCTCCAGATCTGCTCGGAGCAGTGGCTCCCCGCCGGTGAGCTTCAGGGACCGAATTCCCAATCGGGCCGCTGCGGTGGCAACGCTTACTGCCAACTCTCGGGAGATCTCGCCCTTTGAGGCCGGCTCTCCCTCATGATGGCAGTAGATGCAAGCCAGGTTACACCTGGCAGTCAGGGCCATCCTCAAGCCGGTGAGCCTTCGGCCGAAGGGATCCACCAGGACCATGTTGGGGAGGAGAGGACTGCAAGTATTAGTACTCTATCTCCCCCAGGCTGCGCTTCAGGAAGTTGAGAAGCGTCATGGCCACTATCATACAGATGGCAAGGCCGGAGAGTAGCTCTTCCCAGCTCTGCTCTCTCGTTGAAAAGACGTACATCACCCCTCCGGAGAGGAGGGTCAGGATCAGAGTCAGCATCAAAGAGACCATCATCGACCACATGATCGATCCCACCTCGTACCGCTCGAAGAAGGAGGTGGAGAGGACGAAGGATATGGCAGCCAGAACGAGAATCAGTGGAAAGGAGAGGGGCGTGCCGGACCGGAATAGGTAGATGAGGCCCAAAGCCAGCACCATCATCACCACTGCCAGCAGCATAGAGGCCAGAAAGGCCTTCAGAAGGTAGCTATCTGGATGGGGCCTCATTCCTTTCACCACTAACTTTATCAAACTATTTTGAATATAAAGATTGTGTATTATTAGCCGAAAGGCTTATTATATTGTAAACTTTCATGGCCAAGAATGGTTTACAATTCCGGAGGAGATGGCATGATCGTGGCCGGGCTGATAGTGGCCCTATATCTTCTGGCCATTCTCGCCATTGGAATGGCCGCCTCAAGAAGAGGCTTGGACGAGTTTCATCTGGCAGGCAGAGGCCTCCGCCAGGTGCTTCTCATCGGGACCTTCTGCGCCACCATCATCGGAGCTTCCTCCACCCTGGGCATGGCAGGCCTTGGATTCAGCAAAGGCCTGCCGGGGGCCTGGTGGATGCTCTCCGGCACCCTCGGCCTCTTGATTCTTTCCACCCTATTCGCTGCAAAGGTCAGGGCCACAGGATGCTGCACTCTGCCAGAGCTGGTGGGATCTTTTTATGGAGAGAGGGCCAGGGTAGCCTCCTCAGCCCTGATAGTCTTCTCCTGGATTGGAGTCATCGCCGTGCAGATGGTGGCCTCGGGCAGCGTTCTCAGCGCCGTCTTCGGGGGCAACGCCGCCCTCTACGCGGCCATCTGTGCAGCTGTATTCGTGCTCTACACCGCTCATGGGGGCCAGAGCTCTGTAGTCAGGACCGATCTGTTGCAGCTAATAATAATAGTAGTGGGGATGATCGTTCTCTTCGCTAAATCCCTGGAGGCAGCCGGAGCTGCCCCAATGAGAGCACTGCCAGGCTTCAGCTTCCCCACTTCTGCCCAGATGGGGCCCTGGGAGGTTGCCTCCATGGTGATTGTAGTGGGCTCGGCCTACCTCGTTGGCCCGGATATGCACTCCCGCCTACTCTCGGCCTACGACCCACGAGAGGCAAAGAGGGCAGCAGCCATCTCTGCCCTCCTCCTGGTGCCCCTGGCCTTTCTGATAACGTCCCTGGGGATGCTGGCCCACCTTCTATATCCCGCAGCCCAGGCTGAGCAGGCCATCCCCTTTCTCATGACCGGCCTTCTCTCACCTGCCTTCCAGGGGCTGGTGGCAGCGGCCCTCCTGGCGGCCTTTATGTCTTCTGCCGACACCAGCCTCATGACCGCCACCTCTATTCTGACGCTGGACCTGTACCGGCAGGCCAGGCCTGCTTCAACTCCAGAGCACTTGATGACGGCATCGAGGTTTGCAGTTCTTCTGCTGGGAGCCCTGGCCCTGGCCCTGGCCATCTTCTCGCCAGGGATAATCAAAACCCTCCTGATGGCCTATACAGTCTTCACCAGTGGCCTTCTTGTCCCAGTGGTGGCAGGCTTCTACAGAGACCGGCTGGGGCTCACGCCTAACGCCGCGCTGGCCGCGCTGGCCGGCGGCGGAGGCATAGCCATCCTGTTGGGACAGAGGTATCCTCTGCTGGGTATGGCGGCCTCCGCAGCTCTTTTGTTCGTAGTGAGCTGGTGGGAGAGGAGAAGGACCTCTTAAAGAGAAGCTTCCTGAGGTATCATCTAACCAGAGATCATCTAGCAAGAGACATCCCCTCAGGAGGTCCTCTGGCAGCTCCTCTGTTATCATGAATCAAAAAGGATTATTGAGACCTGTAGCGGTCAAGCCTGGGTCTGCTAAAGCTTCGGATTTCATTGACCGTATGCGCATGCACAAATTACGAGAACCAGCTGATAGCGCTGCGCCGATTGTGCAATGCTGATCACCAATTTAAGAGGTCAAGTTTATGACATAAATCAGAAAGTGTAAATCCGGCTGCCCTCTGAGACGATATCCTCCACCAGGAGTTCGTAGAAGCTCTCCGGCACAGCCGCCCTCCCTCCTGCCTGTAGGCCTCTTGCCTCCAGATCCTCTCCGCAGGCCAGGACGCCCCCCGCAGGCAGGGCCTCAAGGATTGCCACATCAAGCAAATTATAAACTCCGTCCCCGGCCAGGTAGAGAACAGGATCTTTAGAACGCTCCATAAGACGGAGGCACAGCTCTGTGCGGTCGCTTTGAGGCGGCTTGGTAAGAAAGAAAATATCTCTTTTATCCATGCCTCACCTCATAGAATGATGTCGCAATCAGCAGCCCGCATCTGCTCTATGAAAACGTCCTCATCCACAAGCTCCACCCTCTCCACAAGACTCTGGTGTAGGAGGCCTCTTTCCACCAGGGATGGTTCGTGGGCCAGGACTCTTATCTCGGGATAGGCGTAGACTATATCGGATAAGTTCGGCACTCCCAGGGCTCCGCTATCCTGGCCCGCCAGGGCGAGGTAAACGCCATCGGCGTAAAGGCCTATAATCACCTCCATCTTAATGCTCACCGCGGCGGCATTGAGCAGGCCGTAGGCCTTCTCGCTGCCATA
>Ga0315285_10003646_pt1 | contig 16014 bp, 13 predicted proteins | sample YL17G09_36_MG_FD_203698 | JGI IMG/M metagenome (GOLD analysis project Ga0315285, IMG submission 203698) | Sediment microbial communities from Yellowstone Lake, YNP, Wyoming, USA - YL17G09_36 | ecosystem: Environmental > Aquatic > Freshwater > Lake > Sediment | place: USA: Wyoming | collected... | reverse complement strand
GAAAACGGTTTGCACAGATATGTGGGACGGCTATGTCAATGCGGTGGAAGAGTTCGCTGAAGCCCATCCTGAAGTTTCTGTCACGGTTGTGATCGATCGTTTTCACGTGGCCAAGAACTATCGTGATTGTGTTGATAAAGTACGCAAGCGAGAATGCCGCCGCCTCAAGAAAGAGTTGTCTGATACAGAGTATGAAGAAATCAACTCAAAGTAAACGACCGCAAAGTCGTTCATAGTGCGTTCGTCCGTTTCGCTGGATTGCTCTACGAACTGGGCCTGTCGCCTCACCGGGACGAAGTGCTCGCGGTCAAGCTCGAGCAAGTCTTCTCCCCTCCCTCGCAGGGAGGGGCAGGGGGAGGGTAGACCTTCGTCGTGCCTGCAAGATGTGCCGTGGACTCAGCCCGCGTTTGATGGGCGGACTTCTGCTGGACGGACGAAGCGGGCGAAGAGCAGCGACGCGGCCAGCCGGCCGATGCCGGACGCGATGAAGACACTCGTGTACCCCCATTGGCTCACCAGCACGCTGCCGATCCCGGCACCCGCCGCCAGCGCCGCCGTCACTACCACGTGATACAGCGCCGTGTAACGCGGCCGCCGCTCCTCCGGCGTAAGTTCGAGGAGAAAGTTAAAGCCGGCCAGCTCATAGCCTGCCCACAGGAACCCGGACGCGACGTTGATCGGCACCACGTGCCACGGCGAGTGGGTCAGTGCCCACGCCCACGGCATCAGGGGGATGAGCAGGCCGGTGACGAGTTGTATCCGCCGTGCCCCCCACCGGTCAACCAGCGTGCCGAACAGCCGTTGTCCGGGCAGCGCGGCCAGGCTGCTGATCACGCTGAGTGCCCCCACGACGCCCGCCGTCGCCTTCAAATTCTCGACCAGGTAGGCGTTGAAGAATGGCCCCGCGACGTTGAGCGACATGTTCCACAGCGCCGCCGTAGCGCAAAAGGCCAGGAAGGTCGGATGCGCGCGCAGGTCTTGCAAGATGGGCTTTTGTGTGCCGCGCTCCGTCGCCTGGGGGAGCGCCGGTGGGGGAGGCTCCTCGATGTGCGCAAAACTGAACGTGGCGGCCAAGCCGATGGCGAACGCGATCCCCATCGCCAGTGGGTAGCCGACGGAGGTGCCAGCGCCGGTAATGAGTTGCCCAACGAGGAAGGTGGCCACCATCCCGGCTATCACCATCGCCATATTGCGCGCCGAAAAGTAGCGCCCGCGCCAGGACAAAGGCACGCTGTCGGCCGTGAGTGACACCCACGCCGGCAGGGACAGGTTGGCGAACGCGCTGCGCACCACGGCCAACGCGATGGCGATGTAGACGGCCGTTGGCCCGGCAAACGCCAGCGGCACCAGCGCCAGCAGCAGCAGTGCAATGCGCGAGCCCCCACCACCGCCGAGCAAGACCATCCGCTTGGGGTGGCCCCAGCGCTCGACGATGACGGCCCCAGGCAACAGGAACAACGCCGCGCTCAGGTTGGTCAGCGCGCTCAGCAGTCCGATTTGCGCCCGGCTACCCCCTAGCGCCAGTACGAACAAGGAGAGATACGCCACCACGATCGAGTCACTGGCGCTGGCGAAGAGCCCGTCGAACCAGAACCAGCGCAGATTGTGCCTGACCGAGGGGTACAATTGATCGGTCCAGCGGCCGCCAGCCGTGAACTGCAGCGCCCATTGCCGCAACTGTGCCCAGGCCAGGCGCAATGGGACGCGCTGGCTCCTCACAAACGCCGGGCGCCTGGGCCTGGCCCGTTTTTTGACCGCAGGACGTCCCTGGGGCCTAGACCTGTTCGAAGTGCGGGGCATCTACGACGAAGAGGACGGCGCGGTGATAACCGGGCTCGGGGGGCGAACATGTGTCTCGGAGTATGTCAATGACAGGCTGCACGTGCTGCTCCTCCACGCCGATGAGCAGTGTCACGTGGCCCCGGCGCAGGAAGCCACCGGTGCTGGCAACGCGGGTCACGCGGTGGCCGTGGGTGACCAGTTGTTCGATCACCGGCCCCCCATCTATATCACGGACGATGGCAATGACCAGTTTCATGGGTGCCTCGCTTCACAGTTGCTCAAAGCGCTCCACGTCGAGCACGTAGACCGTCGCGCCACCTACCTCGGCTTCGATCAACACCGGCTGGATTTCGAGCAGGGGAGCCTCGACGTGAGCCGGGATGAACCGCCGGCGGGTGCGGCAGCACTCACGCACGTGTTCCAGCAGGCGTGGCAGGCGTGTCTGGTTGAGGCCGATGAACAGTGAGACCGTCGCCTCGTACAAGAGGCCGCCGCTCGAGTCCACCTGCGTGACGTAAAAGCCGTCGTGCGTCAGCCTGTCCGTGAGTACGCCAGCCTGCGCACCGGAGACAGTGGCGATGACCATTTGATTGATCGCATTACGTAATGTCACGTTTCCTCCACACCCTCATTGTACCAAACTTCGCGCACAATTGCAACATCAGACCTCGGAAGTCTTCTGAGACTTCCGAGGTCTGGACACCCGTGCCCAGACGTCGGCCAGGCCCATTCTGACCAATTGTGGCAGATTGAACGCAGTGATGCCGAAGGGCAGGTCCAGTTCGGCCTTCTCGCACACGGTGGACGTGTTGGCCTGGTCGATCTGCGGTTTCAGTGCCGCCAGTTCTCGCTCCAGTTCCTCCGGCGTACAGCGCTCGATCAGGCGGTCAATCTGGGCCATCAGCGCGCTGGCGCGGCCGATGCGCTCTTCGGTCTCGGCCGCCACGCGCGGGCTCACCAGCCCACAGCGGGCCTTGAGCGCGTTGAGCCGCCGGCCGGCCTCGTAAGTCACCCCCACGATCTCGTCGCGGCTCATCCAGCGCGTCTCGTAATTCAGGACCTGCTTCCAGGTGGGCGCCAGGAGCGCCCGCCGGTGCTCCTCCAGCGTGTGGTAGAAGATGCGATACCCGTACCGCTCGGGCTGTTCGTAGAACAGGCTGCCCGGATCCACGAACGGTGCCAGCGGCCCGATGAAAGGGACCAGGCGGCCGTCGCCAAAGCGCGTCAGCAGGTGTGCGCAATACTCCACCGTCTCCAGCACCGACTGCGTCGTCTGTTGTGGCAGGCCGACCATGAAAAACAGGTCGAAGCGACGGCATCCCGCCTCGAGGCACACCTCGATGGTTTGCTCGATCTCCGTGTTGGAAAAGTGCTTGTGGAACGCCCGCCGCACGGCCGGGTCGTGCGATTCGGGCGAAAACTCGATCACAAAGTTCGGTAACGCCTGCCCCAGTTCTCGCGCGAACTCCCGCTCCAGCGGCTCAAAGATCTCCAGCATGGCTTGCCCGCGATAGCCCCGTACCGCGTGCAGGAAACGGCGGGCGTGCTCCATGCCGGCCTGGCGAACGTCGCCCAGGATGAAGGCCGGCCCCCGGCTGACGTCGTACATTCGGCGCACGTCGTCGGCCAGCCGTTCGGGGGAGCGGTACGCCGGGGCGGTGCGACCGGATATCAGCCGGGAGGCGAAGGCCGAACCGCCGCAGTACGCACAGTTGTGCGAGCAGCCGCGCGCCGTGAGCGCTGCCATCGCCGGGTAATCAATCCAGTGGTTGAAAGGCACATAGTTCAGAAAGTCCGCGTCCCGCACGACCGAACGCACCATCTGGCGATAGTCCATCGCCAGGTGATCCAGGCTGGCTGGAATGTACGTCTGCGGGTTGACGTGTACCTCGCCCGAGGAGTCTTTCCAGGTCAGGTTGGGGACGTGGGCCAGACGCGCCGCGTCCGCACCCGCGGGAGTGTCTGCGGCTACGACGCACTCCATCAACTGGCGCAGCGGCTCCTCGGTCGAGTCGCCGCGCAGGACATAGTCCACCTGGGGGTAGCGTATCAGTTCGGTGTGGAAGTAAGTCGCCGAGAAGCCACCCAAGATAATGGGGGTGTCGGGATGATGTCGCTTGACCAGGCTGGCGATCTCCAACGCGCCGTGGGCGTGCGGCAGCCAGTGCAGGTCTATCCCGAAGGCGCGCCCTTGCAGCCGGGCGATGAGCCGTTCGGCGTCGAAACGGGCCGAGCGCACCATGCGCGCCGCCAGGTTGGCGATCCGCGTGCGCAAGCCCGCCTGCTCCAGGTACGCCGCCATCGTCGAGAAGCCGATGGGATACATGTCGAAGACGGGCGCAGAGGGCACGAGATCGCTGATCGGCCCCCACAGCGTCGCCCGTCGGCGAAAGTCATACACACTCGGCGCGTGCAACAGAATCAGATCCGCAGACGGCATATCCTGATCTCCAGCCCGCCAATTGTAGCCCCAGGCGGTCCAATGTCAAACGCTAAAGTGTGTGTAGGGCTTTAAACCTTTGACACCCTCTGCATCTTCTGCTATACTGGAAGGCGAGAGACGATTTTTGTGGAGGTGTGAGATGACTCAGGATGTAGCGATACTCAAAGCCAAGATCATATTGGCGCTGGATTTGCTCCCCCCTGAAAGTCTACAACTACTACAGGAATTCGTAGATTTTTTGCGTTCACGAGCCAAGGAGCCTGCTTCTCGACGCATCGTGAAGTTGGGGGGACTGTGGGCTGGTACGCCGGAGATCACTGAGGAAGACATTGCCGAAGCGCGACGCGAAATGTGGGGCCATTTCGGGGAACGAGAAATATGAAAGCCTGGGTCGCAGAAATGTGATGTCCACAGCGCCAGCGGGAAACTGCTTGTGGCGAGCAACCCGCTGGCGTTCTTGTTTTGGATGGCTTAGTGCAGTAGGGTACTAGATACCACATGACCAGGAGACAAGCCACCATTTGTACACTGGCTGTGCTGTGTTATAATTTGTAGCCTGACTTAGCGTAACAGATGAACCCACATGCTGGTTGACTATCGCGTCCGGCAACGAGAATACCTGTTGGAGATCAGCCGCGCCCTCACCGCGCAACTCAAACTGGACGAGTTGCTGCAGATGGTGCTCGAGGCCGCGGCGAACATGCTGGCGGGACAGGCTGGCCTCATCGCCCTGCGTAACCCGGACGCAAGTTTTATGATCCGTGCCAGTTATGGCCTGTCCCCCGCCCTGGTCCCGTACTTTGCCCCGTTGCTGACCGGCATCCCCGACGACGTTGACCTCCAGCGCTTCCACATCCCCGACCTGGCAGAGAAACTGGGCCTGGTGGCTGCGGAACTGGGGTTGCGCCTCCAGCAGGTGGTCGCGCTCCCCATGTCCATCCAGCGGGAACTGATCGGTGTGCTGTACATATTTCGCGCCTACGGTACCCGCTTTACGGCCAACGACCGCCAGATCCTGGCCAGTTTTGCCGACCAGGCCGCCGTGGCGGTGCATAACGCCCAACTCTACGAGCGCGTCTCCCAGGAAAAGCGCCGCCTCGACGCCATCCTGGAGTACAGCGCCGACGGCGTGTTGATCCTCGACTCGGCCCATCGCATCACCGTGTTCAACCGCGCGCTGGCGCAGTTGAGCCGCTGGCCGGCCGCCGACGTGCTGGGCCGCCAGCACGACGACGTGATCCAGTGGGCGCGCCTGGCAACGGGCCTGGACCTGGCGGGTGCGGTCGCGGGCGGTTGGCCACTGCCCTCGGCCCCGCCCCTCTACGTCGAGGGAGACCTGCGCCGGCGCTATGGTGGCACTGTCAGCGTCGGCATCACCTATGCCCCCCTCTTCGACCGGGAAGGCCGCCTGGTCAACATCATCGCCAACGTGCGCGACATCACGCGCTTCCGCGAAGCGGAGGAGGTCAAGTCCACGTTCATCTCTGTGATCTCCCACGAACTCAAGACCCCGGTCGCCCTGATCAAAGGCTACGCTGACACCTTGATGCGCAAGGATGCCTGTTGGGAGCCGGAGACCATGCAGGAAAGCCTCACGGTGATTGTGGAGGAAGCCGACCGTCTGAACCAACTGATTGACAACCTGCTCGATGCCTCGCGCCTCCAGGCGGGTGCGTTGCCGTTGGAGATGGACCAGGTGGCGCTGGATGCGCTGGCCGAGCGTGTGGCCAGCCGTTTCCGTACCCAGACCCACGTGCACCAGATCGTGGTCCGTTTTCCCCCCGACCTCCCGTTCGTCGAGGGCGACCCCGCCCGGCTGGAGCAGGTGCTCGACAACCTGGTCTCCAACGCCATCAAGTACTCGCCCGACGGCGGCACGATCGAAATCAGCGGCCGTGCCCTGGCCAACGACGCGATCGTGACAGTTTCGGATCAGGGATTGGGTATCCCGCCCGCAGAGCAATCCCACGTGTTCGAGCGTTTCTTCCGCGGCGCGCGGGAGCGCGACCAGCGTACGCCTGGGGCGGGCCTGGGACTGTACCTGGCCAGGGCCATCGTAGAGGCCCACGCTGGGCGTATCTGGGTCGTGAGCAACCCTGGAGAGGGCACTGCTTTCTCGTTTGCTATCCCGCGTCAACAAACTTCTAGCTGAAAGGATTTTGAATATGCCTCAAGTACTGGTCGCCCGTATGACCTGTCCTGCGTGTAACACGCAGTTCCAGGTGCCTGTGGAACAGGTCCTGGACGTCAGAGCCGATCCCGGCGCCAAGATGCGCCTGCTCAATGGCCTGGTCAACCTGGCGCTCTGCCCTCAATGTGGAGCAGGTGGAATGCTAAACCTGCCGTTCCTCTATCACGATCCCGACAAGGAACTGGCGTTGCTCTACTTGCCGATGGAAGCCGGCCGCAATGACGTGGAGCGCCAGCAGGCCATCGGCAAATTGACCGGCGCCGTGATAAACAGCCTGCCCCCCGAGCAGCGCAAGGCCTATCTATTGCAGCCCCAGGTCTTTTTCACGTTGGAACACCTGATCAACCAGGTCCTCGAGGCGGACGGCGTCACCCCCGCCATGATCGAGCAACAGAAGGCCAGGGCAGGGCTATTGCGGCGGATGCTCGAGGCCACCTCCGACGAATTGCTGGCAGCGCTGATCAAGGAGAACGACGCCGCCATTGACGCCAGTTTCTTCCGGCTGCTGGCAATGAATCTGGAAATCACGCAGGCCACGGGACAGGCCGCCGATATGCAGCGGCTTCTGGCGCTGCGCGGCAGGCTGATGGAACTGAGCAGCGAAGGACGGGCAGCCAAAGCGCGGGGTGACATGCTGGAGGTACTGCGCGCCGAACCGACCCGCGAGAAACTGCTGGAACTCCTGATCCAGGCGCCGGACGAGCCTACCCGCGATCTGTTGATCGCGTTTGGCCGGCCGCTGCTGGACTATCTCTTCTTCCAGGCCCTTACCTCTCGGATCGAGTCGGCCTCCGACAGCACTGAGCGGGAGCGGCTGACTGCGCTGCGCACTCAGGTACTGGCGGTTCGAGACCGGCTGGACGCGGAGACACAGGCACTGTACGAAGCGCGTGCCACCCTGCTCCGCGACCTGCTGCTGAGCGACGATCCCGAAACGCTGGCGCGGCAGCGCGCCCAGGAATTGGATCAGGCCTTCTTCAATGTGCTGTCGGCTAACTTGAGGGAGGCGCGTGCCGCGGGTGACACCGAGGCGTTCAAGCCGTTGCAGGCGCTCTCGGCTTTGCTGGTGCGGCTGATGGATGAATCGCTCCCGCCGGAAGTGCGACTCCTCAATCGGCTGATGGCGGCCGAGGACGACGCCACGCTTGACAAATTGCTGCAGGAAAATCGCGACCTGTTGACGGAGGACCTGGTGCAGTACCTGGAGGATACAGAGGCCACCATGCGAGAACAGGGCACGTTGGAGACCGCTGACCGCCTGGCGTCGGTGCTGGCCAAAGTGAAGCTCAACCTGCCCCAAACTTGACAATACCAGCCCCGGTGTGTTATGATGGGAGTGTGCGCGCCCGTACCTCAATTGGATAGAGGAGCGGTCTACGAAACCGAAGGCTGTGGGTTCAAATCCCGCCGGGCGCGCCAGTGTCTTGTGCCCTCCCACCGGGGAGGGCCTTATTGCATAAGGGAGAGTGCCGCTTGGATCACGACGTCATCATCGTGGGGGCCGGGCCGGCCGGGCTTTCCACCGGCCTGTTCCTGGCCCAACTGGCACCCGCATTGGCCAGCCGCACGCTGATCCTGGAACGGGCGTGCCACCCGCGCCCCAAACTGTGCGCCGGCGGCATCATGCCCGGCGGCGAAGCCTGGCTGAAGAAACTGGGACTCGACTTGAGCGAGGTTCCCGCCGTCGAGGCCCACGAAGCCCACTTCCTGTTCGAGGGCCGCGGCTTCGTCGTCCGCCGCGAGCCGTACGTCTTTCGCATTGTCCGCCGCGAAGAGTTCGACGCCTGGCTGGCCAATGCAGCGCGCGCACGCGGGCTGATGCTCCAGGAAGACACCCGCGTCCGGCGCGTGCGCCGCCTCGAAGAGGCCGTCGAAGTGGAGACGGAGCGGGGCACGTATCGCGCGCGCGCGGTCGTCGGTGCGGACGGCGCTACCAGCGTCGTGCGGCGCGCAATCGCTCGCCAACCAGTCCCTCGCGTTTCCCGCCTGCTCGAAATCCTCGTCCCGGACGGCCTTCAGCCTGCGCTGTCCGTTGACCAGGCTGCCGGGCGGGCGTTACTCGACTTTTCCTGTATGGCCGGTGGCGTGCAGGGGTACGTGTGGGACTTTCCCACCCAGGTGCAGCGCCAGCCCATGCGCACGCAGGGCATCTTCGACAGTCGCGTCCAGCCCCAGGCACCTCGCGCGGCCCTCAAAACCGCGCTGCAGGAGGTGGTGGCCCGCCTGGGCACGGCGCTCGATCAGTACAAAGTGGAGGGGCACCCCCTGCGTTGGCTGCATCCACGGGACATCCTGGCCGCCCCGCGCGTGTTGCTCGTGGGCGATGCGGCCGGCGTGGACCCGTTGTTGGGCGAGGGCATCAGTTTTGCGCTGGGGTACGGCGAAGTGGCGGCCAGCGCATTGCGGGACGCCTTCGCCTGTGGCGATTTCTCGTTCCAGGATTATCGTGCCCGCGTGCTGGACCATCGGATTGGCCGCTTCCTGCGCTCCCGCGCGACGGTGGCCTGGCTGATCTATCGCATCCATAGCCCCCGCCTGCTGCGTTTCCTGTGGTGGAACTTTGGCCCCCTCGTCGGCTGGCTAGCCAAACACTTCCTGGTGGATTGGGGCGAATAGATTCCATTCCCACAATAAACCTTACATCGCAGACAATTTGGCTCACGGAGATTCTCTTTGCCGTGAGCCTTGCTTGATTTGGGCCTCGCTCGTTCCCAGTGTGACGGTCGGAGGAGGAAACATGAATACCGTTGTCTCTCGTTTTGTCAGGGTTGGTTTGGCAGTAGGCATAGAGGTACTGGCCTTGCTGATCATGCTCTCCGCCTCAAGCATTGGCGCGGAGAGCGCCCCGTATGACATCCGCATTCGTAGGCCCCCATTCACCCCCATTGAAGATGCAGGAATACCCCCCAATGGTGTTGCTGCCGGAGATACCACTCAAACAGCGACGGTACTGTGGACGCGCGGCACGACTGCCGGCACCGTTCTCTTCGAGTACTCGACCGACTCGACCTTCAGCACCCATGTGCTCACAGCGACTGCTACCGTTACCGATCTCCTTCAGCCGGTCAAAGTCGAAATAACAGGACTGGTCCCGGCAACCCCTTATTTTTATCGCGTGGCTGACGCGGCTGACGCTTCTGCTGAAGGCCGGTTTCGTACTGCAGCGGCAGTAGGCACTCATACCGGCTTGCGATTTGGGGTTTCGGGCGACTGGTGCGGCGAACTGGCCCCATACCCATCTATCGCCAATGCGGACGAGCGCAACCTGGATTTCTTCATCGAGCATGGCGACACCATCATTGCTGGAGCAGCTACGACGCTCGAGGAGTTTCGTCTGAAGCACAATGAGGTCTATTCAACTCACCTGGGTCTGAATGCGTGGGCCGACCTGCGTGCTGCGACTTCGCTCCTGGCGACGATTGACGACAATAACGTCAGGGACAGCTTTGCGGGCGGGGCTCATCCACCATCCGATCCGCGCTTCGATAATACTGGCACATTCATCAACGAGACGCGGCTCTATGGGAATGCGCTACAAGCTTTCCAGGAATACAACCCGCTCCGGGATGAGTGGTATGGAGCCACGGGCGATCCCCGCACGGCCAATAAGCGCAGACTCTATCGCTTCAACACGTACGGCAGTGATGCCGCCGTTTTCATTCTGGACGCGCGTTCATTCCGGGACGAACCGTTGCCGCTGGACAATCCGACCGATCTGATTCAGGTTCTGACATTTCTGACGAACTCCTTGAGCGACACCAGTCGCACCATGCTGGGGGCGCAGCAACTGGCCGACCTGAAAGCCGGCCTGCAACAGGCGCAGGCGGATGGCATCACCTGGAAGTTCGTTCTGGTGCCTGTGCCGATCCAGAACCTGGGCATATTTCATGCCGCGGACCGCTATGAAGGCTACGCGGCGGAGCGCACCGATTTGCTTCGCTTCATTGACCAAAACGGCATTGACAACGTGGTCTTCATCGCTGCCGCCCTGCACGGCACCATCGTGAACAACCTGACCTACCAGGAATCGGTGTGGGGGCCTCAGATCCCCACCGGAGCCTTTGAAGTGATCGTCGGGCCTGTGGCGATCTCCCCTCCTTTTGGGCCTGCAATCATGAACCTTGCGGAGGCCTATGGGCTCGTTACGCCAGAAGAGAAAGTGGCCTATGAAGCCATGTCCAGGGCCGACAAGGATGAATTCGTCAGGCAGTTGATTGATGACAAGTTGCTGAAACCATTAGGGTACGACCTTGTTGGACTGGATGGATCAGGGTTCGACGCCGCGGCGCTGCAAGGCGGTTACGTGGCCGTTCACACGTATGGCTGGACTGAGTTCGAGATTGGCCAGAGTACACAGGTGTTGACCGTCACAACTTATGGTATCGCCCCTTATAGTGAGGCGGAACTCTTAGCCAATCCTGGTGACGTCATAACTCGGACACCAATGATTGTCAGTCAATGCGTGGTTACTCCAGAGAATTTGACCCAGGACGAGTACGTGCTGACGGTCGGTACTGTCGGCGATGGTACGGTTGCCGTGGAACCCAACCAGGGTCTCTACCACTACGGCGACGTGGTGACACTGACGGCCACGGCCAACTCTGGCTGGACCTTCGTCGGTTGGAGCGGGGGCTTGCTGGGCTCCACGAACCCTGTGACAGTTACCATTACTGGCAATGCTACTATCACGTCCACTTTCACCCAGGACGAGTACACATTGACAGTCGGCACTGTCGGCGGTGGCTCAGTCACCGTGGAGCCTGGCCTGAGTCTCTATCACTACGGCGATGTGGTGACGTTGATAGCCACGGCCAACCCTGGCTGGATTTTCGCTGGCTGGAGCGGGGCCTTGTCGGTCTCTGTCAATCCCGCGACGGTTACCGTTAGTGGTAACACTGTCGTTACGGCCACCTTCACCCAGGACGAGTACGTGCTGACAGTCGGTACCGTCGGCGATGGTGCGGTTGCCGTGGAACCCGACCTGGGTCTCTATCATTACGGCGATGTGGTGACGTTGACAGCTACGGCCACCCCCGGCTGGACCTTCGCTGGCTGGAGTGGGGCTCTATCGGGTACCTCCAACCCCGCGATGGTTACCATCACTGACCACACTGCCGTTACAGCCACTTTTATCACGTATCGGATCTTTCTACCGGTCGTAGTTGCCCGGTACTCGCATTGAGCCACTTTGCAAAGCGATGAACGTCTTGCTGCTCACCCAAGTGTTACCTTACCCGCCCGACAGCGGACCTAAGGTCAAAACCTGGAACGTACTCAAATATGTGGCCCAACACCACGAGGTGACGCTGGTCTCCTTTGTGCGCGGTGATCAGTCAGATGACGTGCGTCAGTTGGAGAAATACTGTCGCGCAGTGCATACGGTGCCGCTGCAACGCGGCGTCTGGCGTGACCTGGGGTATATGGGTCTCAGCCTGCTGAAGAACGAACCATTCTTGATGGTGCGCGACGATCGGGCAGGTCTATCTGCCTATGATAGTGAAGAACTGAAATGGATTTTTAACTCTTTCGATACCTGTGTATCACCCTTACTTATTAGAATACTAATAAAGGAACTATGCGGGCAAGTATAAACCTGTTGTTGCCACTGGGATCGCGGCACTTGTTTTGTCCATATCGCGAAGATCGTCGAGGGGAAGCCACAAGAGCCATTGAAGCAAGTAAATTTGTGGCGGGGCGGGGTGCATCGTGAAACGGATGCGTTTTCTGGTAGCCATACTGATTGTCTGGCTCTTCTTATTCTATAACATTGAACGCTTGAGCAAGCCAATCAACATCACCGATGTGGCCTATACGTTTGTGCCCCTCGTGGCTGTGCTCACCATCCTCATCTCCCGCCTGCGCAAAGCCCCTTTGTGGCTGCTCCTGGTAGTGCCTATTTCCGTATTCTTGGTGCTCAAGGCATGGTTGAGATCCCGTGTGTGGGGTCTGTCTCTGCCCCTGACGGTGACCGAGGTATGTGCCATCGCGGTGACGATCATCCTGGCGCGTTGGGTCAGCAATGGGGTGGGCGAGTTTGAGCGCGCCATTGCCCGCATTACCATAGGGCCGTCTGACAGGCTACCTGGACCGTTTTCGACAGGCCAGGCCGAGATGTATCGGGAAGTGAAACGGGCGCGACATTACCAGCGTCCCTTGGCGCTGATGGCCATCGGGGTTGAGGAAAAATCAGTTCAGGTTGCCCTGGACCGCATGGTACGAGAAGTCCAGCAAGCGATGATGAAACAGTACGTACTGTCTGACGTGGCCAGGAGATTATGTGAGGAACTGGAAGAGTACAATATCATCGCCCAGAGAGACGACCACTTTCTGGCCTTGTTGCCGGAAGTGACACCGGGCGAACTGGCCGATATAGTCAATCGGATGCAGCAAGCCGTGTCCGAGCAGGTGGGAGTTACCCTGCGGATCGGCACTGCCTCTTTTCCCAACGACGCACTGACCTTTGACAGCCTGGTAGAGCAGGCTGTCAGGGCAATGGATGGGGAGCGAGAGCGCGAGTTTCCCATGCAACCTCAACCATTGGTAGTCGCCGAGCATCATCCGATATAGCATCTAAGTAGGGAGAATGTCTATGGAGTTAGTGGTCATCAACCGGCCTCGAGTGTTCCCTTATCGGAAGACTTATCAAATCAGCAAGCGTGCGGTAGATTTGGTCCTGTGTGTCCTGTGCCTGCCCCTGCTGCTTCCCCTGATCGCTGTCTGTATGCTGGCCATCCGGCTCAATTCACCGGGGCCGGTCTTCTTTGTTCAGGACCGGATTGGCAGAGGGGGTCGCCGCTTTCGGATGTACAAATTCCGCACGATGCAGCACAATCTCGATGACAGTTCTCATCGGGCCTTTATGAAGGATTTTGTGAATGGGCACGTCGGTGGCGACGGAGGCGGTAAGTCTACAGGTAGTCAGCGGGCCTTTAAGAGAGCTTTCGTGAACGTACCAGTTGGCAACAATGGAAACGGCAGGATTTACAAGCCTGTGCAGGCCTCACAGATCACTCGCGTGGGACGCCTCTTGCGCAAGACCAGCCTGGACGAACTGCCCCAACTTCTCAATGTGCTCAGGGGGGAGATGAGCCTGGTTGGCCCGCGGCCGAATGTGCCGTGGGAAGTTGAGGAATACCGGCCCTGGCACTACGAGCGGTTGGAAGTGTTGCCTGGCATCACCGGCCTGGCACAAGTGCGGGGCAGAAGCGGCATCTCCTTTGATCGTATCGTGAGATATGACATCGAATATGTGGAGAAACAGAGTCCGGCGCTGGATCTCAAGATCCTGTGGTGGACTCTGATCACGGCCCTTCTAGGGGCGGGCGCTGAATAGTGGCCAGGTAGCGGGGGAAAACATTCACCGCCAGCGCAAATTGGTTTCTTTAATGGTCTGATGGTATAATCAGCCTGTCAAGTCCTTCCAAGTCCTTGCAAAGGATGGTGGCATGCACGAATACATAGAACGGCGGCCAACCATAACGGTTTCGCCATCGCTGAGGTCAGAGAGCGTATCGGTAGTCCGTATTGAGCCTTCCAAAGGATGGGTCTCCCTTAAACTCCGCGAACTGTGGGAGTACCGGGAACTGCTCTACTTTCTAATCTGGCGTGACATCAAGGTGCGCTACAAGCAGACGGTGCTGGGCGCGGCCTGGGCCATTATCCAGCCCTTCTTCACTATGGTCGTCTTTAGCGTGTTTTTTGGGCGACTGGCCAAGGTTCCCTCAGATGGTATCCCCTATCCCATCTTCAGTTATGCTGCGTTGGTACCCTGGACGTTCTTTGCCAATGGCCTGACCCAAGCCTCGAACAGTCTGGTCGGCAATGCCCGGCTGATCACGAAAATCTATTTCCCGCGCCTGACCATTCCCATCGCCGCGGTCGTCTCCGGCCTCGTAGATCTGGCATTGGCTTTTCTCGTGCTGCTGGGGATGATGTTCGTCTATCGCATCGTCCCCACCGTCTATGTGCTCTGGTTGCCGCTCCTTCTGCTCCTGGCGCTGGTTACTTCGCTGGGGGTTGGCCTCTGGTTGTCGGCCATGAATGTCCAGTTCCGTGACGTGCATTACACCGTGCCTTTCATCACCCAATTCTGGCTCTTTGCCACCCCGATTGCCTATCCCAGCAGTCTGCTCTCTGAGCCCTGGCGGACGCTGTCGGGCCTCAACCCGATGGTCGGTGTCGTCGAGGGCTTTCGCTGGGCTTTGCTGGGCTCGACCACAGCACCAGGCCCTATCATTATGCTTTCCTCCCTGGTCGCGCTGGTACTGCTGGTTAGTGGTGCCTTCTACTTTCGCCGCATGGAAAAAACCTTTGCAGACGTGGTGTAGACAAATCCTATGAGCGACATCGCTATTCGTACAGAGAACCTCAGCAAGCAGTACCACATCGGCGGGCTGCAAAAAAAATATGAGACGCTACGTGACACACTGACCAGTGCATTTATGGCTCCCTTTCGCCGCGCGGGCAAACTGTTGCGTGGTCAGGCCACGAGCGCAGCCGAATTGGACGAGACGATCTGGGCGCTCAAGGACGTCTCCTTCGAGATCAAACAGGGTGAAGCCGTTGGCATCATCGGCCGCAACGGCGCTGGCAAAAGTACGCTGCTCAAGATTCTCTCTCGCATCACCGAACCGACGGTTGGGTACGCAGAAATTCACGGCCGGGTCGGTTCGTTGCTGGAGGTGGGCACCGGCTTTCACAATGAACTGACCGGCCGGGAGAATATCTATCTGAATGGTGCCATCCTGGGCATGAGCGGGCGCGAGATCGAGCGCAAGTTCGACGAGATCGTCGCCTTCGCCGAGGTAGAGAAGTTCATTGACACGCCCGTAAAGTTTTATTCCAGCGGCATGTACCTGCGCCTGGCCTTTGCCGTGGCGGCCCATCTGGAGCCGGAGATCCTGCTCGTAGATGAGGTACTGGCGGTCGGGGATGCCGCTTTTCAGAAAAAGTGCCTGAATAAAATGGAAGATGTCGGCCAGCAAGGACGGACGGTCCTCTTCGTCTCGCATAACATGCCGGCGGTTACCCGCTTGTGTGAGCGTACCATTCTGCTGGATGAAGGACGTTTGTTACAAGATGGCCCATCGCACCAGGTTGTCGGCACGTATCTGAGTGCTGGTCTGGGCACAATGGCTGCACGTGAATGGCCCGATCCGGCCAAAGCACCAGGCAATGACGTTGTCCGCTTGCGCGCCGTGCGGGTGCGGACAGAGGATGGCCAAATCACAGACACAGTGGACATCCGACAACCGGTTGGGATTGAGATGGAGTATGAGGTGCTCAAGTCTGGCTACGCTTTGTGGCCCCATTTTACCCTTCACAACGACGAAGGTGTGCGCGTCTTTGTGAGTTTCGACCTGAATGCTGACTGGCGTGGACGCCCTCGTCCGGCGGGACGCTACGTGAGCACGGGCTGGATTCCCGGCAATTTCCTGTCTGAGGGCATGATGATTATTGGTCCAGCCGTGAGGACCGAAGAGCCGAGAATACTTCATTTCTACGAGCGCGACGCGGTGGCCTTTCAAGTTGTTGACACCACGGATGGTGATTCTGCGCGCGGTGATTACGCCGGACGGATGGGAGGGGTGGTGAGACC
>Ga0315285_10003645_pt1 | contig 16016 bp, 16 predicted proteins | sample YL17G09_36_MG_FD_203698 | JGI IMG/M metagenome (GOLD analysis project Ga0315285, IMG submission 203698) | Sediment microbial communities from Yellowstone Lake, YNP, Wyoming, USA - YL17G09_36 | ecosystem: Environmental > Aquatic > Freshwater > Lake > Sediment | place: USA: Wyoming | collected... | reverse complement strand
ATGTAACACAACGGTATTACAGGAGCTGGCGCGATTTAACAACGACCCTTCACCCATCTCGAGCACCAGCTCGTGGAGCTTCGGCGTCGTGGGAAAAACTATCCGGGAAGTCATGCCCGATGTCCTGATCACACCGATGCTCGTGCTTGCGGGGACGGACTGTATCCATTATGTTGATGCCTCTCCAAATATCTATCGGTTTCTTCCCCACAGGCTCTATGGCGACGATATCGGCATGCTGCATGGTATTAACGAGAAAATCTCTCTGAGTAACTACGGGGAGATGATCAGTTACTACATACAGTTGATGCGCAACTCATGCAACTAAATGGGACGGCATGATGTCTGCGGCTTCCCGCTTTAACTGGTATGTCGGTTATTTCCTGCGAGTCCCCGCTGCAGCTTTCGGCTTGCTGGAAGCTGCAGCCTGTGGCGCTGACCTTTCCGCCAGCCACTTGATTATCAGGGGGGCCAGTTCCTCCTGCGAACGCAAGCTTACATACATCCCGATATGCCCCAGCGGGAAGGAACGCGTGGTTACGTCTTTGGAGCCCACCAGCTTCGACAGGGGTAGCGAGCACGAAGGCGGTACCAGGTGGTCCTGCTCACCGTATATGTTCAGCACCGGCATGGTTATTTTCTTGAGATCGACCTTCATCCCGCCCAGCGTGAATTCGCCCTTGACCAGCTTGTTTTCCTGGTAGAGGTCCTTGATGAATTTCCTGAAGGCCTCTCCCGCCTGGTCAGGTGAGTCGAAAATCCATTTCTCCATGCGCAGGAAATTGCGGACTGCAGCCGGGTTCTCCATATTGTCCAGCAGGCCGACGTACTTATCGACGATCAGCTGGAAAGGTTTCAGCCAGAGGAATCCCAGGTTCATCAGCTCACCCGGTATGTTGCCGAGGGTATCTACCATGAGGTCCACATCCATGGACTTGGACCATATATTGAGGAGGCCATCCCTCGTGTCAAAATCTACCGGCGCCACCATGACCACCAGGTTTTTTATTTTCTCCGGATAGAGGGCCGCGTATATAGCTGTGTATGTCCCCCCCTGGCATACTCCCAGCATGTTGATTTTTTTAAGGCCGGTCTTTTTGCGCACGAAGTCCACTATGTTATCAAGGTAGCCCATGATGTAGTCTTCCATGGTAAGGTACCTGTCCATTTTGGATGGGTATCCCCAGTCGACAACATAGAGATCGATCCCGTTCGCCAGCATCTTGCGGAACATGGACCGGTCCTCCTGGATATCCATCATATACTGGCGGTTTACCAGCGCATATACTACGAGCAACGGTACCGGTATTTTAGATTTCGAGTCGCCCCGATAATGAAAAAGCCTGACCTTGTCTTCCTGGTAAACCAGTTCGCGCGGTGTCACTCCCGCCTCCACATCCTGCACCTGCAGCATATTCTCGAAGCCTTTCAACAGCTTCTGCTGCACCTTCAACCCCTCCTTGAACATGGCCTCATATGGATTATCAACCATTCCCTAACCTCCTCAGGTTTATTTCTAATTTCACAGCGCCGCTTTAGTTCACAAGAGCCAGCCTCATGCTTCCGGTTTAGCTCTGGCCGCTTTTTTACCGGAGCGGGCTTCGATGTCGCCGATCATCCGCTTCTGCTTGCGAAGTTCCTTTTTCAGGTCGTAGATCGCCTTATAGATCTCGTCCATGTCGCTTTTGGAGGGCAGGTTGGTGAACTTGATATATTGGTCCCAGAGATCGTCCGACCATTTCTTGAAGTGCATGCCCTGCGTGACCACCTCCTGGAACAGCTTGGCAAACTCCTCGGACATGAAAAGATCGTGGTACGCCTCCTCGTTTATCGTCCACCAGATCCGGTAGAACTCCCGGTAGGTCTGCGGGGTCATCTCCTTGTCCTTGAACTCGGCGAGTTTCTTGAAAATCTTCTCCCCTGTCTGCGATCCCGTTGAATAGAGGAGCGCATAGTATTGGGCCAGCGCCGAGTTGAACGCAATGTAGGCGTCAACCGCTTTATCCTGGCGCTCGGTGAACTCACGCCAGTATCCCAGCGTGGGCGCGCGCAGTGCTTTGCCGACGGTATCGTAGTAGTTCTTCCAGAACAGGCCTGCGGCCTCTGCTGCGGCTCCGCCTTCGCCTGTAGCAGCCCGTTTCATCATGTCCGGCATTGCCTCCATGTTGCGGAACACGGGCGACATGAAGTTCCAAGTATAAGCCGCGTAGGCGTCAGTGGCGCTTTTCCATGATTTCGCCAGTTCCTGCACATCCTGGGAGGGGAACTGACCCCACAGCATATCCATCACCCCCTGGTAGTCCTTGACCCAACCGTCGTATAGCTCCTTGATCTTCTCCTCGGTAAGGGGTACGCCCGGCTCTAGCTTCGCCAAAGGCGCCATCGCCTTGATCCAGAAATTCATGATGTCGGTGTAAACGTTGGCTGCGTTCATCACCCGGTTGTAGACGGTTGCCCCCAGGCCGTCACCCGGGCTGGTTATACCCCAGGCCTCCTGCACCGATTTTAACCACTTCTGGTACCAGTCACCCCACGCTGCGCCGGGTGCTATACCGGGGCCGGCAGCCACACCGGATTCCATGCCCTTTTTCGCCATGTCCATCCAGTTGTTCCACAGCGACTGCTGCCACTCGTTCCAAAGGGAAAACGGGTTCTGTTTGCCTGCAGTTTCTTCGGCCACTTGTCCTACCTCCTTTCCGCACTGCTCAAATAATCGAATCTAACCTATGCTAACACACCCGTCAATCGCCTGCAACACTACGTCGCCTGAAACACTACGCTTTCGCTAAAATACGTATCCCCGGGTCGCATGCATTATTACTTTGCAATCAAGCGGACAATGCTTTAAGATTAAAAGCCGATGCTTTTATCTCCACGTTAATCTAATTCGAAAAGGGGTGCAAGATGAGCGAAACGGCAACTCCCGCCAAAACGGAACAGAAAAGGGCTATAAACAGGCTTAAGAGCATGTACCCGCTGCGCAACCTGGTGCAGCAGGACTACGTCAATACGCTCCAGGCCAGCAACGAGGGCAAGCCCACCGTATGGGCCATGCTCAACTACTGGGAAGGCGACCTCCCGCTCAAGGCTATGGGGCTCAATATCGTTTATCCGGAGAATTACGCCACCTTACTGGCAGCCTCCGGTACTGCTGAGCCATTCCTGGATGCCTCGGACTCCGACGGCTTCCCTACCCACATGTGCGGCTACGGCAGGAGCACCATCGGCTACTCCTACCGCATGATGAAGGAGAACGGCGGGAAGATACCGCCTGACGCCCCGATGGGCGGCATGGCCAAACCGGCCCTGCTCCTCGGGTCAGGCATTATCTGCGATGCCCGTTTCAAATGGTTCCAGGCGCTGGCCAGGTATTTCGATGCACCCCAGTGGTGCCTTGAGATGCCCATGATGGCCACCGCCGAGGGCACGGAAGCAGACCTCGAGGAATACCAGGTGAAGTTCCTAGTCAAGGAGCTCAAGGATTTCATCTCTTTCCTGGAAAAACTATTCAAGAAAAAGATGGACTGGGCCAGGCTGGAAGAACTGATTGACCTGGCAGTCAGGATACACGAGACCACCTACCAGATCAGCGAAGTCAGGAAGGCTATTCCCGGCCCCATGCACAGCACCGATTTCTGGAGCAGCATGCCGCCGGCCCTGTTCTTCGCCGGTGATATGAAAGTGGCCCTCAAGTGCTACCAGGATATGCTGGCCGAGGTCCAGGAGCGGGTGAACAACAAGGCGTCGGGCATCAACTATCCCGAGCGATACCGCCTGATCTTCGCCGAACTACCGCCCTGGCACAGCCTGAAATTCTTCGATAAGCTGGCCGAGATGGGCTGGAACTTCGTCTTTGAGAGCTTTGGCTACCATAATCCCAAACCGCCCGACCTGAGCAAGTACTCTGACCCCTGCGAGAAGCTGGCACGGCTCTCCCGCAACTTCATGTTCAACATCTACGAGGAGGCCAAGCGGGATAACGTTTCCAATGCCGTTGTTGAGATCTACCTGAAGATCGCCAGGGGATTCAAGGCCGATGGCTTCTTCATGCACCCGCTTATCTCCTGCCGCGCGGCCAGCTGCAGCCTCAGGACGGTGCAGCACTTCGAGCAGGAGAAACTTGACGTTCCCAGCCTGTGGGTGGAAGGAGATATAATCGATAAGCGCGTTTTCAACCCGCAGGAGGTCCTGGCCAGGGCTGAGGCCTTCGAACAGACCATGGACCATTACAAGAAAGTCAGGAAATCCAGGGGGCTCGACTGGTAACTGAAGAATAAAAAACGGGGAGATTGAGATGGTAACGACGACAACCAAAGGACTTTCCAGGGCACACGAGATATATGCGGACCGGGGCAATCGCGCCCGTGAGCTGCGTAAGGCAGGCAAGAAGATCGTCGGCTATATTTGCCTCTACCCGCCCGTGGAGATAATAACCGCGCTGGGCATGGTGCCCTTCCGCGTATTCGGCGATATGAGCGAACCTATCACCGCCGCCGACCAGGTATCAACAACGGTTGTGTGCCCGTTCCTGCGCAGCATTATAGACCTCGGGCTGAAGGGCAAGTTCAATTTCCTCGACGGCATAGTGGGCGCGCATACATGCGATATCGGCATGACCCTCGTCATTTCATGGCGCGACTATGTCAAGGATGCTCCATTTACGCATTTGATAGATGTTCCCCACACCGATCACGCGCCTGCCGTCGATTACTTTGAAGGCCAGATCAACTCCTTCAAGCGGCACCTCGAAGAATTCGCCGGTGAAAAGCTAACCGGCGATAAGCTCAAGAGGGCCTGCGAGCTGCACAACAGGCAGCGCAGGCTCGTCAGGGAGCTTTACGATCTGCGCAAGTCCGACCCGCCTCTGCTGACCTCAACCGAGACGCTCGAGGTGCTGGTCTCCCTGTTCAGCCTGCCTGTCGAGGAAGGCAACGAGCTGCTGGAAGAGGTCATCAAGGAGGTCAAGGAGCGCAAGGACAGGCCGGCAAAGAAGAAGGCACGCCTGCTGGTATGGGGACCGGTTTTCGACAATACATCGCTTTACGAGCTTATAGAGAGCGCTGATGCCAGCGTTGTTGTGGATGACACCTGCGTGGGCACCAGGGCCTTCTGGGCGGACGTTAAAGCCCCTTATGACCTGCATGCCCTGGCGCAGCGTTACCTGGTCGACCTTAAGTGCCCGCGCACCTACCGCCAGTCCGAGCCCGGCGAAACTAAAAGGGATTATGATAAGGACCTGGACAGCAGGTTCAACTATATCAAAAAGGCCGTGACCGACTGGAATGTGAGTGGCGCCATACTGCAGAGCGTGAAATACTGCGATACGCACGGCTATGAGGTGCCCAATTTGAGGCATTACCTTGATACGCTGGGCATACCCAGTATCTACATCGAGCACGACTACAGCGAAAGGTCGCTGGCGCCCATTAAAACGAGGGTGGAGGCATTCGTGGAGACACTGGGCTGAGGTAAAGCAGCAAGCCCGCATGGAAAACGCGACTCCTGCTCTTTTCTTCGCCGGCATTGATATAGGCTCCACCATGTCCAAGGCGGTCATCGTGGACGCTGATGGCGCTATGCGCGCCTACGTGGTCGGCCCCACCGGCGCAGAGCACCGCCTTCGCGCCAACAGGGTCATGGAGGATGCCCTTCAGAAAGCCGTCCTGGCGCTTGACGACATAGCCTATATAGTCTCCACCGGCTACGGCCGCGTCAACGTCCCCTTCGCCGACAAGCAGATTACGGAGCTTACCTGCCATGCCAGGGGAGTGGCGTCGCTATTCCCCAACGTGAAGACGGCCATCGATATCGGCGGGCAGGATGCCAAGGTGCTCAAGATCAGGAACGGCAGGCTCATCGACTTCCTCACCAACGATAAGTGCGCCGCAGGCACGGGCAGGTTCCTCGAGGTCGCCGCGGAGACGCTGGGGCTTGACCTCAACGAGATGGGGCATATCTCATTGCAGACAGATATGCCCGTCAAGATCAACAGCCTGTGCACCATCTTCGCACAGCAGGAGATCATCTCGCGCCTCTCTGAAGGCACGCCTTTACCTGATATACTGGCGGGAGTTTATATCGCCATCACCACCCGCGTGGTCAAGCTGGCGAGGCAGCTCAAGGTTGAGCCGCCCGTGGTCTTCACCGGCGGTGTTGCTAAAAACGTCGGCATGGTCAAGGCCATGGAGACGGTACTCGGCATGCCCGTGCTGGTGCCGCAGGAGCCGCTTATAACGGGAGCGCTGGGCGCCGCCATACTGGCACGGGACCAGGCCTTCCAGCTTATTCAGAAGGACGAGTACAGGGTACGGCGGGACAAGAAGCTCGGCGAAGCCATAATTGATTTCGGGGAGAAGTCCAGATGATAGACTACTTCCTTGGCATAGATATCGGCTCCGTAGGCAGCAAGGCAGCTATAATAGACGGCAACAAGATAATTGCTTCCGTTGTTGTCCCGTCGGGAACCAACTATGCCACCACGGCGGCCAGCGTGAAGGAAGAAGTGCTTAATAAGGCAGGCCTCCAGCCGCAGGATATTAAATCGAGCGCTGCCACGGGAACGGGCGGCAGGAACGCCGGGGCGGACAGCTATCACGGCGTCATAGTCTGCGATGCCCGCGGAGTGAATATGACCTTTCCCTCTGCCAGGACCGTCATAGATATCGGCGGGCAGGGCAGCCAGATCATCACCGTTGACGAAGCGGGTAAGGTGACCAATTTCAACGCTTCCGAGATATGCGCCACGGGCAGCGCACGCCTTTTGCAGCTTGTGGCCCGCATACTGCAGGTCAGCATGGAAGATATCGGCCCGCTCTCCATGAAGGCATCGAAGCCGTCCAATTTCTCAACCTCCTGCAGCGTTTTCCTCGAGACCGAGGTGATAACGCGCATCGCGCAGGGGGACAGGCCGGAAGATATCCTTGCGGGCATCCACCGCTCGATCGCCGAGAAGGTGAGCGCGATGTCGCGCGGGGTAAATATTCAAGGAGACGTCGCCGTCATCGGCGGAGGCGCACTGGATACAGGATTGGTACGGAGCATCGAGGAGAAGCTCGGCGTCAAGGCGCTGGTGCCGGAAAACCCCCGTCTCATGGCAGCGCTTGGCGCTGCCCTCAGCGCCCGCGATCAGCATACAAAATAACCTGTCATTGTAACGTAAAATGTCATTGCAGGCAGCCCCGTAATTCCTGTCGTTGCGAGTCCATGCAGTGGCCGTGGCAATCTCCTGTCCCAGATGTATAATTACATGTTATGATACCCTGGTTCGTCGGCTTCGTCGTCCGCTGCGAAGGCAAGAAATTCCTCAACTTCACCGGGGATGTAGATTTGTCCCGCATTTCCAGTGAGGGCAAGATGCGGGGTGACGGGGTCTCCCTCTACATCCACATCCCCTTCTGCCATACGCTTTGCCCTTTCTGCTGCTTCAACAGGTATCTCTTCAAGGAGGAACAGGCGAGGAGCTATTTCACCGACCTGCGCAAAGAGCTCGATATGTATATCGACCTGGGCTTCAACTTCAACGACTTTTATTTCGGCGGTGGCACGCCCACCGTACTCATGGACGAGCTTTCAAGCTTCATCGGTTACCTGCGCTCGAAATTCGACGTAAAACGCATTTCGCTGGAGACTACGCCCCGTGAGCTCACGCCGGAGACAATAACGCAGCTTCAGCAACTGGGCATCGACCGGTTGTCAGTAGGTGTGCAGAGCTTCGATGACGGGCTACTTAAGTCCATGGGCAGGATTCTCTTCAAGGGCGAAGACTCGATCGAGAAGCTGAAGCTGGCGCAGGGCAAATTCGACACCGTCAACGTCGACCTCATGTTCAACTTCCCCACCCAGACCGTTGAGCAGTTCAAGTCCGACGTGAAGATTTTCAAAGACCTGGGCACCGACCAGTCGACCTTCTACCCGCTGATGCCCTCACCACACAAGATGGATGCCCTCACACGCAAGTTCAGGAAGGTGGACACTTCCAGGGAAAAGCAGTTCTACGATGTCATCCTGCGTGAACTGCTGGATCGCGGGTATAAAGCTTCCACCGCCTGGTGTTTTTCCCGCGGCGACCTCATGATCGACGAGTACATCATCGACTATGATGACTACATCGGCATAGGGGCCGGTTCGGTCAGCTTCCTGGGGGGCGACTTTTTGGTCAATTCATTTTCGCTTGAAGGTTACCACAACCTAATCGCAGAGGGCAGGCCGCCCATCGTGCGCATGCGCCGCCTTTCAAATACCGAGCACTACCGCTATTACATGCTCACCAGGTTCTTCGGCATGGGGCTTGATACTGCTGCCTTTAAAAAGCGCTTCGGCGGTGACATTCATGATAAGCTCCGGGCTGAGCTGCTCTTCTTCAAGATGGCTGGTCTGGTTAAAGAGAAGAACGGTATCATCACAGTCACCAGATCAGGAATGTACCCGGTGGGCACCATGATGAAGGAGTTCTTCGCCTCGCTCAATACATTGAGGGAATATTGTATAGAGAGCGGGATTTAGAGGCGTTTACTGGGGAGGTTTACAAACTTTGCAGGGCACATAACCTTTTGGTTGCGCATCTTCTTTTGAAGCAAACCATACCTCATTTTCGGGATTAATCTGTCGTGCCCAGAAACACGTTGGATAGTGGTATTTATCGCTTTTTTTGCTTCCCACATATAAACCCTTTTCCGTTGACTTGATTTCTTGAGAATAGCCACCGGTGCCCCAAATTCCGCGTTTTGCAGTTTTTGCTTCAGCTTGCATAGCTGCAAGCAAATCTTGATATTTCAAATCGGGAGGATAAGGGAAACAGGTCGCATAACCGAGTCTAGCCAGCTCGGCATTAACAAATATCCCGCTTACATATACATATCGTAAGAGTCTTCCGTACTTATCCATTTCGGATACGTCTTTTTCGAGTTCAACAATCTTACCACTTACAAGTTCACGATCCTTATTAGCTGCATTCAACGCTATATTCTTCATATTAGTGCCGACGCTATTCAGTTCCGGTGAATCGATACCGATATAGCGCAATTTATAAAGTGACCCTTGAATACTGACTTCTATAGTGTCGCCATCAATCACGTTGGTCACTGTGGCTACTACTTTTTCATTGCTGGTCGGGCCGGTTGAAGGTGATAAGTTTGGACTGGCCGACTCATTCTTTAGCGCAGGTGTGTTTACAGGCTCATTTTCAGATAATGGGGTAGCAGGGATACACGCAAAGAACAAAGAAACTATAAGAATTGCGGGCAGGATCAATTTATTAACTACTGACATAATATGAACTAATTATACGATAATACGCCAAACCACCCGGAAGCTCTATATACTTATTTCACACCAGCATATACCCAAACGCTTTTTTGCTGATGATCCTCGAGGGTTTGGCGGGTTCAGGTTCCACTTTTTCACGCAGCCTGTGAATTAGCTGGTCTATTGTGGCATCTGAAATGGCACCCGGGTCTTTTGATTCGGGCCATACGGCTTCTATTATCTCGTCGCGCGAGCATATGTTCCCGGCATTTCCGTAAAGGAAAAGTATAAGATCATATTCCTTTTTAGATAACTTCTCCTGCTTCTTATCCACCCAGACCTCTTTTTTACCCTCATCAATCATCAACCATGCTACAGAAGATTTTTTACCATGCTTAATGCCCGGGGCTTCTTTGATTATATTCGTGCTTTCGGATTCCTTGAGTACCAGCATTATATGCGCCGAACCACCCTCCACACCCAGGCCGATCTTGCTGTTATGTTTGAGCTCATATAGATTGCCGGGCAGTATCCTATCATCATCCAGCATAGTTCCATTGGTGCTGTTGAGATCCCTTACAAAATACCTGTCGCCCTTAAGCAGGATTTCGACGTGCCGCCTGGAAACTACCTCATCATTCAGCTCGATATCCGGTACATAATGCGCGGTGCGTCGACCGACTATAAGGCCGGGTTTAGTCAGTGTGAATACTTTGCCGATATCCTCTGCATCACCCCTCTTCACAATAAGAAATGCCAAGGTTTACCTCCAGTCTCCAGGGTTCGCATTGCAGTATAATATAGCAAGAAAAATCGTCGCAGAACTATAAATTTATCAGATTTATATTAGGTATTCGTCAGATAGCTGTCAAGCAACATCATTAATAATTAATTAATCTTTTTAGAATACCATGGATGAAAACATGATCACCTGCCCCAGGTGCCAGGCTGTAAATAACGCAGGCGCTTTCTTCTGTTATACCTGCGGGAAGTATTTCGTCGAAGTAAAGGAGGGCAAGGCAGAAAAAGGGTCAGACAAACATGATCCTGCCACGCCGCCGCCTGCGCCGAAAGCAAAGGTATTGATGCCAGGAGGTTTTGAAATCGTCCTCACGGGCACGCCGACTTTTATAGAACGCAGCGATTTTGACAGCACACTGCCCCATGACCTGCTGATGAGCATTTCCCGGCAGCATGTTTTGATTACTTTTGACAACGCTGCCTATTACGTGCAGGACTACGGCCGCGACGGCAAGGGCAGTACCAACCATACAAGGCTAAACAATACCGACATATATAATAAAGGCAGGCAGCCGCTCAAGGACGGTGATAAAATCGAGCTGTCCGGACAGGCGGAGCTGACCCTGACATTCAAACTATTGTAAAAGCAGGAGAAACGATTGGAAACGGGTTATAGCTGGGACACAGGGCTGTTGCGTAAACTAAACGAGGATAGCATCCTCTGCACCGCCTTCGACCTTAAAACGCACCTGGGCACGATGTCCGCCGGGCTCTTCGCCGTCGCCGACGGCATGGGCGGCCACAACGCCGGGGAAATCGCCAGCGACCTCGCCATAAGGACCTTCCACGCAGGTTGCATTTCCAGCCTCCTGGCACAATCCCCTGCTCCACCCCTCTCTATCATTGCTGGCGCCTTTAATAAGGCCAACAGCGCCGTCCTGGACGCCGCCAGGGACAGGGAACTGCAGGGGATGGGCACGACCCTCACCGCCGCTCTCGTGATCGGCCAGGACATGTACGTAGCCCACATAGGCGATTCCAGGTGCTGTATCATCAACACCAGGGAAATAATCCGGATTACTAAAGACCATTCCGTCGTCCAGGAGCTGATAGACACGGGAATCATCACACCCGAACAGGCAAGAAATCATCCGCGCAGAAACGAGATAACACGCGTCCTGGGGTATGCCACGGATGCCGTACCGGACCTGCTCCAGGTAAAGCTTTACGCCGGCGACAACATCCTCCTATGCTCGGACGGGCTCTGCAGCGTGCTGCCCCCGGAAAAGATTGCTGAGACTGTTTTAAACTCGCTCCATCCCAACCAGGCCTGTGCCGATCTGACCGCACAGGCCAACCTTGCTGGCGGGCCTGATAACATATCGGCAATTATAGTGAAACCGGACAATCTTCCATCCTGGCAGGCCATAATCACTGCCAGGACCAGCATAAGGACAGTATAATGCAGGATACCAATACTCTTATCGTAATAATAGTGGGGATCTGCACTGCCATACCGCTAACCGTCGCCATGGTCCAGTATGCGCGGCACCGCAAAACCGGCAGATCACACCCCGGCCGCGGAAAGGCGAATCCACCGTCTGCCTCCTTGATTGAAAGCACCTACCTGTTAAATGGGCGCTACGAGGTAAAATCGCAACCTCACAAGCAGGGAGGTATGGCCACTATCTGGCTGGCTACCGAACGCAAAACCGGCAAACCATGCATCATCAAGACGCCCCGCAGGGGCACGACCATGGATAACGTTTACCTGGACAAGCTCATGCTGGAAGCCGGTTACCTGAAGAGGTTGAGCCATCCCAACATAGTCAAATATATCGAAGATTTTTATTATAACGGTGAATTCCACCTGGTCCAGGAGTACGTCAGCGGCGAGACCATGATGGCCTCTTCTCCGAGATCGGCTGCTGAAGAGCAAAAGGTCATCGCCTGGGCCTGCCAGTTGCTGGATGCCCTTTCATATATACATACTGCAGGCATAATTCACAGGGATATCAACCCCAAGAACATCATGCTGTGCAGCGATGGCACGGTCAGGCTGATCGATTTCGGCACGGCGAAAAACCTCAATGATAACAATAAAGACAAAGAAAGCAACGACCCGTTCACGCAGATCGCCAACAAGGGTTTCGATATCCCCGAGCTTTTCATGGGCAGCGAAAGCGACCAGCGTAGCGACCTTTGCGGACTGGCACAGACCTGCATATACCTCCTCACGCTCAGACAGCCAAACGAGATTGGCTCCGGATTGATCAAATCCAACTGGCCCCGCTCGTACGCCGAAGCCGCAACTATCGCGGACTACCTTGTCTCCGCGGGCTTATCGAAGCGGACGGCAAAATGCCTGGCGCAGGGCATCCTTTTCACACCCGGCAACAGGTTCGCCGACGCACATGCCATGCAGGCCGCCCTTTCATCGGCAAACGGGTGCCCGCTAAAACCCGTGGAGGTACTATCGCCAAAATGAGAAACCCGCTGCCGCTTCTTTCCGTTGCGTTGATCTTCACCGCGCTGGAAATCGTGATCGGCTCCACTTCAGGCGCCGCAGCCGTGGGTGCGCCTACGGAAAATTATACGATACCCGACACTCCTACCAGCGATCCAACAAACAACGAAATCAGGCCGCCGGTAAACTTCATCGTGCACGGCCCCTCATCACAGCCCGAAAGCAAGCCCCCGAATTTTATCGCGGATTTCAGCGGTACGTCAGCACTGGATAAATACACGGTCACCGGGAATGAAAACTGGTACCTGGACATCGATATCAATGCGCCCGGCTGGCTCTATATTTATGAGTACTATCCTTCCGGCAGGGATTTCACGGGACTATGGATAGCCTATAAGTGGCAATTACAGCAAAGCGGCCTGTGGAGGCTGGGGCCGTTCAGCCCGAAGGAAAACGAGCCGGAAGGAGAGCATATATACAGGATCTGGTTTTACAGCGACGGAAAGTGGGCTGCCGAGGAACCCGGCGGTCCGCAGGATAACCTGGTTACCTGGACATATGTGAAAGGCCCTCCGGTTCAACAGCCTCAACCACCGCCGGCAACAGTCCCTGTAAAAGAAATTACATTCCTGGATCATTTATATAGATTTATTACCAACCCCGTGGTGCTGCTGATTGGCCCTTCGGCAGTGGCCATCATCGTCCTGCTCAGTATCTATTTGTCCAGGGATTATGCCCGAAAACGCAGCAGGCCGGATTCGGTACCGCTGCCTGCGGAGTCAAAGCCGGAACAGACGCCCGCCGCACCCCAACCAACCACCGCCAGGGCACGCCTGGCACTTCCCAGCGGTATGGAGATACAGCTTGCCGGCGAGAGCAGGGTTATAGGCAGGGGCGACCTCGCCAGGGCGCTGAGCCTGGACGAACTGGGGCTCATCTCAAGGCAGCACTTCCACGTGACATATGCCGGGGAACAGTTCTACATAGAAGATTCGGGCAGTGCCAATGGCACCAGGCTCAACGGCACGGACATCGGCGGAAAGGGGCAGTTCAGCCTCAACGACGGCGACGTTATAGAGCCGGCCGGCGCCATCCGTATAAAGTTCCACTTCTTCGATCATGGGGTTGCTTCGCTGCGCTTGCAACGACATATCTAAAACTACAAAATTCCTGCTTTTCGTTTTGTCAGAAAACTGTCAGTGACCTGTAAGCCTGCGGTCAAGCAATCCGCTCCCGGCCCGCGTATATTTAAAGCCAGAAGAAATTATCGCAACGGGAGTCGATTGTGAACTATGATAAAGATCTTAATACCATTGCTTGTCCTCGCCCTGGCCTTCTCATCCATCGCTGCTTTGCCTTCAGCGGCCCACGCCCAGGTCTCTCCACCCATCAGCCCGGATGACTTCTGGCAGCCAGCGGATGATGGAGGAACATCTGTTGAGCCCCCGGTCGGGGTAGAAACGTACCGGCAGACCTGGTCCAACCTGCAAATTCCACCGCCGTCGGCTGTCGCGCCCGGCGTATCCAGCTCTATCGTAAATGCATACATCGTAAACAGCTATGGCCAGCTACTGACCAACCTGCACCGCAACGAAGTATGTTATCTCGTCGTGTCCTTTAACGGCCCGGGGTACTTCTATTTATGGGAGTATTATCCCTCAGGCTCCACTCCCTACGGGCACTGGCAGTGTTATAAGTGGTACCGCCCCTACGCCGGCGTCTGGAGGATCGGGCCGTTCGCTGCAGAATCATGGGACCCCACCGGCCAGTATGTCTGGAAGATGTGGTTCCTTTCCGGGTTCTCCTGGACGACGCGCACGTTGAGCTTCAATTACACCGGAGGCTACTATCCCCCCGATATACCCGGCCCGACGCCGCAGCCTATCTATCCCCCTGTAATTAACTCCTTCAGCGCAAATATGTCTTCCATCGACTCAGGGCAGACGGCAATCCTGACCTGGACTACCACTAACACGAGCGCCGTCACCATATCGCCGGGAGTGGGAACTGTGGCTGCCTCCGGTTCGACGACAGTAACCCCCAATGCCACGACCACTTACACACTTACGGCAACGGGTAACTCGGGCAGCCCGGCCTCATCGTCCACGACCATTACGGTTATGCCCCGAATACCGCCTGCCATCAGCGTCGATCAGGCCAAAATACAGAACGGGCAATCCGCAATCCTCTCCTGGAATGCTCCCGGGGCGGTTCAGGTATACATCGCAGGTGTCGGCGATTCCGGTGTTAAAGGGACTGCAGAAGTATCGCCGGATAAGACGACGACTTACACACTCACCGCTACTTATATCGATGGCACTGCGCAATCTGCGTCGGTAACTGTTGTGGTGGAGCAGCCGCCGCTGCTGCTTTACGGCCTGATAGCTTTGCTGGTGATAGCAGCCATCACGGTAGTCACGCTGCTGGTCAGGAAACCCGCGGCAATCCGCCGGGCACATGCTGGAGCTACGCGGGCAGCTAACACTCCTCCCGCTGAGGCCACAACGCCGGCGTATACGTCTCCGGCTACCACGCCGGTAGAAGCTCCTCCGGCGAAACTCACTATACCCGATGGCAGTGAACTGCTACTTGCCGGCAATGCCAGGTCATTCGGCCGTCATGACTTCGAAAAATTTCTGCCGACCGATAAGGTTTCTTACATATCCAGGCAGCACATCAACGTCTGGTACGAGAACGACCGGTATTACATCGAGGACCGCAGCAGCACCAATGGCACCAGAATCAATGGCACAGAAATCAAAGGTACCGCCAGGCGAGCACTTGAGGATGGCGATGTAATTGAGCTTGCCGGCAAAATGAACATCACATTTAGAAAATAGATTTTTATCAGGGAGGTAATATGAATTTCAGAAAAACTATACCCGTTCTGGCAGCAGCATTATTAGTATGCTCTGCAATTTTAATACCAGTTACACCGGCTTACGCTGTGCCCCATACGGCAAGCGAAAAAGCACAGGGTCAATTCGCAGATCCGCCACCTCCACCTCCACCTCATCATCCGCCTTCTCCTCCACCACCTTCACCACCGCCGGTACCACCAACGCCACCTCCGCCTCCACCTTATCATCCTCCTTCTCCCCCGCCGCCTCCGCCTCCACATCCATTCCCTCCTCCTGTGCCTCCGCATCCTGTTCCACCACCCCCACCCCCACATCCAAGGCCGCCTGTGCCATGGCCTTATCCCTGGAGATGGTCCACCTTCGTCCGGCCTGTTACATCCGTAATAATAGTCGAACGTCCCGTGGAACAGCCCGTGTATGCGCCGGTCGTCAACTCCTTTACGGCCAATCCAAACTATATTCAGCCGGGGCAGGCTACCACACTATCATGGGCCGTGAGCAACGCAAACTCTCTCACTATCTCTCCATCGGTGGGATCGGTCTCCAATTCCGGCTCATACACCTTGACCCCGGGCTCTACTACCACGTATACGCTATTGGCTACAAATAACTCGGGCACCGTGAGCGCCAGCACGACCGTGACCGTCGCCCCGTACATTACCACCTACAGCACAAGCAGCGGTGCGGGTACAGGAACCAGTGAA
>Ga0315285_10003644_pt1 | contig 16021 bp, 26 predicted proteins | sample YL17G09_36_MG_FD_203698 | JGI IMG/M metagenome (GOLD analysis project Ga0315285, IMG submission 203698) | Sediment microbial communities from Yellowstone Lake, YNP, Wyoming, USA - YL17G09_36 | ecosystem: Environmental > Aquatic > Freshwater > Lake > Sediment | place: USA: Wyoming | collected... | reverse complement strand
TCCTAAGACAACAAGATGTGCCCCACTACCAAGGGCCACTCCGGCCTCAATGAATTTTCCTCCTGGGTAAAGGTCAGGCCCAGCCATCAAAATGAGGAGGTCGCATTGAAGTACCTCGCGGACATCGCGCCGAGCTATCTGTCGGCATTGTCGTAGCGTGTATTTCTCCTGGCCAAAACGCTTATCGGTCAGCCAGGAGGAAACTACAACGTATCCAGCACGGCGGAGTAGAGTCTTGAGCCGTCGGCCCTCGTCCTGATTATGGCTGGCAATATAGATTTTCATCGCCTCTTCCCTCTTCCCCGCTCGGGTAGAGCCGCGGCCCCAGCCAGAGGGCCAGGGTCCAGCCAGCCGCAATCCAGATCAGGATGATCTTTAGTATCATTTCTTACGCCTCCCCCAGATGTCCGCCTGGGCGTCCTCGATGACAACCCAGAGCAGGGCGAAAACACAGACGATGAGAGCCGTCTCCATCACTCCCCCTTGGCCCTAGCGATGGCGGCGCGGGCAACATCCTTCATGCGTCCTAATTCCCCCAACAGAAAATCGGTGTGATTCTTGCGGGGGCCAATACCGCTAGCCAGGGCCGCTTGCGTCATGCGCAATTCAAGGTCACAAATAGCCTCCAGCAAGTCCGGCGCGGCGGCGATGAGGCGGGCGTTAGCCTCCGCCTCCTCAAGATTATTTGTCTTGGAATACCGCGTCTTTACCTGGGCCAGCTCGCCGTGTCCGTCATCGGCGGTGATTAGGGCCCCGCCCTCGAAGGGCCACTCGACTTTCCACGGCCCCGGCGTGTGTTTCGTCTTGTCCATCTTGACCTCCTTTGGGTCCGCTCGTCTTGTCCCCGTCCCCCGCCTGCCCTTGCTGGCGGTCGCGGTTCGTGCCGCTCGTCTGCTAACCCCCTGTTAGTGGGCCGCGTGGCCCCCGACCGGGGGAGGTCGTCCCGGCCAGGGGCGCGGCTGTCGTTCTGTCTGTCTGTTTCTCCTTGCCCGGGCTTCGGACCGGCCAGGCCGCGTTAAGCCGCCCCGGTGGGCGGCCCCGTCCGCGTTAGGCGTCTAGGTCCACGGCCTGAATCCCGGGCCAGTGGGCGAGGCAGTCGCGCACCTGGGCGTCGAAGTCGGCCGCCTCTTCGTCGTCGGGGTCCGGGAGGCTGGTCAGTTCGTCCAGCCCCCGGGCCGTGTCCCGTTCGGCCGGGGTGAGGGCGTCCCAGTCCTCGGGCGTCAATCCCTCGGGAATCGCCTCGGCCCGATCTCCGCACTGCTCCCCGTCCTTGAGTATGACGTTACAGGCGTCGGCGTGGACACAGCCGCGACAGTAGGCGTCCTGACTCTCTCGGCTTTCGTTGAAGGGCTTGAGTTGGTTCATCTGATTTGACCTCAAGCCGGATTATGGACTCGTTGGACTTTCTCAATGGAGTCCGACACTACGCGCCCCGTGTTCATGGTGTCGAAGAGTTCTCGGCCGTCCATGTTGTTCTCTTCGGCCTTCATCCTCGCCACGTCTTTGAGGATAGCCGCTCTGGATTCTCCAAAAACGGAGAACTCATAGCGGAGAACCCGTTTAGCCGTGAATTTAATTTCCATCTGATTGACCTCCGGCCCGCCCGGGCTCTCGCCTCGGGACTTACGGCCTAACATAACCCCAAAGGATATAGGTTATTTCGTTGATGATTGACCTTAGTGATCGCGGCAACAATCGCCACGGGGTTAATCGTTCGTGTTCGTTGTCGTCAGTGCTTCCCAGTTCGGCCATGTTCTTCCTCTGTTTCGTTTCTTATCCATATCGCCCGCCATTCATCGTGGGTCCCTCGCGGCCCAAAAGGACGAAATACCTCCCCTAATTCCACGGGATATCCGGCGGACCTAGTGATGTACCTGATTTCCCCCGTGCGGATGTTCTGAACCTTGATTCTCATGGGCTTATGGCTCTGTATATAATATAAGACATTGACCATCGCTTGTCAAGTGTTATCTGTAAATAGTTCGTGATATATCACGCCCTCGCCATTGACTTCAGCCTAGGGCAATCGAGGCGCGTCACGGCGAATCAGGGGCCCGGTCCGGGCAGACGGCGCGGCCGTCTTCTCTTCACCCCTCCCCAGGATCCTCCGCCGCCACAGCTCGCCGGGCGCGGTCCGGCCAGGGTGTCCTCAAAATAGGACGGCGGCGCTCTTCTCTTTCTTCTCTTCTTCTTCTCTTCTCTTAAGATTTTCTCTTAAGAGAAGAGTAAGAAAGACTATCTCTTTGGGTGAGATAGTCTTAAGAGAAGAGTCTTTCTTTCTGTCTTACTCTTTCTTTGTCAGCCAAGTGATTAGCACCCGTCTAGGTTCAAGGGTTGATGGTATCGTCCTCCCTCTCTCTACCTTGCTTTGCTATATACTGTATCACACACAGTATTGATTCATCTTGAGAGAGTCTTCATCCTTGAGAGTTCTCTGCTCTTCTCCCACTCCCCCCCTCCCCCCACCAACACCCGAAGGGGGTAGGATAGGGTAGAATGAGGAAGGACTGTCCTCCACCGGATGCGTGAATAGGCTGTTATAGCGATTTCTTAGGGGCAGGAAAGCAGGAAGGGATTAGGGAGAGGGAACTGGCGGCGCGAAACGTGGGTTGACGCGTGGTGAGTGTCGGGTATATGGGGGAAAGTGGGCGTTTTTGAAAAAGCGTGCCAACTGGCCCCGAAAATCGGCTCCTGAAAGAATTATTTTTAAAATAGTTTCTCGAATATAATCAGTCACTTGGCCGCGCGATTGGCCCAAAAAGGCCAAACGTGGGTTGACAGAAATGCCCCGAGTGTGGTACAATATAGGTAGGGAGGACTGGGGTACAATGTCTGATAAACGAGACGGGACAAAGAAACCAAGTGGCAGGGTGGGCAAGCCGGGCGCACTGGCGCTGGATGTTGCCCGGTTGGCGGAAGAGGCTGGGGTGGGGACGGAAGAGGTATACGCCTTTCTTTGCGGCGGGTATGTGGGCACCGGCGGTTCTCCTGACTGGCTGGACAGGGAAGTCTCGGACGATGCGAAGAAGTATCTTCGGTCTTTGGATTCGTAAAAAGGTGGGAGGAAAGCCATGATTAAAGATTTTCTCGGCAAGGCATTATTCATCTTGAGAAGCATCCGTTGGGGCTGGGGTGCGCTATTCGCCGTCTACGGGTTCGTTACCTACGCGCACCTGGTCAAACTCTTCGGGTCCGCGCTCCTGGGCGCGGTCGCGGTGTACCTGGCCCTTCTCGTCGCGGCCAAGTTGATGAAGAAGTAAGGGTCGAATAATGGCTAACGGAGATGCGCTGGTGGCTAATCGCCGCCTCAAGATTTACCTCATCTGGCTCATCTCTTGCTTTGCCATCGTCGTCTTCCAGCCGTTGTTCAAGTGGGACGCGGCCCTCATTCAGTTCTACCTGGAAAAGACAACCGTCGCCACGCTAGTAGTCATCGGCGGATTGAGCGCGACAGACGCCGTGTATAGTTATACAACGAAAAAGAACGGGGCGGTCTAAGATGCCGGAAGACAGTCCTCTCCGGGTGGACATGACGCTGGAACTCGACCCCGAGTTCATTGCCGCCAACTCCACGGAGGATTGTCTAAAACTCTTCGATTTTGAACTCGCCTGTCAGGTGATCGGGCTTCGGAGGTCGGTGCTTTGGTGTATCCTGGATACTAAGATGAGAAACAAAGATGCCTAAGGGAGTTTACGTGAGGAGTCCAGAAATCAGGGCCAAGATGCGCGTGGCCATGCGGGGCAATATACGCGGACTTGGTTACAAGCACACGCCGGAAGCGCGCGCAAAGATTTCGGCGGCAACTCGCGGCGAAAAACATCCCAGATGGAACGGCGGCAGGTGTCTTCATAGTAAGGGTTACGTCCAACTTGCTTCCCCCACGCACCCGCGTGCCCATTTTAACGGTTATGTCTACGAACACCGCCTCGTGATGGAGGCGCACATGGGCCGGGTGCTTTTATCCACGGAAGAAGTCCACCATGGTCCTGGGGGTCGAGGTGATAATCGTATTGAGAACCTTGCCCTTTGCCAGAACGCAGACAGCCACAAGGCCATCCACAGTGGGGAGATATATCTACCGTGGTGAAGCCGGAACCATCGCTGGCCTGGACGGTCCAGTTCAGGATCCCCGTCCCGGTGAGGCTGGCCCGGCGGGCGTCTAAGACGGCCCTGGAGAAGTGGCTGGCGCGGGCGGTAGTTGAGGCGATACAGTCGATGCCCCCCGAGTTCATCGTTAATTCTGCCCTGCGGGTAAAGGCAGACATCGAGAAGGCCGTCGCCCCGCGACTCGTGACTTCTTCGGGCAAGCCGTATCGGGTATAACAGGAGACGAGACATGATTCGAGGTAGCAAACACCGCCCAGAAACCATGGCGAAGATGCGCGGTCTCAAGCGCAGTTCCGAAGCCTGCGCCAAGATGTCGGTGTCGGCGAAGACGCGGCCCCCCATCACCGAAGTAACGCGGGCCAAACTATCGGTCGCCGGGATGGGTCGTAAGCATAGTCCTGAAGTCCGTGCCAAGATAGCGGCGTCCCATGCGGGAGAAAACAACTACCGGTGGCGGGGCGGAAGATATTATGACTCCTATGGTTATGTTCTCGCGCAGTCGCCAACGCACCCCCATGCCAACGGCAACGGGTATGTCTTTGAACATCGGCTAGTGATGGAGGCGCACCTGGGCCGGACTCTCTCGCCGACCGAGGTTGTCCACCATATCAACGGGATACCCGACGACAATCGCAGAGAGAACTTGGAGCGATTTGATTCTCAGTCCGACCATGTGCGGTGGCACCGGATGTAAGGTGGAGACTAACTGGACCGGACCCTGGCCCCACCGGGAGTACATCCAGCGGAAGATGTCGGCCATTCGGGAATACCTGGCCGCGTGCGAGTTCATGGGTTTGCCCCCGCTTCGGTGTACGGTCAGTTGGCTGGCCCGGAAGATACGGGATTACCGAACCGAGAATCACTACTACGAGTGTGTATAAAGGTCAACAGTTCTAGGTAAGTGTGAACATTTACCTAGGAAATGCAACACCGCGGGGTAGACTAGTGGTCAGTCGGTAGGCTCATAACCTACACACGCCAGTCCGATTCTGGCCCCCGCAACACCAGACAAACAACGGAGGTGGCTAGTGCATAACCAATCCTCCAAAACAGGGAAGTGGCCTAGCCAAAACTAGGCGGGGCGGCATCAGGCACAGCGGGTTCGTCCCGCATAGAAACGCCGCGGAGGGACATCCGGCCTGATTCAAACTGGAGCATCAATGCGGAAATACATCATCACGGCGTTACTGTTCATCTGCTTGGCCCTGCTCCTGATCGCACCTGCGGGGAAGAGGGACCCTGCCGTCTCCTCGTTCATCTCTGAATCGGTTTCCATTACCGGGGGGAGCATCATCAAGGGGTTCTTCCGCGAGCCGTTCGAGACGGTTGTTTTTATCTTCCGCGACGGGTCGTTCCTGACGTTCTCGACGAACGACGACAAGTCCGTCAGCGTGCCGATTTCGTGGGTGATAACGAGTATCCAGCGGTCCGGTCGGGCCGTATCGGACATCATCCTCTGCGTCCATAACCATTTCAGCCCCAGCGGGTTCACCCCGGGCGACGTGGATGCCTACCGATACCTGACCGGCAGGGGCTTCTGGGGGGTGTTCGGAATCTACTACCCGGTCAGTGGTAAGTTCCGCGAGATCGAGGAACGATGAAAAAGTATCTCCCGTATATCCTGCTCGGTCTCGTCCTGTTTGCGGGCGGGTTTTTCTTGGCGAATACTCGGGGAAAAGTCGCTTTACTCAACGAACGCATCAAGAATAAGACGGAGACCGTGACGGTGTTGGCTGACCAGATAAAAGACCAGGCCGCGTTGATAGCGCGGGGCGAGGCGGCACTCGCCAAGCACGACGCAGACGCCGCCGCGAGAGAAAAGATATTCCAGTCGGTCCTCACCCAAGTGAGTCATGCGACCCCAGCGCAACTGGTGGATCAGGGATCGGCAATCCTGGGTGTAACTGACATTACGACAGATGGAAAAATGGTTTGGATGTCAGTAGAAACCTATCGGAAGGCCGTCGCCATCTTCGCCGACTGGAATGAATATAAAACCGTTCGTGAACCCGCTTGGTTGAACGCACGGGGCCTACTCAATGACCAGATCGCCGGGTTCAAACAGGAACGGCTACTCGACGCCCAGAAGGATGCGGCCCTCGCCGCCAGCATCACGGACCTCAAGAAATTCATCTCGGCTCAGAAGACATCGACCTTTTTTGAAAAGGTCCTCTGGGCCGGAGCTGGCGTGGGTGTCGGGATGCTCGTCAACAAGGTGATGAAGTAATGGCTGGGGTGACGCGAACTCGCAAGAAACCGCTAACCATCAAGCGCAAGAAGTTCATAAAGAACTACGTAGCTGGGTTGGGCGTGGGTCAGTCGGCCCTGCGTGCTGGGTATGCTCACGCCAGTGAGGGTTCGGCCCTTTTGTGTGAACCGCCTGTTTTGACCGCGCTCCAGACAGCGTTGGTAAAGGCCGGGATAGATGACCCGTATATAGCCTCCAAGTTCAGGGATGGGATGGAGGCGACTTACCCCACAAAGCGGTCAAAAGACGGGAATGTGCTACAAGCGGAGGCCCCGGATTTCTTCACGCGGGGACTGTATCTCGACAAGGCCCTGAAGGTCCGGGGTGACTACTCTCCTGAGCGTCACATCGAGGAGAAACGGACCCTGACCATCAACGTGAACATGGAGATGGCCCGGGGGCTGATAGACTGCGGGGCCGTGACTATCGAGGAAATTCAACGACTGGACGAAAACGGAGAGAATAATGGACGAACAGGTAACGAACAAAGAAACCTCCTTGCCGAAGGAAGAGAAGCCGAAGGAGGCGGTCAAGAAGATAGCGGAAACCCTCAAGCAGTTCGAGAAGAAACCGAACACGCCCGACCGGATGACCTCGCGGGAGTCGTTCCTCAAGAGGGCCAATAAGGAAAAGGACCCTAAGAGGCGGCGGGCGATAATCGCCGCTCTCAAGGGGCGGATGTTCCAGTAAGCCGTGGACGATGTACGGACGAAACTCTCTGACCCCCGCTTTTGGCGGGAGTCCTGTCTTCACGACTTATTCTTTCTCTGCCGGATGGTCCTTTGTACACTGGACGACCCAACGCCTGGGTATAAGCATCTCTTTCCGCCTACCCATAAGCGGCTCTGCGATTTCATAACGAAGTACGCCCAGCCCGGGAATATCCTACTCATCCTCCTCCCTCGCGGATGGGTGAAGTCGTATCTTATCACGGTCGGCTGGGTGATTCAACGGTTGCTGCAGAACTTAGTGATGCACCGTCAAGAGCAGTACATTATCAACAATGCTACGTTACCGAACAGTCTGGAGTTCCTAGCAAAGATTCAGTACAACCTCCAGTACAACGAACTGCTCCGCAAGATTTTCGCGGACGTTATCCCCGAGAACCCCGCGACGGAGGCACGCCGCTGGACGCAGAGCGAGATAGACCTCGGCGGGACGAAGATAGAAACGGGGTCGGCTGAAGGCAACCTCGTTTCCCGGCACTACTCGGGCGGCCTCATCAACGACGACTTAGTGAACCGCGAGAACTCGGCCACATCGGACCAGATTTTGAAGGTCAAGGACTTCTGGCGGCTGGGCCAGTCGCTGAAGATGCCGAAGTCGATAGAGTTCATTCCCGGCACACGCTGGGCGTATGACGATCTCTACGGCGACTTGATGGAGCGGTTCCTCTTTGCGGGACTTGATGACAAGGCAAAAGACGCTGTTTTCAAAAAGTACCAGACCGAGCCGTATTTCGAGTGGCACACCGGGAAGTGGCATCTCTTTCACGCCTCTTGTTGGGCCGACCCGGTAAACGAGAAGGGCTCGACGTTCCCCACGCTTTTCTCCGAGAAGAAGATTCACGAGATTAAGGAGGAGCAGGGGGAGCGGTTCGGCGGTCAGTACCTGAATGACCCGTTGGCCCTGAGTTCGACCAAGTTCAAGTTGCACTGGCTCAAAACTTGGAATGTCCTGCCCCCGCAACGAGTGACATACCAGTTGACCGACTTCGCCGGAACGGACAACAAGGACAACGACGAGAGCGGGATGGTCGTTGTTGACGCCGGTGTCGATAAGACGCTGTATTTCCGATACGCGGCCCGCAAACGGTATTCGGACCATCAGACGATAGAGTGGATTATTGAGACGGCCCTGGCGTATCAGTCCGGGCTAATCGGGATTGAGAGTCATAAATTCGGGTTAGTGCGGGACTTGCTCCCGTTCATCCTGGGCCAGATGATTCGGATGGGGAAGGTTCCGAAGCCGCTCCTTGAGTACGCCCAGCGGATTCCGTATCGGCTAGTGGAGTTGAAACATCACTCCCGACCAAAGGAACTGCGGATAGGAAATATGTCGGGCTGGTGGGAGAAGGGCCAGATGCTGTTGTCCCCGAACGGGATGGCGGATTTCAGGGATGAACTCATGCGGTTCATGCCCGGCAAGGAACAGCGGCGGGACAACATCATCGACGCGGCGGCGTACATCCTGGACGTGGTGGTATTCCCGGCGGCGACGGACCCGCCGAAGATGTTGGTGGTTCCCGACCACCTAAAGAAGACGGACGAGGAGCGGGAGCGTGAGTCTTGGGACAAGATGCCCGGGGTCGTGCGCCCGGGGCAACTGATCCTGAGCGAAGACGTGGAACATTTGTTCTAAGGGGTAAACATGACCGAATACATCGTTATTGCACTTATCGTTCTCTACGCCGTGAACGAGGTGTTTCACCGCCGGGAACGCGGTCAACTCCTCAATCGGCTCATGGCCCGCGACCTTCCGCAGTTCCAGTACTACGAGACCAAGTTCAAGAAGGACGTAGCGGAAGTCGAGGCCGTCAGGAAAGAGGCCCGGGAAGAGCGGAAAGAGGCAAAGAAGGAAGCCGAGGAAGAGGACGACCCGGACAGTCTCTACTGAGGATAGGCCATGAGGGGTAAATACACAAAAACACCGGAACACTGCGCTAAAATTGCGGCGGCTTTGAGGGGAAACAGAAATAGCTTTGGGCAGAAGCGTGGCCCGGAAACTCTCGCCAGGATGTCTGCGGCCCAGCGCGGGGAGAATGGTAGTAACTGGCACGGCGGCCGCAGAAAGACGGATAAGGGTTATGTTCTCGTGTGGTCTCCCACCCACCCCCTTGCCAATGGTCGCGGCTATGTCTTTGAACACCGCCTTGTTATGGAGGCCCACGTGGGCCGGACTCTCTTGCCGACCGAGGTTTGCCATCACATCAACGGAATTAGGGATGACAACCGTATCGACAATCTCATGTTGTTTAATGCCAATGCCGAACACGTCAACAAGTTTCACGGGAAGGGGGCGGCAAAATGAATTTACGGAAAATCGAAGAACACATCATCGGCAACAAGCCCCTGACAAACGAAGAGGAAGAATACCTCCTTGAGAAGATAAACACTATATTTGACGAGCATCCTGATGTAACCATGCGGTTTCCTCGATGGAAAAAAATTCTCGCATGGGTCAGTGGATACCAATACTATGACTACGCCAAGGGGTCGAAGACGTTGGCCCCGGTCCAGATAAAGCGGAAACGGAAACTCGTCTTCAACCGGATGCGGTCGTTCGCCCGGACGATGCTGGCGAAACTGACGCAGACCTCCGCGAACATGGGGGTTGTCCCGAACACCGACGAATACGAGGACACCCAAGCCGCCGATGTCGGCGACAAGGTGCTGGAGTTCCTGTCGGACAAACTCCACTTCTCGTCCCTCCGGCGGTCGTTCAACGCCTGGCTCATCCTGACGAACCGGGCCTATCTCCGGGTCTTCTGGAACTCCGAGGACTCCGGGATTGTCGCCCGCCAGCAGGAACCCGTCCTAGACGATGGCGGTCAACCCATCGGTGACAGGTTCAGTAATATCACGGAGCCGGGGGACATCGGGATGGAGGTTCTGTCCCCGTTCAACTGTCGCGTGGACCCGTTGAACTTCGACCGGAACAAGTGGCGGTGGTTCATGTACGGCGAAGAGGTCGAGGCCGACGCGATCGAAGAGGAATACGGGCTGGAAGAAGGGTCGCTCAACGAGAAGTCGAACGTCCACGACACGATGCTGTCGCTCGATAACTCCGGGGACGAGGACTTTCAATTCAGTCAGTCCTCGGACAACGAGAAGATCACCGGAAAACTGGTCATCAAAAAGCATTTCTGGACGCCGAAGATGTACGTCATCACGGCGGCGGATAAGGTACTCGAAAGTCGGGAGAACACCTACGGGGAAATCCCGGTTTTCTTCCACGAGGACCGACTTGTCCCCATCAATCACTACGAGAAGGGTATTGTTTACAACGACGGGACCATGAAGGACTTGGTTCCCGTCCAGCGGGCGTATAACCGGCACAAGTCCATCGTTTCCCAGGCCGAACAACGGGCGAGTCAGGTTCGCATCCTGGGCGGATTCGACGGGATGGTGAACAAGGAACACATCCTCGACCAGTCCGGGGCCATCTTTATCGACTACAACATGAACGCCGGTCGGCCGGAGCAGTTGCGGATGGACGCGATGCCGCCCTGGGTCATCCAGAACGGGACGGAGCTGGAGCGCGAGTTCGAGATGGTAGCGGGCGTCCACGAGGCGTCCTTCGGACGACTTCCCAACCGGGCGAGCCACGCTTCCGGGGCGTTAGTCAACGTCCTCTTGGAACAGGATGACCAGGTTCTCGACCCGATGATTACCGACATGGACGCGGTTTTCTCGGACGCCTGGAGTCTGGCCCTGCGGATAGTGCAGGAGAAGTACACGGTGGGGCGGCTCATCAAGGTCTGCGGCAAGAACAGCATCGAAGGGGCCATCAAGTTCCGGGGGTCCGACCTTCGGGGCAACACGGATGTCAAGGTCAGCTCCAAGACCGGACTCCCCCGCTCCCGCGCACTCCGTATCGACTACATCCAGAAATTGTGGGATTCCAAGATTCTGAGCGACCCCAAGACCGTCCTTGAACTCATCGAACTCGGGGAGGTAAAGAAACTATTTTCGGACTCGCTCCTCCACGAGAAACGGGCGATGCGGGAGAACGCGCTTATCGAGAATGACCCAAATATCGACCCAAACTCGACATTGGTGTGGATATACGCACTGGACGACAACCTGGCTCATTTGAAGTACCACCTTCGGGACAGGTTGAGTCCGAAATTCGATTCTTATACGCCTAATCAGCAACAGGCGTTGAACACGCATATCGACGCGACGGTGGCTAAGTTACAGCCGCCGCAACCCGCTGCCGGTCCGGGTGGCCCGGCGGCACCGCAACCAATCGCTCAGGAACCCGCTCCCCCGGCCCAGTAAGGCAACCGGGAAGGCGTGCGACGGCGACGGTATACGGAGTTTTTAATTATGCCTAAGAATTTGACAGACGATTTCGTCCCCGACGACAAGGACGAAACGGCAACCGAAGACCCCGCCGAGGACATCACCCTGGAGGACTTAGGAGAGGACAAGGAGTTGAACACTCCCCCCGAGAAGGAAAGTCCAGACCAGGAGGAGTCCGAGGAGGACAAGCCGGAGGACGCCGAAGAGGAAAAGAAGGAACCAGAAGCAGAGAAGAAAGAGACTGCGGTAGAGAAGACAGAAGCAGAAAAGACTACCGAGGCAGTCCTGAAATATCTGGGTATGGACTCGCCCCTGAAAATCAAGGGCAAGGATTACAAACTTAGCGATTTCGCTAAAGAGGACATCCTGGCCTTCGTCCAGAAGGGCGTCCGCATGACCCAGATCGGGACCGAACTCTCCAAGAAAGAGCAAGCGGTCGCGGAACGAGAACGGCAGGCAGAGGCCAACGTTTTACAGGCCACGCAACTTCGGGAGCGGTACCGCCCCGCTGAGGCAACGAAGGTGGAGGCAACTCCTCCCAAGGAACTCCAGCCGAGCGAGTACGACACCGAGGACGTGAAGTCCGTGAAACAGGCCGCCCTGACGATGTGGAAGGAGAACCAGTCGCAGGCTCAACGCTTGAACGCCATCGAGGGCGGGATACAGAGTCAGCAAACGGAAGCGAAGACGCGGGAGTTTCTTGACGACCTTACGTCGCACAAGACAGACTTCCCGTTGGCGAGTACCGAAGAGGTCATCGCCGTTCACGCGCTCCGTCCCGACATCCCGCTGGCCGACTTGGTGCGGCGCAGTCACGCGATTTACGGTTCCATCGAACACATCAGAGAGGTCTTCAAACACGCGCCCGAGGTCCGCAAGACGGTCGAGGATGAGGTCATCGCGGCCTATCTTGCCCGGAACTCCAAGGCGCGGATTATTCCCCAGAAGCCCTCGACTCAGGGTGCGCGGACGGTCCCTGCCGCCAAAGCGAAAATAACTAGTATGGACTCCGCTGGACAGGCGGCGAAAAAGGCGTTTGCCCGAATGATCGAAGGTCAAGAGGGCGACAACGAGTAACGCCTCCTGACGGCATTTTTTAACGGAAAATTCAAATGGCTGGACAAGAATATCGGCCCGAAATGGGCTGCGGTATTCTTAAAATTCTCGCTAATCAACGGGGAAGCCTACGTCTCGTTAGATATGGTAACCCTCAAGAAGCGATGGTGTAACGGTGTCGCGTTTAGACCATGCGTATTGTGCCGGTCTCTTTGACGGAGAGGGTTGTGTCTCTATTGTCAATGACAAATCGCAGGGATGGAATTCCTGGAGACTAATGATTCAGATGAACAGCACGTCTGTCTCATCTCTCAACAAAATGATTGGCATGTTTGGTGGACGTTACGGGGAGCAGAAACGCACGCTAAACAATAATCTGACACCGCGTTTTGTCGCCTATCACTGGGCACTAAATGGCGCAAAGGCATACGAGGCCCTCAAAAAAATGAGGCCGTTTCTTGTTGAAAAGAAGGCTCAGGCTGATATAGCCATGAAATTTTTTATTTACCAGAAACACACTACCGACAAGAGTGGCCTTCCGGCGTCAGTTATTAGGAAGCGAGAAGACTTCCTCAAGAGACTTAAATCCGCAAGGATAGCCTCTTTAACACCATTTGCACTTGCAGAGACTGAGTGCGAGAACGCCGTAATGGGCGAAGCGACAGTCCAACTCGGTTAGAAATAACCGGCGAAGTTGCAGTATATCTCTGACATTTTGAAGGAGTTTTACACTCCAGCGATCATCAACCAGCTCTGGAAGAAGTCTATCCTGTGGGCGATGTTGAAGAAGAAAACCCAGGACATGGTTGGCAAGCAGATCGTGACCCCGGTTAGGGTCGGACTCACGGAAGCCGTCGGCGCGAGGGCCGCGAACGACTACACCCTCCCCACGGCGCAACGCAACCTGTACGACCAGTCCATCATCACGATGAAACGGATTTATGGCCGCGTCCAGGTTGACGGTTTCTCTATCGAATCCGCCAAGGGCAAGGGCGGATGGATTGACGTTCTTCAGGGCGAAATCCAGGGCGTCACCGACGCTTTCACGCTCGACATCGACCGGCAGTTGCTCTGCGGCGGCAAGTCGGTTCTGGGTCAGGCGTCCGGTGCCAACGCCGCGCAGGTCATCCCGGTCGATAACCCCGGCGGCATCGTCGGGGACACACCTCTCGAAAAGTTCTTCCGCAAGGGCCAGGTCATCGACATCATCGACTCCACCCCGTCCACCCTCAACGCCACCGCTGTTCAGATTTCGTCCGTGGATACCGCCGGTCACACCATTACCGTTGTCGGGACAATCACCAACGCCATCGCTGACGGCGACACTATTTACAAGGCCAACACCTATCACGCCACCGCCGACAACATGGGCGAAATGATGGGCATTGACGGAATCGTCAATACGGCGGCCTCTCCCGGCGCGACGAACTTCCAGGGTATCCCCCCGGGAACCGAACTCGCCTGGCAGTCGATGGTCAACACCACGGGTGGAGTTCTTTCCGAAACACTCATTCAGCAGGACCTCGACACCATCGACAACAACACCGACGGCGAATCCGTAGACATGATCCTCACCACTCAACTACTCCGCAACAAGCTCATCGCTCTGATGCAGGCTCTCCGCAAGATCGACACACTTGACCTCGCGGCCGGGTGGAAGGCCATCAAGTACGTCGGCGGGAACGTCGAACTCCCCGTTGTCACGCACAAACTCTGCCCCACGAAGTACATGTACTACCTCTCTCGCCCCCATCTCACTCTCTGGGTTCTCAAGAACCTGGTGTGGGACGACAAGGGCGGGGGCGTGGTCAAGCCCGTGGCCGGGTCGGACGCCTACGAGGCGTGGTTCAAGATTTACGCGAACCTCGGCACCGACTGCCGCAACGCTCACGGCAAAACCACCAACTACACCGCCGGGTAATTTCTGATTCTCAAGAGGACGGGCGGCTCCCCGGCGGGGGCCGTCCGCCCCTCCCTTTTTTCTTTGGAGGATTTATGACCCCGGACCCTTGGTTCAGCAAAGAACTGTCCATTCTGGACAAGGATTTGTTCGTTGTGTGGCATCCCCGAATCCATCGCTGGCAACTTAGACAATGGATTCTCGCCCACCGCAAAGATGCCGACCAGGACTACGGTGAGTGGCGGTCACGAAGTGTTCTGATTCGGACGGTCTGCTACCGGGACGAGGAATACCACGATATCGGCTACCATCCGCTAGACCAGCGGGTTCTCTACGCCCAGAAACTATCCCAGCATTACTCCGCTGACCCGAACAAGACGGCGGCGATGGTGGACGAACATAATCAGAAACTTGAAGACTCCTGGGACGCCGAGAACGCCGACATCTCGAAAGAAGTCGCAAAGTCAATTTATGAGCATTACCGGGAACCCCGGATTGACCTGGGCCGACGTTCGGCCAGGTAATTTAGGAGATTTAACATGGCTATCAAGAAAATCGACGGGGAGAGCGGATTCCTCTCGGCGGTTAAGCAACGGGTACTGTGGTCGAAAACCGGCTCACGCACGCTCGTTGCCCAGACCCCCTACTCGGTCTTTGACCTCGCCGGAGACCCCGGTGCGGGCGTACTCGCTATCGGCGAGACCGCGGCGGGCCTAGTGCCCACGGATGCCACGGCGGGCTATCCGACGATTAACACCTTCTCGGGCCGCGACGGTTACTTGGGGCGCGTCTATTACGGCAGTAGCGTTGCCTGTCGGTTCGATCTATACGACCGGCTTTTCGCGGCGGGGGCCTATGCCTTCAACGCCGACACGACACTGGCCGCGCAACCGAGTTATGCGGCCCGCATTAACGGCGGCAGTTACGCGGGTCTTCAGTTGTGGGTCGAACAGGTTACTGTCGGCACCGGCGTACAGCACGTCCAGGTGAACTATCTAAACCAGGACGGGGTCGCGGGCGACACGGGCGATGTCACGCTCATTACCACTACGCCCGTTGGTCGGTGCGCCCGAATCCCGCTGGCGGCCGGGGACACCGGAATCCGACAGATTACACGAGTACGCGGGAACACGGCCACCGTCGGCACGTTCAACGTCATGGTGCTTCGCCCGATTTGGATGGGGAAGGCATTTACGGTCAATGCCGGGGATGTCCACGGCCCGCTGGATACGGGTTTCCCCCAGATTTATGACACCAGCGCACTCTATGTCCTGCTCTCCGCCGATTCGACGGCGGTGGGTCTGCCGGTCATCGAGTCACAGATTGCGATGGGGTAATGATGAGCGTTCCGCTTGAAGGACCGTGGCCCGCGGGAAGCCTCACGTTTGAACCCGAATGGCCGCTCGGTGCGTTTTTCGGGCTGGCGGTATTTGGGGTGGACACCTTCGGCGTGACGGTCATCCCAGAGATAGAGGCTCCACTGACCTCGTGGGACGTGGAGTTGGAACCGCCTTGGTAAGAGGATAATAAGATGGCAACGTGGACAAGCAAGGTTGACTACACGGACAAGATTCTGGCGGCGGACATCAACGCCCTCCAGACGCTGAAGGCCGACATTAAGAAGGCGCTGGCGGCGAATCTAGGAACTCTCGATGCGGGCGAGTTCGGCCTGGAGACGGATA
>Ga0315285_10003643_pt1 | contig 16023 bp, 2 predicted proteins | sample YL17G09_36_MG_FD_203698 | JGI IMG/M metagenome (GOLD analysis project Ga0315285, IMG submission 203698) | Sediment microbial communities from Yellowstone Lake, YNP, Wyoming, USA - YL17G09_36 | ecosystem: Environmental > Aquatic > Freshwater > Lake > Sediment | place: USA: Wyoming | collected... | reverse complement strand
ATAGTATCTAAGTATTCAGAATAAGCTTGTAATGCTTGTTGTTTTTGTTGTGGATTATATTCTTTTTTAGAGATAATAGCTTGATTAATTAAATCTTTGTCAAATAAAACAAGCTCATTCATTAACGCACCATCAATAGAACCTATCTCTGCTTTAATTCCAAGACTTTGTTTAAATTCTGCTAAAGTATCTAATTGTTTATCAACTCTTTTATTTTTTTGATCTATAAAAAAGTCCTCAGATATTTTACCAAATCCTAATTTTCGATCTAATAAATTTTTAGGAGAAATTTCTATTTCTACTGTATAGACATCTTCTCCAGGGTAAGGTCTATCTAGAGATAAATATAAACCTTTGCCTCTTTGATATTCTCCTTTAGAAGTAGGTCCAACTTTTTCAGTTCTAAACGCAACTATTTTTAAATTACCATTTGGTAATACAGTAATATTGGGAGTTTTAAACCCTAAAGCTTCATATACTTGATTAACTAATTCAGGATTAGAATCAAATAGTTCTTCTACTCCTGGTTTAATAACTTGCTTTTCTTCAATACCTAATTGTCTTAAAGTAGGATATTCATCTGTATTGTTTTTTTCTTGCCATATAGATATTTTAGCTTTTAAAACATCATTTGGTTGTACAGATTTTTCAGCTAACGCAATAAACTCTGAATTATTTTCATTTATACAATACATACTAAATTATTTTAACAGTTTTCTTTTTGATCATTTATTGTTGTATCTACTTTTGCATCTCCTGTAATACTAGCACCACTAGTATCTACATCACCAAATAATGTTTTTGGTCTACTTGATTGTGATGTTTCAGCAGCAGGTTGTTGTGCTTGACCAAACATAGATGCTAAACTTCCTTTAGATTCTGTTGATAGTTGATTTTGAGTAGACGCTTCTTTTGAAGTATTATTAACTAAATTATTCATAATAAATGCTTGTAAATCTACTGGACCACTATTTTCTGAAAGTACTGCAGCAAAACTTTTAGCTGCTTGTTCTCTTTGCTCATCTGATAGATTTCCAAATAATAAATTTACACCAGTACTTTTAGCAGCTGCTGCTGTTCCAGGAGTTGCGGGAGTTGCAGCAGCTGCATTTTCTTTTTTTGTTTTTTTCTTAGGTTGTTTAGGACCAATTTCTTCTTTAGGATTAACAAATTTATCACTAAGTTTAGGTTTAACTCTATTTTCAGATTTAAAAACTATCATCCTGTTGGCAAATTTAGGAAAATTTTCTTTAACTGGAGCACTAGTTGTTAATACTTTCTTTATTAAGAATGATTGATAGTTATCATAAGCAGTAAATCCAAAGTTATATCCTTTTTCTGTTTTAGTAACTGTTGGATGAAAATACATACTTGTATCATCAGTAAGTAATTGCTTATTAACATTTAATCTTTTGTCAGCTAAGAAAGCTACTAAGTCACTAATACCTGAATTATTTAAAGGGTCTGCTGTATTTAAAGCATTTTTAATAGATTCTATTTCTACAGAAGTATCTATCCAAGTACTATCATCTAGTTTCTTTTTAAAATATATTTTACCTTCATGTGAGAATATTTCACCTACTTTGCTAGATTGAATAGGTACTGCTACACCTTGAGAATCAGTATAAAACTTATTTTTGTTATGTTGACCCCAATATATTAAAGCAGATATAGCTGATACAGTACTTTCTTGGTTAAAAGGTAACATTCTCATTTTAACTATACTTTTTCTATCATCTTTAGTAGGATAAAAAGATAAAAAGAATTTATCTTTACCATCTTTAGTAGTACCAAATTCAGGAGTTTCCATACCTGGCTCATTAGCATTAGACATTATAAATAATGCTGTAAGCAATTCATTGCTATCTAATGTTCTTTGCTCTAGTGGTGCTACTTCTCCTGTAAAATTACCTTTTTCATTTTTAATTCTTAATACAACTTTACCTGGAGTACTACCAAGATCTTTAACATTAGTTGAATCTATAATATCTATTTTACCACCTTTTATTTTTTGACCATCTACTTTTATATTAAATACTTTTGTTACTTTATTTGCAACAGGTTTATTAAATATAGGGTTACCATTATCATCAACTTCATATTGTATTAAAGGTATACCTTTAGTTAACATATTAATACCTACAAAAGCAGGGTTGTTATCAATTTCTATATGTTTAATCAATGGTTCAACAACAGATGTTTGATATAATCCTGGTCTACCTTCAGTACCTACAAAAATTTCTTTTGCTTTTTCAATAAGGTCTTCTAATACAATCTCACCAAATCTTTCAATAACACCTTCATTTTCTATAAACTTAGTTTTAACACTAGATAGTTTTATATACTTATGGTACTTTATTTCTGAATCCATTAAGATTGCTTGTACCATTCTACCAGCTCTTGATAAAGAATATCTAGTATTTTCTTTAAGTAGCTGAGCAAGCTTTGTAGCAGATGCTTCATTTGTAATTTTAACATTACCTTCTCCTGGTATAAAGTCAGCAAACTTAGCAGTAATAACTGCTTTACCATCAACTACAGTTACTTCTACATTAGATGGAGATTCAAATTCTTTACCTTCTATATAATCTTTTTTAAGTGCATTAAATGTATATACACCATCAACATTAGATAATTCATATTCATTAATATATTTAAATCTATCTTTATCTCTAATGTCAAAACCAGTAAGTACACTAATTGCAGTAGCATTATTAATTCTAAGATTACCATTATCATCAGCAATTTTTCTTGGAATGAATCCCATTACAGGAGCCATTCTACTATTATACTCCTCACTAGCTACATTACCATTTTTATCTACAAGGTAAAACCCAATACTAATATCACCATTCTTTCTACCAGTTGCAGGTATGCTTTCATACAATGCTAATAATTCAGCACTAGTTTGACCACCACCTAAATTAATAGAAGTCTTACCTTCATCATCTGTTCTTGCTATAAAGAATCTAGCATTATGTGTATATGGTAAATCAGGGTGTTTCTCTATAAACTTAGCTAGTCTTCTATAGTTTTCATCAGATTCATTTAATTTAGGTAAACCATCATTGTCTTTAGGATATACAGTTTTACCATAGTTCTCACTATTTTTATCTTTCTCATATTCAATATCTAATCCTATATTTCTAAATACAAAATCAGATAAGAAGCTTGCAGGATTAATTATTCTACCATCTTTATCTTTTAAATCTTCAGGATATATAGTAGGATCTTGTTCTTCTGGAGCTTTGTTATTTACAGATATTGGTTGAGTAGGTGTTCTATTTAAATATTTTCTGTATCCTACATACAAGTCTTTCATTAGCTTAGCTAAAGCAGTTTCTCTTTGACTAATTTCTGATATTTTACTATCTTGATAATCTTCAAATCTATATTTTTTATCAAGAGCATTTTCATAATATCTATTAGCAGAGTTTAATAAATTCTGTTTACTACTAATAAGCCTGTCAGCAACTTTACTTGGTATAGAGTAATAGTTGTCCATGTAGTATTGTAATTCAATACTTAAAGGAAATTTAGCAACACCATCTGGAGATTTTTTAATATCAACTAAAGATTTCCTAAGGTCATTTAAAAAACCTTGTAAACCCATAACTCCTGCAAAAGATGGTTCAGCACCTTTTTGGAAATAAATATCTGACAATAGATTATTAGTAACAGTAATTATTCTTAAATACTGTTCATCAGTTATAGTACTATCTCTAAGTTTTTCTACTTCATTAAGTATTAATCCTAATGGTTTATATTTATCAACTAATAATTTTATGCCTTCACTGTTTCTAAAATCAGAAGTTAATAATAATTTAACAATTTCATTAATGTTAGCAATTCTTTTTAGATCTTCAGTTATAATTTGTACTTCAACTTTTAAATTATTAGCATCATTTAATTCTTGCTCTGCTTTAGCTACAGCTTGCTCTGCTGTATCAAGCATTTGATTAAGGTCTTCTTCTTCTTGTATTAATTCAGCAAGTTCATTATCAATTTGTTTTTTTATTTCAATAGCAAATTCAGATAATAGAACATCTTGTTGTTCAGTTTTAAATACTGTATCTTCTTTATATATTTCAAACTGTTCTTTAATTTGTGAAAGTAAACCAAACTGTTCAGTAACACTACCATAGATATTATTTAAATCTTCTATTTGTTGATTTAAATCATTAAGAGTTTTTTCTAATCTCCTAATTTCAGCAAGTATTTCTTTTTTCTCTTCAGATTTATTCTTAAGAGCCATACCACTTGGATGGGTAATACTATCTATCCAATCATTATATAATTCAATCTCTTCTCTAATCTCATTTCTTTTATTATATAAATTTTTAAATGTAGTTTCATTTTCAATAAAGTCTTTATTTAAATTATTAAATACATCTCTAAATGCTCTAAGCTTAGCAATTTTACTTTTTCTAAGTTTAGCTAGTTTTCTTTTATCTGCTGCTTCTTGTTTATTAACAATTCTAATATTTCTGTTCTTTCTTAAAAACTCACTATTAAAATCACCTACTACTTTTCTACTAATAGCATCTATATAAACTCTTCTAATTTTACCAGTAGCAGGATCTCTATAAGAACTTGCTTCATACTCTTTACCATTAAGTTCAAATGTGAAAAATTTATCATTACCTATATAAGGTTGTAATTCTTCAGCAGTCATTTTAGCTTTTTTCTCAGGATCCATAATATGTTCAGCATCCATTTGATAACCTGCATCAGCAAGGTCTTTAGCAAGTTTATCACTTAACTGTTTATCAGTAGTATCTGCAATAGCCTCTTCTTCTTTTTTAGTTGCTTTAGCAGCTAACCATTTTTCATACTCTTCTTGTATAGACTCTTTATCATATAAAGCTTTCTCATCTGTCTCTACATTTTTTAATACTTCTTTATATTGTTTTTCTTTAGAATACAACATCTCTAATTCTCTCTTATCAGATTCTGATAATGGCATAGGTTCTGTAGGATCAGTTTCAGAAACTAAGTTTTTAGATATTATATCATAAACATCTTTATTTAAGTTTGTAGTTATTTTATTTAATTGTGAGCTAAGTATTACCTTTTCTAATTTCTTATTTCTAATCATAGAACTGAACTCACCTCTTTCAGATCTAGTACCACCCTCTAAAGAAGGCATATCAAAAACATGTCTATTATCAATTTTATAGTACATGTCATAGTAGTTGTCTACTTTATCAAGTAATTGAGTTACTCTTTCAGTTTTAGTTTTTGCACCAGTAAGACCAAAGAGTTCTTCAATTTCTTGTTTATTCATTTCATTATTAGAGAGTTGTCCTCTAATATGATTCTTTAAAATTTCAACACCTTCTTCACCTTGTTGGAAAAAAGGTTGAAAATAATTAAAATCTAAAACAGATTGGAATAAATCATAGTCTTGCTTATTACCACTAACAGCAGCAATGTCAGCTAGCTTGTTTAAAGTAATTTGTGCTTCAGGTTGATTTAATAATTCTTTTATTTTTTCTTGATTAAACTTAGGCTTACCATTTTCAAAAACTATTTTACCAGCATCATCATATTCAAAAGCATCTACTAATCCTTTAAATCTATTTACTAAATTATTCTGTAACTGAGCATGTAATTCTTTACCATATTTACTTTGATATTTTTCTGTCTTGTATTGGCCTACTGTAGACATACCACCACCTAGTATTCCACCTAGTGATATGGCTTTTTGCATATCTACATTATCTAAGTTATTTAAATATGTATCTAATACACCACCCATTTTTTGTACATAGGTATTATCATCTGGGTTTTTACCTAATGCTTTTTCTTTAAAATATTCAGAACCTGCAAACTGTAAACCTTCTTCAAAGAATCCTTCTTTACCTAATCCAATAGCACCTTTAGCTAAATAGCCTTTAGCTTTTTGTGTAAGTGTTTTAGCTGCAAAATCTTGTAGTAAACCTTCTTCATTAAAAAGTTTTCCCATACCACTTTTTCTAGAGTTAAATGCACCAAATAATAATTTTTGATCTAATAAATTAGGGCCTAATAAAACTAAAGCATTAAATCTAAATACTTCTGCACTAGTTTCTCCAGCTTTCATTTTTAAATCTCTAACAACATTTTCAGGTATTTGAGATTCATCACTTAAACTATTTTCTTTTACATAATTACTTTTTAATTCAGATAGTGTATTATCAAAAGCTTCTTTAGCTTCAGCTGATGCTTCTAATGTAGAGTTAACCATAGCTGCAGTAAAGTCATCAAAATTATTAGCAGCTCTCATTCCAAATTTCTCTACATTAGCAGCCATTCTTAATGATTGCATTTTAGTAAGGCCTTTGGATAATCCTTTACTCATTGCTAAAAATTCATTACCAGCATTAAGTAAGTTTACACCACGTTGTCCTAGTTTTAAAAATTTTAATAGATTACCAGGAACTAACATAGATGTAAGAAACCCTATACCATCAGCACCTTCTGTAGCCCAAAAGGAAGCTGATGTTAGATTTTTCCATAGCCCACCATATTTAACAGAGTCAGGTACATATACTTTTAATAAATCATTGTTAGCATAATCTTCCCATTGCTGCACTCCATTAACCCACCAATTATCTAAAGAGTCTCCAAGAGATTTATCTGAAAATGTTGCTAGTCCTAATCCTCCAATATAGCCAGGCATCTTTGCAATCTCAGAACCAAATTTATTAATTGCCCTTAAAGCACCTGCTGCTATTTTTTCAGGAAACCCTTGATAATACTCTTGTTCAATATCTACTTGGTCAGGAGTTCTAAAAAATACAGCATCTTGTCCACTTATGTCAGAAGATAAATCCTCTGAAAACCAAGACTTACCAGAATCAAGTATTCTATTATAATCTTCTGTAGATACTCCAGGTGCTGTACTTGTTGGGATTGGAGTATCTTGTATAGGAGATCTGTTACTGTAAGCAGCTATCTGCTTTTCAAGTTCTTCATTTGGCATATATAGAGGTTATTTTGTTATTGCGTATCTGTCTATTAATTCTACTCCTACTTTTTTAATAATGTCATCATAAGATAAATATGGTTGTGAGTTATATGGATTCTTTTCTACATCTGTTGTACTTAAAATTACATTACCATCATCTTGAATAAATCCTTGAGTCATTACATATACATTAGGAATAGGTTTACCTGCAGGGTTTGTAGCATTGTATACAAAGAATCTACCTATTTGTACAGGATCAGTTGCTGGAATCATTTTACCTTCATTAGCAAATGCTCTTAACATAGTAAGTCCTTCACCATGGTTTATATTTGCTAAACGATCTGCGCTTTGAAAATATCCTTCAGAATCTCCAGCTTGTCTAGATTTAGCACCTGCTAATGCAATTGATTTATTGTATACAGAATTTATTTGAGAACCATCTTTAGCAGACATAAACTGTACTCTACCACCCTCTAACTCTTCACCTTTATCATTTCTTAATACAAGTTCAAAACTAATTTGATTTACAGTAGTATTCTTTATAGGAGTAAGACTTGATTTATTTACATCAGCACCTTTAAATTTATCTTGCTTCATGTAATCAGCTAGATTAATAGAACTAATATTTTCACCACCTATAATAGTAGCATTGATTGTTTTATTAAATACTGATTTCTTAATTGCTTTACCATAATCATTAAAAGTAGAGCCTTCATTAGAATCAATTAAATACACATCTTCTTGTGTATAAGCACCTGATGAAGATAATTCTTGTGCTCTTTCTCTGTATTTCTTTTTAGCTTCAGCAAAAATACCAGATATTCCTCCTGTAGCACTTCCCATTGATGGTAATGGTTTTTCACCAGTCATGTACTTTTGGAATTGATATTTAGTTTCAAGTGGAATTAAATCAGTTAACCCCTGACTCTTTTTAATACTATTTATATTATTTACTCTATCTGCATATTGATTATATAAGTATAAGAAATTACTATCAGTAGTCATTACTTTGTCAATAAACTTAAGTTGAGATTCACCCATTTGTAATAACTGAGTATAGTTATCTTTTTGTGCTATTAACTGTGCTTTCTCAATTGAGTTTGTGCTAGCAGCTATTTTAGCATTTAGATTTTTTATACCTTGTACTGCTATATCTTTAGCTTCAGAAACTTGTTTATAGTTAAATTGTTTTGGAGTTACCATACCCGTGTTCTCAAATATGTTAGATGTTTGTTCTAACTCTTTAAGTTTTTTACCAGTACTAAAATTATCTTCAATTAATTTAATTGAACGGTCATCAACAAGTCTTTCACCAGTTATCTGAGCTGTCATATTATTTAACCACTCAAATCCTGATTTACCTTGCTTTTTTTCCCAATTAGAAAAGTCACCTACATATTGTGCATATCTAGGTACTAATTCTTTTAAAGATGCTTCAATTAAAGGTTGTAATCTTTCTTTAGAAATTCTTTTGTTATTTTTATCAATCCAATAACCATCAACAGTTTTTTGAATTCTTTCACCAGTTTCATCAGCATGTACATTAGCAATTGATTGTTCTAGTTCTTCTTTAAACTGTTTACCAACTGCAATACCTTCATAACCTCTTCTTTGAGAATATGGTTTATGTGTTTTTAATTCAGGATCAAAAGTACTATGCATATAATTAAAAGTTCTACTAAATGGAGTAGCTTTACCTTCAAGAGTTAAATCTGCTTCTCTATCTTTTAACCAAGGTTCATAAGCAGATTTCATAATTTGAAGATCTCTATCTTTAGTTATATCTCTAATTATACTAGTAAATATTCTTGATGCTCCTGAAGCATCACCAGTTTGCTGAATATAATCTGTAACTTTTGCAAATTTATCATTATACTCATTTTGCTTAGCTTGTTTTTGTTCATAGTCTCCAGGTATAGCATTAAAGTCAAGTAACTTAGAACCTGCATCTCCTAATCCTAAAGCAGTATCAAATCCTTTTTGTTTTTGTTCAGCAACTCCTTGTAAAAATTCCCAAGGCATATCTACATGTGTAGAAACATATTCTCTTGGTGTTGGGTTATAGTACCTATTCATATCTTATGTGAAATCATTTGTTGGTGTTTGTAAATCATCTATTGATTTTACTATTGTTTTTCCATTTAACTCATAAATAATTTTATTACCTACTAACTTGTAATTAGTAGTACCAATATTATTGGCAATAAGATCATCCATTCTACCTTGGTTCATATTTCTAATACCGCCTTGTATATTAGCACCTAGATTATAAAAGGCATTAGTATTTTGAGTTGCATAATTACCTTTATCTGCTCTCATTTCATCTATATTTTTATTACTAATAGCAGCATTATTTTGTGCAAAGGTATTATAAATATTTGCATTTTCTCTATCATATCCACTTTGAATTGTAGCACCTGCTAATGCATCATTCATAGCAGCATTTTTAGTATTAACTAATGTATTAGCTAAATGGCTTTGTGATGTAGGAGAATTTTGTTTAATAGTATATGCAGCACTATTATATTTATCATTTGCAAATTTTCTAGCAACAGCTAAAGCTGCTGTAGAATTTAATGTAGTAGGAGTTGGTTTTACATAATTAAAAGGCTTTGGCTTTTTATTATTAATAAGATGAGCTAATGGACCAATAAGACCACTAGCTATTCCTATACCTGATAATAAATTACTAGAGTTATTTGTGTTTTGATTTCTGTTATTATTACTTAATTGTGAATCAGGATACACAGTTGGTGTAAGATCTGATGTATTTTGTGTAAATGTATTTACTGGTGCTTTAGATAATGTACCACGCATTCCTTCTTTATTGCTTTTATTGCCTTTAGTATTATCTATTAAATCAGCAGTCATTTGACCAGGCTGTGAATATTTTTCTTGAAAAGCTAAAGCAGCTTTGTCATTTGCAGTAAGTTGATTATTTGCTAAAGGACCTGAGTTTGGTACTGCTCCTTTTAAATAATTATCATACATTAAATCATTGTTGGTGAATTGATCATAAAATTCTCCTATACTAGCAGTAGGTGTTGCAGGAATATTAGTACCATAACTAGAATCATATGAATTTGGATTACCATATTCATCATATTCTATATATTGAGTGCCATAACTTGGTGTGTAAATATCATTAGTTTCTTTACCACCTTCATAATACATTTTACCACCACTAGAATAATTATTTACATAATTAGCTGCTTCTCTTGGAGACATGTGAGCTTCTGCTCTTGCTCTTAAAATTTCTCTAGGTAATTTACCACCACTAGACATCATACCTTGTTGAGGCATCATTTGCTCTTGACCTTGCATAGGTTGTTGCTGTTGCTGACCTTGTGCTTCTTGCATAGCCATTTGAATAATTTGCTGTGCTTGTTCTGGAGGCATTCCTGATTGTACAAGCTGTTGCATTATTTCTTCAGGGTTTGCACCTTGCATAATTGCTTGCATAACTTGCTGAACCATTTGCATCATTTGTTCTTCACCACCTTGTTGTTGCATTTGCTCTTGTGGAGCTTGTTGCATCATCTGTTGCTCTTGCATCATTTGCTGATCTTGTGGCATCATACCACCATCAGCATAATTCATTAACATACCACCTCTGTTTTGTGCAGCATATCCTTTAAATGCTTGTGGTGCATTTCCAACCATTGGACCACCACCTGCATACATACTATACATATCATTAGTATAATCTATCTGACCACCTCTAGCATATGGGTCACCATACATACCACCATAAGCATAAGTATATGGTGATGCAGGGTCTCCATAAATAAGACCACCTGTTGCTAACATAGGTTGTGTCATTGGATTATAAACATAACCACCTTTAGATTTTTTAGACATGTTTAATCCTGGATATTTTTTAGGATTAATTCTACCACCATAAGCAGCTATGTATTGCTCTTCTGCCATTCTTTTTTGCTCTTCTGCTTGTGCAATAGCTTGCTCTTGCTGACTACGTTGTCTAGCATATTCTGTTTTTTCTTGCCACTTTTTCTTGATTTGTTCTATAGCTGGGTTTGATAGTGTATTTCCATAAGGTCTTCTTAAATTTTCTCTGTCTCTAGGATTAGTAGCTAAACCACCCATAGTATATTTATTAAGGTCTTGCTTCATACCATCAGCTAAAGTTCTGTTAAGTTCTTTATACTTACCGCCTTTAGAAAACATAAAATCTTTTTGAGTTTCAGCTCCATCTACTTGATCTGATACTATATACTGACCACCATCTCCAGTGTCCATTTTAATCTCTCCACCTTCTGCTAAAGCATTAGGTCCAATAGGTACACCACCATAAGCACTTTGATGATGCAAGCCTGCAGATTCTGGAATCATATTTATTCCATATTGGTCAAATGTACCACCTTGAGCAAATCTTTTGTATGTCATAGTATTATGCAAATTTAATGAATTATTTGTTATGTATCCACCATCTGCAGACATTGGACTATTTAAACTAATTTGTTCTACTGGATTAGCTGCACTAAACTGTGCTGTTCCTAATACTGCTGCTTTTTTACTTTCTTCATCTTTAAAATCATTAAGCCTATCCTTCATACCAATTGATCTGTATGCCATACCAACAGCAGGATTAATATAGTCCATCCACTTACCTCTTTTTTGTTCTTCAGCCATAAAACCTTTATATCGGTCAGGAGTCTGACTCATTACAATAGAATTTCCTATACCAGCCATTTGGTTATTTATAGCCATCCCTGCTTGAATACCTTGTCCAACAACAGGTATATAACCTGCAGCTTGTGATACAGTTCCCATAATAGCATCTTGATCAACACTTCCTGCTGTTGCTCCTGCTTGAGCACCAGCAGCTCCTCCTATAACAGGACCTGCTCCAGCATATTGCTTTCTTCCATTTATATACCCACCTTCAGCTGCTCTTTGTATATAAGGTTCTTGTGGATTTGATTGTGGTACATTACTAGCAAATGTATTTAAGTATTTTTTTAATTGCTCATTATCATAATATTTAAATAATGGATTTGTAGAACCAGATTTTCTAATCTGATTTAATCTTGCATCATCAATTATTTCACCAGGTTGAAAACCATTGTCCATTCTTATCTGCATAAGCATTGGATAAAATTCTTTTTTATCAGGACTTTTAACTACGCCTTTACTATTTGGAGACCATGTACTAGGATGAGGTGTTGCAAACTTTCCAGCATATGCTTTATCTAATGTTTCATAATCTCTATTTCCAAACATATCCATTTTTGAATCAGGTATTTTTCCTTGATGCCAAAATTCATGTTGACCTGCTGACATATCTCCAGCTTGACCTGGATCATTAGACCTATTTCTAACAACAGCAATACCATAAGGATCTGTAAATGCTTGTGGGTTTTCAGTTAATTGCTTATTAACTTCTACTAAATCTTCTGGAGTATATGAAGAAGAGTAATCTCTATATAATTGATCATTAGTATTAGGATTTGAATTATATAAAAATTTAGTGTCTTTAATATCATTTACTAATGTTGGTATATAATTAGAAAAATTATCAAGGTTTGTATCTCTTTTATCTTGTCTAGCTTCTTGCTTTGATTTAAATAATGTATCTACTTTTGTTATTTTAGACCCGTCTGGAAAATTCTCATTTAATCTTGTAGCATATTCTGGATCACTAACCCAATTAACTGCCCAATCTGTAGCAGGTTTAAAATAAGTATTACCTTCATTTGAAGGATTATTTAATACTGTATTTCTTCTTTTATCATCATTGAATGGTGATTCAGTATATACTTCTTCATCATATGTACCACCTGTTGCATATTGAAGATAGTTTCTCCAAGATTGGTTATTATTCTTCATAATGTATCCTCCTTTATCAAATTTATTTTCATAGGGTGTTAGTTCTTTAGATTCTCTAAGAGTATTAAAATCTGTATCATTATATTTATTCCATTTACCTTCTTGATGAACCATCCAATCAGGTGGATACAAAGGATTTTGTTGAGCATTGTAATATGGTAATCCTTCTGGCATTACAACAGGAGGGTATTCTATAGAACCTTTAATAGTTTCTTCAGGTATATTATTTACAATAGTAGCTTTTAAAGGATTTAATCTTTCTATAGGAGGTGGTAATGGTGGTGGATTATACTTTACTGGTGTTGGTTTTTTAATATACAATTCATTATAATAATCAGGACTACTTGGATTAGCAGAATAACTTTGTGGTATTCTTCTACCTGTTTCTTTAGGCCTTATACCTGTCTTATCTGTTATACTAAATCCTTTTTTAACTATAGGATTTTCATAAGTATCTCCTGCCATTAAAGCATTAGTAGATGTAGGTATATTTTTATTCAAAAACTGTACAGCATTGTATACTCCTAAACTATCATTGTAGGCTTGCTCAGCTTTTTTAAATTTTTTTAAATCAGTATAAGTTCTAGGTTTTACTTTACCTCCATCAGGATACATATAACCACCTTCTGCTTTTAAAATCATATTATATCCAGGATTACCTTCTCTTTCTAAATCTTGTTGATAATAATCTCTATAATCTTGATTTGTAAGACCATCTGAATTTAATCCATAGAATTCATATCTACCATTATCTAAATGAATGTATTGAGCATCTTTATTCTTTTTTAAAAACTTATTTACTTTATTAACTCCAGATTTACCTGTATTTATATAATTAAAATCAGCTTCTTTTGTAGACGGAGAATACAAAATAAATTTACCTGTATTAGGAGTATTTTGATAAATAGGATTTCCTTGGTTATCTAATAATCTCAATGCTCCTTCATTTAATATAGCTTTATTAATATTCGTTGCACCAAATCTTCTTGGTACTATTTCAGTATTAGAATTAAAATCTGAAGCTTTTCCTACTTTAAATTTACCATTTTCTATACCATAAAATGATTGTATATTTTTTGATGGGTATTCTTTATCAGAATAAGTATCTGTTGCTGTTAACCAATCTTTTGCTTTTCTTACAGTATTATTAGTACCCTCTATAAATTCTCCACCTAAAATAACTTGACCATCTGCTATTTCATTAACTTTAGCAAAATCCATAGGTCTATTAGTTATATTAATAGTTGTATCTCGAGAACTTAAAACTCCAGGTTTACTAGTTATACCAGCTGCATTTAATACTTTATTTTTAACAGCAGGAGGACTAAATGCTAAACCCATTATTCCAGCATACCCTGGATACGCAGTTCCAGCTAATCCTGCAATTGTATAATCAACAGCTCCCCAATTTCTACCTCCATATAATATAGGATTTATTCTATTTCTATTACCAGTTGCAATAGCTTCTTCTAAAGCCTCTTCTGCATAATTAGGTAAAGTCCAAGAATCTCCATATTTATTTTTTACTTCTAAATGTTCTTGTACACTTTGTTTATAATAATCTGAATTTTTAAATGCTTTTATTTCTTCTTGAGTTAATTTACCTTTAGGATATTTTTGTAAAGCTCCTTTAGTATTAAAAACCCCCATTTGTTGTGAAGCAACATTACTAAAACCAGGTAGTTTTTTAGGTGTACCTTTAAATCCTCCAATAGGATTAACAGCTTCTGCTGCAAGCTTACCTACTTTACCTAAAGCTGTAGTTGCTTTAAAAGGTAAGCTTGCTGGTAACAAAATCATTTCAGGATATGAAGGTTCTGCTCTACCACTTCCATTATATAATTCAGGATTTTCTCTTTGAGATTTTAACCAAGCAGGAGCTTCTTCACTTATTTCAACTTCTGGTAAAAAATAATTAATAGTTTGTGTAGGATCACTTGCATCAATTACAGTTTTATTATCATCACTTACTTGTAAGTTTCTAGTCTCTCCTGTCTTGCTATCATAAACACTTCTAGGATTTAATACTACATTTTTACCATCTTCACCATCTTCAGTTACACGACTACCTGTTGCATAATATCCACCTTGAGCATAACCTTTAAACAATGCTTTTGCTGGACCTTGTGTAGGTAAATAACCACCTTCAGCTGCATATTGTGGACTATCAGGTAATGGTGATTGTGTTTTATTACTAGCTATTTCATTTAACATTTTTATAATAGTATCATCATCATAATAATGTCTAAGATCGTTTATTGGAGATATTATATTTTTTTCATATATAACATCATCTTTTAATATTGATTTATCAACTTTTTGACCTGATTTAAGATTTAATACTCTTCTTATATCCATGATTCTTGGATATAAGCCATCTTGGTCAAGATATAATTTACGATTTTGAAAACCTTTATATGCTTCTAAATTATTTTTTTTAGCTTCTTTAAAAGAATTATTAGGTGAATACATTTTTCTAAATGCTTCATTAGAATTTAAAGCATTTGGAAATTTTCTTTTAATAGCATTTTCCATATGATCCTGCCATTCTGGATCAGAATGTGCAATTTCATGAGAAATTGTACCTATATTATTAAAATTATCAACTGCTATCTGATGACTAAAGTTACTGTATAATCCATCATTACCATCAGTATAACTATATTTAGAATTACTATCGTAATAATCTTGGGTATTTTCCATAGTATTTCTATCTTTTGATAAATTATACGCTTTAATTTCAGCTGGAGTAATACCTTGTTGATTAACAAACTCTCTACTAAAAATAGGTAAATTCTCTAAACTACGTATTTTATTATTAAGAAGCATCTTACGATAAGAATCACCAAATAATGCAGTACCTTCACCATATTGTAAACCATCTGGTAAATTTTCTTTAAGTCTTTTTTCTGTTTCTGGATGAGAATACCAATTTTGTGCAAATGGATCAAGCTCATTAGCTAATCTATATGTATTTTCAACAGGGTTATTTTTTTCTGTGTAATCAATTACTTCAAATGGAGCAATATTGTGATGTATAAGTTGTGTGGGATCATCACTATTAATCCATGTTTGATTATCATCACTTACTTGATAGTTTCTAGTTTCTCCTGTTTTAGGATCATTAAAACTTTTAGATGTTAACATTACACTTTGACCACCTACATCCTCACCTACAGGCCCACCATTAGCTTTTTGAGCTTTAATCTTTCTTTCTTGCC